>Ga0181612_167087_pt1 | contig 83944 bp, 61 predicted proteins | sample HoacroProtozoa21_FD_119630 | JGI IMG/M metagenome (GOLD analysis project Ga0181612, IMG submission 119630) | Hoatzin crop microbial communities from Cojedes, Venezuel. Combined Assembly of Gp0051906, Gp0051904, Gp0051908
TGTCACAAAGTATCTTCCAACAAAATAAGGATTAAGACACACCTCGTGGATGCCGCCGATTTCTTTTGCATAAGCGTCACAAAGTATCTTCCAACAAAATAAGGATTAAGACTTTATTTTATCCAATCTTTATACATATTTGACGTACTGTCACAAAGTATCTTCCAACAAAATAAGGATTAAGACTATTATTATCAAAATATCGTTTTACATTTTTAGTCCTAAGTCACAAAGTATCTTCCAACAAAATAAGGATTAAGACTGCCTTGTTTTCAAAAACCAACGATTTCTTAGAATGTCACAAAGTATCTTCCAACAAAATAAGGATTAAGACCAGCGGAACGTGGGCATGACTTCCATCGGTACAGTAACACGGTCACAAAGTATCTTCCAACAAAATAAGGATTAAGACTAGCGCTCTTCAAAAACTTCACTCCGTTAACCAACTGTCACAAAGTATCTTCCAACAAAATAAGGATATGGTGCGAGGGTACGGGATGTTTATAGCATTTAGGGACAGGCGACCCCGCTGGGGTCAGGAGGTGGAGATGCATCGCTATCCGAGGGTTTAGTCGCTACGCTCCTGCATCCCCGGTTAATTGCCACATACTTCGTATATGGCAGGACGCCGCTCCGCGGCTGAAAATAGTCTCCTTCTGAGGCAGGAGGAGTGGACCAAAGCGCCAGCGCAAGACGAGGTGGTATGTTATCAAACCACCCCGGCTCCGCCACCCCCTTCTTGGTCTAAGGAGGGGACTACGCTAGCGCAAACTCACCACGATAGAGACGAGGCACGGGAATAGTCTCCTCCTGAGGTATTAGTCGTGGGCGCTTTTTCCCGATTTTCACTTGGCATATAAAAAAGAAATGTTACATTTGCAGTTGAAGAAATTTAAAAACCTAAAGCATCATATGGAGACCGATGAACAAACAAAACGGAATAAGGCCATAGACAGATTATGCCGAATAGCGATCTGCCTGATACTTGTTGAATATTTCGTCATATTCTTTTTAATAAGACCGTTTAATGCCGTTTGCGCCCTTTGTATTGCAGGCGGTATTGATATGATCTTACTCTTCATGTTGTTATTCGGAAAATACAAAGGCTATGGGTTTGGATTTACCTTTTCCAGAAAACAAGGACTTATCCGGCGGCTGCTTTCCCGGACGATGATACCGGGAAAATATGGATTCTGGTCACTTCTCGCCATATCTCTTAATCTGGGTATCTTCTACAAAATAATCACATATGTCATTATCGCATTTGCCTTAAATTTTTCAGAATCAGTAGCTTCTTTTCTCGGTATTATCATATCATCAGTTAATTGGTTTGCGAAAAATGTTTTGCAAGCGGATGTAGACCCTACCGATTATTTCCCATTCAATTTTTCTTATGGTATCCGGGATGGTATCGCCGTACTTCTCATCACTGTCGTTGCTCTCTTTTTCACGCTATGGTTTTATCCTATAAGAAAAAGATTTAAACGGAATAACGCACCAAAGATCATCATATCGGGGATTTCGCCCTTCAGCGCAAGAGAGCAGTTGTTCATGCAGTCGAATATCATTCCGCTGGTGAGTATGCTGAATACGGTGGAGGAAAGTGACGACTGCAAGATGCTGATTCTGATGTCTGACACATGGGAAAACAGAAAATATGAACGACCCGTCGTCAAAATGACAGAAGACGCAAAACCTGTCACTTTGGGTGAATATACCGATACTTTCACTTCCGGGAAACGGACGGCAAAAGAGTGGGCCCGACTGGAGGAAGATGTCCGAAAGATTATCAAGGAAGCGGCGCAAAAATTGTATGACACGCCTGAGAAGCAAGGGTATAAAGGAAAGGATTGGTATGAAAACCATCTGGAGATTTGTTTTACCAAACCGGCTGATTACAATCACTTCAGCGACTGCTATAAGAAACTGACAAAAGCGATGGATAATCAGAAAATTGACGACACGAAATATTATGTCTATTTCAACTTGTCGCCGGGTACGGCCGTTGTCTCGTCGGTCATGACCTTGGTAGGGGTAGACGCCGACAGGAATATCTTTTATTACAATCAGGGCGACAAGTCGGGCACAAAAATTGAGGAAATAGACAAGAGCATGGTGCCCATAGAGAATCTTCTCTCACAGGCTCTGGAGAATTCTTACTGATATTTCTTTCGATTAAAATCATTCTTTATGAACAACATCCAACTGAATCACGACCAGGAACTGGCATTCAAGAAACTGAAGAAATTTATTGATGACGACAATCAACAGGTATTCATTCTGACCGGTTATGCAGGTACGGGAAAGACGACATTGATGAATATGTTGGCTGACGAACTGGACCGTAGGCGGGAATCCTTCTCGCTGATGGCCACGACGGGAAGGGCGGCCAAGATTTTGAGCGACGCGACGGGAAGACCGGCACGCACTGTTCACAGTACCATTTATTCTTTCAGGGGATTCAACCGTAACTTGGAAAGCGTGAGCCGCGATATCAAGATGGAAAAGAGCGGCCAGTTGCTCATCGACTTTGAAGCTGTAACATTGGACGAGGATATGGGTCGCGGACATATATACATTATCGATGAGTCGTCCATGATGTCCGATGTCAAGGAAAAAGACCCGACGCAAGCGACTTTCGGTACCGGTAAACTGCTCAACGACCTCTTTGCATTCAACGTATGGGGGAAATTCATCTTTATCGGAGATACGGCACAGTTGGCTCCCTTCACGTCATCTTTCTCTCCTGCCCTGTCGCCCGACTATATCCGTGATACTTACGACAAGCAGGTGATTCATGCTGAATTGAGGCAAATCATGCGACAGGAAAACGGGAATGACTTAATACAGGCAGCGTCGAAAATACGCAATATGGTGACTCAGCCAGCCGGATTGAGGGGAAAATGGACATTTTTCCCATTGCGTGGCTTCAGAAACATTACTATTCATCCGAATGATATCAACCTGATGAACTCCTACATCCGGGACATCAAGCAAAACGGGTTTGCGCATGCCACGCTGATTGCCTCGACCAATAAGCAATGTACGGAATGTGCGGAAATCGTAAGACCGGCCCTGGGATTTACGGAAAAACGGGTTTGCGTAGGCGACTTGTTGCTGATCACGCAAAACAACCTGATTAGCGGACTTTACAACGGTGACCAGGTGGTGGTCAAATCAATAGGCGCCCGGGAACTGAGGGCACAGTTGACTTTCGTTCATGTGGAAGTGGAAGAACTCTTATCCAAGAAGCGCTACTCGCAACTGATGATAGAGGATATTCTCTATGGTTCCGCATGCAATCTGACGCAGAAACAGCAGCAGGCGCTTTTCATAGACTTCTATTATCGTATGGAGGATAAGGGTATCGGGCAGAAAGACAAGGAGTTTAATTCGCGCATGTTTACTGACGAATATCTGAATGCGCTCCGGGCCGTTTACGGTTACGTACTGACCTGTCACAAAGGGCAAGGCGGCGAGTGGCCACACGTCTATGTCAGTATTCCCCGTAGCATATCGTTTCAAACAGATGCTCCCAAATGTCAATGGCTCTATACCGCCATGACGCGCGCCAAACAACAGCTCCACATCGCCGATGGTTTTTACCTGAGGTAAATGGGATATGATATCCCATTCTTCTCACTCATACAAATCTCTTCCTTTGGGGTCCGGACCGTAGTCGTTTTCGTAGGGGTCGCCGTCGGCGAAGAGCAGTCAGAGGAAGTAGAAGGGTATGAGCTGGTAAAATCCGCTGTTGTCCAGGTCGTGGCACCGCTTGGCTAACGCAACATCACAACGTATGCGAGAAGGCACGGAATAGTCGCAGGAGGGGACTATTCTCGTTCCACGTTTCTCGCTTCACGCTACACGATAATCCGCGTCTTGTGGTAGTTCTCGCGAAACTCGGAGGGTGAGCAGTTTTTCTTCTTCTTGAAGATGCGGTTGAAGTTGCTGAGGTTGTTGAATCCGCAGGCGAAACTGATTTCGCTGATGCTCTGGGAGGTGTCCACGAGCATGCGGGTGGCGTAGCCCAGGCGGATGTCGATGATGTACTCGCTCAGGTTGCGGCCTGTGCGGAGCTTGAAGAATCGGCTGAAGGCGCTGCTGCTCATGCCGGCGATGGCGGCCAGGGCTGGCAGGCGCAGTTCGTCCATATAGTTATGGTTGATGTAATTCTTCACCTTCAGGATGCGTCGGCTGTCGTCCTCCACCTCCACTTTCGCAAAACTGGAGGAGGCGAGGGTGCGGCTGCCGGGACATTTCGAGAGTTCGTAGAGAATGGTGAGGAATTGGGTGACGGCATAGAATCCGTCTTCTATGCCGGAGAGCGTGTCGAGCATGCCGTACACCTTCATGATGGCGTTCAGCGGGAAGCACAGGCCCTTGCGGGCCTCGGCCATCATCTTCTGCATGCTGATGAAGGGATTGCGGCCGAAAAGACTGTCCTCGCCGATGTTGAAGTCGAACTGTACGGTTATCTCGCGGATGTTGTCGCTCTTGCAGGTGTTCTGTTCCCACACGTGCTCCAGGTCGGGCGACGTGATGAGCACCAGGTCGTACTCGCCGATGACCTCGGAAGAATCGCCCACGATGCGGCGCACGCCGGAGGCATGCTCCACGAAATTGAGCTCATATACCTCGTGGTTGTGAATGGGATAGGTGAATTCCTTCTTGTGCCGGTCGGCGATGTAGAGCACATCCTTGCCCATGAGCGGCGTAATCTCGTGTATGACTCTTCTTTCCGACATGGTCTATAAGCGTAAGGACTTGAGGATTTCGGCCATCTTCTGGACGGTGGCCACGCGGGTGGGTACAAGCGGCAGACGGAGCTCGTTCTCAATGAATCCCATCTCGTGAAGCAGGGCTTTCACGCCGGCAGGGTTGCCGTCGACGAAGAGCAGACTGTAGAGCTCGGTAAACTTATGGTGTATCTTGCGCGCGCCTTCAAACTCGCCGTTGAACTCAAGGCGGATCATGCGGGAGAATTCCTTGGGCAGCGCGTTGCCGATGACGGATATCACGCCGGCGGCGCCGCTGGCTATCATCGGGAACGTCAGGGCGTCGTCGCCGCTGAGCACGTCGAAGCCCGAGGGCTTGTGCTTGATGATCTCGTCCACCTGTTCCAGACTGCCGCTGGCCTCCTTGACGGCCACCACGTTCTTGCAGTCTTCGGCGATGCGGACGGTGGTCTCCGCCTTCAGGTTGATACCCGTGCGCCCGGGTACGTTGTACAATACGACGGGCAGCGGACTGGCTTCGGAGATGGCCTTGAAGTGGCGGTAAAGACCCTCCTGCGAGGGTTTGTTGTAATACGGACACACGCTCAGCACGCCGTCGATGCCGCTCCAGGAGGTCTCCTTGAGTTCCTGCACCACGGCGGCGGTGTTGTTGCCGCCGCATCCCATCAGTATGGGCAGGCGGTCCTGGTTGACCTTTTTCACCAGGCGGACTATCTCCTGCTTCTCATCGGCCGTCAGACAGGGCGTCTCGCCCGTCGTGGCCAGGATGCAGAAGAAGTCGGCACCGTTGTCGATCTGGTATTGCAACAGGTTTTCGAGGGCCGCATAGTCCACCTTTCCTTCTTTCGTGAAGGGCGTGATGAGCGCGATGCCCAATCCTTTGAATATGTTTTGCTGTCTCATCTCTCTTGATTTCCGCGACAAAAGTACAAAAAATTCATGAGTTGGCCTTCAATCATACATTATTTAACGACTGCCGACGTAGAGGAACACCATGCCCAGAAGCACCAGGGCCAGGTCGACGGCCTTGCTCTTGAGGTTGTGCTCGTGGAACACGGCGGCGCCGAACAGAAAACTGACGATGACGCTGCCGCGGCGAATCATCGACACGATGGATATCATGGCGCCCGGAAGACTCAGACTGTAGAGGTAGGCCACGTCGGCGGCGCTCAGGAACAGACTGATGCCCACGATGGTCCAATGCCAGTGGAAGGGCGTGGTCTTCTTTCTGGCGGGCCACCACAGGAGCAGGAGCATGGCGCCCATGAGGACACACTGGTAGACGGTGTACCACGACTGCACCATCATCTTGTCCAGACCTACGCCTCCGGCTGCGGGCGAGGCCATGAGAAACTTGTCGTACAGTCCGCTCAGGGCGCCGAGCAGGGCGGCCATGACGATGAAGTAAATCCACTTGTCGTGCTTGAAGTCGATGCCCTCCTTCTTGCTGCTTCTGCTCAGGAGGAAGAATGAGAGGATGGCCAGCAGGACGCCTGCCCACTGATAACCGTTGAGCCGTTCGCCGAAAATGGCCATGGCGCCCACGAGCACCATCACGGGACGCGTGGCGTTGATGGGGCCCACGATGGTGAGCGGCAGGTGCTTCATGCCGAAATAGCCGAACACCCAGGAGGAAAGGACAATGAGACTCTTCAGGAGGATGTAGCGGTGCTCGTGCCATCCGCCGCGCGCCACCTCAAAGAGCGACCCCTGCATGCAGTCGGTGTGATACGACAGGAGGATGAGGGGCAGGAAAATCAACGACGAGAACAACGTGTTGAGAAACAGCACCGGTATCACGGCGTTGTCTTGCAGCGCTTTCTTTTTGAAGGCGTCATAGAATCCCAGCAGCGCCGCCGAGAGAAACGCCAGAAGTAACCAAAGCATTTTTTATCTTTTTATCTTTTTATCTTTTTACCTGATATCGTGAAACGTGTAGCGTGTAGCGTGTAGCGTGTAACGTGGAGAGAGGAACGTAGAGCGAGAATACCGATATTCGTTGAGTATATAGCGAAATAAAGTAATCTCGCTACACGCTACACGCTACACGCTCCACGTTAATACTCCACCTCCCAGAGGAACAGCGCGCAGGCGGGCATGCTCTCGCCCGCCAGTTGACGGTTGCCCCCGCTGATGACGGCGGAGAATTCCTCCAGCGACATGCGGTGACGGCCCACTTCTATGAGCGTGCCGACCACCGCGCGGACCATGTTGCGCAAAAACCGGTTGGCCGTAATCACGAAGCACCAGCGCCCCACCCTGTCGCCTTCCTCGGAAAGCCGCTCCCACCGGGCCTCCGTCACGTCGCAAAGCGTGGTCTTCACGTCGGTGTGCGACTTGCAGAAGGCGGCGAAGTCGGTCACTTCAAGGAGACGGGCTGCCGCCTCGTTCATCAGCGGGAAGTCGAGCGGGTAATGCAGTTCGCAAGAATAGTCGCGCACGAACGGGTCGCGCTCCGTATGGATATAGTAATGGTAGGTGCGGCTGCGCGCCGAGAAGCGCGCGTGAAACGCCTCGTCCACCGGCATCATCTCGTGCACGACGATGTCGCGCGGCAGAATCCGGTTAAGGCGATACACCAATTGGGCGGTGTCCAATCCCTCCCCGGCATCGAAATGCGCGCCCATCCTACGGGCATGCACGCCCGCGTCGGTACGGCCCGCACCTGTAACGGGCGTCTCGCGGCGGAGCACCAGCGACAGGGCGCGTTCCAGTTCCGCCTGGACGGAATTGCCGTTGGGCTGCACCTGCCAGCCGTGGTAGGCCGCACCGTCGTATCCTGTATAGAAGAGATATCTTGCCATGAATCGCTTGTCCGTCAATATACCCTCAGGCGGTCGCCGGGCCGTATCTGATAATCAGGCGAAAGACTGTTTTTCCGGTACAGACTTTTCAGACGGATACCGTAGAACTGGGCGATGGAATACATGCTCTCGCCCGCTTTCACGACGTGGGGATGCTTCTTGAACCGCTTCTCGGCCCGGGTCTGTTTCTTCTTGAGATAGATGATGTCCCCCTCGCTCAGGCGGTCATGGCGGTCGCGCTCATTATACCTGGCCAGTTGGCGCTCGCTCAGTCCGGTCTCCTGCGCGATGCTCTTGAACGTGTCGCCGCTGCGGGCGTGGAGGTAGTAATTCTCATTGTATATATAAATACGGTGGAGGTCGGCTCCCGGTGTCGCGGGGCGGTCGGTCGTGTTGTGCCTGGCCACGAAGCGGTCGTAATCTGTAGCCTTGTCGTAGGCGTCGAGATGATAGAGCTCGATGAGCTGGATGAGCTTGTCGGCATACTGCGGATTGGTGGCATAGCCGGCCGCCTTGAGTCCGCGCGCCCATCCCTTGTAGTCGGTGCGCGACAGGCGGAAAAGAGAAGCGTAGCGCGGTTTGCCGGCCAGAAAACGGCTGTGGTCCTCAAAACTCTCGCGGGCGTTGTCGTAAACCCTGAAGCACTCGTCGGCCGCATCGTCGTCCTTGTACATCGTCCGTCCGGTCCAGTCGTGACACTTGATGCCGAAATGATTGTTGCCGTAGCGCGCCAGACGGCTCTGCCCGGCTCCGCTCTCGAAGAGTCCCTGGGCCAGCGTGATACTGGCGGGCACGTGATAGCGCAACATTTCCTCGATGGCGATGTCCTTGTACCGGTCGATATAATCCTGATAAGCGCGGTTCCATTTCATCTGCGCGTGCGCGGACAGACAACAGAAGAGGACCAGGACGAATACAGACTTTCTCATGAAACTGGTTTTACGGGCGCAAAAATAATAAAAAAAGGTGAAAAAGTGAGACTGCCCGCTTTTCTTTTAACGGTATTTTCGGGATTTGTCGTATTTTTGCAGAAACAACAAGGTGCAGCTGCTTCTATGAACGACATCGCGACACGGAGGGATACGCCCGTCATCATCGCCATCGGTTCGAACACCGACGCCGAGGCGCACTTGACTTTTGCCCGGAGAGGACTGGAACGCCTGTTTGAGTCGGTCGTCTTCTCGCGGCAGATCTGGACGTCGCCCGTGGACTCGCCCACGAGCGAGCCTTACCTGAACTGTGTGGCCAAGGGCAAGACCCACCACAGTGCCGCGCAGGTGTACCGCGCCTTGAAACAACTGGAAAGACAATGCCGCAGCAGCAAACGGGAAAAACGGGTGGGCGTGACGCGCCTCGACCTGGACCTGATGCAGTACGGCACGGAAAAATACCATCTGCAGGACTGGCAGCGCGACTATATCCGCGTGCTGACGGAAGAACTCGCGCAGACGGAATAAACCGGACAATCATCATTCTCCATGAGAAATTCATTCCTCTTCCTCTTATTGACCATGTGCGCTCTCGGCGTGAGGGCGCAGCAGTTTGACGACTGGTTTACCGACAGGACCCTCCGGCTGGACTATCATTTCGCCGGTGACGCGACGCATCAGGAGATAGCCGTCGACGAACTCTCGGTGAGTCCCCGCTGGTGGGGCAAGCGGCAGCGCCTGTCGGAGGTGCCCGTGGAAGGCAACGGACAGGTGATTGTCACCGACAGCAAGAGCGGGCGCGTCATCTACCGCCATGCCTTCTCCACCCTGTTTCAGGAGTGGCAGGCCACGCCTGAGGCGCAGTCGGTGCGCAAGTCGTTCGAGAATGTCTTTCTCGTGCCCATGCCCAAGGATACCGTCGACGTGACCGTCCGCCTGCAGGACAATCACCGCAAGGTGACGGCGACGCTCACCCACCGGGTGAATCCGGATGACATTCTCATCCGGCACATCGGAGAGAAGGACGTCCTGCCCTACGAGACGCTGGCCGAACCGGAAGACACCGCCCGATGCATCCGCATCGCCTACATCGCCGAGGGCTATACGGAAGAGGAGATGCCGGTGTTCCTGGAGGATGCCAGGACGGCCAACGAGGCCCTGTTTGCCCACGAACCGTTCAAGAGCTTGAGCGGCCGCTTCCAGGTCATCGCCGTGAAAGCGGTGTCCGGGGAGAGCGGGACGAGCGAACCCTCCAATGGCATCTGGCGCGAGACGGCCCTCAAGTCGCACTTCGACACGTTCTACAGCAAGCGGTATCTCACCACCCTGAGTCTGAAGCGCCTGCACGACTGTCTGGCCGGTCTGCCCTACGAGCACATCATCATCCTGGTCAACACGTCGCATTACGGCGGAGGCGGTATTCTCAACTCGTACAATCTGTCGATGACGCACCATCCGAAATTCCGTCCGGTGGTGGTGCACGAGTTCGGCCATTCCTTTGCCGGACTGGCCGACGAGTATGCCTACGAGAACGAACCGATACCGATGTATCCTGCGGACACCGAACCGTGGGAACAGAACATCACCACGAAAGTGGACTTCGCCGGCAAGTGGCAGGACATGATGGATGAGAAGACGCCGGGTGTGGGTCTGTACGAAGGAGCCGGCTATTGCCTCAACGGCGTGTACCGCCCCAGCAACGACTGCCGGATGCGAACCAACGAGTATCCGGAATTCTGCCCTGTCTGTCAACGGGCCATCCGCAGGGTCATCGCGTTTTTCACCGCACCGTAAGACCCCTGCAGGTCATGCCGTGAAGCATTTGCATAGAGTCCTGAGCCGGAAACGGCCGTAAGGGCGTCTCGTATGGAAGGGCGTTTTGTCACAAGATTGTAACACCCGCTTAAAACCATTGTCATATCCGCAGCATACTTTTGTGACGGAAATCACAAAAGCATTCCCCCCTATGACAACACTGTACTTCATTCTGGTCATTTTCCTGTTGGTGCTGGCCGTATTCGACCTGTTCGTGGGCGTGAGCAATGATGCCGTCAACTTCCTCAATTCGGCCATCGGGGCCAAGACGGCCAAATTCCGCACCGTTCTGGTCATCGCTTCCGCAGGCGTACTGGCGGGCGCGCTGATGTCGGCGGGCATGATGGACGTGGCGCGCCACGGCATCATGCACCCCGTGAATTATTCCTTTCAGGAGGTGATGATGATATTCCTCGCCGTCATGGTGACCGACATCATCATCCTGGACATCTTCAACTCGCTCGGTCTGCCCACGTCGACGACCGTCAGTCTGGTGTTCGAACTCCTGGGCGGCACGTTCATCATCGCCCTGTTCAAGATGCACGCCGACCCCTCGCTCACCCTGAGCATGCTGCTCAACAGCGACAAGGCGTTGTCGGTGATTATCGCCATCTTCGTGAGCGTGGCCATAGCGTTCGTCTTCGGCGTGGCCGTGCAATGGATCACCCGACTGGTCTTCACGTTCGATTACCGCAGTCATCGCGGCTACGGCATCGCCGTGTTCGGCGGCGTCTCCTTCACTTTCCTGGCCTATTTCATCTTCATCAAGGGTCTGGCGGGGTCGCCTTACATCGCTGAAAGCGCCAAGACGTGGATTACCGCCAACACGCCCCGATTACTGCTGGTCACGCTAGCGGCCTCCACAGTGGTGTCGTGGCTGTTGGACCTGCTGAGGATTGACGTCTTCAAAATCATCGTCCTGACGGGTACTTTCGCACTGGCCATGGCCTTCGCGGGCAACGACCTGGTCAACTTCATCGGCGTGCCGCTGGCGGGTCTTTCCTCCTACGAGGACTGGATGGCGCACGGCGCGCCCGACGCACAGGGCTACATGATGGTCTCGCTGATGCAGTCGGCGCAGTCGCCCTTCCTCTATCTGCTGGCGGCCGGCATCATCATGGTCGTCGCCATGGCCACTTCCAAGAAGGCGCAAAACGTGGTGAAGACGTCGGTGGACCTCAGCAGGCAGGACGAGGGCGACGAGATGTTCGGTTCGTCGAAGGCCGCCCGCAGTATCGTGCAGGTGACCCGAGAGACCAAGAACCGCCTGGACGACATGCTCCCCTACCGTCTCAAGCGCTGGATAGACGGACGGTTTCACAAGGAGGACGCCTTACTGGAGGACGGGGCGGCCTTCGACGAGGTCAGGGCGGCCGTCAACCTGGTACTGGCCAGTATTCTGATCATCTTCGGAACGACCTGCAAACTGCCGTTGTCCACCACTTACGTGACGTTCATGGTGGCCATGGGTTCGAGTCTGGCCGACAGGGCCTGGGGGCGCGAGAGCGCCGTATTCCGCGTCACCGGCGTCCTGTCGGTCATCGGCGGATGGTTCATGACGGCGGGTGTCGCCTTTGCCGCCTGTGCGCTCGTGAGCAGCATCATCTGGTTCGCAGGATATCCGGCCATGATTTTCTTCATGGGTCTGGTCGTCTTCCTGCTGGTGCGCAGCAACAGGAAATACAACGAGCGGATGAAAGAGGAGAAGAAAGACGACACGTTCCTGCTGATGATGCGCAGCAAAGACCCCGGAATCGTCTGGGAACTGCTCGGCAAACACGTGCAACGCACGCAAAGCTACGTGTGCAGGTTTGTCAGGGAACAGTTTGACGCCATCCTGGACGGTCTGAACGAGGAACGGCCGAAGGAGCTCCGCAAGGTGCAGCACGACCTCGGCGAGGAGCGCGACATCCTGAAAAAACTCCGCAGGAAGGAATTCCTCTGCCTGAGACGGGCACCGAAGGACATCGCCGTGGAACGCAACACGTGGTTTCATCTGGGCGCCAACTCCGACCAGCAGTTTATCTACTGTCTGAAACGCATGCTGGAACCGGTCAAGGAACACGTGGACAACAACTTCAATCCCATTCCCAAAAACTATGTACGCGAATTTCTGCCCGTCAGGAATCAGGTCCGTGAACTGATGAAGACGGCGGAGGAGATGATTGCGACCAACCGCTACGGGGAGTACCGGGAGACGCTGCAGGCGGCGGAAGACTGCAAGGAGGAACTCTCCCGACTGCGCAAGCGGCACATCGACAGGATGCAGAACGAGCAGCATGAGTCGGGCTACAAGATTTCGCTCGTCTACCTGAACCTCCTGCAGGAGACGCAGGAACTGCTCAGCATTCTGCGTCATCAGATTCGCGCCGCAAGAAAATTTCTTGCGAAAGATTAACATGCGGAATCGCTGTTTTTGAAAAGAGTTGGTTAAATTTGCAACATGGATCGCAAATACAGTATCTTGGTGACGGATGATGAACAGGACCTGCTGGAAATCCTGCAATTCAATCTGGAGACGGAAGGTTATGCGGTCAGCACCGCCACGTCGGCCGAAGAGGCCCTGGCACGCGGCGACCTGGCCTCGTTTGACCTGATGATCATCGACGTCATGATGGGCGGCATGTCGGGATTCGCCATGGCCCGCCGCCTGAAAGACAATGCGACGACGGCCCGCATTCCCGTCATTTTCCTGACGGCCAGAAGCGGTGAGAACGACAAAATCACGGGGTTCAACCTCGGGGCGGACGATTATCTCACCAAACCGTTCTCGCTCAAGGAACTGTCGGCGCGCGTGAGGGCGGTCATCCGACGCACCGCCGACAGGGAGACGGAGACGGCGGACGAGACCGTCTCCTACATGGGACTGGTGCTCAACCTCGACAACAAGACCGTGACGGTGGACGGCGAACCCGTACAGATGACCAAGACGGAATTCCAACTGCTGGGGCTGCTGGTGGCCAACAGGGGCAAGGTGTTCTCGCGCGGGGAACTGCTCCGGAAGGCATGGCCCAAGGATACGTATGTACTGGAACGGACCGTGGACGTGAACATCACCCGATTGAGGAAGAAAATCGGGCCGTATGCCCGTTTTCTCGTCACCCGTCTGGGGTTCGGCTATCTCTTTGACGCATGAAGACTTCCATCGGAACACGGCTCTATTGGAGCGTCATGGCGCTCTTTCTGGTATTCGCCGTGGCGTTTATCATCTTCCAGCAGCACCGGGAAAAGGAATTTAAAATCGAGACGCTCAACACCGGACTGCAGGACTTCAACCGCCAGCTGCACCTGCAGGGGCGTGACTCCACGGGCGCTTTCCCGTTGCCTGAGACGGGCGACGAGGTGCACCGCGTGACGGTGACCGACGCCCGTGGCAACGTGCTCTACGACAATCTCAATGCGGATTACCGCCACATGCCCAATCATGCCGACCGGAAAGAAATCCGTCAGGCCCTGGAGACCGGTCAGGGGTACGACATCAACCGGCTGAGTTCGACGCTCAACAAGGATTATTTCTATTCCGCCACTTATTTTCCTGAAGACAGTATCGTCATCCGCACAGCCCTGCCCTACGACAACAATCTGGCCGCGTCGCTCAAGGCCGACCAGCATTACATCTGGTTCTCGCTTGTCATGATGCTTGTCCTGTCGGTCATCCTCAGGCGGTTTACCAACCGACTGGGAGACAACATCACCAAACTCCGGATTTTCGCCACGCGGGCGGCTCAGAACGAGTCGTTGGAGACGGAAGAACTGATCCAGTTTCCCAATGACGAACTGGGTGAGACGGCCGAGCGCATCGTGAGGATTTACAAACGGGTGAAGGAGACGCAGGAGCAACAGGACCGGCTGAAGCGTCAACTGACCCAGAACGTGGCGCACGAACTCCGTACGCCCGTGGCCAGTATTCAGGGCTATATCGAGACACTGATGGCCAATCCCGACGCGGACGCCACGGTCAAGGCCCGTTTTCTGGATCGCTGTCATGCGCAGACGCGCCGTCTGGCGGCCCTGGTGGAGGACATTTCCACCATCAACAGGATGGATGAGGACGGACGGCATGAGATGCAGCCGGTCTGCCTGACCGAAATCGTCAATACCGTGGCCAGGGAGACGGCCTTGCAGATGGAGGAGCGCGGCATGCGGCTGAACAATGAGATCAGGGAGGACATCATCATCAAGGGGGATGCCCAACTGCTGTACGGTATCTTCCGCAACCTGACCGACAACGCCATTGCCTACGCGGGACAGGGGACCACCGTCACCGTGACGGCGGAACGCCACGGGGACGCCTGGTATTTCCGCTTCTGCGACAATGGAGCGGGCGTGCCCGAAGAACATCTGGCGCGTCTCTTCGAACGGTTTTACAGGGTGGACAAGGGAAGAAGCCGGAAGACAGGCGGTACGGGTCTCGGTCTGTCGATAGTGAAAAACGCCGTGCGGCTGCACGGCGGCAGCATCAGCGTGAGTAATCTTCAGACGGGAGGACTGTGTTTCGACTTCAGTCTGAAGACGGGTGATTAAGGTTTTGGCTTGTCGATTTTCAACCGTCCTCTCAGGGTGTCGGCCTCACTCTTGCGGATGGCGACGGTCATCTCGCAGGTATTGTCGAACGATTGGGAAATGATACGCGGACTCATTTCCTTGACGATGCGCATCACTTCGTTCATGCGGGCGTAATCGAACGTAAAACGGATGGTCTCTTCCTGTTGGCGCGTCACCGTCTCGGCGTCGTCGAGCGCCGCTGAAGCCGCCGTGCGGTAAGCCACAATCAGTCCGCCCGTACCGAGGTTGACGCCGCCGTAATACCTGACGACGACCACGAGTACGTCGGTCAGTTCCCTCGAGTTGATCTGCCCCAGGATGGGTTTGCCCGCCGTACTGGAGGGTTCGCCGTCGTCATTGGCCCTCGATTCCGTCCGCTCGGGTCCCAGCATATAGGCGTAGCACACATGGCGCGCGTCGTAATACTTCTTCCGGTAGGCGGCCACAAGCGCCTTCACCTCATCGACGGTGGTGACGTGATGAGAAAAAGCAAGGAACTTACTTCGCTTTTCCGTGTAAGTTCCCTGCCCTGTTTTGTCGCTTATGGTCTTGAAGGTATCCATTGAGCGGATTTTCAACTAAGCGCATGTATCACCAGTCCCGAACGGAGTTTGGGTTCAAACCACGTGGCCTTGGGCGGCATGATTTTACCGCTGTCGGCGATGTCCATGATCTGTTGCATGGAAACGGGATAAAGGGCCAGTGCCGCCCGCATCTCTCCGCTGTCCACACGCCGTTTCAGTTCACCCAGACCGCGCAATCCGCCCACGAAGTCAATCCGGTCGGACGAACGCAGGTCGCCGATGTTGAGAATCTCGTCCAGAATCAACCGGCTGGAGATGTCCACGTCCAGCACGCCGATGGGGTCGCTGTTGTCGTAGGTGCCGCGCCGCGCCGTCAAGCTGTACCACTCGCCGTCCAGATAGAGGGAGAACTCGTGCAGTCTTGCCGGTTTGTAAATGTCGGCGCCCTTCTTCTCCACGATGAAATTCCTGTCGAGCGCCTTCAGGAACTCTTCCGACGTCAGACCGTTGAGGTCTTTCACCACACGGTTGTAGTCGAGGATGGTCAACTGTGACGCCTGGAAACACACCGCCATGAAGTAGTTGTACTCCTCCGTTCCGGTGTGATGGGGATTCTGACGGGCCTTTTCCGCACCCACAAGCGCTGCGGCCGCACTGCGGTGATGACCGTCGGCGATGTAGAGCGACGGCATCTTGGCAAATTCGTCCGTGACGGTCTGAATGTCCTTGTCGTCGGAAATCACCCAGAACTGGTGGCGGAATCCGTCTATCGGGGCGATGAAGTCGTATTCCGGCGTGGTGGCGGCATAGCGCATGATCAGGCCGTCAAGCACCTGATTGTCGGGATAAGCGAAGAATACCGGTTCGATATTCGCATTGTTCACCCTGACGTGCTTCATGCGGTCCTCTTCCTTGTCGCGCCGTGTGAGTTCGTGCTTCTTGATGACTCCGGTCATGTAGTCATTGACGTAAGCACCCACCACAAGTCCGTATTGCGTCTTGCCGTTCATCGTCTGGGCATAGATGTAATACTGTTCCTTGTCGTCCTGCAGGAGCCAGCCCTTGTCCTGAAACTTCTTGAACTCCTCAGCGGCTTTCCCGTACACGCGCGGATCATACTCACTCGTCCCTTCCGGGAAATTGATTTCGGGTTTGATGATATGATAAAGACTCATCTCATTGTCGCCCGCCTCCTCACGCGCCTCCTCCGAATTGAGGACGTCGTAAGGTCTGCTTTCCACCCGTTCCACCAGGTCTTTCGGAGGACGGATGCCGCGGAATGGTTTAACGACTGCCATACACCTTATTCTTTATATTATTTATTAACCTGGAATTTCGTGCAACCGTCCTTGAAGAACGCGTTGATCTGCCGGGCGGCGGCGATACCGGCGTTGATGTTGGCCTCAGCGGTCTGGGCACCCATCTTCTTCGGCGTACTGAAATAGCGGCCCTCAAACTGCGCGAACTCGGCATCGGCGTCGGGCTTGATGTCGGTAATGTATTTCAGGTCGTCGCGCTCGCTCATGAGCTTGATCAGTTCCTGCTCGTTGATCACTTCCTTGCGGGCCGTATTGAGCAGGATACCGCCCTTCTTCATCTTGCCGACGAGGGCGTAATTGATGCTGCCCACCGTCTCCGGCGTAGCGGGAATGTGGAGGGAGACGACGTCGCAGGTCTCGAACAGTTCCTCCTGGGAAGCGACGGCGTGCACGCCTGCGCTCTCAATGGCGTCGGCGGGACAATAGGCGTCGAAGGCATACACGTCCATGCCGAAACCTTTGGCCACGCGCGCCACGTTGCGGCCCACGTTGCCGAAGGCCAGCAGACCGAGTTTCTTGCCCATCAGTTCGGTACCCGACTTGCCGTTGTAGAAATTGCGCACCGCATAGACCAGCAGTCCGAACACCAGTTCGGCCACGGCGTTGGCGTTCTGTCCCGGCGTATTCTCGGCCACGACGCCGTGAGCGGTGGCGGAGGCCAGGTCGATGTTGTCGTAGCCGGCACCGGCACGCACCACGATTTTCAGGTTTTTGGCGGCGTCGAGCACCTCGGCGTCCACCTTGTCCGAACGGATGATCAGGGCGTCAGCGTCCTTGACGGCGTCGAGCAACTGTTCCTTTTCGGTATATTTCTCCAGCAAGACCAGTTCATTGCCGGCTGCTTCCACTTCCTTGCGGATGCCTTCCACGGCTGCGGCGGCAAACGGTTTTTCGGTAGCTACCAATATCTTTTTCATCTTTAGTCCTCCTTTAGTTCTTGGCTTCAAATTCTTTCATGCACTCCACCAGTGCGTTGACGCCCTCGATGGTCTGGGCGTTGTAGCAACTGGCACGGAATCCGCCTACGCTGCGGTGGCCCTTGATGCCCACCATACCGCGCTCAGTGGCGAAATCCAGGAACGGTTTCTCCAGTTCCTTATACTCGTCGTTCATCACGAAACAGAGGTTCATCACCGAACGGTCCTCTTCCTTCACCGTACCGCGGAAGAGCTTGTTGCGGTCAATTTCGCCATACACAATCTTGGCGCGCTCCAGCGCACGCTCCTCCATGGCCTTCACACCGCCCTGGGCCTTCACCCAACGGAGATTTTCCACCATGGTGTAAATGGGCACCACAGGAGGCGTGTTGAACATCGAACCCTTGTCCACGTGCGTGCGGTAGTCGAGCATCGTGGGAATCTCACGCGGCGCCTTGCCGAGCATGTCGTCCTTGACGATAATCACCGTCACGCCGGCCATGGAGATGTTCTTCTGGGCACCGGCATAGATGGCCGTATATTTGCTCACGTCCACCGGACGGCTCATGATGTCCGAACTCATGTCGGCAATCAGAGGCACGGGAGCGTCGAGGTCCTTGCGGATTTCGGTACCGAAAATCGTGTTGTTGGTCGTGAAATGCAGGTAATCGGCATCGGCCGGACAAGTCCATCCCTTGGGGATGTAGGTATAATTGTCTTCTGCGGAAGAAGCCACTTCCACCACTTCACCGAAGAGCTTGGCCTCCTTCATGGCTTTCTTGGCCCACGTACCCGTGTTCAGGTATGCGGCCTTATGGATGAGGAAGTTGAACGGAATCTGACAAAACTGCAGGGAAGCGCCGCCGCCGAGGAAGATGACGGAATAACCCTCGGGGATGTCGAGCAACTCCTTGAAAAGGGCTACCGCCTCATCCACCACAGGTTGGAAGTCTTTTGCACGATGGCTGATTTCGGCCAGAGAAAGACCGCTGCCGTTAAAATCCAGAATCTGTTTGGCCGTGTTCTCAATCACCTCGCGGGGAAGCATCGAGGGACCTGCATTGAAATTGTACTTCTTCATTTGCGTGTTATTTAAGTTTTATAAAATCCGTATGATAGCGTCACTTTGAAAAAACGCTGCGAAGTTACACTTTTATTTTTATATAAGCAAATTTTCATGCACAATTCCACGAATTTGTGCAAAAAACTTACTTTTTGACTTATTTCTCTCCTTTCTCCACTTTCGTCCTCACGCCCTTGATCTTCTGTCCGTCAGTGCGGCGGATGACCTCAGACGCCTTCTCGCGCCTGACGGCCGCGTAGGCGTAACGGTCGGCCACGTCAATGCGGCCGATGTCCGACTTGTCGAGGCCGCCGATTTTGCAGAGAAAACCCACGACGTCCATCTTGCTGATTTTGTCCTTCTTGCCCTTCCCGATGTAGATCGTGGTCATCTTCGGCAGGGCAGGCGGCGGCACCTGGGCGGGAATGACGTGTTCCACGGGACTGCCCTCCACATACGCGGGAATCCTCTCATCCGGTCCCAGAAGGAAACAGGTGGTGCCACGGGCCTTCCAACGGGCGGTGCGCCCCACCCTGTGGATGTATTCCTCCTCGCTTTCCGGCAGATGGTAATGGATGATGTGGTCCACCTCAGGGATGTCCAGACCGCGCGACGCCAGATTCGTGGCCACCAGGATGTTGCACGAGGCGTTGGTGAAACGGTAAAGCGCACTTTCCCTGTCGCGCTGTTCCATGCCTCCGTGAAAAGCCGTGACGGCAAATCCCGCCTCAGTCAGTTCATCGGTCACACGGCAGACGCTCTCCCGGTAGTTGAGGAACACGATACTGCTGTCGCTGCCCCACTCGCCCAGGAGGCGCGCAAGCACCGGCAGTTTGTCTTTCTGCCGACTCCTCACCACGGTGATTTCCACCTGATCGGAGACTTGTCCCTCATCGGGCAGGAAATTGACTTCCACTGTCCGTCCCATGCGGACGAAATCCGGTATGGCCTCCATGCGCGTGGCCGACAGGAGCACGCGCCTTCTCACCTTGGGCAACCGGTTGAGAAGCGCCGTCATCTCGTCGGCGAAACCCATTTCCAGGCATTTGTCAAACTCGTCTATGACGAGCCACGTCAGTTTGTCGGTATTGATGTTGCCCTTGGCGATGTGGTCGTTGAGCCGTCCCGGTGTTCCGAACAGGATTTGGGGACGGATTTTCCTCATGTCACGGTGCTCGTCCATCGTGGCCCTGCCGCCGTAACAGGCCATCGTGCGCAGACCGCTGCCCATGTTCTTCAACACGTTGGCCGACTGCAATGCCAGTTCTCTGCCCGGCACCACGACCACGGCCTGCACCTGGTCGTGCGCCGCGTCGAGCATCGAGGCCAACGGCACGAGATACGCCAGTGTCTTGCCCGTTCCGGTGGGAGAAAGCACGACGGCATCCCCCTCGCCCTCAGCGAGCACCTCGGCCGTGCGCCGTTGCATCTCACTGGGCGTGATACCCAGTTTGGCAATCAACTCATTGATTTCCATTGCGGAGAATTTTATCGATTTCGTCAAATTCCTTCCCCATGTTCAGGTTCAGGTATATCGTATAGAGCGGACGGGCCCACCGCTCCTTCTCGTCGGGAGCGAGCGCGCGGTAACGCTCCAGATAGGAACGGCTCTTCTCATAATAGCCCAGCAACTGCTGGCGGCGGCGCTTGCTCGCCTGACGGTTCTTGTCGAGCGCCACGGCCTTGTTGAAATACGCCAGTCCGCCGTTGAGCCACGCCTGTTGGAGCGAATCGTTGCGGGCGATAAGACTGTCGCAAAGGGCGATGGTCTCGTCGTAGCGCCCCATGTCCAGCAGGACGGTACTCTTGGCGAAAAGGAAATGCTGATTGGCGGAGTCGGTCTTGAGCGCCTTGTCCACCACCGTCATGGCCGAATCGGCATGATGACGGGCCAGATGATACTCCACCAGTCGGGGGAAGAAATACGGGAAAGACGGATTCAGCGCAAAACCTTTCTCCAGCATGCGGAGATAAGCCGCCGTGTCCTTCTGTTGGCGGTACGTGTCGGCCAGATACTGGCACAGCCATACCGCATGCACGGAATCCCTGGCGGCCAAGTCGCGGTAGCGGATCGTCTTGTCCGCATCGCCCGTCTTCCATCCGGCATAGACCGTCCAATAGGCGGCCGTGGCACGGAGAGAGTCATTCTCCGACTGTTTAAATCCTTCAAACACAGGACTTTCATAACTTTTGATAAAGTCTTCCAGAAAGTCGTAAGCCAGGGGATATTGCTGCCTGGCCATCTGATACAGACCGCCATTGTAGAGGTTGGGACGGATGGCCGAAAGGTATTCGGCGTGCCTGTTGCGGTACTCATGCCGCACGTTGCCTTTCCTGTCGGGCAGGCTTTCCACGGAGTCGTACCGCTCCATCACCTGGTACATCTTCCGGGTGAGCGAAAAGAGCTGGGCCGTATCGTATTTCTGTTTCAGGTAAAGTTTCTCGTTGCCCTGTTCATACTGTCCCTGCAGGGCGGCGATTTCGGTCAGCCATATCTTGCGGTTCAGCCGGTTGGCCGAGTCCTTCAACAGTTTTTCCATCGATTCCACCGCCTTGTCCAGGTTCTTGCCGCTCTTCACCTGGTCGCGCGCCGCAGCGATTTCCTTCTTTTGCGCCCGGGCAGGCATTACCAGAAAGAAACACAATAGGATAATATACAGGAATCTGCTTTTCATTTGCCTCCGCTCAACAGTTGATCGGCCCGTTGCCACTTCACGCGCTCCTCCTTCGGGTCCAGTTGTTTCACTTGCCGCATATATTCAGTGGCCTTCTTGATTTCCGCAGAACGCAGTTTTTTGTCGGCCGACTTCTTGCCGTGGCAAAGGGCCAGGTTGTACAGGGCCTCGACAAACTGCCTGTCGGTCTTGACCGCCTCCTCATAGTCGCGGATGGCGTCGTCCCACTTCTCCTCCATCATGTCGCACTCGCCGAGCAAGGCCCATGCGTCCTTGTCCTTGGCGTCTTTCTGCAATTCGCTCTTGGCGAAGGCGCGAAGCCGTTCGGTCTGTCCCTGACGGGCGAAGTAATCCACAATCATCGTGCGGTAGCGGTCGCTGCCCGCCGACTCTTCGTACAGGGCGTAGAGGGCCTTGACATACTTGGCACTGTCGGTCGGCGTCTGCATCGTGCGGCCCATGCACGACACTTTCAGGTAGGCGGCCTCTTCCGCCGTCCGTTTGTCCTCAAGCGCCCTGTCGGCAAAGTGGTCCGCCGTCGCGTACAAACCCGCAGCGTAGGCTTTCCAACCGTCAGAAAGCAGTTGGTCACTGCTCTGCGCCCGCAGCGCCGTCACGGCGAGAAGACACGCCGTTATCGTTATCAGTCGTCTCATACTTTCTCCTATTGAATATTATCCCGCATCAGCAAGATTTTGCAAAGATACGATTTTATCCCGACAGTCAAGACTGCGTTGGTTTTATTTAACTATAAAACGTGGAACGTGGAGAGTGGAGAGAGGAGAGTGGAGAGAGGAGAGTGGAGAGAGGAGTGAGAATACCTTATATCATCACATGACGAATATCGGATATCTCGCTACACGCTACACGCTACACAAAAAAGATGGTGTGTCAAAACAGACATTGCCCTAAATGTTGCCGTCAGTTTTTACGATTGGTTGTTGAATAATCGGCTGGAGCGAGGCGTTAAGAAAATTTGACAGGCAGTAGCCGTTAAGAATTTGCGTGTGAACGAAGCCTTCAGGCGTAGTTCATCGATAGCAAATTTAGGCGGATGCGTCAAATTTTTAGCAACGAGCGACCTTGCCGACGCCTTTTCTTTCGCCTATTTCTTTGGGCGAGCAAAGCTCGTGCAAACCGAGACCAGAAACCAAACTTGTTTGGATTATGGCGAGGTGCAGCCGAGGTTGCGCGTAAGCGAAAGAAATAGGCATAGAGCATAATATGAGAGGGTGTGTCAGATTTGACACACCCTCTTTTGAATTACAATAAAATATTGAGAATATCCCCCGCCTCCTTACCGTCATAGATGCGGACCTCGGAGACGGCGTGATAATCAAAGTCGCCGTACTGATACACCTGGAGGGCGGCAAACTGGCGGTCCTTGGCGTAACAGATGTCCAGACGGATGTTGCCGTTGGACGTACTCGGAATGCGGGTACCCTCGGCGGCCATCGCCTCGATGTCCTTGGCGGGCAGGGAGAGCAACGCCTGGATGCGCTTGCCGTTTTCCACCGTATATTCCAGGTAGTCACCTTTCAACTTACTGCCGGTCACCTTGTACACCACCTGCGTGGAGAGACCGAAAAAACTTTTGTTTATCGCGATGTCGGGATGGGCGAACAACTTGCCCGCCATACCCATCAATTGAATTTTTGCCATTTGATGTTATGTTTTATTATGATTGATTATTGACGTGTAACGTGTAATGTGGAGTGTGCGGCGAGATTACTGATATTCGTCATGTACCAATACATTTCCCGCTCCTCGTTTCTCTCTCCACGTTTCACGTTCAACAAATCAGTCGCCTCAATGCGAAGACATAGTAATCGCATGGGGCAACCGACAGGAAGGGTGCCGAAAGGCGACGCGCCGTCCTGCCCGAAACATAACAATATTGGGATTTGAAATAAGGGAAATGCTGCGGCGGTTTCTGCACCGACCACGGCAAACGGCCGCCCGTGGGAAGAATCCTCACCGGGCGGGTGTTGCACAGGCGGTACACGTCGCGCGTGTCGGTCAGTACGGCCGACGGTTTCTCAGGTCGGGTGATTTGCGGAACGTCCTGGGGCACGTCTTTCCTCGTGTCGGCCATCACGGACTGCGTCGCGCCCATGACCGACAACCAGAGAAGAAATACGATTTTCAATATACGTTCCATTGTCTCTTGTCAGTTTTAATTGCCTGCCTCCTGTTTGATGCCGCCCACCACGTCGTCGTTCTCAATCGACGTCTGGGCCTTCTTCACCTGCACGCTCTTCTTGCCGAAGCGGTAAGACACCGAGAGCACCAGGCGCTGAGAGCGAAACCGGTGACGGTTGTCGGCCAGATAGTCGCCCTGTATGGTGTGTTCCTCATACTTCGCCCACTTGTTGAGGATGCTGTTGGCCGCGATTTTCACCGTCAGGCGGTCCTCCTTGAGGAACGACCGCTGCAGGGCCAGATTGAGTATCGGCCGTTTCGAGACGAAATAAGCGTACACGTCGCTGACCTCACGTCCGATGCTCCACCACATCACCGTGGCCGACAGACGGAGCTTCCAGGGCAACCGCTGCGTGAGTTGGGTGTAGAAGTATCCCGTCCATCCGTCGTTCTCCAATGACAATGACGGATTGCTGTACCTGTTGTAATCAACGCTGCCGTTGAACATCAGCGTCGTGGTGCGCGTCATCATCCACTGCACGTAGGCGCTCAGGTCCAGACTGCGGTAGCGCGTGCCGTTCGAATAGGTCTTGTACATGATGTCGTCCTCGGCATAAGCCAGACGGCCGATGAGCGAATTGTTCATCTTGTAGGCCACACTCGTGTTGAACGTCAGTTTGTCGCCCACCTGCTGGTAAGTCAGCGTCATCGACGTGTTGCGCGCCGATGTCAGATGCGCGTTGCCGTACGACACGTCGTCGGGCGAGGAGATCACCCTGGCGGGGTTCAGATAACTGATACCCGGACGGTTGATGCTCGTGGCGAAAGAGAATTTCAGACTGTTCTTGTCCGATATGTTCCAGTTGACGCTGGCCGACGGCACCCAGTCGTTGAGGTTGCGGTGGAAGTCCTCTCCGTCACCGTTGGGATAAGCGGCGCCCAGACGACTGTACTCGTAGCGCAGACCGGCCCTTGCCGACCATTTCTTCCAGTTGAACACCCACGACATATAGAGCGCCATCACCTGCGTGTCGTGCTCGAAGCGGTTGTCCGTATCGCCCTCAGGATAACCGTCGTAGGTCATTTGCGTATGACTGTTGTTGCCACGCAAAATGTATTTCGCGCCTGTGTCCCACTTGAACCACTTGCCCAGAGGCCTCGTGTAGTCGATTTGGAAAGTATGCTCCGTGAAGCGCTCCTTCTGGTCGCGCCCGTATCCCGCGTAGGGAAATGCCGTATTCACCGTGTTGGCAAACTCGCTCAGCCAGTTCTGGTCATTGCCCGTGGTGGCGAACATATACGAGAGCGTCAGCACCTCGCCCTTCCTCCGGGTGCGGTGCTCATAGTCGGCCCGTCCGTTCCACGACATGCCCGAATAGGACGGCACGTGGGCCAGGAACGTATAGGCGCTGCTTAAGTCGCCCGCTGCGTTGTAGGAGGTGAAATCCTCCCGGGCCTCGACGTCCTTGAGCGAATAATGATAACCGCCGAACGACGCCGACAGCAGGTTGAGCGAATCTATCTCATAACTGGCGGAGATGTTCGCCCCGTGAAAGTCCATCGGTTGGGTGTTCTTTGACGAGGCCGCGGTGCGCGTGCCTGTCGAGAGATACTGCATTTCCGTCTCGTTCCATCCTTCCGATTCATGACCGTGCTGATGACCGTAGATGTAATATCCGCTCAGGGTCAGTTTACCGGTCTGTCCGGCCAGGTACAGATGCGCCTGCGGCGAACCGAAGGTGTTGATGCTTGCCGTGACGTTGCCCGTCAAGCCGCTCATGTTGGCGCCCTTGACCATCACGATGTTGAGGATGGCCGTCACGCCCTCCGCGTCATACTTGGCACCGGGGTCGGTAATCACTTCCACGCGCTTCACCAGATTGGCGGGAATCGACTTGAGCACTTCCTTCGGACTGCCCGAAAGCGAGGGGTCAGGATGTCCGTTGCGGTAGTATTTGAATGACGTACTGCCCTTGACGCGCACGTTGTCCTCACCGTCCACACTGACCATCGGCACCTTGCGCAACATGTCCAGCAGCGTGTTCGTCCTGGCCTCAGGGTCGGCCTCCAGATTGTACGACAGGCGGTCGGCCTCCTGCCTGACGAGTTGGCGCATCGACACCACCTTCACCTCGTCCAGCATCTTGCTGTCTTCCTTCAGACGGATGGTCTCCCCTACGTCACCGACGGGCAGACACACCGGCTGATACCCCACGCTGCTCACCTGCAGCCATCGGGCGTTCTCCATGCGGGGCAACACGAATTCGCCCTCCGCACCGCTCGTGGCGCCGCACAGAAACGTACTGTCCTCGCCCAACAGGCGCAGTGTGGCATAACTCACGGGCTCACCCTTCTCGTCGGTTATCCTGCCGGAGAAATCCTGAGCCGCAGCCATGCCCGCCGTCAGGACGAGCGTCATCAACAGCAAAAAGCGTTGGAAACAATTCTTATTACCTGTGTAATTCCTCATTTTCTGATTCATTTGTGTCTTCGGGCACTTACCCAAACGTTTGCCCTATAGACACACCCAGACCGCCTTAAGTTGCAGACCGCCCTCGGATTTATCTTCTTTTAACATTCCCGACAGTTGTCAGGATGCTCCACGTTTTACATCCTCCCCAATACTTCCTTCGCCCTTCTCGCGATTTCCTTCCCCTCATTCTCCCTGGCCAACTGCTGCAGGATGCGGCGCGCCTGCTTGCGGTCGCCCGTCTGCAGATAAGCCATGGCGGCATACCATCCGATGCGCCTGAGTGAATTGACATCATAATACCGGTTGCCGACCAGATAACTATTGACCGCACTGCGAACAACTATTGATTGCGGAGCAAATGACCATTGATTGCGGCGGGATTGCTTTTGGGATGCGGGACGGGCGGCCCCGCTGGGGTATCACTCTCCGATGATGGTGGCGACAAGATGGCGGCGGCCGCCATGATTGCGGAACTCGCAGAAGTAGATACCCTGCCACGTACCGAGGTTGAGACGGCCGGAGGTGACGGGTATGGTGAGCGACACGCCCGTGAGTACGCTCTTGGCATGGGCGGGCATGTCGTCGCTGCCCTCCAGGACGTGGTCGTAATACGGCATGTTTTCCGGCACCATCCTGTCGAAGATGGTGTCCATGTCGCTCCGCACGTCGGGGTCGGCGTTCTCATTCAGGGCCAGACCGCAACTGGTGTGCTTGACGAACAGGTGGAGCAGGCCTTTGTCGGGTAAGGGCGGGAGTTGCCGCACCACTTCCCGGGTTATCAGATGGAATCCTCTGGACTTCTGCTCCAGGATGATTTCTTGTTGACGGATCATTGTGGATGTCAATTACACAACGTGGAGCGTGGAGCGAGAATACTGAAATTCATCATGAAAGAAGATAATCTCGTTACACGCTCCACGTTACACGTTACACGCTTAAAACGCCTATCCGAAATTGTCAAACATGATGCTTTCGGGGTCGACGCCAAGAGAATCCAGGAGTTTGATGACGCTCTGCGCCATCGGTCCGGGACCGCACATATAGTATTCGATGTCCTCGGGCGCCTCATGGTCCTTGAGGTAGGTGTCGTACATCACGTTGGCCACATAGCCCGGCGTGTATTTCACACCCTGTTTGTCGGCCTCCGGGTCGGGACGGTCGAGCGCCAGGTGGAAGTGGAAGTTGGGGAACTCCTTCTCCAAAGCCAGGAAGTCGTCCACGAAGAAGGCCTCGACGAGGGCGCGCGCGCCATAGAAATAATGCATCTCGCGGTCGCGCGTCTGCAGCGTCTTGGTCATGTGCATGATTTGCGCGCGGAGGGGAGCCATACCGGCACCGCCGCCTACCCATATCATTTCTTTCTTGGAATCGAAAATGGGATGGAACTCTCCGTAAGGACCGCTCATGATCACCTTGTCGCCCGGTTTGCGGGAGAAGATGTAGGACGAGGCGATGCCCGTGGGCACGTCCTGGAATCCCACTTCCGGTTTGGGCTTGAACGGTGTGGTGGCGATACGCACGGTCAGTGTGATGCGGTCGCCCTCCGCGGGATAGTTGGCCATCGAATAGGCACGCACGGTGTCTTCGGGATTGTGCGCCTTGAGCGAGAAGATGTTGAACTTCTCCCAAGAAGGCAAATACTCCGGACCGATGTCGTTCTTGTCGAAGTCCTTGTCGTAATCGATGCAGTCGTAGGCGGGAATCTTGATCTGCGCGTACGAGCCCGGAATGAAGTCCATGTGCTCGCCTTCGGGCAGCGCCACGATGAATTCCTTGATGAACGACGACACGTTCTTGTTGGAAATCACGGTACACTCCCACTCTTTCACGCCCAGCACGCTCTCGGGCACCTTGATTTTCAGGTCGCCCTTGACCTTGCACTGGCAACCCAGACGCCAATGTTCTTTCACCTGTTTGCGGGTGAAATGGCTGCGCTCGGAGTCGAGAATCTCGCCGCCGCCTTCCAGCACCTGCACCTTGCACTGGCCGCATGAGGCCTTGCCGCCACAGGCGGACGGCAGGAAGATGCCGTTCTCGTTGAGGGTGGTCATCAGACTGGCGCCCTGGGGTACGCTGATCGTCCTGTCGCCGTTGATCTCAATATTCACGTTCCCGCTCGGCGAAAGGTATTTCTTGGCCACGAGCAGGATGATGACAAGCAGGAGTATAATGAGGAGGAATACTCCGATACTGGTAAGAATAAACTGTCCCATCGCAATTAAATTTTAAGTCCTGAGAAACACATCATCGCCATGGCCATCAGACCTACGGTAATGAACGTGATACCTAATCCCTGCAGCGGTTTGGGCACGTCGGAATACTGCATCTTCTCGCGGATGGCGCCCATCAGGACGATGGCCAGTGTCCAACCGATACCGCTGCCGAGCGCGTAGGCGCAGGAGTCCCACACATTGGTGATGGCCTGAGAATTGGACGCGTCGAGCTGGATGCGCTGTTGCATGAAGAGGGATGCGCCCATGATGGCACAGTTGACGGCAATCAGCGGCAGGAAGATGCCCAGTGCGGCATAAAGCGAGGGGGAGTATTTCTCCACCACCATCTCCACCAGTTGCACGATACCGGCAATGACGGCGATGAACAGGATAAAACTCAAATAGCTCAAGTCGATGCCTTCGACCAGACAGTCGGGACCCAGGACGCGGGTCTGCAACAGGTAGTCGACGGGCACGGTGACGAGCAGTACGAACGTCACGGCCATGCCCAGACCGAAGGAAGTCTTCACGTTCTTCGACACGGCAAGGAAGGAACACATGCCGAGGAAGAAGGCGAAAATCATGTTGTCGACGAATATCGAACGGAAAAACAGATTGATGATATGTTCCATGATTAATCCTCCTGATAAAAATAAGCCCGGTGAATCCAGATGACGCATCCCAGCAGGATGAGCGCCATGGCGGGCATGGTCATCATACCGTTGTTCATGTAGCCCGCGTCATAGAATGATTGCGGAATGAGTTGGAATCCGAGCAGCGAACCCCTGCCCAGCAGTTCACGCACGGCACCCACGATGACGAGGATGAGGGCGTAGCCGAGACCGTTGCCGATACCGTCGAGGAACGACGGCCAGGGCTTGTTCATCATGGCGAACGCCTCCAGGCGGCCCATGAGGATGCAGTTGGTGATAATCAGTCCGACATACACGGAGAGTTGGACGCTCACGTCATAGGCGAAGGCCTTGAGGATCTGCGACACGATGGTGACCAGGGCGGCCACGACGACCAACTGCACGATGATGCGGATGCGGTTGGGGATGGTGTTGCGGATGAGCGAGATGATCACATTCGAGAAAGCCGTAATCACCGTCACGGCCAAACCCATGACAATGGCGGGCTTGAGCTGGGAGGTGACGGCCAGGGCCGAACAGATGCCCAACACCTGAACGAGAATGGGATTGTTCAGGTTGAGCGGGTGTGCCAGCGCCTCTTTATTTTGTTTGCTGAATAATGCCATGTTTATTTCTCCTTTAAGAATTTCACATATTTGCCGAGTTCCTGCTTGAGCATCTGGTCCACGCCGTTGCAGGTCAGGGTGGCGCCCGTCACGGCATCTACCTCGGAAGCCGCGTTCTCCGGTTTTTTGGCCACGCCCAAGGCTATCGCGTCGGAACCTTCCTTGAAGATTTTCTTGCCCTGGAATTTCTCCTGCCAGGCCTTGGAGTCTTTAATCTCGGCACCGAGTCCGGCGGTCTCACTGTCATGGTTGAAGTAAGCGCCCACGACGGTCTCCTTGTCCTGGTCGATGGCGATATAACCGTAGATGGGACCCCAAAGACCCATGCCCTTCATCGGAATGACATAGTTTTGCCGGCCGTCGCCCTTGTCGTAGACATACACGGGACCGCCATCGGCCTGTTCTTCCCTGATGCTCTTGGCATAGACTTCCTCGTATTGCGCGTCGGTAAGACTGCGCTCGCCGAGGGAATACATGATCTGTTTCTTCTGGTCGAGGGCCACGTTGGCGTCCTGCCGGGCCTTGAGCGCCTGGGAGACGAAGGCCAGGAGAAAGGCCACGATGACGACCATCAGGGCCGAATAAATAATGGTATAGCTGTTGGAATTTGTCTTCATGTTGTGCCTCCTTTCTTATTTGGCCCGCTTGGCCCGTTGGTTGATGTTGCGCTCCACCACGCACCAGTCGATGAGCGGCGCGCACATGTTGCCGAAGAAGATGGCGAGCATCATGCCCTCGGGATATCCGGGGTTCATCACACGCACGATGACGGCGAGCGCGCCGATGAGCAGACCGTAGAAGTATTTGCCGGTCTCGGTACGGGCGGACGTCACGGGGTCGGTGGCCATGAAGACGGCACCGAAACAGAATCCGCCGAGAATGAGATGCTCGTACCAGGGGATGTCGGTCATGCCCAGGGCCTGGAACAGCAGGGCCGTCAGGGCGCCGCCCACGAACACGCTGCCCATGGTCTTCCATGAGGCGATGCCCGTCCACAAGAGGAAGAGGGCGCCCAGGGCGATGGCGATGACACTGGTCTCGCCGATGGAACCGGGGATGAATCCGCATATCATGTCGCAAAGGGAAGCGTCGGGAGCGATACCCTGCCCCACCTGTCCGAGCGGCGTGGCGGCGGTGAATCCGTCGGGCAGGGCATTGCCCAGACCCAGGATTTTGTCTTGTGCCACCCAGACGGTGTCGCCCGTCATCTTGGAAGGATAGGAGAAGAAGAGGAACATACGCGCGGCAATGGCCACGTTGAAGATGTTCATACCCGTTCCGCCGAAGATTTCCTTGGCGAAAATGACGGCGAAGGCGCAGGCCAGGGCCAGCATCCACAACGGGCAACCCACCGGAATGATGAGCGGAATGATGATACCGGTCACCAGATAGCCTTCCTGAATCTCCTCGCCTTTCCACTGGGCCCAGGCGAACTCGATGCCCAGACCGACGATATAGCTCACGATGATTTTGGGCAATACGGCCAGGAATCCGTAGAAGAACACTTCCAGGAAGGAAGCGGAGGCCAGCGTACCGGCCGCCAGATAGTTCTGATAACCCACATTATACATACCGAACAGCATGGCCGGCATGAGCGCGATGACCACAAAACTCATGATGCGCTTGGAGTCGATGGCGTCGTGTATGCTCGTTCCCGTGGACGCGGTCTTGTTGGGCACGTAAAGGAACGACTCGAATCCCTCGAAGACGCTTTGCAGCGCATGCCACTTGCCGCCTTCCTCAAAGGAGGGTTTGATTTTGTCTAAGTAATTTCTCAAACTGCTCATCACATGTTCTCCTTTCTTAAAATGTCCAGTCCTTCGCGAACGATGCGCTGGAGTTCCAATTTGGATGAATCTACGAATTCGGCGACAGCGAAGTCTTCAGGCGCCACCTCGTAGATGCCGAGCTGTTCCTGACGGTCGATGTCGCCCGCGATGATGGCCTTGATCAGGTATTCGCCGTAAATGTCCATGGGCAATACCCTGTCGTATTCGCCGCTCATGATGATGTGGCGCTCGCCGCCTTTGACGCGGGCGTCGAGCGTATACTCCTTTTTCTTGCCGAAAAGCCAGGAGAAATAACTGCGGCTGGTGGAGAATTCCCCAGTGCGCGGCAGAATCCATCCCAACATTTCGTCGGCGTGGTCGCCTTCGGGGATGGCCGTCACTTCAGAAACAAGCGGCAGGAGGTAGTCGGTCAGGGCGGCTTTGCGGCCCGTGAGCGGGTTGCCGTTGATGTGGCGCACGCTGCGGCTCCCGTCGGTCTGACCGGCGAAGAGCGCGTTCAAGGGTACGCCCGGGACGGTCTCCACGTAGGCGGGCTGCGCCACCTCACTGCCGGCGACGGCCACACGGCGGCGCATGTCTACCCTGCCTTCCGTCATCAGGCGGCCGATGAAGATGACCACCGCCGGATCGACGGTCCAGACCGTCTCTCCCTTGTTGACCGGCGAGAGGTGATTCACCTGCACACCCACGTTGCCTGCCGGACAGGGGCCGTCGAATACGGTCACTTCCACGTCCTGTGCGCCGGTGAGCGCGGCGGCTGTCTGCCGCTTGCCGATGCCCAGATACGTCCTGGCCATCCTGGAAAGGGCCGTCAGTCCGGCCTGGAAGGCCGTTTCATTGCCCTCCAACTCATACTCGAAATCGGCAGCCAAAGGCATGTCGCGCAAGGCGGAAACAAAAATTGCCTTAGGCGTCGCGTCGGGCGTGGCCGACACGGCATAAGGCAATTGCCGCATGAAACCGAAAAGACCGGCCTCAAGAAGCGCCGTCTTCACTGCGTCTCCACTCATCGTACGGGCGTCACGCTTGCCGAAAGAGGCATAGACCTGCGTGGCGTCTGGCCTGACCTTCACGCAAAGCACCTTGCGGCGCTCACCTCTGACGACGGCCGTGACCTGTCCGCTGACCGGGGAGGCGAACCTGACCTCAGGAAAGGCTTTGTTGACAAACAGCGCGTCACCGGCTTTCACCGTATCGCCTTCCCTGACGACGACCTTGGGAGTCATGCCCGTAAAACCGTCGGGCACGAGGGCCACTTCATCCGGGGAAGCGAGCGGACGCAACTCTCGCGCGGCCGCGCCTGTCAAACGAATGTCCAAGCCTTTTCTTAACTTGATCACATTTGTCATAACTTTTGGTATTGGTAATCTGAAATCTGCTAAAACAATTCAAAAAGAAAAACTTGTCTGCAAAATTAAGTAAAATCGGGAAAACTGGAAAGAAAAAAAGTGAATTATTCCGTTTTACCATAAATTTAATGTATTTTTGCCGCCACAACCAGAAACGACAACTTGCCCTGAAACGTTGCAAACATATCATTCTCGGCGTGCTCTGGTCGGTTATCGGCCTGAGCGTCCTGCTCGCCGTTCTCACGCGCGTGCCTGCCGTCCAGCGTCAGGCGGGCCGCCAGGTGGCGGTGGTCCTGTCGGAGAAATTCGGTACGGAAGTGAAGACGGGCCGCGTCAGCGTAGGTCTCTTCAACCGGCTCACGGCGGATGATTTCGTCATGTATGACCAACAGGGAAAACAGATGCTTTCCGTGGGCCGCATGTCGGCCAAATTCGACATGAAGGCACTCTTGAAAGGCAAAGTCAGGATTTCCTCAGTACAATTGTTCGGCCCCTCGGCCGACTTCTACCAAGACTGTGCCGGATGCCCGCCCAACTACCAGTTCGCGCTCGACTCGCTGGCGTCGAAAGACACGACGCGCCACAGCGCCCTCGACGTGGCGGTCAATTCCATCGTCATCCGCCACGGCAGTATGCGTTACGACCGGAAGGACTTGCCCGAGGATTCTTCCGTTTTTTCTCCCCATCACCTGAATATCAAGGACATCAGCACGCACGCCATGCTCAACCTGTTGACCGATGACTCGCTCGACGTCAACGTGAAACGGTTGTCGCTGACGGAGAAATCGGGGCTCAAGGTCAGTCAACTCGCCCTGCATCTGAAGGCGGGCAAGCGGCATGCCGAAGTGGAAGACTTCCGACTGGTCATGCCCGGGACCGACGTGACCGTGGAACACCTGACGGCCGACTACCGTCATAAGGACGGGAAATTGGACCAAAGCACCCTGAAATACGAGGGACGCCTCAATCAGAGCAAGGTGGGACCGAAAGACCTGGCTTGTCTTGTACCCGAACTGAAGAACGTTGACGAATGCGTTTATCTCTCCGGGACCGTGGCAGGGACGGCCGGAACGGTGCGTGTCGGCGACGTCAACGTCAGGTCGTCGGCGGGTACCGTCAACCTGCAGGGCAAGGGCATCGTCAGCGACCTGCAGGGCACGCCCGCATGGCAGGCCGACATCGACAACCTGAACGTCAACGGCGAGGGGCTCAAGCGCACGCTCGGTCATCTGAACGGCCGCGTCAGTGTTCCGGAGGAAGTCACCCGTCTGGGAACGATACACTACGAGGGCAAGGCGGCCGGCCGGGGCGACATGCTTTCGCTCAAGGGTCAACTGGAAACGGACGCGGGCGACGCCACGCTGGCCGTCACCAAACGGGGAGACGGCGTGGAAGGACACGTGCGGACCGACGGCGTGGACCTGAGGAAAATCACGGATGACGCATCCTTGGGCATGGTGGCGGGCGACGCCTCCTTCAAAGGCCGGTTGAAAGGCAGTCCTACAGTGACGGCCAAGGGCGACATTTCCCGTCTGGACTACAACGGATACAGTTACCGTGACATCCGGGTGGACGGCACCTACGCAGGTGGCAGTTTTGACGGACTGCTGAGCGTGCGCGACCCCAACGCCGACCTGGACATCAAAGGGTCGACGGGCGCCCTCAGGAAGTCGGCCTCCGGCGACTTGGCGGTCAACATCCGTCACCTGAATCCGGGTGCGCTGGGACTGTCATCTTCCCTGAAAAGCTATCCTGTCGACGACGTACGGTTGGATATCCGCCAGAACGGACAAGGCAACACGCTGAGCCTGAAGAGTGCCTACGCCGACCTGGACATTGAGGGACAATACGAATACGCCACACTGCCGCAGAGTATCGCCAACCTTATCGGCAGCAAACTCCCCACCCTGCCCGGACTGCCGCGTCTGACCGGGGGCGGCGCCAACGATTTTACCGTCAAGGGCAAGCTGTACGATTCCGAGTGGCTGGAGACCATGTTCGGCGTTCCGCTCCAACTCCATGACGGCGTCTCGCTCGAAGGCAGCGTGTGCGACAGGCGGCACGAGGCGGACCTGACCCTGCTCGCTCCCGATTTCGCCTACGACGGCACCCGTTTCAAGGACGGATACCTGCGCCTGACCACGCCCGATGATACCCTTCGGGCCAATCTGCACGTGGACCGCGTCGATGACGACGGACTCAGAACGGCGCTCAACGTGGTGGCCAAGGCGGCGGACAACAAACTGAACTCGCTCATCGCCTACCGCATTCCGGGCAGTATCCCGATGGAGGGACAGTTGGACATGGATACGCAATTCTTCCGGACGGACGAGGGCGACAATGCGGCGCACATCAACATCCACCCCTCCACCGTCCAGGTGGGCGACACCATCTGGCGCGTAGAGCCCTCCGACGTGGTGTACAGCAAGAACAATCTGGTCGTGGACCATTTCTCCATCCATCATGACGACCAGCACATCATCGTCTCGGGCAAGGCGACGGCGGACGAGAACGACAGCATCTACGCGGACCTGCAGGACATCAACGTGGAATACGTGTTGAACCTGGTCAATTTCCACTCGGTGGATTTCGGCGGAAAAGCCTCCGGACGGGCCTTCGTCACGAGTGCGTTCAAACAACCGCAGGCGGCGGCCGACCTGAAAGTAAGGCAGTTTACCTTCCAGGGCGGCGACATGGGCGTGCTCGACGCGCACGTGAACTACAACCGCACCATGGAACAGCTCGACATCCGTGCGGTGGCCGAAGACGGGCCTGACCGCCAGACTTACATCAACGGATACGTATCGCCGGCGAGGAATTACATTGACTTGGGCATTCGCGCCAGGAACACTTCCCTGGCGTTCATGGAAGGATTCTGCGGCAGTTTTATGGAGAATGTCAGGGCCAAGGGCAACGGTGACGTCCGTCTGGCGGGCGACCTGTCGGAAATCAACCTGACCGGCCAACTGATTGCGGACGGGCCGCTCACGCTTTCGCCGCTGGCCTGCACCTACGATTTGGACAGTTGTCTCATCCGTCTTATACCCGATGAGATTATCTTTCCTTCCGACACCATCCACGACCGTTTCGGACACGACGGCATCGTGACGGGCGCCGTCCACCACAAGCACCTGACCAGGCTCTCCTACGACCTGGACATCAAAGCCGACAACCTGTTGGCCTACGACACGAGGGAATTTGGCGACAATACGTTCTACGGTACAGTGTACGGTACGGGCGACTGCACCATCCGCGGCAACGACGACGAAGTGACCATCGACATCAACGCGCGGCCTGAGAAAGGGTCGCAGATCGTCTACAACGTATCCTCGCCCGACGAGGTCAACAACACCGGATTCATCGTCTGGCGCGACATGACGCCGCGCAAGGACAGCATCGACGCTAACGGACTCGTGGTGGAAAACTTCGGTGACGAGGAAGACAGTTTTGAGGAAGTCTATGCCCGCACGCCCAAGATACCGGAAATCACGTCCGACCTGCACATTAATTTCCTCATCAACGCCACGCAAGACCTGACGCTCAAACTCCTCATGGACAAGGAGACGGGCGATTATATCGCGCTCAACGGCGACGGTGTCATCCGCGCCACCTATTATGACAAGGGCACGTTCGACATGTTCGGCACGTACCTGGTGGACCACGGCATCTACAAACTCACCGTACAGAACGTCATCAAGAAGGATTTCCGGTTCAGTCAGGGCGGCACCATCATCTTCGGCGGCGACCCGCTCCAGTCGGCCATCAACCTGAGTGCGGTGTATACCGTCAACGGCGTGAGCCTGTCCGACCTGAACATCGGGCGTTCTTTCTCCAGCAACAACATCCGCGTGAACTGTCTGATGAACATCACCGGTACACCGGAAGCGCCGAAAATCGATTTCGGTCTCGACATGCCGACGGTCAACAGCGACGCCAAACAGATGATTTACAGTCTGATCAACAGTGAGGAGGAGATGAACCAGCAGGTACTGTACCTCCTGGCCATCGGCCGTTTCTACACGCAGGGCAGCAACAACGCCGCCGTGGAGGATGCTGCCCAGCAGAGTCAGACGTCGCTCGCCATGCAAAGTATCCTGAGCGGCACGCTCAGTCAGCAGATCAACAACGTACTTAGCAGTATGGTGAACAACAGCAACTGGAATTTCGGCGCCAACATCTCGACGGGCGACGAGGGATTCAACAACGCCGAATACGAAGGACTCGTCAGCGGCCGGTTGCTCAACAACCGGTTGCTCATCAACGGCGAGTTCGGCTACCGTGACAACCAGAATGCGACGACGAGTTTTATCGGTGATTTCGACATCCGGTACCTGTTGTTCCCCAACGGCAACCTGGCCATCAACGTCTACAATCAGACCAATGACCGGTATTTTACCAAGAACAGTCTGAACACGCAGGGCGTGGGTCTTATCATGAAAAAGGACTTCAATTCGTGGAAAGACCTCTTCAGGAAAGTTAAAAAACCGTAAATCCTTGACTGAAACCGTTTTGGCAAAACGGATTTCACCGGCTTTTCATTTTATTTCCCTAACTTTGCAGCCGCTTTGCGGCTCCACGCGGGCCGCGGCACTGAGTGTTATTCATATAAAGTCCAACTTTATTTCATTCATTTATTATTCAACTTTATGTCAAACTTTAAAAATGTAGAGCCGCTGCAGGACTTCAACTGGGATGAGTTCGAGCACGGCATGAGCACAGGCGCCAGCAAGGAAGACTTGGAGAAGGCGTACGACGAGACCTTGAACAAGGTCGCAGACCACCAGGTGGTGGAAGGCAAGGTAATCTCCATCGACAAGAAAGAGGTTATCGTCAACATCGGTTACAAGAGCGACGGTATCATTCCCGCCTCTGAGTTCCGTTACAACCCCGACCTGAAGGTGGGCGACACCGTAGAGGTCTATGTGGAAAATCAGGAAGACAAGAAAGGTCAGTTGGTGCTGTCTCACAAGAAAGCCCGCTTGAGCAAGAGCTGGGACCGCGTGAACGAGGCCCTCGAGAACGAAGAAGTCATCCAGGGTTACATCAAGTGCCGCACGAAGGGCGGTATGATCGTGGATGTGTTCGGTATTGAGGCATTCCTCCCCGGCAGCCAGATTGACGTTCACCCCATACGCGACTACGACGTGTTCGTAGGCAAGACCATGGAATTCAAGGTGGTGAAGATCAACCAGGAGTTCCGCAACGTGGTCGTTTCCCACAAGGCGCTCATCGAGGCCGAGTTGGAGGCACAGCGCAAGGAAATCATCAGCAAACTCGAAAAAGGCCAGATTCTCGAAGGTACGGTCAAGAACATCACCTCTTACGGCGTGTTCGTGGACCTCGGCGGTGTGGACGGACTCATCCACATCACAGACCTTTCCTGGGGCCGTGTGGCCGATCCGCATGAGGTGGTGGAGAACGACCAGAAGATCAACGTCGTCATCCTCGACTTCGATGAGGACAAGAAGCGTATCGCTCTCGGTCTGAAGCAGCTCACCCCGCATCCTTGGGAGGCTCTCGATCCCAACCTCCAGGTGGGCGACCACGTGAAGGGCAAGGTTGTCGTCATCGCCGATTACGGTGCGTTCGTAGAGATTGCTCCGGGCGTGGAAGGCCTGATTCACGTTTCCGAGATGTCCTGGAGCCAGCACTTGCGCAGCGCACAGGATTTCCTGCACGTGGGCGACGAAGTGGAGGCTGTCATCCTGACCCTCGACCGCGAGGAGCGCAAGATGAGCCTGGGTATCAAGCAGCTCAAGGAAGACCCGTGGGAGACCATCGAAGTGAAATATCCCGTAGGCAGCAAGCACACCGCCAAGGTGCGCAACTTCACCAACTTCGGCGTGTTTGTTGAGTTGGAGGAAGGCGTTGACGGTCTGATTCACATCAGCGACCTCTCCTGGACCAAGAAAGTAAAGCATCCTTCCGAGTTTACCCAGGTGGGCGCTCCTATCGACGTCGTCGTTCTGGAAATCGACAAGGAGAACCGTCGTCTGTCCTTGGGCCACAAGCAGTTGGAAGACAATCCTTGGGACACCTATGAGACCATCTACACTCCCGGTTCCGTTCACAAAGGCAAGATTACTGAAATGATGGACAAGGGCGCCGTGATTACCCTCAACGAGGGCGGCGAAGGCTTCGCTACGCCGAAACACCTGGTGAAAGAAGACGGCACTCAGGCCAAGAAGGGCGAGGAACTCGACTTCAAGGTGATTGAGTTTGTCAAGGAAAGCAAGCGCATCATCCTCTCCCACAGCCGCACTTTCGAGGAAGAGACTGAGGAGCAGAAGGCCGCTGCCAAGAAGAAGGCCGCCAAGAAAGCCGACACTCCGGCCATCAACAACGTGGCTGCCGGCACTACGCTCGGCGACTTGGATGCCTTGGCTGAACTGAAAGCCAAGATGGAAAAGGGTGAATAATTTCCCCTTATACCTTATTTAATATATAAAGGCGCGGGAGTTCTCCGCGCCTTTATTGTTTTGTCATGACTCTTTGTCCGCCGGACAAGACGATGGTTCTTCCGTCACGGCATCACAGTTGAAGACGGTTGAGCCTGGATTCGACCAGATATTCATACCGCTCCTTCATCCCGTCACTAAGAAAAGACTGCCCAATCAGTTCCCTCCATTTGGGCAGCGCCTACCATTCAACCAGTCCGGCGGAGAAAAAACAGTTAAAACTTGCAAATAAAAAGAATAAGCAAAAAAGATTTGCGTTATATTTGCGACGTTTTACTAATCATTATTACAAACTAAAATCAAGAGAAGTATGAAAAAGATTTTTGTTGTGGCTTTCGCAGCCTTAGCCATTTGCTTTGCAAGTTGTAACAACAAGGCCACCAACGCCGCTGAAGAAGCCGTTGATTCCGTAGCCATGGTTCAGCAGGAAGCTGATGACATCATCGGTCAGTTGACCCAACAATTGGAGGCTAAAGACGCCAACGCCATCGAAAGCGCACTCCAGGCCGTTCAGGAGAAGATTGCCGAATTGGTGAACATCAACCCCGACTTGGCTAAAGCTTATGTAACCAAGGTACAGGACTTCCTGAAGACCAACGCCGAAAGCATCAAGACCGTGGTTGGTGAGAAGGCTGCCGCAGCTGCTGCTCTGACCGCTCTGACGGGTGCCAGCACTGACGACATTGTATCCACTGCCATAAACGCTGCCAAGGAAAGCGCCGTTGACGCTGCCAAGGATGCTGCCAAAGAGGCTGTAAACGGTGCCGTTGAGGACGTGAAGAACGCCGGCGAGAAAGTTTCCGACGCTGTTGAGAACACAAAGGAAGCCGCTAAGCAGAGCGTTGAGAACGCCAAAGAGAACGCTAAGCAGAGCGCTGCCAAGACCGTTGACAACGCCGCCAACAGTGTAAAGAAGGGCTTGGGTCTCAACTAAGATACCATCTTACAACAATAAAAAAGCCGCTCTTAAAGAGCGGCTTTTTTATTGTTATCTGATTCTGTCCATGCTTCGGACGAGGCGTTCATCCGCCTTGACACCCCGGTAGGCCAGGACATAAAATATCAGACTGACGAGCGGGAGACAAACGGCGAAAGCCGGACGGAACACGCTGCCCTCCACACCGTCTTTGGCGTAAAAGGCGTAATAGGCACAGCAACCGTACCACAAAAGGATAATGAATACGTTGAAGATGCACAGGCGCATCTGCTGTCTGCGGTTCTTGTAAAGGAAAATCGTGACGAGCGCCACGACAATGCTCAGCGGCAACAGCAGGATGAGCGGCGTGACGGTCAGCGTCGTCGTGTCGCCGACGGTGGCGGTAATGCCCAAATTCGTCATCACGCTCTCAGGCGCCATGCCCTGCGCGGTAAAGAAACCGACGGGCATGCACAGGCAAATCACCGCGACGATGATGCCCAAAAGCAGGAATACTGTCTGTTTGCGCTGTATCATTCCTCAGTATCTTTGGCCGGATCACGGAAATACACATTGCCGTCGATATACTCTTGGGTGGCCAGGAGTGACGGTTTCGGCAATTTCTCGTAGTAACGGGAAATCTCAATCTGCTCGCGATTCTCGAAAACTTCCTCCAGAGAATCATTGTAGGAGGCAAATTCCTGCAATTTCTTGTTCAAATCCTGTTTGATTTCCACCGAGATCTGGTTGGCGCGCTTGGCGATAATGGCTACTGTCTCGTAAATATTGCCCGTGTCCTTGCAAAGATCCATGATGTCCCGCGTCACGGTATTCACGGGAGCCTTTGATTTCTTATAATCCATATTGTTGAAATTATTGCTTTTGATTCATGTCATTCCTGTCTGAGAAGACTTACAACAGGGCGTCCGTCCCCTGCCGCTTCTGCAAGTCGGCGATTTCCTCCTTGCACTTCTCGATGTATTTCTCGGCCGTGGAACGGTCGGGCGAGTCAGGATACTGGTTGATAAAACCGTAGCATTCGTCCTCCGCATCCTGGAAACGGTCCAGTTTTTTGGCCTCGACACTCATCTGGGCCAACTCGTATTTGCTCTTCATGACCAGGAGGGCAAACTCCTCGCGCTTGTCGCTGTAGGGATAATCCTTCAGCGCGTTCTGCGCCGTAATGATGCAGGCCTCGTAGTTGTTGCCGCCGCTGGTGCAGTTGCCGAAATACGTTCCGAGGTTGTAATACAGACGGGCGGAGTGCAGTTCCTTCTGGACCAACTTGTCCTGCAGGGCGAAAAGGCACTGATGAGCCTCGCCTTTCATCTTGGCGTCGGGAAACAGGTCGAGGTATTCCTGCAGCGCGTTGATGGCGTTGAGCGTCAGGCTCTGGTCCAGACGGGGCTCGGGCGTACTCATGTAGAGGCTCTTGCCCACGTAGAACTCGGCCATCTCCGCGTAAACGCCCTTGGGATATGTCTGGAAATATTTCTTGAACCATTCCGCCGCCGTCTCGTAATCCTTGGCGCAATAGTTGGCCATGGCGAGCATATAGACGCATTCCTCCGCGTTCTCGGTGCCCTTCATGGGGAATACCAAATCCTGCAAGACAGTGATGCACCGCACATACTTGCCGTTGGCGAACATTTCCTTGGCGTATTCGTATTTGTAATCATTGTCGCGCGACTTGTAAACGGCGTTGAACTCTTTCGCACAACCCGAAAGGAGTACCGCCATGACAAGGACGACGAAAAGGGATTTCTTCATGCTTCCGCTCGTTTTGGAGATGCAAAAATACACATTATTCTATGATTGGCAAAGCATTAACCGCGAATTTTAGGAAAAAATCACGATTATCCGGTCACGGTACCGGCTTTTTTAGTATTTTTGCAGAATATGAATTTCCGACTTACATCCGACTATCAGCCCACGGGCGACCAGCCCGAGGCCATCCGTCAATTGACGGACGGGGTGCGCCGCGGCGACCGTGCGCAGGTATTGCTCGGCGTGACGGGCAGCGGCAAGACGTTTACCATGGCCAATGTCATCCGGAACATCGGCAGACCGACGCTGATACTGAGTCACAACAAGACGCTGGCCGCCCAACTCTATGAGGAGATGCGCGGGTTTTTCCCCGACAACGCCGTAGAGTATTACGTGTCTTACTACGATTATTACCAACCGGAAGCCTACCTTCCCTCATCGGACACCTATATCGAGAAGGACCTGGCCATCAACGAAGAGATAGACCGGTTGCGCCTTTCCGCCGTGTCCGCCCTGCTCTCCGGCCGGCAAGACGTCATCGTCGTGTCGTCGGTGTCATGCATTTACGGCATGGGCGGTCCCGTGGCCCTGGAGGAAAGCATCATCGGTATCAAGCGCGGACAGCGCCTGGACCGCAACGAGTTCCTCCGCCGGTTGACCGCCGCCCTGTACGTGCGCAACGACATCGACCTGCAACGAGGCTCTTTCCGTGTCAAGGGCGACACCGTGGACGTGTCGATGGCCTACAGCGACGACATTCTGCGGGTGAGCTGGTGGGATGACGAAATCGAAAGTATCGAGGAAGTGGACGCCGTGACGTTCCGCCGCGTCAGCAGTTTTGAGGAATATCGCGTGTATCCGGCCAACCTGTTTGTCATGAGCAAGGAACAGACAGAGTCGGCCATCCGGCAGATTCAGGATGACCTGGTGGAAAGAATCGAATATTTCAACGCGAGCGGCATGCCCGACAGGGCCGCGCGCATCAAGGAACGGGTGGAATACGACATGGAGATGATCAAGGAACTGGGCCACTGTTCCGGCATAGAAAACTACTCCCGCTACTTCGACGGGCGTCAGGCGGGACAGCGCCCGTACTGCCTGTTGGACTTCTTCCCGGAGGATTTCCTGTTGATGGTGGATGAAAGTCATGTGAGCGTACCCCAAATCAACGCCATGTACGGCGGAGACAGGGCCCGCAAGCGCAACCTGGTGGAATACGGATTCCGCCTGCCCGCCGCCTTCGACAACCGTCCGTTGAAGTTTGACGAGTTTTATTCCATGATTCACCAGGTCATCTATGTGAGTGCCACGCCGGCCGATTTCGAACTCGACGAGGCGGAGGGCGTGGTCGTGGAACAGGTCATCCGTCCCACGGGACTGCTCGATCCGGAAATCATCGTGCGCCCGACGGAGAATCAAATCGACGACCTGCTGGAGGAAATCATGGTGCGCAGCGGGAAGAACGAACGGGTCCTGGTGACCACGCTCACCAAGAGAATGGCCGAGGAACTGACGGAATATCTCCTGGAACACGACGTGAAAGCGGCTTATATCCACAGCGACGTGACCACGCTCGACCGCGTGACCATCCTGAGCGACTTGCGCAGCGGCGTGTACGACGTACTCGTGGGCGTCAATCTCCTGCGCGAGGGACTGGATTTGCCGGAGGTCTCGCTCGTGGCCATCCTCGACGCCGACAAGGAAGGATTCCTCCGTTCCCACCGGTCGTTGACGCAAACGGCGGGAAGGGCCGCCAGAAACGTGGACGGCCGCGTCATCATGTACGCCGACACCGTCACGGAAAGCATGCGGAAGACCATCGACGAGACGGCCAGAAGAAGGATGAAACAGTTGAAATACAACGAGGAGCACCACATCACGCCGCGTCAAATCGTGAAGAATATCCGGACGGCGCTGCCTGCCGGTAAGGAATACGGCGGAAGACCGGCGGAAGAACAACTCACAAGTCGTGCTTCCGGTGCCTTTGCCGCCGACCCGATTGTGCGGCAAATGACGCCCGACCAACTGCAGAAGAGTATTGAGCACACCCGCAGTCTGATGGAGGATGCCGCCCGCCGCCTCGACTTCCTGCAGGCGGCGCAGTATCGGGATGAACTCGTGAGACTGATGGACAGCGCGAAGCGATAAACGTGGAACGAATACCCCTCAACTTAATAACATGGAAAAAAACTCGAATTCTTTTCGCCCGTTTAATATTTTATACTATTTTTGCAAAAATTTTTATTCTTAAATCGTATGAAGAAAATAGTACTTCTGTCATTACTGACCCTTTGCAGTATGGCAGTTATGGCGCAAGACGCCGAGAAAAAGAAAGTTTCTTGGATAAGCAATGTCAAACTTTCGGGTTATACGTTGCTCCAATACCAGGCCAGCGGTCAGGAGGGAGCCAAGTCCAATTCGTTCAATCTCCGTCTGGCCCGTGTATCGTTGGACGGCCGGATTCTGAACGATTTCTATTGGAAAGCACAGATTCAGATCAACGGCAACACGTCGACGCTGGGCAATTCCCCCCGTCTGGTCGACCTGTTCGCTGAGTGGCAGAAGTATGAGTTCTTCCGCGTCAAGCTCGGTCAGTACAAGCGTCCGTTCACGTTTGAGAACCCGATGAACCCGATTGACCAGGGATTCATGGGTTACGGACAGTGCGTCAACAACCTGGCCGGATTCTCCGACCGTGCCGGCGGACACGCTTCCAACGGCCGTGACATCGGTCTGCAGTTTCAGGGCGACTTCCTCAAGAATGCCAACGGCCGCAATTTGCTGCACTATCAGATTGGCGTGTTCAACGGACAAGGCATCAACGTGAAGGACGTCGACCAGCAGAAAGACATCATCGGCGGTGTCTGGGTGATGCCGGTCAAGGGCATGCGCCTGGGCGTCTTCGGATGGACGGGCTCGTATGCCCGCAAAGGCACATGGACCGAGGCCGACGAAAGCGGCATTACCCTGACGCAAAGCGGCGTGCGCAGTCTGCAACAGCGCCGTTACGCCATTTCCGGCGAATATGTGGTGGACGACTGGACCTTCCGTTCCGAGTACGTCCACTCCACTGGTCTGGCTTTCAAGACGCGCTATCAGGACGCCGACGACGCCAAGGACTGTACGCTTTCCTCCAACGGTGACAAGGCCGACGGTGTGTACGCCCTCGTCATTGCGCCGATTATCAAGAAGAAACTGCACGTGAAAGCGCGTTACGACATGTACCGCGCCAACGGCGAATGGAACAGTGCCAAGACGCAATATGAAATCGGCGCCGACTACGAATTCTGCAAGAACTTCGAAATCAGCGGCGAGTTTGCCCGCATCAACGACCGCACACTGGCCGGAGACCACGATTACAACATGGTCGACATCGAAGTGAGTTACCGTTTCTGATTCCTTAATTTCAATCAAATCATTCATACCTATGAACAACATTCCAAGTGTATTTTGGCTCGTGCCCGTCGCCAGTATCGTGGCGTTGAGCATGGCATGGATTTTCTTTAAGAAAATGATGGGTGCCGACGAAGGCACTCCCCGTATGCGCGAAATCGCGGAATACGTGCGAAAAGGCGCCATGGCCTACCTGAAACAGCAGTACAAGGTGGTGCTGATCGTGTTTGTCATCCTCGCCATTATCTTCGCTTTCATGGCCTATGTGCTGAAAGTGCAGAACCCCTGGGTGCCGTTTGCCTTCCTCACCGGCGGTTTCTTCTCCGGTCTGGCCGGTTTCTTCGGCATGAAAACGGCCACGTATGCCTCCGGCCGTACCGCCAATGCCGCCCGCGAGAGTCTGGACGGCGGTCTGAAGATTGCCTTCCGAAGCGGTGCCGTCATGGGCCTTACCGTCGTCGGTCTGGGTCTGTTGGACATCGCCATCTGGTTTGTCGTGCTCAATGCCTTCTACAGCGGTGATGACATGGCCCTGATTACCATCACCACCACGATGCTTACCTTCGGTATGGGTGCCTCCACGCAGGCCTTGTTTGCCCGTGTGGGCGGCGGTATCTACACCAAGGCGGCCGACGTGGGCGCCGACATCGTAGGTAAAGTGGAGGCCGACATCCCCGAGGACGATCCGCGCAACCCTGCCACCATCGCCGACAACGTGGGCGACAACGTGGGCGACGTGGCCGGTATGGGTGCCGACCTGTACGAAAGTTATTGCGGAAGTATCCTTTCCACGGCCGCCCTGGGCGCCACAGCCTTCGCCGTTTCCGGTGAAATGCAGCTCAAGGCCGTCATCGCTCCGATGATTATCGCCGCCGTGGGTATCTTCCTGAGTATTCTGGGCATCTTCCTCGTGCGCACGAAAGAGGGCGCCACGATGAAGGACCTGTTGCATTCGCTGTCGCTGGGCACCAACGTGAGCGCCGTCCTCATTGCGTTCGCCACGTTCGCCATCCTGTATCTGCTCGGCATTGACAACTGGGTCGGACTGTCTTTCTCCGTAATCAGCGGTCTGGCTGCCGGCGTGATTATCGGACAAGCCACGGAATATTACACCTCGCACAGTTACAAACCGACACAGAAAATCTCTGAAGCCGGACTGACAGGTTCCGCCACCGTCATCATCAAAGGTATCGGAACGGGTATGATTTCCACCTGTATTCCCGTGTTGACCATCGGCGTGGCCATCATGTTGAGTTATCTTTGCGCCAACGGATTCGACCTGAGCATGTCGGCCGAGAGTCTTGCCAAGGGTCTTTACGGTATCGGTATCGCCGCCGTGGGCATGCTTTCCACACTGGGTATCACCCTGGCCACCGACGCTTACGGTCCGATTGCCGACAATGCCGGCGGCAACGCCGAGATGAGTGAACTCGGAGAAGAGGTGCGCCACCGCACCGACGCGCTCGACGCCCTGGGCAACACCACCGCCGCTACGGGTAAAGGATTCGCCATCGGCAGTGCCGCCCTGACGGCATTGGCCCTTCTGGCCTCCTATATTGAAGAGGTGAAAATCGCCCTTCACCGTGCCGGTACGCAGATTACCGACCTGAGCGGTCAACTCATTGACGCGCAAAACGCGACGATTCCCGACTTCATGAACTTCTTCCAGGTGAACCTGATGAACCCGAAAGTGCTCGTGGGTGCCTTCATCGGCGCCATGGCCGCTTTCCTGTTCTGCGGTCTGACGATGGAAGCCGTGGGCCGCGCCGCCCAGAAGATGGTGGTGGAAGTGCGCCGCCAGTTCAAGACCATCGCCGGAATCCTGGAAGGAACGGGTACGCCCGACTACAGCCGGTGTGTGGAAATCTCCACGCGCGCCGCTCAGCACGAGATGATTCTGCCGAGTATTCTGGCCATCATCATTCCGATTGTGGTAGGTATCGTCCTTGGTGTGGGCGGTGTTCTCGGTCTGCTCGTCGGCGGACTGTCCGCCGGATTCACGCTCGCCATCTTCATGGCCAACGCCGGCGGTGCCTGGGACAATGCCAAGAAGAATGTGGAAGAAGGCAATTTCGGCGGCAAGGGCTCGTTTGCCCATAAGGCCACGATTGTCGGTGACACGGTCGGTGACCCGTTTAAGGACACCAGTGGTCCGTCGCTCAACATTCTCATCAAACTGATGTCAATGGTGAGTATCGTCATGGCGGGTCTGACCATCGCATTGATGTAATTTTAAAAGCCCCTCCCACGAGGGGCTTTTTCGTGGAACGTGCAGCGTGTAACGAGAATACCTTTAGCGTTAAAATAATTCTCAACTCTCAACCCTCGCCAGTTTCGCTGCCGCAAGCTCGGCTGCGCCTCAGCAATGTTCAAATTAATTTGACATTGCGTTCGGCTTGTACGATCTTTCAACTCTCAAATCGAAAAATTGATTACAAAACCGGAAGAGCGACGTCTTTTTGTTTAGCGAACAAAAAGAATTATAATTCTAAGCAATAAAAATGAAAAAAAGTTTCTTATTGGCTTGTGCGATTTCAGGGACGCTCTGTGCCTCCGCCCAATGCATTGATTTCAACATGACAGGACGGCAGGACGCCGAAGTGTCAGAACCCGACTACATCGGTTGGGCCGTCAATCAGGTGGCAAGCGACACACTGGCCATCGACAGTTACGGCCTGAATGTAGTGGTTTCCGCTACCGGCAACTCGAACATCCTGCGTGCCCAGTGGAACAAGAACACCTGTAAGGCCGGTCAGAACGGTCAGACGGGACTCCGACTTCTGGGCGACGGTGTCGTGGCCTTCATCGCCGATGACGACAACAACACCCCTACCCTGACCGACACGCCCACCTCACTGACGGTGACCATCAGCGGACTGTCGGCCGGAACGCACACCGTCATGGCTTACCATGTATGGAAAGACGCCCTGACGGGCACCATGCCCAAGATTAAAGTGGAAGTGGACGGCGTGGAAAAACTCACGGACGTGGAATATGCCAACATCAAGAGTACTGCCACCGACCTGAAAATGGCCGACGCGCCTTATTCTTATGTCGAGTTTGAGGTGACGGAAGGTCAACCGGTCAGCATCACTTACACTACCATCGTGGAGGACGGCACGACCTATCAGACCACCAATGTCATGCTCAACGGTCTGTTGATCGACACGGCGCCTTACCGCGCCATGGACCCGACGCCTGAGCATCAGGACTATCACTTCGACGCCGACGACGGTTCCTGTACGTATTCCTGGACGGCCGCCACGGTGGCCGTGAGCCATAAGTTGGTCATCTCCACCGATTCCGCGGAAGCAGCCACTTCCACTGCTTACGTATACGAGGGTACGGACCCCACCTATACGGCCAGCGGATACACCAACGCCAACAAATACTACTGGCGCGTGGATGAAGTGGACGCCGACGGCAACGTCTATACCGGACAGGTATGGAGCTGGCGTCCCCGTCATCTCGCCTTCCCGGAGGCAGAGGGTTACGGCCGTTTCGCCAATGGCGGACGCGGCGGTATCGTTTACCACGTGACCAGTCTGAGCGGCGGCGATGAGGAAGGAACGCTCATCTACGGTCTTTGCAACCTCAACGTTCCGCGTTACATCGTGTTCGACGTGAGCGGTATCATCGAACTGGACTTCAGTTCTCACTTCATCAAACCGAATGCCACCATCGCCGGACAGACGGCACCGGGCAAAGGTATCTGCATCAAGGCCTCCAACATCAACATCGGCAGTGACGTCATTTGCCGCCACATGCGTTTCAAGCGCGGACTCGGCGTCTATGGCGAGAACACGGGTAATGCCATGGGTATGTCGGGCGCCGACCACGCCATCGTCGACCACTGTACCGCCACTTGGGGTACGGATGAGACGGTCTCCGGACGCGGCGGTCAGAACATCTCATTCCAGTATTCCGGTATCTTCGAGGCCCTCGGTATCACCGGTCACAAGAACTATGCCGACGGTACCAACCACGGATATGCCGCCACCATCGACGGCCGTATCGGTTCATGGCACCACAACCTGTTGCTCCATTGCGAAGGCCGCAACTGGAGTATGGGCGGCGGTATGGACGCCAACAACATTCCCATCGGCGGTCTGGACCTGTTCAACAACGTCTGTTACAACTGGCACGGCCGTACCACCGACGGCAACTGTCATGCGGTCAACTTCGTAGGCAACTACTACAAGATGGGTGCCGATACGAAGAAGACCATTCTCTTCACGCAAGACTTTGAGGACGCCATTGCCGAAGGCGGCGTGGACCAGGCCTACATCAACGGCAACATCCGCGAGAACAAAGACCACTCGCAGACTACCGACGCCGTCAACGTGACCTACAATGCCACGGGCAACATTCCCACCGACTATGAATACGTCGTCAGCGCTCCCCTCTTCGAGTCGTACGCCACCATCCATTCGGCCAAGGACGCCATGAAGATTGTCACGAGTTACGCCGGCGCCACGATGCCTGAGCGCGACGACCAGCACGTGCGCGTCATCAAGGAGACCCTCGACGGCACTTACACCTACACCGGCAGCAAGTCGGGCATCAAGGGTGAAATCGACAACGAGGAAGACCAGGGCGGTTGGGAGACCTATCCCGAGGAAACCCGCGACAACGACTGGGATACCGACCAGGACGGCATGCCCGACTGGTATGAGGAGGCCATCGGCAGCGATCCCAAGACGGCCAACCAGAATGACGACCCCGACGGAGACGGTTGGACATTGCTCGAAGACTACCTGGAGTTTATGGCACATCCCTACCTCATCGTCGAACCGGGCCAGAAGGACACCATTGACGTGAAACCTTACTTCGCAGGGTTCTACGGACAGAACGGCAACAGCGTCACACCGACCTACACCATCGACAACACCAGCAGTCTGTACAGCGCCGCGCTGAGCGGCAGCGAGATTGCCGTGACGGCAGGTGAAGACGGCGGTATCGGCATCATCAACGTGACCGTCAACGACGGGGAGACCACCTTCACCCAACGGGTAAGTGTGGCCGTGACGGGCGAGGCCAGCGCCATCCAGCACGTCTGGAATGAAAGCGACATCGACGTGGCCAAGCGCGAGTTCTTCACCACCGACGGCAAGAAGGTCTCCCGCATGCAGTCGCACGGTGTCTATGTGATGAAGGTGACGGATACGGCCGGCAAGGTCTATACGATGAAGGTCATCAAGAATTAAGTTTTTGTTCTTTCCTGTATAAAAGGCGTGTCGTCCGACACGCCTTTTTTCGTGTAACGAGGAGCGTATAACGTGGAGCGAGAACTGACGAAAAATCTTTACACTATTTTTTCGAAAAGTAATTTAACTTGTTTTACCGAGTAATTTAAGTTAATTTACTCAGTAATTTAAGTTGTTTTACCGAGTAATTTAAGTTAAATTACTTTCCCGTTTCATTGAAATCATCAGATAAATCCGGCGAATTTTCCGTATATTGCTGATTGTCTTGTAGTTATGTTCCGTGGCAAGAAAACGCTGATTCTCCGTTTCCTTCAACGGAACGGGATTTTACCGGATTTGAAAAATCTTTACTTTTCGTATCGTTTCCCGCCCGTATTTGCACGCCCGGGAAAGCCCTATTGTACCGGATGAGCGCACTGCACAAAACCCGCGATTTGTGCAGCAAAAAGACGATTTAAGGCATTTAATTTGGAAAGTGCGTAAAAAAAGTGTACTTTTGCCCCGTAATTGAAATTTCAAACTACGTTTTTATGAAATTGAAGATTGTTGTACTTGCCAAGCAAGTTCCGGACACACGAAACGTAGGTAAAGATGCCATGACCGCCGAAGGAACGGTCAACCGCGCCGCTTTACCTGCCATTTTTAACCCAGAAGACTTAAACGCACTCGAACAGGCACTCCGCCTGAAGGACCAGTTTCCCGGTTCTACAGTGGGCATTCTCACGATGGGCCCTCCCCGCGCCGGTGAAATCATCCGCGAAGGACTGTTCCGCGGCACCGACACCGGTTGGCTGCTGACCGACCGTCTCTTTGCGGGCGCCGACACGCTGGCCACCTCTTACGCCCTGGCCACGGCCATCAGGAAGATTGGCGACGTGGACATCGTCATCGGCGGACGTCAGGCCATCGACGGCGACACCGCCCAGGTGGGACCGCAAGTGGCGCAGAAACTCGGGCTCAACCAAGTGACTTACGCGGAGGAAATCCTGAAGATTGAAGACGGGAAAGCCACCATCCGCCGTCACATCGACGGTGGTGTGGAGACTGTCGTCGCCCCGCTTCCCGTGGTGATTACGGTCAACGGCAGCGCCGCTCCTTGCCGCCCCCAGAACGCCAAGTTGGTGATGAAATACAAATATGCCACTTGTCCGATGGAACGCAAGGCCGACGACCCTCGTCAGGACCTGTATGAGACGCGTCCTTACCTGACGCTCAACCAATGGAGCGTGGCCGACATCGACGGTGACGCAGCCCAGTGCGGCCTGTCCGGTTCGCCCACCAAGGTGAAAGCCGTACAGAACATTGTCTTCCAGGCCAAGGAGTCGAAGACGCTCACGGCCAAGGACGAGGATGTGGAGAGTTTAATCAAGGAGTTGATTCAAGAGAAAATTATCGGATAATGAACAACGTTTTTGTATATTGCGAAATAGAAGGCACGCAAGTGGCGGAGGTCTCGCAGGAACTGCTGACCAAGGGCCGCAAGCTGGCCAACACGCTGGGTGTGGAACTGCATGCTGTAGTGGCCGGCACCGGCATCAAGGGTAAAGTGGAAGACCAGATTCTTCCTTACGGTGTGGACAAACTGTTCGTCTTCGATGAAGAAGGACTGTTCCCCTACACTTCCGCACCGCACACGGACATCCTGGTGAATCTCTTCAAGGAAGAGCAACCGCAAATCGCCCTCATGGGCGCTACCGTCATCGGGCGCGACCTGGGTCCGAGGGTGTCGTCATCCCTGACGAGCGGACTGACCGCCGACTGTACCGAACTGGAAATCGGCGATTACGAGGACAAGAAGAACGGCAAGACATATCAGAACCTGCTGTATCAGATTCGTCCCGCGTTCGGCGGCAACATCGTCGCCACGATTGTCAACCCTGACCACCGGCCGCAAATGGCGACGGTGCGCAGCGGCGTGATGCAGAAAGCGGTGTACGAGGGAGAGGCCAAAGGCGAGGTCGTCTATCCCGATGTGGCCAAGTACGTTCCCCAGGCCGACTTCGTGGTGAAGGTGATCGACCGCCACGTGGAGGCCGCCAGGCACAACCTGAAAGGCGCGCCCATCGTCGTGGCCGGCGGATACGGTATGGGATCCAAGGAAGGATTCGACATGTTGTTCACCCTGGCCAAGGAACTGCACGGTGAGGTGGGTGCCAGCAGGGCCGCCGTAGACGCCGGTTTCTGCGACCACGACCGTCAGATCGGACAGACCGGCGTGACCGTTCACCCGAAAGTGTACATCGCTTGCGGTATCAGCGGACAGATTCAGCACATCGCCGGCATGCAGGACGCAGGCATCATCATTTCCGTCAACAGCGACCCCGACGCCCCCATCAACAGGATTGCCGACTACGTGATAGTAGGAACGGTGGAGGAAGTGGTGCCCAAACTGATTAAGTATTACAAGAAGAACAACAAGTAACATGAACAAATATATCGCATTTTACCTCTCTCACCCTGAAATGAGACGGGTGGTGGATCTGAAAGAAAAGAACTACGAGGACAAGGATAAGTTTGAGGACGCTCCCGTCGACTTCGAGGATGCCATTGAAAACTACAAGCGCATCCTGGAAATCACCACGGAAGTGTGCGACAATGTCATCGAGCCCAACTCGGAAGCAGTCGACCTGGAAGGTCCGCACCTGGAGAACGGCCGCATGATTTACGCCTCCAAGACTTTCGAAAACCTGGACGTGACGCGCAAAGCCGGTCTGTACGGCGTGTCCATGCCGCGCCGTTACGGCGGTCTGAACCTGCCCAACACGGTGTTCTCCATGCTCTCGGAAGTGATTTCCTCCGCCGATGCCGGTTTTCAGAACGTCTGGAGTCTGCAGAGCTGTATTGACACGCTCTACGAGTTCGGCAGTGAGGAACAGCGCAGGAAGTACATTCCGCGCGTCTGTGCCGGTGAGACGATGTCCATGGACCTCACCGAACCGGATGCGGGAAGCGACTTGCAGCGCGTGATGCTCAAGGCCACCTATGACGAGGCCAACGACTGCTGGCGCCTGAACGGCGTGAAGCGCTTCATCACCAACGGCGACAGCGACATCCACCTGGTGCTCGCCCGTTCGGAGGAAGGCACGAAAGACGGCCGCGGCCTGTCCATGTTTATCTACGACAAGCGCGACGGCGGCGTCAACGTGCGCCACATCGAGAACAAACTCGGCATTCACGGAAGTCCTACCTGCGAGTTGACCTACAAGAACGCCAAGGCGGAACTCTGCGGCAGTACGCGCCTGGGCCTCATCAAATATGTCATGGCCCTGATGAACGGCGCCCGTCTGGGTATCGCCGCCCAGAGCGTGGGCGTGGAACAGGAGGCCTACAACGAAGGACTGGCCTACGCCAAAGAGCGCGCACAGTTCGGTCAGAAGATTATCCACTTCCCCGCCGTCTATGACATGCTGGCCCGCATGAAGGCCAAACTGGACGCAGGCCGTTCCCTGCTCTACCAGACGGCGCGCTACGTGGACATCTACAAGGCCCTGGAAGACATCGAGCGCGACCGCAAACTCACGCCCGAGGAAAAACAGGAGATGAAGAAATACGCCCGTCTGGCCGACGCCTTCACTCCGCTGGCCAAGGGCATGAACTCCGAATATGCCAACCAGAACGCCTACGACGCCATCAGCATCCACGGCGGAAGCGGTTTCATCATGGAATACAAGAGTCAGCGGCTCTACCGCGACGCGCGCATTTTCTCCATCTATGAGGGAACGACGCAACTTCAGGTGGTGGCCGCCATCCGCTACGTGACCAACGGCACGTATCTCGGCATCATCAAGGACATGCTCGCCCGTGAGACGGCGGAGGAATTCGCTCCGCTCAAGGTGCGTGTCGGCAAGATGGCCGGACTGTATGAGGAGGCGGTCAACTATGTCAAGGCGGCCGAGAATCAGGAGATGCACGACTTCCTGGCCCGCCGTCTGTACGACATGACGGCCGACATCATCATGTCATTGCTCATCCTGGAAGACGCCACGCGCGACCAGGAACTCTTCGGCAAGAGCGCACAGGTCTACGTCCGCATGGCGGAAGAGGAAGTCATCGGACACGCGGCCTACGTCAAACAGTTTATCGCCGAGGACCTGCCCGCCTTCCGTCAGGCCGCGCCCGAGACGGAGGCGTAAGCATTTCGCAGTAATTTCAAACCCAATTATTTATAACTCAAAACGAAAATGAAAAAGTTATTGTTAGCCATCGTGGCAGTTTTGGCATCTGCCCCCTCGTTCGCCCAGTACAGCAGCGGCGGATTCACCCTCGACGCCAACAACGTTTATTACGGCGTCCGTATCGGTTTTAACGCAGCCCACGTAGGCGGCGACTTCGATTTGGATTCCCGCGTGGGCATGACCCTCGGCGGTGTCCTCGGTCTGCGCGTGAGCAACTCCGTGCCTCTCTTCTTGGAGAGTGGTCTTTACTATGCCCAGAAAGGCGGTAAGAAAAACGACTTGAAGGTAGGTCTGCACTACCTGGAGATTCCCGTGCTGATTAAATACGGCATCAAGGTGGAACAAGTGGCCATCCTGCCGTTCTTCGGTCCCTACTTCGGTTTCGGTATCGCAGGCAAGACTAAGTATGAGCCCGCCAACTACGAGCACAGTTCTTTCAGCGACAAGGGCGAGGCTTACGGTGCCGGTTTCAAGCGTTTCGACATGGGCTTCAAACTCGGTTGCGGCGTGGAGTACAACATGCTCTACGGTGAACTCGGTTATGAGTTCGGCGTGACCGACATCAGCGACATCAATAATTATGAAGGCCGCAACGGCAACTTCTTCATGAACGTGGGTATCAACTTCTAAGCCGTACCTGCACAAACAATAAAAAAGGAGAGGGATTTCCCTCTCCTTTTTTTATGTCATTGGCGCTGATGGGAGCGCAGCGTGCGTCAGGCGCAGACGCGCTCCAGTTTTTTCATGATGGAGAACATGAACAGAGCGGCGAGCAGGCACAGACCGATAAGTACGCCCCAGACCACATAAAGCGGCAGTCCCCACAGGTTGGACGCCACACTGGTGAGGTAGTTGCCGATGGCGGTGGCCACGAACCAACCGCCCATCATCATGCCCTTATACTTGGCGGGAGCCACTTTCGACACGAAGGAGATACCCATCGGCGAGAGCAAGAGTTCGCCGAACGTCAGTATCAGGTAAGTCGACACGAGCCAGTTGGGCGACACGCGATAGCCCTCTCCTGCCGCACCTGAGGCCAAAGCGTCGGGCGAAGGCAGACTCATACTGCCGATGAGCATCACAAAGAAGCCCAATGCGGCCACGAGCATGCCCAGGGCAATCTTGCGCGGAGCGGACGGTTCCTTGCCCGTCTTGGCCAACCAACCGAACAGGGCCATGGAGACCGGCGTGAGGGCCACCACGAAACAGGGGTTGAACTGTTGGAAAATGGGCGCGTCCACCTGTACGCTCTCGGGCAGTGTCATGTATTTGTAAATCAGTCCCAGTACGCTCAGGACGATGACGGCGGTGGAAATGGTCTTGCCTTTGGCCGTCTTCGACTGGAACAGACCGAAGAGCGCATAGACGATGAAGATGCCGAGGACGAGATTCCACACGTCAAACTCCATGCCCATGATGCCCGACACGCTCTGCTGCGTGTAGTCGCGGGCGAAGAAGGTCAGGGTAAGTCCGTTCTGGTGGAAGGCCATCCAGAAGAAAATCACCACGGCGAACACGAGGCAAAGGGCCACGATGCGGTCCTTGTCGGTCACGCCCTTGTGGTCGCTGACGGCCGTCTCCACGGTATTTTCCTCCTTCACGGCAGGTGTATCCTTGACCGTATTCACCTCGGCATGACGGAAATACTTGCGGAATCCGAAGTAAATCAGCATGGAGACAATCAGCGAAAGACAGGCCACGCCGAAGGCATAGTGGTAGGAATCCTCCACACTGACGCCCAGCGACTGCTGTGCCCAGCGCATCACGCCCACCGCGGCACTCGGTGCGAAGAGCGCGCCCACGTTGATGGCCATGTAGAAAATGCTGAAAGCGGCGTCGCGCTTGTCGGCCAGTGCGGGGTCGTCATAGAGATTGCCCACCATCACCTGGAGGTTGCCCTTGAAGAGTCCCGTACCGACACAGACCAGGGCCAGGGCGCCGAACATGAACAGTTTGGCCGTGGAACCGGCGCCTGCGGGGATGGCCAGCAAGAGGTATCCGACAAACATGACCGCGATACCGAGCGTCACCATCTTGCCGAAACCGAACTTGTCAGCGAGCATGCCGCCGAAGAACGGCAAGAAGTAGACAAAGGCGAGGAAACCGCCGTAGATGTTGCCTGCCGTGGCCTCCGAAAAACCGAAATTGGCCTGCAGGAACAAGACGAAGATGGCCAGCATCGTGTAGTAGCCGAAACGCTCTCCGGTGTTGGCCAAAGCCAGGGCATAAAGCCCTTTGGGTTGATTCTCAAACATATTCTCTCTTATTTTTGATTTTTGGTTTTCGTGATGTCAAAGAGATAGGTCACCTTGAAAACGATGTTGCCGAAGTTGGACTTCGAGAAATAATCCCGTTTCGACGAACCGTAGATATTGCCCAGTCCGTAATAGTAGCGGGCCTCCGCCAGGAAATGGCCCACACGGGGTACGGAATACTCCACGCCCAGACCGGCGGCGATGCCGTAATCGAATTTCCGCTCCACGGCCATCGTGTCCTGCGCCACGGTCTGGTTGGCCCTGTCGGCGGCATTGTAATTGTCGATGGTGAAATTGGACGACGTGGACTCACTCAGCATCAGACCGAATTGCGGTCCCGCTTGAAAGAAGAAGTTGGCGCCCTTGCGCTCCCGTCCCCAGGCCAGATGGGCAAAGACCGGCAACTGCAGGTAATTGATCGTCCTGCTGTAGTTCTCCGCCTGTCCTGAGACACCGATGACCTTCTGGTCGTACAGGTCGACGATGTCTTCCTTCCAACCGACGGAGGCGTAGTTCAACTCGGCGTAAATGGAGCATATCGTATTGAAATACTTCTCGCAGACATAGCGCACCGACACACCGGCCGTCATACCGCCGTGCATGCCCTGCGTGACCTTGGGCGAAAAACCCACGTTGCTCAGGACGTAACCGCCGTTCAGACCCACCGACAAGTCATTGCGGTGGTCGCCGATTTGCGCCCGAAGCACGGTCGGCAGGACTGTCAGCAACAAGAGCAGCGCACAGCGTCCGAAGACGGGAAAAGGACGGACGAGAGATTTTTTCATCGCTTCCATACCTTAATAGTTGATCGACTCAATGCGCTTGGAAGGCGTAAAGTGAATGAGTTGGAAGTTGACGTTCTGCATGCCGCCGTTGCCCACGCGCTTGAAATTGAGCGGCGTCTGCAGCGGCGTGTACGTGTTCTCGGTGCGCGTACCGCTGAAACTCTTGCCGTAGCGGTGCAGACCCTGCAGGAAAAACTCCGCCTGATCAAAACCCGTGATGGCAAAGCGCGGCAAGGCATACTGCATGTCTTTCCTGAACCAGCGGCGGTACTGCTGTTCAAACTGCCGGGTCTTGCCCGAAAGACTGTTGTAGAAATAACTTGTGGGGATGTAGGCGTCGTACTTGAAGAACAGGTCCTTGTATACTTTCGTGTACATCAGCCAGTCGGTGTATCCGTAAAGCGAGACGGGCACGTCGGGATGCGCAGCCGTGAGTTTGTTGAGACGGGCCAGCACACTGTTGAGTTCGGGCGAGCGGCCGGTGTTGAGCACCACGACGTTGGGTTTCTTGGCGTCGAAGGCGCGGGCGAAAGCGTCGTCGGGCGACTTCAGGCTCGTCAGACTGTAGGTCATTCCCTTGCTTTCCATACCGCTTCTGAGGGCCTTGGTGAACATGCCCTTGCGGGAAGTGGAGTCATTGCAGTCGACAATGACCGTATGGCAGGCGCTGAAGCGCGCCAGATAGGCGTTGACCGCGTCGTTGTTGAGTTTTTCGGGCGTCTGGTACACCTGGAATATCTGCGGATTGTGCGCCACCTCATCGCCCTGGATGGAGAACGGAATGACCATCTTGATGTCGTAATTCTTGCAAAAGTCGGCCAGATGCTTCACCTGTTTGGTGTAGAGCGGACCGAAGATGATGTCGCAATCCTTGGCGCCTTCGGCCAGGAGTGTGGTGCGGATATCGGCGTCGATGGGCACGTTCCAGGCTCGGACGTCGGTGGAGATACCCTGTTTCTTCAGACTGTCGCAGGCCATGAGTACGCCCCGGTAGTATTCCACCATGCGGCGTCCGTCGCCGTCCACGTCGTGCAGCGGAAGCATCACGCCCACACGGATGGCGCGGTTGCGCACGTCGGGTTCGTTCTTCACCTGTCTGACGGGGATTTCCTCCTCAGCCTGAACCGGTTTGTCGAACGGGATGAACACGAAGTCGCCCTTCTTGAGTTCGTATCCCTCCTTCTTCATCTCCGGATTGGCGTCCATGAGTTCGGGAATGGAAATGCCGTACTTCTTGGCAATGCCGAAAATGGTGTCCTTCTTCTTGGCTTTATAGATGTCGCGCCACTGTGTGGTCTGTGCCGTCAGGGAGACGGAGACCAGCAGAGAGACCGTCATGACGGCATGTCTGAGAAATCTTTTCATCTTGCTTTTTGTTTAATTCCGTGCAAAAATACAAAAAAAGTATCGCCAAATCAACTTTATTCCTTATTTTTGCACAAATATCGCATTATGAAACGGATTTTCCAATATCTGCTTTGCAGCGTCGCCCTGACTTGCATCGCCACAGGAATGAGGGCCGACGACACGCCGACCATCAGTCCGACGGCCACCTATACCAATACCGACGGCGAGACCGAGGAGAGCACTTCCTACTCGGGCAGCGCCCCCATCACGGGTGTTTTCGAGGCCAATGCCGAGAATACCGCCGGGTGGAACTGCAGTTATGAATGGCGTTTTACCCTGTCGGGAGAGTCGACGCCATACCTCGTCCGCTACGAAGAGGACACCCAGTACACCTTCACCGCCGCCGGAACGCACAACATCCAGCTCTATGCCGTGTTCACGCAAGGCAACGACACGGTGAAATACACCGAGGACTACTGGGCCGACGCCGAGACGCTGACCGTCACCATATCGGAAAGCGCGCTGACGTTCCCCAACGCGTTCTCGCCCAACGGCGACGGCATCAACGACACCTACAAACCGAAAACGTGTCAGAGTATCGTGGAATTCAAGGCCGTCATCCTCAACCGCTGGGGTCAGAAACTCTATGAGTGGACGGATCCCACGGCCGACGGATGGGACGGAACGTATCACGGCAAGGATGTCAAACAGGGTGTTTACTTTGTGCTGGTGGAGGCCAAAGGCGCCGACGGCAGGAAATACAACATCAAGCGCGACGTCAATCTGCTGCGCGGATATACCGAGGGCAGCACCTATTCCACTGAATGACGGCCGTGGCGAAAGAAAAATCCTACATTCAAGTATTCGGTGCGCGCGTCCATAACCTGAAGAACATCGACGTGACGATACCGCGCAACTCCCTGACGGTCATCACCGGCCTGTCGGGTTCGGGCAAGTCGTCCCTAGCTTTCGACACGATTTTCGCCGAAGGCCAGCGCCGCTACGTGGAGACTTTCTCGGCCTACGCCCGCAATTTCCTCGGCGGAATGGAACGGCCCGACGTGGACAAGATCACGGGACTCTCGCCGGTCATCAGTATCGAACAGAAGACGACCAACAAGAATCCGCGTTCCACCGTGGGCACCACTACCGAAATCTACGACTACCTGCGCCTGCTCTATGCCCGTGCGGGCACCGCTTACAGTTATATGAGCGGTGAGAAGATGGTGCGTTACACCGAGGAAAGAATCATCAGCATGATTCTCGACGAGTATGCCGGCAAACGGATACAGTTGCTCGCGCCCCTCGTCAGACAGCGGAAGGGCCATTACCGCGAACTCTTCGAGGCCATGCGCAAGAAGGGGTACCTCTATGTCCGCATAGACGGAAAGATGACCGAACTGACCAGGGGGTTGAAAACCGACCGCTACAAGAACCACAACATCGAGGTGGTCATCGACAAACTGGCGGTGCGGACGCAAGACGAGGACCGCCTGCGCAAGTCGGTGGAGACGGCCATGCGGCAGAGCGACGGCACCATCATGATTCTGGACCAGGAGAGCGGCAGTACGCGCAACTTCTCCAAACGGCTCATGGACCCCGTTTCGGGTATCGCTTACGGCGAGCCCGCGCCCAATCTCTTCTCGTTCAATTCGCCCGAAGGCGCCTGTCCCAAGTGCAAAGGACTGGGATTCGTCCACGAAATCGACATAAGAAAAGTCATTCCCGACGACAAATTGAGCATCCGCGACGGTGCCGTGGCACCGCTCGGCAAATACAAGAACCAGATGATTTTCTGGCAAATCGACGCCCTGCTCCACCATTACGGTTGCGATCTGAGCACGCCCGTCAGAGACATTCCAGAGGAAGCGCTGGAGGAGGTGCTCTACGGCAGTCTGGAAAACGTGAAGATTCCCAAGGAAACGATTCACACCTCTTCTGATTATTTCGTGCAATACCAGGGTGTGGTGAAGTATCTGCAGAAGGTGATGGACAACGACGACAGCGTGAAAGGACAGAAATGGGCCGACCAGTTTCTGGCCACCTGCACCTGTCCGGAGTGTCACGGCATGCGCCTGAAGCGCGAGTCGCTCTCCTACCGCATCCACGACAAGAACATCTCCGAACTGGCCGCCATGGATATCGGTCAACTCCAGGACTGGCTCCTGGAGGCGGAAGACCGCCTGGAACCCGTGCAACGGCAAATTGCCACGGAAATCCTGAAGGAAATCCGCACGCGTCTCGACTTCCTGCTGGAGGTCGGTCTGGACTATCTGGCGCTCAACCGGCCCGCCGCTTCCCTGTCGGGCGGTGAGAGTCAGCGCATCCGTCTGGCCACGCAAATCGGCAGTCAACTGGTCAACGTGCTCTATATTCTCGACGAACCGAGTATCGGTCTGCACCAAAGGGACAACATGCGACTGATACATTCACTGAAAGAACTGCGGGATTTGGGCAACACCGTCATCGTCGTGGAGCACGACAAAGACATGATGCTCAGCGCCGACTATATCGTCGACATCGGCCCGAAGGCCGGCCGCAAGGGCGGTGAGGTCGTCTTCCAGGGCACGCCGAAGGCGATGATGCACTCGCACACGCTGACGGCCGACTACCTGAACGGTGCCCGACGGATGGAAATTCCTGCCGAAAGACGCAAGGGCAACGGACATTTCCTACGCCTGAAAGGCGCTTCGGGCAACAACTTGAAACACGTCGACGTGGACTTTCCTCTCGGTTGTCTGATACTGGTCACGGGCGTGTCGGGCTCCGGCAAGTCGACGCTCGTCAACGAGACCCTCCAGCCCATCCTGAGTCAGAAGTTTTACCGGTCGCTCAAGCGTCCGATGCCCTATGAGCGAATCGAGGGTCTGGAATATATCGACAAGGTGGTCGACGTGGACCAGTCGCCCATCGGGCGCACGCCGCGCTCCAATCCGGCCACCTATACGGGTATTTTCAGTGATATCCGCAACCTGTTCGTCAATCTTCCCGAAGCGAAGATACGGGGCTACAAACCGGGGCGTTTCTCGTTCAACGTGAAGGGGGGCCGCTGCGAGGCCTGCGGCGGCAACGGTTACAAGACCATCGAGATGAATTTCCTGCCCGACGTGATGGTGCCTTGCGAGGTGTGTCACGGCAAGCGCTACAACCGGGAGACGCTGGAGGTGCGCTTCAAGGGCAAAAGCATTGCCGACGTCCTCGACATGACCATCAACCAGGCGGTGGATTTCTTTGAGAACGTGCCTGCCATCCTGTCCAAAATCAAGACGTTGCAGGACGTGGGACTGGGGTATATCAAACTCGGTCAACCGTCGACCACGCTGTCGGGCGGTGAAAGTCAACGGGTAAAACTGGCCGCCGAACTGTCGAAGAAGGATACCGGCAAGACGCTTTACATCCTCGACGAACCGACCACCGGTCTTCATTTCGAGGACATCCAGATTCTGATGAACGTGCTCCAGCGCCTGGTGGACCGCGGCAACACGGTCATCATCATTGAGCACAACCTGGATGTCATCTCCCTGGCCGATTACATCATCGACATGGGACCGGAAGGCGGACGCAAGGGCGGTGAGGTCGTCGCCACCGGAACGCCCGAAGAAATCGTCAAAGCGGGAAAAGGCTACACGGCGCAGTTCCTGAAAGAAGTGTAACTGCAGATATTACTCAAATTTATCTCTTTCAATTTTATCCGTACAAGCAATGAATAATCGGCTGGAGCGAGGCGTTAGAAAATTTGACTAGCAGTAGCCGTTAAGAATTTGCGTGTGAACGAAGTCTTCAGGTGTAGTTCATCGATAGAAAATTTAAGCGGATGCGTCAAAAGTTTCGCTTCGCGCAACCTCGCACGAGCTTTAGCAACGAGCGACTTTGCCGATGTCTTTTCGCCAGCTACGCTGCCGCATGTTTGGCTTCGCTTCGGCATAATACAAGTAAACTTGTCTTCTGCACTCAGCTTGCACAAACATTCTTTCTTCTTTGGGCATGCAAAGAAGTAACAATAAAATACGAATAAATAAAAGGAGGGGGTGCAGACACCCCCTCCTTTTATTTATTATAGGTAATGTTACTTGCTGTCTGCCTCGGCAGCCTTGGTCTCGGGAGCGTTCGGACCGTAGTAGCCGTAGTAAGCCTGGTAGCGGTTGTAGCCCCAGTTGGCCTGCGTCTTGTCCGGATCCAGTTGCTTGGCCTTGTCCAAAGCGTCAATGGCCTCCTTGAAAATCGGTTTGCCCTGAGCAGCCGTAGCGGTGTTGGAAGCCTGTACGTTCAGACAGGCGCCGAGATAAGTCCACACCACGGCGTTCTCGGGATTCACCTGAGTGGCCTTCTTCAGGTATTCAACGGCCTTGTCGGCGTCGTTGTCGTTGATGGCCATCATACCCTTGTCGGCCAGTGCCACGAAGTTGTTCGGGTCCTGTGCCAGACGGTCGTCAAGCACCTGTGCGGCAGCCTTGTTGTCCTTGAGCGCCACATACATGTTGTAGAGGTTGTCCATGATGTTGTCGTTCGTCGGAGCCTTGGCATACTCAGCCTTCAGGCGCTCCACATACTGCAGGGAGTCCTCGCGGGTCTTCAGACCGGATTTCATCATATAGAGTTTCAGGTCGAGCGCCTCCTTGGCCATCTGCTCGTCCTGCATGGCGATGTCGCAATACTTCATGGCACGGTCAATCTGACCTTCCTGATAAGCATAGCGGGCGGCATAACTGGCCACCTGTCCGATATAATCCTTCTCTGCCGTCTTGTCGCAACCGGCAAACAATGTGGCGTCGTCGGTGTCAAGGAACGTTCCCCAATACTTCAGCACACCGAGGGAATTACCGTTCTGTGCGGCGGTCTGACCGATGTTCACCAGGTTGGCACGCTGGTTCCACAGGCGCTGTTTGTTCTTCTCAGAGAAGAGCGGTTTCACCTTGCCTTTGGCGTTGGGCAACTGGTCATACTTGTCACACTCCTGAGCGGCTGCCAGCGCGTCGCAAAGGGCGTCACCCATACCGAGCGTGTCGTAAGGCTCTTCCTTGCCCTGGCCAAACTGCTTGGCCATCTGGTTGGAAGTCACGATGGCAGACTCCTTGTCAAACTTCTGCATGGCGAGGTCCACCAGTTTGTTGTACGCCTTGGCCTTCTCGTCATTGCTGGCGAGTTGACCGAGATTGTTGGTCAGCAATGCCTGTGCCTCGGCATAGGTCTTGGCTTTCATGATAGCCTTCAACGCGTCGCTGTCGGCTGCCTGTGCGCTTAAAGTAGTTACTACCGTCAGCGCCAACAAAAAGATTTTTTTCATAAGATTATAAGTTAATAAGTTATTATTCTTCCGAATTTTCTTCCGGTTGTTCTTCAGTCTCATCTTCCGTCAGGTCCTCGTCCGCTTCCGCCGTCACTTCCTCCTCCGCCGGTCTGGCGTCGGCCTCGTTGTTCTTGCGGATGTCCTCGGCCTTCTTGGCCCACTGGGCGCGGCTCTCTTCCTCTACGGAGGCCTCCAGTTCCGAACTCATCACCTTGCAGACACTGGCTATCACGTCGTTCTTCTTGGTCAGGTTGATCAGACGCACGCCTTGCGTGGCGCGGCCCATCACGCGACATTCCGATACGGCCAGACGGATGGCGATACCGCTCTTGTTGATGATCATCAGGTCGTTGAGGTCGGTCACATTCTTGATGGCCACCAGGCGGCCGGTCTTCTCGGTCACGTTCATCGTGCGGACACCCTTTCCGCCACGGTTGGTCTTGCGGTAGTCCTCCACTTGCGAGCGCTTGCCGTAGCCGTTTTCGCTGACCACCATCACGTGTTCGTTCTCCGCGTCATTGACCACAATCATGCCAATCACGGCGTCGTCGCCTCCGTCGATGCGCATACCGCGCACACCCGTGGCCGTGCGGCCCATCGTGCGCACCGTATTCTCGTGGAATCTCACGGCGCGTCCGTTGCGGTTGGCAAGAATCAGTTCGTTGTCGCCGTTGGTCAGACGCACGTCCACCACCTCGTCGCCTTCCAGGATGTTGATGGCGTTCACGCCGTTGGCACGCGGACGCGAGTAGGCTTCCAGACAGGTTTTCTTCACGATACCGTTCTTCGTGGCGAAGACCACATAGTGGGAATTGACGAAGTCCTTGTCGCTCAGGCCCTGACCGCGCAGGCGCAACACGTTGTTGACGGAGTCGTCGCTGTCGATGTTGAGCATGTTCTGGATGGCACGGCCCTTCGCCGTCCTGTCGCCTTCGGGGATTTCATAGCACTTGAGCCAGTAGCAGCGGCCCTTGCGCGTGAAGAACAGCATGGTCTGGTGCATCGTGGCCGGGTAAATAAACTCGGTGAAATCCTGGTCGCGCGTCTTGGCGGCCTTGGCGCCTACGCCGCCGCGGGCCTGTTCGCGGAATTCCGAAAGCGGCGTGCGCTTGATGTATCCCAGATGACTGATGGTAATCACCACCGGGTCGTTGGGATAGAAGTCCTCGGGATTGAATTCCTCCGAGGAGTATTTGATTTCCGTCCGGCGGGGGTCGCCATACTTCTCCTTCACTTCCTGCAGCTCCTCCTTCATCACCTGCTTGCAGAGTTCAGGGTCGTCCAGAATGCTCTGCAGGCGGGCAATGAGCTTCTCGAGCTCCTCATACTCGGCGTGCAACTGGTCCATGCGCAGGCCCGTCAACTGGCTCAGGCGCATGTCCACGATGGCCTTCGACTGCAGTTCGTCCAGACTGAAGCGTGCCTCCAGGTTGCGCTGCGCGTCGGCCGGCGTCTTGCTGGCCCGGATGATGTGCACCACCTCGTCGATGTTGTCGCAGGCGATGATCAGGCCTTCCAGGATATGGGCGCGCTCCTGCGCCTTCTTCAGGTCAAACTTGGTGCGGCGGATGGTCACGTCGTGACGGTGCTCCACAAAATATTTCACACATTCCTTCAGCGTCAGGAGGCGTGGACGGCCGTTGACCAGGGCGATGTTGTTGACCGAGAACGAACTCTGCAGCGCCGTCATCTTGAACAGTTTGTTCAGTATCACGTTGGCGTTGGCGTCCTTCTTCACGTCTATCACGATACGCATACCCTGCCGGCCCGACTCGTCGTTGGCGTTGGAGATACCTTCCAGTTTGCCCTCCTTCACCAGGTCGGCGATGTATTCGATGAGCTGCGCCTTGTTGACCCCGTAAGGAATCTCTGTAATGACGATTTTGTCGTGGCTCTCATGACTCTCAATCTCCGCCTTGGCCCGCATGATGATGCGGCCCCTGCCGGTCTCATAAGCGTCTTTCACGCCCTGTATACCATATATATAAGCACCCGTGGGGAAATCCGGCGCCTTGATATACTGCATCAGGCCGTCGGTGTCGATGTCGGGATTGTCGATATAGGCGCAGCAGCCGTCGATGACCTCGCAGAGATTGTGGGTCGGCATGTTGGTCGCCATACCCACGGCGATACCGTTGCCGCCGTTGACGAGCAGATTCGGAATCTTCGTCGGCATGACCGTCGGCTCCTGCAGGGAGTCGTCAAAGTTGTTCTGCATGTCCACGGTGTCCTTGTCCAGGTCGTCCATGATATGCTCGCCCATCTTCGAGAGGCGGCACTCCGTGTAACGCATGGCGGCCGCGCCGTCACCGTCGATACTGCCGAAGTTGCCCTGACCGTCCACCAGCGTATAGCGCATGTTCCATTCCTGGGCCAGACGCACCAGGGCGCCATACACCGAACTGTCACCGTGGGGGTGATACTTACCCAGCACCTCACCCACGATACGGGCACATTTCTTGTAAGGTTTGTCACTCGTATTGCCGATGCCCAACATACCGTACAATATACGTCTGTGTACGGGCTTGAATCCGTCCCGGACATCGGGCAGCGCACGCGCCACAATCACCGACATGGAATAATCAATATACGAGGATTTCATCTCCTCCTCGATATTGATTTTGATGATTCTGTCGCGATCTACTGTTTGATTTTCATCCATTGTATATATAATTTAAAATCTTCCTTATTCCCGAAAATCGCCGCTAAGGGCATTTATTTGCCTTCTACGGCGTTTTGGCACATTTTTTATCGGTACAAAATTACTATATTTTTCCGAACCAAAAAACGATTAAGGCGAAAAATGCGGTTAAGGGATGTTAAAGGTTGAAGAGGAACGAACGTGGAGAATGGCTTCATCATGTGGTGTCTGAGGATAGCGGCGTTCATTCTACACGTCGGGCACAGTACAGCTGCCTTTCCTGTCTTCTCCTCGAAAATTCTGGCACAAGTTTTGCTGAATAGCAGAAAAATCATATCTTTGCACTACAATATTTAATTAAGAAAGGAGAAATTCCCAATTATGACCAGTCAATTTTCACCCAAAGTATCTGAGGTTCTGGCCTTCTCAAGGGAAGAAGCGACGAGGCTGTCCAGTTGTTCGGTAGGTCCCGAACACTTGATGCTGGGTCTGCTGAGAGAGAAAAACGGTATCATTCCCGACATGCTGACGGCCTTTTCCGCCGACAGGCATGCCATCAAGAGTCAACTTGAGGAGATGATTATCGGCGAGAACGCCACCCAACCGCTCAACACGCGCGAACTGATACTCAACGATAAGGCCAACAACATCCTGAAACTTGCCGTCCTGGAGGCGCGCAAGCAGCATGCGCCCGTCGTCGACATACAGCATCTGATACTCGCCATTCTGCACGACATCAGCAACGGCGCGAAGGACGTGCTCGAACGGAACAACATGAACTACGAGGACGCGCTCATCTATTTCAAGCGGCAGACGGCGGCAAAGGACAACCTGCAACTGCCGGACGAGGACGACGAGGACGAGGACGAGGACGATGACATGCCTTTCCCCAAACAGGGAAAGGGCGAGGCCACGGCCACCATGCGCAAGGACAGCAAGTCGAAGACGCCCGTGCTGGACAAATTCTCCATCGACATGACGGCCGCTGCCCTGGAGGGCAAACTGGACCCTGTGGTGGGCCGGGAGCGCGAGATGGAGCGGCTGACGGAGATTCTCTGCCGGCGCAAGAAGAACAATCCCGTGCTCATCGGCGAACCGGGTGTGGGCAAGAGCGCCATCGTGGAGGGCATTGCCCAGCAAATCGTGGCGCACAAGACGTCGCCGGTGCTGTTCGGCAAGCGTCTGGTGAGTCTCGACATGACCGCCGTCGTGGCCGGCACGAAATACCGGGGCCAGTTTGAGGAGCGCATCCGCGCCATCATCAAGGAGATAGAACAGTCGACTGACCTGATTATCTTCATGGACGAGATTCATACGCTCATCGGCGCGGGCAGTACGCCCGGCAGCATGGACGCCGCGAATATCCTCAAACCGGCGTTGGCCAGGGGCACCATACAGTGTATCGGCGCCACGACGCTCGACGAATACCGCAAGTCGATTGAGAAAGACGGGGCCCTGGAGCGCCGTTTCCAGAAGATTATCGTGGAACCGACCTCGCACGACGAGACGCTGCAGATACTGCAAAACATCAAGGACCGCTACGAGAGATTCCACCACGTGACCTACAGCGACGAGGCCCTGCAGGAATGTGTCAGTTTGACAGAACGCTATGTCAGTGACCGCTTCTTCCCCGACAAGGGCATCGACGCCATGGACGAGGCGGGTGCCAAACTGCATCTGCAGCACGCCGAGGTGCCGACGGAGATTATCGAGAAAGAGAAGGAAATCGCTTTTATCAAGGAGAAGAAGACGGCTGCCGTACAAAAGCAGAACTTTGAACTGGCGGCCGGTTATCGCGACCGCCAGGTGCAACTCGAGAAGGAACTGGAGACGCTGCAGAAGCGGTGGCGCAACGGCATGAGCATCGCCACGGGCGACGGCGGCGAGACGCCCGAACTGCCTGTGGTCACGCCCGACGACGTGGCCGGTGTGGTGGCCGTCATGACCGGTGTGCCCGTACAGCGGTTGACCCAGTCGGACGGCGAGCGGCTCCGCCACCTGGCCGACCGCCTCAAAGAGGAGGTGATAGCGCAGGATGGCGCCATCGACAAGGTGGTGAAGGCCATTCAGCGCAACCGCATCGGACTGAAGGAGCCCAACCATCCCGTGGGCGTGTTCATGTTCCTGGGTCCCACGGGTGTGGGCAAGACCTACCTGGCCAAGAAACTGGCCGAAGAACTGTTCGGTTCGGAAGACGCCATCATCCGCATCGACATGAGCGAATACACCGAGAGTTTCAACACGTCACGGCTTGTCGGCGCTCCTCCGGGATATGTGGGTTATGACGAGGGCGGTCAACTGACGGAGCGGGTGCGGCGTCATCCCTACTCCATCGTCTTGCTCGACGAGATAGAGAAGGCCCACGGCAACGTGTTCAACATGCTGCTGCAAGTGCTCGACGAGGGCCGGATGACCGACGGCAACGGACGGACGGTGGATTTCCGCAACACGATCATCATCATGACGTCGAATGCGGGCACCCGTCAACTGAAGGAGTTCGGCCGCGGAATCGGTTTTACGGCGGGCAGTCTGAACGGCAAGGCGCTCAACGAACAGGACAAGAACTACGCGCGCCAGATTATCCAGAAGAGCTTGAGCAAGCAGTTTGCCCCGGAGTTTCTCAACCGTCTCGACGAGATTGTCACCTTCGACCAGTTGGACATGGCGGCCATCAAACGGATTATCGACATCGAACTGAAGGGGCTTTACCGCCGCGTCGCCGACTTGGGTTATGGTATCGACCTTTCCGACGAGGCCAAGACCTACGTCGCCACCAAGGGCTACGATGTCCAGTTTGGCGCCCGTCCGCTCAAGCGGGCCATCCAGCAGTACCTGGAAGACGGTATCTGCGAACGCATCCTGAGCGGCGACATGCAGCCCGGTGACCGCATCGCCATCGGTATGGATAAGGGGGAGAAGGTTACTTTTACAGTGGAGAGTCAACCCTCAACTTAAAAAGAATACGCGAAACCGACGGAGGCATATTCCTTAAACTGGAAATAGCCGTGATGGTCATCACGTGTCACGTTGTCGTCGAAGCGGGGATAAAGGAAGATGTTGGTGGATATCCACTTGTTGAACTGGAACGTGAAGGTGTTCTCCCATTCCAGTTCGGCGCGATGATACGTGGTGTATCCGTAGAGGCGGGTGGTCCATTTGGCGTTGTCGGAAAACTTCCACACCAAGTCGACGGTAAGTTGAGAACCCCAGTCGAGCATGGAGTGCTTGCCTTCGTCCAGACCGTAAGACGTGGCCAGTTCGAGGCGCCGCACATACCGGTAGTTGGCGGCCAGAGGAGCCAGGTGGACGGTGCCCGTGAGGCGCTTCTTCATCCATTCCACCTTATAGTCCATACCGAGAGAGACGTTGAGATTGAACGGCGCCATGAAGTCGCTGTAGACAAACTCGTCGTTGCTCTTGTAGCCGCGCGTAAACTGCGTGTAAGCTATCATCTGCAGAGTGTAATACCACTTTGTGGTGGCCTGCAGACCGAGTTTGGTGGTATATCGGATAAGGTCCTCGGATGTCTTGAAGCGGTGGACGGAATCGCTACGCGACGACTGGAAACCGAGTTTGAGTTCCAGTTTGTTGTCCCACTCCACTTTCTGCTTGTTGTTGTAATTGGCCTCCATGGTGATGCTCCCCACCATGGAATAGTTGCTCTCACCCCCTTTATACCAGTTGCCGGAGATGTAATTCTGCAACAGTTGAAGGTAATAATCGCCCTTGTACGTCCAGAAATTCGGTTTTTTGACCGCCACGGCCACGGGTATCACGTCGGGGTCTTCGGCGGCGGGCGCCACATTGTCCACGATGTCCGACTCCTCTCCCAGGATAATGTCGGGCGACGAGCGGTAATCCAGTTCGTCGGCGAATCCCTTGTCGCTGCCGGTGACGCGCCAGGGGTGATTGAGATACATGTCCATCAGGTAATTGTCGGCCGAATACTGCTCGCCGCGCAGGGCGCGGCCCGCGATGTCGCCGTAGAACGTGGGCGGCAGGAAGAGACGGGCCGTCTCCACGGACGGCAGCGAGGCGCGCTCCATACTGTCGATACGGGCCTTGAGCAGGCGCAGGGAGTCTTCGTATTGGGCAATGATGTCACCGTCGGCGCCTTTCTCCGGGGAAACGGCTGCCGGCATGTGGGCGGCATGACTGATAACGGCCACGCCGACGAGCAGGGTTGTCAGTATCTCTCTCATAGTTTTACGGTGCAAAGTTAACGTAAAAAATCGATTATCGTTTGTCAGATTCAATCTTTTATAGTAATTTTGCAACTTGAATTGTTTTATCCGTTATCTATATTATCGTGGCAGAGACAAAGTACATTTTCGTCACAGGCGGTGTGGTTTCCTCACTGGGCAAGGGAATTATCTCCTCCTCCATCGGCAAGTTGCTCCAGGCAAGGGGCTACAACATCACCATCCAGAAGTTTGATCCCTACATCAACATCGACCCGGGCACGCTCAATCCCTATGAGCACGGCGAGTGCTACGTGACCGTGGACGGCATGGAGACCGACTTGGACCTGGGCCATTACGAGCGCTTCACGGGCATTCAGACCACCAAGGCCAACTCGCTCACCACGGGCCGCATCTACAAGGCGGTCATCGACAAGGAGCGCCGGGGCGACTATCTGGGCAAGACCATTCAGGTGGTGCCTCACATCACCGACGAGATCAAGCGCAACGTCAAGTTGCTCGGACAGAAATTCCACTATGACTTCGTGATAACGGAAATCGGCGGCACCATCGGCGACATCGAGAGCGCCCCCTTCATGGAGGCCATCCGCCAGCTCCGATGGGAAATGGGCAGAAACGCCATCAACGTGCACCTCACTTACGTACCTTATCTGAAGGCGGCCGGCGAACTGAAGACCAAGCCCACGCAGCACTCCGTCAAGGAACTGCAGAGCGTGGGTATCCAGCCCGACATTCTCGTCTTGCGCTCGGAGAAGCACCTGACGGAAAGCATCCTGCGCAAGGTGGCCAGTTTCTGCAACGTGGACCCCGACTGTGTCATCCAGAGCGAGGACCTGCCGAGCATCTACGAGGTGCCGGTCAACATGCAGAACCAGGGACTGGACACCGCCATCCTGAAGAAACTGGGCGTGGAACCGGGCGAGACGCCCTCACTCGGTCCGTGGAAAGAATTCCTCAAGCGGCGCGCCGGCGCCACGGAGACGGTGGACATCGGTCTGGTGGGCAAGTATGACCTGCAGGACGCCTACAAGAGTATCCGCGAGAGTCTCTCGCAGGCCGGCACCTACAACGACCGCAAGACGGTGCTCCACTTCATCAATTCGGAGAACATCACCGAGGACAACGTGGCCGACCTGCTCCAGGGGCTGCAGGGCATCGTCATCTGTCCGGGATTCGGACAGCGCGGCATCGAGGGCAAAATCATCGCCGCCCACTACACGAGGACGCACGACATCCCGACGTTCGGCATCTGCCTGGGCATGCAGATGATGGTCATCGAGTTCGCCCGCAACGTACTGGGCTATCAGGACGCCAACTCGCGCGAGATGGACAACAAGACGCCGCACAACGTGATAGACATCATGGAAGAACAGAAGAACATCACCAACATGGGCGGCACCATGCGTCTGGGCGCCTACGAGTGCATGTTGCGCAAGGGTTCGCGCGTGGCCGCCATCTACGGCACGGACCAGATACAGGAGCGTCACCGCCACAGATACGAGTTCAACAACGATTATCAGCGACAATACGAGGAGGCCGGCATGCAGTGCGTGGGCCGCAATCCCGAGAGCGACCTGGTGGAAATCGTCGAGATACCGCAGTTGAAATGGTATATCGGCACGCAGTTCCACCCCGAATACCAGTCGACCGTCCTTCACCCTCACCCGCTTTTTGTAGATTTCATCAAGACAGCTATTTATGGATAAGAATACGATTACAGGTTTTATCCTGATTGCCGCCATCCTGATCGGTTTCAGTTGGTGGTCACAGCCTTCGGCCGAAGAGCGTGCCGAAATGATGCGTCAGGACTCCATCGCCAGCGTAGCCCGCAAGAAAGCCGAGCAACAGCGCAAGACGGCCGCCCTGGAGGCGCAGAAGAAAGCCGAGGAGGCGGCCAAGGCCGACACGACGGCGCTCTTCCACGCCGCGATGAACGGTACGGGACAGGACGTGGTGCTCAAGAACAGCAAGGTGCAACTGACCATCAGCACCAAGGGCGCGACCGTCATCAAGGCCGTCGTCCGCAATTATGAGGACCGTGACGACAATCCCGACCTGACCCTCTTTGACGGCAAGGACCAGCAACTGAAATTCCTGTTGGCCGCCAAGGAGAGCAACATCAATACGGCCGACCTGGTGTTCACGCCTTCCGACGTGACCGACTCCACCGTCACGATGACGGCGACGGCGGCCGAAGGCAAGGACCTGACCCTGAAGTACTGGTTGGGCCCCGACTACATGCTGCACCTGCAATTCTCCGTCAACGGCATGGAAGGGCTGTTCGCTCCCGGCTACAACATGATGGACGTCGACTGGAAAGACCGGTGCCGCCAGCAGGAGAAGGGATTCTCGTTCGAGAACCGCTACGCCACGCTGACGTGGCACAAGAGCGACGGCGGTACCGACCACCTCAACGAGACCAAGGCCAAGACCGACGAACCGGTGGACGACGCCATCGACTGGGTGGCCTTCAAGAACCAGTTCTTCTCGGCGGTGATGATAGCCAAGAGCGATTTCCAGAAAGACGCGCTCATGACGAGTGTCCCGCAGGAGAAAGGCAGCGGTTACCTGAAACAGTATGAGGCCAAGATGAAGACGTTTGTCGACCCGTCGGGCAAGACGCCGTCGGAGTTTGAGTTCTATTTCGGCCCCAACGATTTCCGCCTCTTGCAGAAGGTGGAGAAAGAGAGCACGTTCGGCAAGAAACTCCAGATGGAGCGCCTGGTATGGCTCGGATGGCCGCTGTTCCGCTACATCAACCGGTTCTTCACCATCTACGTGTTCGACTTCCTCACGAAGATGAACATCAACATGGGTATCGTCCTGATACTCATCACGCTCCTCTTCAAGGTCATCACCTATCCGCTGGTGAAGAAGAGTTACATGAGTTCGGCCAAAATGCGCGTGCTCAAGCCCAAACTCGACGCCGCCACGGCGCAATACAACAAACCGGAGGACCAGATGCAGAAGCAGCAGGCAATGATGGCCGAATACGCCAAGTACGGCGTCAGTCCGCTGGGCGGTTGCTGGCCGATGCTCATCCAGATGCCCATCTGGATCGCGATGTTCAACTTCGTGCCGAACGCCATCCAGTTGCGCCGCGAGAGTTTTCTCTGGATAAAGGACCTTTCCACCTACGACCCCATCCTGGAATGGAAGAACAACCTCTGGCTCATCGGCGACCACCTGTCGCTGACGTGTATCCTCTTCTGCGGAGCCAACCTGCTCTACTCGTGGATGACCATGCGCATGCAGCGCGACCAGTTGGTGGGCCAGCAGGCGGAACAGATGAAGATGATGCAGTGGATGATGCTGCTCATGCCGCTCATGTTCTTCTTTATCTTCAACGACTATTCCGCCGGTCTTAACTTCTACTACTTCGTGAGTCTCTTCTTCTCGGCCGTCATCATGTTCTTGCTGCGCAAGACCACCAACGACGAGAAACTCCTGGCTATTCTGGAAGCCAAATACAAGGAGAACAAGAACAATCCCAAGAAGATGAGCGGTATGGCCGCGCGTCTGCAGGCCATGCAGGAGCAGCAGAAGGAGATGCAGCGCCGCCGCGAGGAAATGATGAAGAGGCAAGGACGCAAATAAATTCCCCCACGACATGAAAAAGATACTGACCCTCGCATTGGCCGCCAGTCTGCTGGCCGCCTGCGGCAACGATAAGGAGATGATTGGGAAAAACGACATCAGGCTCGACTCCGACCGCCTGACTCCCGAGGCGCTTTGGGCCATGGGACGCATCGGCGGATACGCCGCGTCGCCCGACGGCAAAAAGATTGCCTACGGCGTGACCTATTACAGCGTGGAGAAAAACAAGAGTCACCGGATGCTGTTCGTCATGAACAGCAACGGCAAGAGCATCAGGCAAATCACCAAGACGGAAGCCGGTGAGGGCGACCCTGCCTGGATTGAGGACGGCAAGCGCATCGCCTTTCTCTCCGACGGAGAAATCGTGACCGCCAAACCCGACGGTGGCAGTCGCAAGCAACTCACGCAGACCGACGGCGCCATAGAGGGTTTCAAGTTCTCGCCCGACGGCAAGTACGTGTTGTTCATCAAGCAGATACCATATTACGGCAGTATTCAGAAGAATCCCGACGACCTGCCGCTGGCCAAGGGACGCCGCATCACCGACCTCAACTACCGGCATTGGGACCACTATGTGGAGACCATTCCCCACCCCTTCATCGCCGAGGTGAAAGACGGCAAGGCCGGTGAGGCCCTCGACATCATGGAAGGCCAGCCCTTCGAGTGTCCGCTCATGCCCTTCGGCGGCATAGAGCAGTTGGACTGGAGCACCGACTCCAAACAGATAGCCTACACCTGTCGCAAGAAAGAGGGCGTGGCCTACGCCACCTCCACCGACTCGGACATTTATCTCTACGACCTGGAGACAAAAAAGACGCGCAATCTCTGCAAACCGGAGGATTACAAGGAACCTGCCTCCGACCCGTCGAAGACGATGCGCCTGCAGGCGGTCAACCGTCAAGAGGGTGACATGCAGGTGGGTTATGACACCAATCCGCAATTCTCGCCCGACGGCCGTTACCTCACCTGGCTCTCCATGGAGCGCGAAGGTTATGAGTCGGACCGCAACCGCCTGTGCCTGTACGACCTGAAGACGGGGCAGAAGAAATACCTCACGGAGCAGTTTGAGTCGTCCGTGGACGATTACTGTTGGACGCCCGACGGCAAGACGCTGTATTTCATCGGCGTGTGGCACGGACAGGAGAACATGTACCGCACCGACCTGGAGGGCCATGTCGTACAGATGACCGACGACCAGGCCGACTTCGGCAGTCTGCAGATGCTCGGGGAGGACAGGATTCTCGCTGAGCGCCACGCCTACGGCGCCCCCGCCGACCTCTACGTCGTGACGCCGGGCAAGAAGGAAGCGAAGGAGGAGAAAGACCGTCCGCTGCCCCTGGCCAAGGCGGAAGTGAAACAGATTACGCAGGAGAACAAGCACATACTCAAGCAACTGGAATTCGGGGAGTGCCGCCAACAGTGGTGCCGCACCACCGACGGCAAGGAGATGATGTACTGGATTATCTTGCCGCCTCACTTCGACGCGTCGAAGAAATACCCCACGCTGCTCTTCTGTGAGGGCGGTCCGCAGAGTGCGGTGTCGCAATTCTGGAGTTACCGTTGGAATTTCCAAATCATGGCCGCCAACGATTACGTCATCATCGCGCCCAACCGCCACGGCGTGCCCGGATTCGGCATGGAATGGCTGGAACAGATTTCGGGCGACTGGACCGGACAGTGCATTCAGGACTACCTGACGGCCATCGACGACGCCTGCCGCACGCTGCCCTACGTGGACAAGGACCGCCTCGGTGCCGTGGGCGCCTCCTTCGGCGGATTCTCCGTCTACATGCTCATGGGCGAGCACAACAAGCGTTTCAAGTGTTTCATCGCCCATGACGGCGCGTTCAACCTGGAGTCGATGTATACCGACACCGAGGAGGTGTTCTTCTCCAATTGGGAATATGACGACGCCTACTGGAACAAGGATCAGACGGCCAACGCCCGCAAGACCTACGCCAATTCGCCCCACCTGAACGTGGACAAGTGGGACACGCCGATACTCTGTATCCACGGCGAACTGGATTACCGCATCAACGCCAACCAGGGATTCGGCGCGTTCAACGCCGCCCGCCTGAAGGGCATTCCCGCCGAATTGCTCCTGTTCCCGGACGAGAACCACTGGGTGCTCAAACCGCAGAACGGCATTCTCTGGCAACGGACGTTCTTCGACTGGTTGGACAAGTGGTTGAAACCATAGGAGAGACAACAGGAACAAGGATTAAATTTCATAAGGTAATATAAGATGAACGAGAAAAAGACATTGAGAGACTCGGCTGCCCTGAGATGGACAGCGCTGCTGTTGCTGGCACTGGCGATGTTCTGTGCCTACATTTTCATGGATATCCTCTCCCCCATCAAGGACCTGATGCTCTCCGAGAGAGGTTGGGACTCCACCGCCTTCGGTACGATGCAGGGTTCTGAGGTGTTCCTCAACGTATTCGTATTCTTCCTGATTATCGCCGGCATCATCCTCGACAAGATGGGCGTGCGCTTCACGGCCCTGCTTTCGGGCGCCGTGATGCTCGTGGGCGCCGTCATCAAGTGGTATGCCGTGACTGACAGTTTTATCGGCAGCGGTCTGGAGACCTGGTTCAATGAGCACCTGAACTACATTCCCGTGTTCGACGAACTGGGCGTATCGCCCTTCTACCGGGGCATGCCCGCCTCCGCCAAATTCGCCGCCATCGGTTTTATGATATTCGGTTGCGGTTGCGAAATGGCCGGCATCACGGTGAGCCGCGGTATCGTGAAGTGGTTCAAGGGCCGCGAAATGGCCTTGGCCATGGGTTCTGAAATGGCGCTGGCCCGTCTCGGCGTGGCCACCTGTATGATTTTCTCCCCCTTCTTCGCCAAGTTGGGCGGCCATGTCAGTGTGTCGCGTTCCGTCGCTTTCGGTGTCGTACTGCTGATGATTGCCCTCATCATGTTCGTGGTGTATTTCTTCATGGACAAGAAACTCGACGCGCAGACGGGCGAGGCCGAGGAGAAAGACGACCCGTTCAAAATCAGCGACCTGGGACAAATCCTCACGAGCAGCGGTTTCTGGTTGGTCGCCCTGTTGTGCGTGCTTTATTATTCCGCCATCTTCCCCTTCCAGAAGTATGCCGTCAACATGCTGCAGTGCAACCTGACCTTCACGGAGGTGCCCGCCGACTCCTTCTGGGCCGGTACGTCGGTGACCATCATCCAGTATCTCATCATGCTCGTGGTGGCCGCAACGGCCTTCGCCAGCAATTTCATGAAGCAACAGAGCGCCAAGTACGGCATGCTCTTCACGTCGGTCATCGCCCTCGTCATCTTCTGCTATATGGGTTACATGCGCCAGTCGGCCGAGACTATCTTTGCCGTCTTCCCGCTCCTGGCCGTGGGCATTACGCCGATTCTCGGCAATTACGTCGACCACAAGGGCAAGGCCGCGTCCATGCTGGTGCTCGGTTCGCTGTTGCTCATCGCCTGTCACCTGACGTTCGCCTTCGTCCTGCCCGCCTTCAAGGGCAATGCCGTGGGCGGTGTCGTCATCGCCTACCTGACCATCCTCGTGCTCGGTGCCAGTTTTTCGCTCGTGCCCGCCTCGCTGTGGCCCAGTGTTCCCAAACTGGTGGACGCCAAGATTATCGGTTCGGCCTACGCACTGATTTTCTGGATTCAGAACATCGGTCTGTGGCTCTTCCCGCTGCTCATCGGCAAGGTGCTCGACAAGACCAATCCCGGTGTGACCGACCCCACGCAGTACGACTATACCGCACCGCTCGTCATGCTGGCCTGCCTCGGTATCGCCGCCCTCATCCTCGGTCTCATTCTCAAGGTCGTGGACAAGAAGAAGGGCCTCGGACTGGAGGAACCGAATATCAAGTAGCGTGGAACGTGGAGGGTGGAACGTGTAACGTTCCACCCTCCACGTTCATTCCCCGTTAAAAAAACAAAAGCCACGAAGAAACATTGATTACATAATCCTGGAAAAACACTCATTATCTAAATAGATAATGAAAAATCTTACAGAATGAATACGACAGAACTCAAACTGACGGCTGCCGTCAACCGGAAACGGTTGGTGGAAATCGTCTATCAGGCGCATGCCGGACACATCGGCGGCGACCTGTCGTGCCTGAATGTACTCACGGCACTTTATTTCCGCGTCATGCGCCGCATCAGTGCGGCCGACCCCAAGAATCCCGACCGCGACCGTTTCGTCCTCAGCAAGGGACATTGCGTGGAAGCGCTCTACGTGACGCTCGAGGCGCAGGGATTCCTCGCCCCCGAAGTGACCGACACCCTGGGTAAGTTCGGTTCGGTGCTTTCCGGTCATCCCACCATCGAGGTTCCCGGCATTGAAGTGAATTCGGGTGCGCTCGGTCACGGTCTCTCCATCGGCACAGGCATGGCCATCGCCGCCAAGATGGACGGCAAGGACTACCGCACCTTCGTCCTCATGGGCGACGGCGAACAGGGAGAAGGTTCCATCTACGAGGCAGCCATGGCAGGCAGCAAGTACCAACTCGACAACCTGGTGGCCATCATCGACCGCAACCACCTGCAGATCAGCGGCAATACAGAAGACGTGATGCCCATCGACTCCATCCGCGAGCGCTGGTCGGCCTTCGGTTGGGACGTCATCGAGATGAACGGCGATGACATGAGCGAGATTGTCTCCATCTTCGACGGCATCAATTATCATGGCGGCAAGCCCCACCTGATTGTCTCCCACACCACCAAGGGCAAGGGTGTTTCCTTCATGGAAAACGAGGCCAAGTGGCATCATGGCGTACTCAATGAAGAACAGTTTGAAGAGGCCGAGAAAGAATTGTCGGCCGCAATAGAAGAAGCAAGAAAGGAGGCAGAATTATGATAGCATGCAGAAAAATGTTCACCGACACGCTGTTGGAACTGGCGCGTCAGGATAAAGACATCATCGCCGTCACCACCGACGCCCGCGGTTCCGTCACCTTGGGCGACTTCGCCAAAGCGCTCCCGGAGCAGTTTGTGGAATGCGGCATCGCCGAACAGAACGCCGTCGGCATCTCCGCCGGTCTGGCCCACAGCGGCAAGAAGGTGTTCTGTTGCGGTCCCGCCTGTTTCTACGTGGCCCGCAGTCTGGAACAGGTCAAGGTCGACTTGGCCTACAGTGAGAATCCCGTCACCATCCTCGGCGTGAGCGGCGGCGTGGCCTACGGTGCCCTCGGCGCCACCCACCACAGTCTGCACGACATCGCCGTGCTGCGCACCTTCCCCGGCATGACCGTCTGTCTGCCCTCCGACGCGCGCTACACGAGGAAGTTGGTCGGCGCCCTCACCGATTTTGACAAACCCTGTTACGTGCGTGTGGGCCGTGCCGCCGTTCCCGACGTGTATGAGAACGACGACTTCGACTTTGCCATCGGTAAGGCCAACATGCTCACCGACGGAAAAGACCTGACGATTATCGGTACGGGCGAGACCGTATGGCACGCTTATCACGCCGCCCTGACCCTCAGGGAGGAAGGAATTTCCTGTCGGGTGCTCGACGCCTCCTGGCTCAAACCGTTCGACGGGGAAGCCGTCGTCCGTGCCGCCCGGGAGACGGGCCGCATCCTCACCGTAGAGGAGCACAGCCGCTTCGGCGGACTCGGCGCCATGGTCTGCGAGACCCTCTCCGAACATCCCGTTCCGGTACGCATTCTCGGTATTCCCGATGAGAATGTCATCCACGGCACCTCTCCTGAGATTTTCCATCACTACGGTCTGGATACAGAGGGTATCGTCAAGGCCGCCAAAGACTTTATCCGATAATCCATGAAACAGCGCATCATCGCCATCGACCAGAGCACGTCGGCCACCAAGGCCCTCGTCTTCGACGAAAGTCTGCGTCAACTGGACCGCAGCAGCAGGGAGCACCGCCAGTATTATCCCCAGGCGGGACAGGTGGAACACGACGCTGAGGAAATCTACCGCAACACGATTGCGGTCGTCAGCGAACTGGCCGGACGTCTCGACAAGGACGCCGACTGCTCCATCGCCCTGACCAACCAACGGGAGACGGTCGTGGTATGGAACCGCCATACGGGGCGGCCCGTGGCCAATGCCATCGTGTGGCAGGACACGCGCGGCGCAGAGCAGTGCCGGCAATTGCGCGAGGCGGGCCACAGCGGAATGGTGCAGGAGAAAAGCGGTCTGAAAATCGACCCCAACTTTTCCGCATCCGCCGTGAGTTGGCTGTTGGACAACGTCCCCGGCACGCGCGAGGCGGCCGAAAGCGGTGACCTCTGCATGGGCACCGTCGACTGCTGGCTTGTCTGGAAACTCACGGAGGGCCGTGTCTTCGCCACCGACTACACCAATGCCTCGCGCACGATGCTCTTCAACATCCATACGATGGACTGGGACGACGACCTGCTCGCCCTCTTCGGCATACCCCGAGCGATGATGCCCGCCCTCATGCCTTGCGACGCCGTCTACGGCGAGACCACGGCCGAAGGCGCGTTCCTAAGTCCTGTTCCCATAGCGGGCGTGCTCGGCGATTCCCACGGCGCCCTGGCCGGACAGATGTGTTTCAAGGCCGGATGCGGCAAGGTGACCTACGGCACGGGCTCTTCCGTCATGGTGAACATCGGCGAAAGTCCGCTTCCTGCCCCCGAAGGTCTCGTCACCAGTGTGGGATTCACCGCCCTGGGCAAGACCTTCTTCGGATTTGAAGGCAATATCTACAGTACCGGCGCCACCATCAAGTGGATGACCGACAACCTGTCCTTAATCGGTTCGCCGGCCGAAGCTGAGACCGTGGCGCGCGAAGTACCCGACAACGGCGGCGTGTACCTCATCCCCGCCTTCTCCGGTCTGGGCGCGCCCTGGTGGGCAGACAAGGCCAGAGGCGCCATTGTCGGCATGACGTTCAACACCCGGAGGGCGCACATCGTGAGAGCCGCCATCGAGTCGATAGCCTTTCAGGTGAAAGACCTGATTGACGCCATGACCGCCGGCAGCGGCATGCGCCTGGAAGACATCTGCGCCGACGGCGGACCCACCAAGAACCGCCTGCTCATGCAGTTGCAGGCCGACCTGCTCGACACGCCCGTGGTGACCACCGAGGTGGAAGACGCCTCCGCCCTGGGCGCCGCCGTGATGAACGGATTTGCCCGCGGTCTGTGGCATTCCTTCGACGAGGTAAGCCGTTTCCGCAAGGTGACGGGCGAGACCCGTCCCGGCGATACGGCGGCCGCACGGTCGGTATATGACGGATGGCTCGCCGCCGTCCGCCACTTGATCAACTGACAGATTACACATATTATATAATATAAAAACCATTACAACAGAAAGGAACCTGACAATGAAAAACGGCAAAACCTGTTTCGGTGTCATCATTGGTACGAGAGCCTATTTCAACTCGGCCCTGGCCAAGGACGTGAGAGCCCAGTTGCTGAAGACCATCACAGCCTGCGGCTATGAGTATGTCATTCTCCCCGAAGACGCTACGCCTACGGGCAGCAGCAGTATCGAGACGCGCGAGGACGGACTGAAAGTGTCCCGTCTCTTCCGCCAGAACAGAGACATTATCGACGGCATCATCGTGTCGTTGCCCAATTTCGGATTTGAAATCGGCATCATCAACGCCATCAGCGACGCCGACCTAAACGTACCTGTCCTGGTACAGGCCTGCGATGACGAGAACGACAAAGTGGACCTCGACAGTCGGCGCGACGCCTTCTGCGGCAAAATCTCCGTGTGCAACAACCTCTACCAGTACGGCATCCCCTTCACGGACACGACGCTCCACACCTACTCCATCTACAGCGACCTGCTCGAGAAAGACCTGCGGAAGTTTGCCGCCGTTTGTCGGGTGGTCAACGGTCTGCGCCATTGCCGTATCGGACAGATAGGCACGCGCCCGTTGGGTTTCAACACCTGTCGCGCCAGTGAGAAGCTCCTGCAGCGGAGCGGCATCACCGTGGTGCCGGCCGACTTGTCCGAACTGATTTTCGCGGCACAGCGAATAGCCGACGACGACAATGAGTTTGTGGAGAAATGCAGTGCCATCGCCCACTACGCCGAAGTGCCCGAGGCCTATCGGGAAAAACTGAAATTGCAGGCCAAGTTCGGTGTGGCCGTAGAGCGCTGGATTGAGGCCAACGACGTGGACGCCGTTGCCATACAGTGCTGGGATTCGCTGGAACAGAATTACGGTTGTGCGGCCTGCGTGACGATGAGTATGCTGGGCGACAAACTGATTCCGGCGGCTTGCGAGACCGACCTCACCGGTGCCGTGTCGATGTACGCGCTGACGCTGGCGTCGGAGAAGAGCGCCGCCATCCTCGACTGGAACAACAATTTCGCCGAAGACCGCAACAAGTGCGTCTGCACGCATTGCGGCAACTTCCCCAAGTCGTTCGTACAGAATGACCTCAAACTCGGTCCTCTGGGCGTTCTCGGTCGCACGCTCGGCAAGATCAACACCTTCGGCGCCGTCTACGGCAAGGTGACCGAAGGTCCGTTCACCTTCTTCCGCGTCAGTACAGACGACCCCCGCGGCGTCATCAAGGCCTACCTGGGCAAGGGTCAAATCACCAACGACCCCTACGGCATGGACGGTTGCATCGCCGTAACCGAGGTGGACAACTTGCAAAAACTGATGAAGTACATCTGCAAGAACGGTTTTGAGCACCATGTCGCCATGTGTCGCACGGATGTCGTCGACATCGTGGAGGAAGCGCTCTCCACCTATTTGGGTTGGGAATTGTACGTGCACGAGTAACTGGAATGTGGAGCATGGAACAAGAAGCGTGGAGCGTTCCACGCTCCACGCTTCTTGTCTGCATATCCGGCATCGCTAACAGGTTTGTGTGGAGATTGGGTATTATCTTCCTCCTGAGAACAACAGATTGGTGACTGACCATTTCCTTATCAAGTAGTAGAAACCAAGGCAAACAGCCAAAGTACATACCGGATCGATGATATAGAAGAACAAGGCTTCGGCTGTAGATATCTCCCATGTATGCAAAAGATAACGCAAGGAGAATTTGTATATGTTGGCTATCAGCATGGAATGAAATGCAAAGATGATAAATGACGCCGCAGATAAGAACACCCAAAAGGCAGGTAAGGTGTCTTTTCCGGATATCCGTTCTCTCTTTTCGATTATCCATGCGCACAATAGTGGTAATGCGAACAGTCCCGTCAAGGTTCTCAAAACTGGAAGATTGACCTTTTGAACCCCAGGTAGTCGAGGCTGTGTCAAAATAGGCATGCTCTCTAAATATAGTCGTTAAGTATTGCGATAAGTTGTTGAATAATCGGCTGGAGCGAGGCGTTAAGAAAATCTGAGAAGCAGTAGCCGTTAAGAATTTGCGTGTGAACGAAGCCTTCAGGCGAAGTTCATCGATAGCAAA
>Ga0181612_179279_pt1 | contig 83664 bp, 77 predicted proteins | sample HoacroProtozoa21_FD_119630 | JGI IMG/M metagenome (GOLD analysis project Ga0181612, IMG submission 119630) | Hoatzin crop microbial communities from Cojedes, Venezuel. Combined Assembly of Gp0051906, Gp0051904, Gp0051908
GATGACGCTGTTGTTGAGACGCTCTATGGCAGGTCCGGAAAGGACACCGTGGCTTGCGCAGGCATAGACCTCTTTCGCACCGCCTACCGTGACGATTGCTTCCGCGGCACCACACAATGAACCAGCGGTATCCACCATATCGTCGAGCAGGATGCAGGTCTTTCCGCTGACATCGCCGATGATGTTCATGACTTCGGAATGATTGGCTTTTTCGCGGCGTTTGTCTACGATAGCCATGCCGACGCCGAGCTTCATGGAGAAGGCGCGTGCTCTGGCTGTGCTGCCCACGTCCGGGGAAACGACCATGATATCTTCATTGCCCTTGCCGAACTCGCGGATATAATGTTTGGCAAAAAGCGGTGCACCCATCAGATTGTCCACGGGGATATCAAAGAATCCCTGGATCTGAGCGGCGTGAAGATCCATCGTCAGCACACGGTCTGCGCCGGCGGCGGTGATCAGATTGGCAACGAGTTTTGCGGAGATCGGGTCGCGGCTCTTGGCCTTGCGGTCCTGACGTGCGTACCCGAAATAGGGAATAACCGCAGTGATACGTCCTGCGGAGGCTCTGCGCATGGCGTCGATCATGACCAGCAGTTCCATCAGACTGTCATTGACCGGCTTGCAGGTGGACTGAACGATAAATACATCGCAGCCGCGTACCGGCTCATGAACGGAGATGGAGCACTCGCCGTCCGCGAACTGGGAAACCGTGGAATTGCCCAGCGTTTTGTTCAGATGAGCGCAGATCTCTTCTGCCAGTATCGGATTGGAATTTCCTGTAAATACTTTAATCTCGTTGCCGTGTGAAATCATGTTATTGTCCTTTCTGACTCATATTTTTCCAGAAGAACACAGTCTTCCATCATTACCCAGACTAATTATAGCAAAGCCCTTTTTAAATTAAAAGGGTTATATTTACAATTGAGATTTTTTTGTATATAATGACCTAGTTGCGAATATCGGAGCAAAAAAATCGAAGAAAAATTTAGAAAGTTGTTGAAATTATGTCCGCAATACAGTACGAGGAATATAAAGTCAAACTGAATAATATCCTGCCGACCGTTGAGCTGGTAGGAAAGGCTTTGAATCTGGATGCTGCGGCACAGGAGATCGAAGAGCTGGAGACCGCCAGCGCTCGTCCGGAGTTCTGGAACGATGTGGAAAACTCCCAGAAAGTCCAGAAAAGGCTGAGCCAGCTGAAAAATAAAGTGGAGAGCTTTTCTCAGATCAAATCCAGCTGGGATGATATGATGACACTGTGCGAGATCGCGGTAGAGGAGGACGACGATTCTCTTCTTCCGGAGCTGGAAGAGCAGTATGCCGATTTCGAAAAGAAACTGGAGAGCATGAGACTGGGGACGCTGCTGACGGGAGAATACGATGCCAACAATGCCATCCTGACCTTCCATGCGGGCGCCGGCGGCACCGAAGCGCAGGACTGGACGCAGATGCTCTACAGAATGTATAACATGTGGGCGGAGCGCCACGGATTCGGTCTTAAGGTTCTGGATTATCTGGACGGAGACGAAGCCGGAATCAAAAGCGCTACGATCATGATTGAAGGCGAAAACGCCTACGGTTATCTGAAGAGCGAAAACGGGATCCATCGTCTCGTGAGAGTTTCGCCGTTCGATGCAGCGGGCAGAAGGCACACTTCCTTCGCCGCGGTGGAAGTTATGCCGGAAATCACGGAAGACAGTGAGATCGAACTGAGAGACGAGGACATCAAGATGGATGTGTACCGTTCCTCGGGCGCCGGCGGACAGAAGGTCAACAAGACCTCTTCAGCGGTCCGGCTGACCCATATTCCTACCGGCATCGTTGTGGCCTCTCAGGTCGAGCGAAGCCATTTCCAGAACCTTGAAAACTGCAAGAATATGCTTCGTGCAAGACTGGCGGAGATCAAGGAGAGAGAACATCTCGAAAAGATCAGCGACATCAAAGGCGTTCAGATGAAGATCGAATGGGGAAGCCAGATCCGATCCTACGTGTTCATGCCCTATCAGCTGGTCAAGGACCATCGTACAAACTATGAAGACGGAAATATCGACAACGTCATGGACGGAGATATCGACGGATTCATCAACGCCTATCTGACGATGAAGGCGGATGAAAAGGACTGAGATCGGAAGGACCGGCGAGCTGAGTGCGGCAGGTCCGGAGTTTCAGATATAGAACCAAAATGTAAAGGATGAATGTTTGATGAGTGCATCAACCGACAGAAAAAAACGGCAGGATGCTATCGCTGCCGGAACAGACAAGAAGACGATAGCACAGCAGAAAGAAGAACTGGAACGTAAAAAATCGAAGAGAAAATGGGCACTGGGCGGCATTATTGTTGCGGTATTGATTGCATTGATCATCCTGGTCAATACGAATTTCTTCTACAGAACGACCACAGCCGTTAAGGTGGGAGATACAAGTTATTCTGCAGCACAGGTTGATTATTATTTCTATTCCCAGTATTCGAGCTTTATGAATCAGTACGGAAGCTATGCATCGATGTTCGGTCTGGATACCTCCTCCTCTCTAAAAAGTCAGGAATGCACGATGCTCGAGGACGGCGGCACTTGGTTTGACTACTTCATGGAGCAGGCGGAGGAGTATATGAAACAGGTCACCGCCTACAGCAAGTATGCCGAAGAAAACGGCATCGAGCTGGGTGAGGAGGAGACCTCTGTGATCGATACACAGATGGAATCCTACGAAACGGAAGCGACCAGCAACGGATATTCTTCGGTAGACAAGTATCTGCAGGCCGTATACGGCAAAGGCTGCAATGCCAAGATCGTCCGTGAAGAGATGGAAAGGATCTATCTTGCCAGTAAGGCACTGGAGGCCGTGCAGGATTCCTTTGAGTACACTGATGAACAGATCCAGGCAGAATATGCCGAGAACAAGGATGATTACGACAAGTACAGCTATGCGTATTACTTTGTAGCGGCCGAGACCGAAACGGTGGAGAGCGAAGATGCCTCCTCCACGGAAGACGGTGAGGCTACCACAGAAGAAGCCGTTACGGAAGAGACGATGGAAGTGGCGAAAAATACAGCCGACGCCATCGCCGCGGCCGTCAGTGGAGCCGATGGACTGGATGCGGCGGTACAGCAGGTAGTTACCGATGATGAGAGTGCGGCAGCAACAACACAGACTCTGGTGCAGGGATCCAACCTCTCTAGCCTCTATGCAGACTGGCTGAAGGATTCTTCCAGACAGGCCGGAGACGTAACGGTGATCGAATCCGAGGATTCGGGATACTATGTTGTAGTGTTCCAGGCAAGAGACGACAACAACTACAACCTCAGACAGGTTCGTCATATCCTGACGATGGCAGTGGCGGATTCCGACGGCGAATATACGGAAGAAGCACTGGCCGCGGCCAAGGAAAAAGCGGAAGAGATCTACAACACCTGGCTTGAAGGCGACCAGACCGAGGAAAGCTTTGCGGAACTGGCAAAGACCAATTCCGAAGACTCCGGTTCGGCAGACAACGGCGGTCTGTATGATACGATCTATAAAGGACAGATGGTTCCGGAATTCGATGCATGGACCTTCGATTCCAGCAGACAGTACGGAGACACCGGAATCGTTTACGGCGAATCGGAAGGCAGCTACGCCGGATACCATGTTATGTATTATGTGGGCGAGGGAGAACTGTACAGCAGCTATCTGGCAAGAAATGCCCTGCTGAGCGAGGACCTCGAAAACTGGCAGACCGAGCAGACGGAAAATATGGATGTCAAGGAAAGATTCTCCATCAAATTTGTTCAGGCCTGATCTTATCGAATAACGAAACAAAATCCGGAATGCAGATGCATTCCGGATTTTTCATTGTTTCGTTGTCTTTTACGGCATAAACAGGATAGAAAAGGAGATCAGCAGCTGGGCGATCCAGTACAGGATATGCAGGAGGTCTCTTTTCTGCGGGGAGGAATTCTTTCCGAAATAATTTGCGATCAGAAGGTTGTCGCTGAAGACAAACGAGAGTCCGCCAAGAGCGAAGATCCAGAGTCCCGGGCAGGGATTTTTAATCGCAGCGCCCAGCGCACAGCCGCCCATAAATACTACTGCCGCCACATAGAAAGTGCCGCCGGCTTTGGCGATCCGGCTGCCGGGAGAGACCTGATTTTTAGAGGCATACCACTCGGAAAGTATCATGCCGATGGCGGTGTACAGCAGGGCGATCCACAAAAAATGATCGGAAACCCTGAACAGGGCAAGGATATACAGAAAATGCCCGATCAGAAAAGAACAGGATCCGATTCCGAAATAAAGATGAAATCTCCGGCTGTTTTTCTCGCAGTGAAAGCGAAGCGCCAGAAGCAGGTCCCCCAGAAATCCGAAACACAGACCGAAGAGGACCAGGATCCCGAAAGAGGAGGACCCCTTGATGATCACGGATAAAAGAGCAATCAGTACAAAGCACAAAGAGGCCAGACATTTATAGATCGTATAGGCACGATGATCATCCGTTTTGGATTTCCGGATGAAGATCCCGACGAAAATCCAGCACAGTACCGTTATAGCGATGATGAGCGCTATCAGAAACCGAGTCAAGCAGACACCTCCACAAAAAAGCTTCTTTCCCCTTTGATATTAACATAGGGTGTCCATCGGGAACAAGCCGTAAAATGAACCAACAGAAGACCGAAAAAAGAAAAATATGTTTACAAGCACGAAGGCAGACAGAGGGAAGAGCAAAACGCTCTTCCCTCCGAGTTCTTATTAACCGTGAATGTCCTGCTGATACAGCCATTCATATAGCTGAAGCTGTTCCGGCGTTTCATGACTGGATGTAAAGACCACCTTGCCGGGCTCTGAGCTTTCTTTGAGCAGACCCGAAACCGTCAGTCTTCGCCGCAACTCTCTTGCCGTGCCGGCACCGCCGTCATAGAACGGAAGATCTTCTCCCAGCACCTGGCGGATCTGACGCCGGACGAAAGGATAGTGTGTGCAGCCCAGTACGACGCTGTCGATCTTGCCGCGGTAAGGAGACAGAAGACGGTCCAGAAGATCAAGAAGATCCTCTCCGTCGAGATCGCCCTGCTCGACCCGCTCGGCAAGCCCGATGCAGGGCAGAGGGTAGATCGTGTTTTCTTTTCCGCATTTTTCCATCAGCAGGCGGAATTTCTCAAGGCGCAGCGTGTTCTGCGTGGCCATGACCAGGATCCGGGATCCGGATTCCGCTTCCGAAGCGGGTTTGACGGCCGGCTCGATTCCGATGATGGGAAGTTCCGGGTGCTTTTCGCGGATCTCGTTGCCCGCGATGCTTGTGGCGGTATTGCAGGCAATTACCAGTGCCTTGATGCCGGTATTGATCATATCTTCCATGCCTTTCATGGAAAGCTCACGGACGACCTCTACCGGTTTTTCGCCATAGGGGGTATTGGCAGAATCCCCGAAGAAGAGGAAATCCTCTTCGGGAAGAAGGGCGGTGCATTCCTTGAGTACGCTGATTCCGCCGACTCCGGAGTCAAAAACTCCTATATATCCAGAATATGATGAACTCATAGACAGTCTTCCTTAAAAAAGAATTCGAGATATTATAGCACAGAAATTTCCAGCCTTCCACTTTGTGCTGTAAACTGGGAGTTGTCCTTCGGCCGGTTTGGCTCTAAAATGGAAACAGATCAAAGAGAGGAGAGATCGACGGTGAAGGGAATATTATACGGAGTCGGAGTCGGCCCCGGGGATCCGGAACTGATCACCGTAAAAGCGGTAAAGACTTTGAAAAATGTTCAGGTGATCGCGCTGCCGACCGTGGCGGAGAGCAAACACAGAGCCTATGATATAGCGCTGGAGGCATGCCCAGGAATAGGGGAGTGCGAGCTTCTGAAGATGGAGTTTCCCATGACCCGGGACAAAGAAGTGCTCCAGAAAAGCCATGAACAGCTGTATGGCCGTCTGCGGGAAGTGCTGGAACAGGGACGGAATGTTGCCTACCTGACCATCGGAGACCCCACGATCTATTCTACCTTTTTCTATCTGGCGGAACCGGCAAAGGCGGACGGATATGAAGTTCAGGTGATCGGCGGAGTTCCGTCTTTCTGCGCTTCCGCGGCGGCAGCGAAGATCCCGGTATGTCTCGGGGACGAAGAGGTTCATATCCTGCCGGGAGAATATCAAAAGGAAGACCGGGAACTCGACGGAGTCCGTATCTATATGAAATCAGGGAAAAAACTGCAGCAGCTGAGGGAAGATATGATAAAGGAAGAAGAATCTTCTCCGGTCTGTGTCTATGCCGTTTCCAACTGCGGACTGGAAGGCGAGCGAATCGGGAAGCACGCGGAATCGATCCCGACGGAAGACATCTACATGACGACCGTTCTGGTTCGCCCGGAGAAGGAAGACTGTTAAAAATAAGATTTCTTTACTAAAAAACATTGAAGGATTATAATAAATCAAAAAGATTAGTTTGCCTGCTGTGATCTCGGCAGCAGGCATTTTCTTATTCGTGACTGCGGGGTGAGAAGCAGTCCGGACAGCAAAGGGAGGGATTACCGCATGGCGGCATTCGACAGAGTAAAATCAGGTATTCCGGAAATGGACCAGGCGCTTGACAATATCCGTCTGGGAGACAACGTGGTGTGGAGAGTTTCCAATCTGGAGGAGTTCCAGCTGTTCCTGGATCCTTATGTGGAACAGGCCATCAGCGATCACCGAAAAATTTACTACATACGGTTTGCGAGCCATCCTCCGCTGGTAAAGGACCGCCCGGAAGTCAAAACAGTATATGTTGAACTTACACGCCGGTTTGAGGCATTTACGGTGGAAATCCACGATTTGATCGAAAGTGCCGGCCGTGACAGCTATTTTATTTTCGACTGTCTGTCCGAGCTGCAGACGGCCTGGTCGACGGACCTGATGATGGGAAACTTCTTCCGCGTGACATGCCCGTCACTGTTTGCCAATGATGCGGTAGCCTATTTCCCGCTTCTCAGAGGCATGCACTCCTTCCAGGCCACGGCCAAGATCCTGGATACCACCCAGGTGCTGCTGGACGTATACTCGGATATGAATACGGTCTATGTACGTCCGGAAAAAGTATGGAACCGCTATTCCGAGACCATGTATCTTCCGCATCGCTATGACCCCGAGACCCGTGCCTTCCAGCCGATCCTGGACGGCGTGGAGGCCAGCCGTTTCTACCAAGCGCTCAACCAGGGCCAGGATGCAGAGGATGAAAGAAACCGTGACTACTGGTGCAGAGCTTTCTCCGTGGCCAGAACCATGTATCAGAACGGCATGGATGTTCAGAATGCCTGCAATCAGTTCTGTGAGATCATGATGAGCCCGGATCCACAGGTACAGGCCATGATCAAGGCAAACTTCCAGCCGGAAGATTATTTCAACATCCGGTCCAGAATGATAGGTACCGGAATGATCGGCGGCAAAGCCTGCGGAATGCTTCTGGCCCGGAAAATCATTCAGAATAAACGGCCGGACCTCTATGCCAAGCTGGAGCCGCATGACTCCTATTATGTGGGTTCCGACGTTTTCTATACCTACATCGTCGACAACGGATTCTGGGATCTTCGCGTGCGTCAGAAAAAGGAAGAGGAATACTTCTCCCTGGCCAATACGCTGGCCGAAAAGCTCCGTACCGGACGCTTCAGCCGGGACCGTGAAGACCGTTTCTGCCGCATGCTGGAATATTTTGGACGGGACCCGGTCATCGTTCGTTCCAGCAGTATTCTGGAAGACGGATTCGGCAATGCTTTCGCCGGAAAATATGAGTCCGTATTCTGCTCCAACGCCGGCACCATGGATGAGCGACTCAAGGAGCTGGAAGACGCGATCCGCACCGTTTACGCCAGTACCATGAGTCTGTCGGCACTGGACTACAGAAAAAGAAGAGGACTGGACAACAAGGACGAGCAGATGGCGCTGCTGATCCAGCGTGTATCGGGTTCTTATTACAGCAATTATTATATGCCGTGTGCTGCCGGCGTGGGCTATTCCTACAGCCCGTACCGTTTCCTGGAGTCCATCGATCCCAATAAAGGAATGCTCCGCCTGGTCATGGGACTCGGCACGTCTGCTGTGGACAGGACGGAAGGTTCGTACCCCCGTCTCGTCTGCATGGATAAGCCGGAGGCCACCGCTATGACCTCGGTCGCGGAACGTCATCAGTTCTCCCAGAGAACCTTCGAACTGATCAACCGCGAGTCCAAGCAGGTCGAAAGAATGGGCCTTACACGCTTCCAGGATAAGATGCCCCAGTATCTGAAAAATGCTCTGCTGGAGCACGACAATGAAGCCGAACGCCGACTGAGAGAACAGGGAAAGAAGAGGGACATCATGTTCATCTCCTGCGCCGGCCTTGTCAAACAGAAGGACATGATGGATACCATGGAGCAGCTGATGGCGACGATCGAAGAAGGTTATCAGCATCCGGTCGATATCGAATTTACGATCAACATTTCCGAAAATGGTCAGTATGTGGTCAACCTGCTGCAGTGCAGGCCGCTGAAGGTATTCCGCGATACGCAGGAAGCCAAGATCCCGGAGGGGATCCGCAAGGAGGATATCTTCCTGGAATGTGTTCATACGACGATGGGTCTTTCTCATCACGAAAAGCTGGACGGAATCGTGCTGGTAGATCCCATTGCCTATTACAATATGCCCTATGCCGATAAATCCCTGGTGGCCAATGCCATCGGAGCCATCAACTGGCACTATCGCGGACAGGGAAAGAACCTGATCCTGCTGGCTCCGGGACGTATCGGTACGTCTTCCAAGGAACTGGGTGTCCCCACCACCTTTGCGGACATCTCCGAGTTCGACACGATCTGCGAAGTGGCGGAGGACCGTGCGGGATATCGTCCAGAACTGTCCTACGGAAGCCATATATTCCAGGACCTCGTAGAAGCGCAGATCCTTTATGTGGCGGTCTTCCAGAACAACAAAACGATCCATTACTGCCCGGAAAAACTCAAGGAGCTTCCGAACCATCTTCTGGAGGTCTATCCGGAAGGAAAAGGACTGGAAGATATCGTGGGGCTTTATCTGGTGGATCAGGAGGATGCGTATCTCTATCACGATATGAATGAAGAGAGAATCGTCTGCACAATCCATGAACAAAAGCCGGAAAAAGCAGAATGATCGATTCCTGAACATAGCGATCCGGCCTGCAGCGATGCGGGCCGGTATTTTTGAAAGGGGAGAACATGACGATGTCATTCATAAGCGTCTTCGATGTGCTGGGACCCACGATGGTGGGACCGTCCAGCTCTCATACGGCGGGAGCCGTCAAGATCGCCCTGATGGCAAGAAAACTGATGCACGGAGAGATCACCGATGCGCAGTTCACATTATACGGATCCTTTGCCAAGACCTACCGAGGACACGGTACCGACCGGGCACTGGTGGGCGGCCTTCTGGGCTTCTTTACGGACGATACCAGGATCCGGGAATCCTTCCGGTATGCGGAGGAGCGGGGAATGAATTATACTTTCCAGACGAATCTGGAAGAGGAAGACATACACCCGAATACAGTGGATATCCGGATGACCGATGAGACCGGATATACGGTCACGGTCCGGGGAGAATCTCTCGGCGGAGGGAAAGCCAGACTGTCTCAGCTCAACGGGACTCCTGTGGATATTACCGGAGAGTACTGCTCGCTTATCGTCGAGCAGATGGACCGTCCCGGTGTGCTAGCTTCCATTGCGGATGAACTCAATGATACCGGGATCAACATTGCCTTCCTCCGGCTATTCCGCCAGCAGAAAGGCGGAGTAGCCTATACGATCGTAGATACCGACGAGGAAATCCCCGAAGAGATCGTCCAGAAGATCCGGAGCAACGAGAATATTCTGGATGCGGTAGAGATCAAGGTCTGAAGGAGGTGCCGACAAGATGGATTTCAAAACTGCCGAAGAACTGCTGGAACTGTGCAGAGAAAACGATATGACGATTGCGGAAGTGATGCGGCGCCGGGAGGCTGATGAAAACGGCATCGATGAAGACACCTGCATCCGCCGTATGCATGAAACCCTGGAGGTCATGTATCAGTCGGCTCATGCGCCGATGGAAGAAAGCAGCCCCTCCATGGGCGGCCTGATCGGCGGGGAAGCCCGAAAACTTTACGGACTTATGCAGTCCGGGAAAAATCTGTGCGGCTCCGTTATGAGCAAAGCCTCGATGTACTCGCTCGCGGTGCTTGAGATCAACGCTTCGATGGGCGTCATCGTCGCAGCGCCCACCGCAGGTTCTTCCGGCGTGCTGCCGGGTGTACTCTTTGCTCTGCAGGAAGAAAAAAATCTGCGGACCGGCACGGTGATTGAGGGAATGTTCACCGCGGGAGCCGTGGGATATCTGCTGATGCGCAATGCCTCCGTTTCCGGCGCAGAGGCCGGATGCCAGGCGGAAATCGGGTCGGCTTCTGCTATGGCCGCGGCGGCCGCCGTCGCGATGATGGGCGGAAGTCCGGAAAAATGTCTGGACGCTGCTTCCGTTGCACTTTCCAACATGCTTGGACTGGTCTGTGATCCCATCGCAGGTCTGGTGGAGGCGCCCTGCCAGACGAGAAATGCTACCGGAGCCGTCAATGCGCTGACCTGTGCGGAAATGGTTCTCAGCGGCATTCGGGCGGTGATCCCGTTTACCGAGATGGCCGAGGCAATGTACAAAGTGGGCCGGCGTCTTCCTCTGGAGCTTCGGGAAACGGCGCTGGGGGGCTGTGCCGCCACCAAGACGGGCTGCGCGCTGAGAGACCGGATCTTCTGCGGCGGATGCGAATAGAAACCGGACACAGAAAAGGATGGATATTTTTCTGTGACTGCAGTAATATAAAAGACAGTTGACTAAAGAGGAGTTTGATCAAATGGATGAGAAGACACTTTCTCAGAGAAAAGAATACGGAAAGAGCATGATCCTCTATTCGGAGGAAGCGACGCAGGAGCAGGCACTGGAGATGCTTCAAAAGCTGGAAGATGAAGGCTTTGAGGAAGCCGCCATCGCACTGGGTCAGTATTATGCTCCCATCGATGAAGAAAAAGCGAGAGCCCATTTTCAGATCGCCGCGGACGCGGAGATTCCGGAAGGCTACTGGGGCCTGGCCTTGGTATCCCCGCATCAGTCGATCCCCAATCCGAAAAACAAACAGGATGCGGCATACATCGAATACTGCAAGAAGGCAGCTGCAGGCGCCAACCCGGATGCCAGAAACGAGCTGGGAAACATTTATCACAAAATCGGAAGCTTCGTTCCGTCCTGCTACTGGTATATGCTGGCCTCGTTTTTCGATCGACCGGATGCCAACTACAGCATGAACATGATGGTGCAGGACTGGCTGAGCAAAGATTGTCCGCTCTACGACACGTCGGTGGAGGATGATCTGGATATCGTACAGCAGCGTGCCGGACAGACGGCCCTGAATCTGATGGGCGGCAAGGGCGGCCCCGAGCTGCTGGATGATCTGATGAAGCTGTCCGAGGTGGGCGACCCCATGGCAAGTCTCATGGTCGCAAAGGTATTCAAGGAATACGGCGATACGGAGACGGCGATCAAGTACTACGATGCTGCGGCAAAACAGGAAGAGCCGCAGGCCATGCATTTCTATGCCGACGTGCTGACCATGGGCTACGGGGTCAAGAAGGACGAGCACATGGCACTGGGACTGTACAATGAAGCGGCCTCCAGAGGGGACCGCTATTCGATGTTCCAAATCGGCCAGTATGAGAACTACGTCAGCGAAGATCCGCTGATGGCGGCCTACTGGTACGGCGTATCCTCGGTACGCGGGTATGAACAGGCCAGAACGAAACTGGTGGAAATGGCCAGGGAAAAGAAATATACGGAAGAATAACGAAAAAGGAGAGCTTCGAAGCTCTCCTTTCTTTCATAAAAAAAGCAGATCCTTTCGAAAAAAGGATCTGCTTGAAATACCGTATAATACAGAGATCTTCCGATTAACGTTTGCTGAACTGCGGAGCTCTGCGGGCTGCTTTGAGACCGTATTTCTTACGCTCTTTCATTCTCGGGTCACGTGTCAGGAAGCCTGCGGCTTTCAGTGTGGCACGGTAAGAAGGATCGACTTCCAGAAGAGCTCTGGAAATGCCGTGGCGGATGGCGCCGGCCTGTCCGCTGACACCGCCGCCGTTAACGTTGGCTTCGATGTCGAACTTCTCCACGGTATCGGTGGCGACCAGCGGCTGACGGACGATGAGCTTCAGAGTCTCAAGTCCGAAATAGTCGTCGATGTCACGTCCGTTGATGGTGATCTTTCCAGTTCCGCCCGGGAAGAGGTGCACACGGGCGACAGAAGATTTTCTGCGTCCGGTTCCGTACATATAAGGTCTTTTAGACTGATAAGTTGCCATGTTTCCCTACCTCCTTAGCGATCCCAGACTTCGGGTTTCTGGGCTTCGTGGTCGTGCTCCGGACCTGCGAAGATGCGCAGACGTTTGAGCTGCCACTGTGCGATGGTGTTCTTCTGAAGCATACCGCGAACGGCCAGCTTCATAGCCAGTTCCGGCTTGGTCTCCATCAAACGCTTATACTGCGTCTCATGAAGTCCTCCGGGCCATCCGGAGTGAGTGCGGTAATATTTCTGCGTGAGCTTGTTACCGGTCAGAACAGCATCCTTTGCGTTGATGATGATGACATAGTCACCGCAGTCAACGTGAGGAGTATAGTCCGGTTTCAGTTTGCCGCGGAGAAGGTCTGCTGCGATGGTCGCAGTTTTTCCCATCGGCTTTCCTGCTGCATCAAGGATGTACCACTTGCGCTGTACGTTTTCCTTGGTCAACATTGTCGTAGACATGGTGTACGCCTCCATATAATGAAATAATTATTTTGACATCTGTCAGGCGCGTCATTAGAATATCCCTAAACGCGCTCTACTTTTATATCATAGGAAAGATGGAGTGTCAACAGGAATTTTAATTCTCGTAACGAAAACTCGAAAATTCGAGGGAAATCTTCGAAAATCTTTAAAATACTCGATTTCATTTTTAAATTTTACCAAAGAGGAAAACAGGCCGTGAATGTGAATAATAAAATATTAAACAATTTCACCAGTACCGTGCGCAAGGCGGTGGATGAATATCGTATGATCGAGAAGGGAGACCGCGTAGCCGTCGGAGTCTCGGGAGGCAAGGACTCTCTGGTGCTGCTGGCATCCCTGAAATATCTGGCCGGCTACTATCCGCTTTCGTTTGAGGTGGAGGCCGTCACCGTTGACCTGGGATTTCCGGATATGGATTATGAGCCGGTCCGGGAGTACTGCGAGCGGATCGATGTGCCGTACACTCTGATCAAAACGGACATTCGGGAAATCGTATTCGACATTCGGAAGGAGGACAATCCGTGTTCGCTATGTGCCAAGATGCGAAGAGGTGCGCTGAATGATGTGCTCAACGAGCGGAATCTCGGGAAGCTGGCACTGGGGCACCATTTCGACGATGCAGTGGAGACCTTCATGCTGTCCCTGCTCTTTGAGGGGAGGATCAGCTGTTTTCGCCCGGTGACCTATCTGGATCGTTCCGGAGTCACCCAGATCCGGCCGCTGATCTACGCCGGTGAAAAGAAGATCGCCTCGGTGGCGGAACAGCTGGAGCTTCCGGTGGTGGAAAACACCTGTGTGATGGACAAGACCAGCAAGCGCCATGAAGTCAAGAAGATGCTGGCAGAGATGTCCCGAGAGTATCCGGATCTGAGAAGCAAGGTGTTCGGCGCCATGCAGCGGATGCCTCTGCCCGGCTGGGAACCGGATCCGTCCCGGAGAGAATACTGAATAAGAAAAATCGGACCGGAGATCTCCAGCCCGACAGAAAAAAGAAGCCCGTCCGTGCGGACGGGCTTTCTGCGATTTGTTCAGTTTAGATGTTCGTTGCAGTATTTTTTAATGCAGTTGAAGGTCTCGTCGGTGAGATCATGTTCGATCTTGCAGGCATCCTCATAGGCGACATCTTCCGATACACCGAATGCCATCAGCATCTTGGCCAGCACATTGTGCCGCTCGTAAATCTTGTCGGCAATCTCATGGCCTTTGTCGGTCAGTGTGATCGCGCCCAGCTCGGAGATCTCAAGATAGCCTTCCTGAGCAAGCTTACGAATGGCTACACTGACGGACGGACGCGCGTAGCCGGTAACATCGCAAATATCGGTCTGGCGAACGTTCGCCTTCTTTTTGGAGAGCATCAATACTTTCTCCAGATAATCTTCAGCAGATTCTTGTATAACCAATCTTGTCACTTCCATTTTCATTAGTATTAGTTTTGGATAATTTAGTCTATTATAACACATCAAAAAGAAATTTCCAGTGGTATGCAGAGAAGAACGCTTTTTTCAGTCTGCCGTACAGCCAGGACAGGTTTGTGCATTGAGAAAAAGCAGGGGAAATGCTACAATAAATCTATTAAAAAAAGTACAGGAAATGAGGATTTTTCATGAATGCCATATTGAATCAAAAGAAATTCAGCAGCATCATCATCGCACTGATCACCATCGTGATCGGTGTGCTCCTGCTGATCTACGGAAAAGAGATCGCGCTGGTCCTTCTCCGTATTGCCGGTGCGGTGCTGGCGGTCATCGGAGCGTATTACATCATTGCTTTCATTGCCACCAAGGCCGGAAGGGTCTTCGGCACCTGGATGTCGATGGGCGCCGGAGTGCTGTGTTTTCTGATCGGTCTCTGGATGATCATCAGCCCGGGAACCGTTATCGTATACATGCAGTTTGTTGTGGCTTTCGTCATCATCGTTCACGGCCTGCTGGATCTGCAGGCGGCCTTCAGCGTGAGGAAGTATGAAGGCGGAAAATGGGGATGGATTCTGCTGATGGGACTGGTTACCATCGCTCTCGGTGTTTGGATTCTGCTGGAGCCCATGGATGCCACCAAAACTCTGATGACCCTGATCGGGATCTTCCTGATCATCGACGGCCTGACGGATCTGGCCATCATCCTGAGAATCTCCCAGGTGGTGCGCTGCGTCAGGAAAACGGTGGAAGAGGAAAAACAGGCCTTCGAAGCCATCGAGACGGAAGGAACCGTGGACGGCCAGGCCTTCGATGCCGAAGGAGCGCCGGTGGAAGAATCGACCGCCGAGCCTTCGGATCCCGAATGATCAATTCTACACCGGAAACAGGCTCGCCGTTATGGCGGGCCTGTTTTATGATATAATGAGAAAAACATCAACAGAAAGGATCGAGACCGATGCTGGGACAGATCAAGAAAGCCGCGGCAGTGCTGGTGGTCACAGCCACCTCTTCGGCGCTGCTGTGGACCATGGGGAAGATCGCCGATGTGGTCACGGATGAAAAGGGACCGCTGCGCCGACCGAAACCGTCCGATAATGAGAACGAAAAAACACCCGGAGACCGGGAACCGGAACCCAGGGGAGATTTTGCGCTGACTGTAACACTCAATACGATCACTGCAGCCGGACCGTTTAAGGTTCGTGTGGAAATGAAAAATTCCATCGGATATGATCTGGAGACGGTGCGCTATAAGACTACCGGCGGCGAACAGGGAAGTCTGGATGAAGGAGTCCTGACGGCGGAAATGGGAAACGACGATTCGCTGACTCTTTCCGGAATCCCCTATTACACGGATTATACGGTCTCGGTGGAACCGGAAGGTACCGACGGCTGTGAGATCGTCTGTTCTGACGGCAGCGGGACCGTAACAGGACACAGTGCTGCCGTGTTCATTCTGGTAAAAAGAGCATGAGTATCCGGACAGAACCTTTCGGGGTCACGAAACGCGGTGAAAAGGCGACCCTCTATCTTCTCTCCGCCGGAGCACTGGAGCTTGGCATCACCGATTACGGCGCCGCCATGGTCTCCCTTAAAGTTCCGGACAGGGAAGGAGTCGCAGATGATGTGCTGCTGGGCTATGACCGGGTCTCCGATTATGAAGAAGGAGACTGCTTTTTCGGAGCGGTAATCTGGCCTTCCGCCAACCGCATGAGTTTCGGGCGCTGCCCCATCGGGGAAAAGGTATTCCGCCTTCCGGTCAACGAGGGAGAAAACAATCTGCATACGGATCATGAAAACGGAAGTCACCGCAGAATCTGGACCGCGGAGATCATAAGCGAGAACAAAGTAAGGTTTCGGATGGATCTCCGGGACGGAGAATTCGGACTGCCGGGAAATCGTACGATGCAGATCATCTATACCCTGACGGAGAGCGGTACCGTGCGTCTGGAGTATCAGGGGACTTCCGATGCCGAGACACTTATAAACGCCACCAACCATGCCTATTTCAATCTGGCGGGGCACAGCAGCGGCACCGTGCTCGATCAGACAGTGAAGATCCATGCCGCCCGCTATACCCCGCTGGGAAAAGGATCTATTCCAACGGGGCAGATCGCTCCGGTAAGGGATACGCCCATGGACCTAACGAAGGGAATCCGCATCGGGGACAAGATCGATGCTCCCTTTGAACAGCTGCGGCAGGCCGGAGGATACGACCACAATTTCGTGCTGGACGGATGGTGTGAGGATGAGGAGACACTGCTTCATGCAGCGGAGGTCACAGAACCTCTGAGCGGCAGAAAGATGAAGGTCTTTACCACCCTTCCAGGGGTCCAGTTCTATACGGGAAATTACCTGGAAGGTATCCGCGGAAAAAACGGAGCCGTTTACGGAAAACGGGCGGGGCTGTGTCTGGAAACACAGTACTTTCCAGACAGCCTGAATCACAAAGAATTTTTTCATCCGGTGTTCGGACCGGAGAAGGATTACCGTTCGGTGACGGAGATCCGGTTTTGCACAGAGAATCCATAGGAGATCTGATCTCGGAAAGGAGAGACCGTGAGAGAAGAGCGCAGAGAGACCCTGAAGCTGACACTGGCCATGTTCATCTACGGCACCATAGGTATTTTCCGTCGGTATATCCCGTATCCGTCCAGTGTCATTGCCATGGCCCGGGGCGTGATCGGTGCGCTGTTTCTGATGGTGCTGCTGGCTGTGAAAAAAGAAAAGATCGACTGGATGCCGATCCGGAAGCACTGGAAGCCGCTTCTTCTTTCCGGAGTGCTTCTGGGACTTAACTGGGTACTGCTTTTCGAAGCTTACCGATATACTTCCGTCTCGGTGGCGACGGTCTGCTACTATATGGCGCCGATCTTCGTGATCCTGGTATCGCCCTTCCTGCTGGGAGAGCATCTGTCGGGCACAAAGCGTCTGTGCGTGGCGGCAGCCTTTCTGGGAATCATTCTGGTATCCGGCATTTTCGGGACCGGTGTGTCCGGGCTCCGAGGGATCCTCCTGGGGCTGGGAGCTGCGGTACTGTATGCCGTGGTGGTCCTGCTGAATAAAGCGCTGGGCGAGCTTCGGGTATACGATAGGACCATTCTTCAGCTGGCGGCGGCCGCCGTGGCGCTGGTCCCTTATATTCTGCTGACGGAAGACCTTTCCTCTCTGCAGATGAGCGGAACGATCCTGTGGATGCTCCTTTTTGTCGGTATCGTTCATACCGGCATTGCCTATGCTTTGTATTTCGGCAGTCTCCGGGTCCTTCCTGCTCAGAAAGTGGCGCTTTTCAGCTACATCGATCCGGTGACGTCGATCCTGCTTTCCGCCCTGATCCTGAAAGAGCACCTGGATGCACTGACGATCCTGGGCATTGTGCTGGTGCTGGGAGCCACGGTGTGCAGTGAGTTTCTGCCGGAAAAGAGAGGAGAGCCGACATGACAGATCAGATCCTTCAGAAGATCCGGACCGAGCTTCGGATCCGCTTTGCCGGAGATGCCGGAGGTCACGACTACTGGCACAGCATCCGGGTCTGCCGTACAGCCATGAGCATTGCCGAAACAGAGGACTGCGACCGCGAGATTGTGGCGCTGGCGGCGCTGCTTCACGACACGGATGATATAAAGCTCTTCTCATCGGACAATTATGCCGAGGCCCGGAAGATCCTCCGGGAGTGCGGCTATGATAACGACACGGAGCAGAAAGTGATTGCGGCCATATCCACCGTCTCGTTCAGGGGAACGGACAGTGTCGTACCGGATACCATTGAAGGAAAGATCGTGCAGGATGCCGATCGTCTCGATGCCATCGGAGCTATCGGGATCGCCCGGGCCTTTGCCTTCGGCGGCAACCGGAACCGGGCAATGTACGATCCGGATATTCTGCCGGTACCGGATATGGACGAGGAGACCTACCGGAACAGTCAGAGCACTACCATCAATCATTTCCATGAAAAACTTCTTGGGCTGAAAGACCGGATGAACACGGCCTCCGCAAAGCGTATCGCGGAACAGAGGGATGAGTTCATGCGGAACTATCTGAAGGAGTTTTACGATGAGTGGGAGGGCCGGAAATAACGGAGAATGTCAAAAATTCACAAAGTATTATTGAATTGAAATTCCATCGTTGATATGATGCTTACGATCCCTGTTTTAAAGACGGGATCCTGAAATGAAACAAGAGAGATCGAATATAAGTGGAGGAATATCATTGAGCACAGACAATAACGGCGCTTACGCGACCGAGTCTCAGCAGCAAAACAGCCAGCAGTCCGGGCAGACTCAGCAGCAGACCACGGGGTCTTCGAACTCCGGCCAGACGTCTCAGAGCGGGACCGGACAGAGCTGGAGAGAATATCAGCAGCGATACAGTCAGACTCAGAGAACTCAGACCGGCAGTTCCCGGAACAAAAGCAAGGCTTCCCGGGATGAAGCCGCCGGACACTGGCTTCTGATCATTTTGGCGCTGGTTGCGGCGTGGCCCATCGGAGCGGTGCTGATGGTTCTGGAGATCATGGGGAAATGGCCGAGCTACCGGTCTACCGAAAATCTGGCGGAAAAACTGGGACTGACGGAAAAGAATTACGTACGGCCTCAGTCGGCCGGCCAGCATCAGACACAGAATCAGTCACAGACCCAGACTCAGAGACCACAGCAGGCCCAGAAGACGGCTTCTTCTTCGGAAAAGAAGGATGAGGCGGCCAAATACGGACTGGGACATGTCCGGCTTTTCCGCATTTTGGGATGGTCCTTTACCGGCGTGTTCGGTTTTTCCTTCCTTATGACGCTCATTGAGCAAATCGAAAACTTTTACAGCTGGGGGTGGCTACTTCAGTCCACTCTGCCGGTGCTGGCACTGACCCTGATCGGCGTGACTTTTCTGGGGGTTTCCAAGATCAGGGAGAAAAAATACAAGAGGTTCCTGAAATACAAGAAGATGATCGGCAAGAAGACACGCATCTCTGTTGCTTCTCTTTCCAAGGCCATCGGGCGCAGCCGCACTCAGACCTGGGACGATCTGGAGGAGATGCTGGAGCGAAACTTTTTCGAAAAAGGCTACCTGGATGCCTCACGGCAGCTGCTGATCCTGGAAGATGAGATCGACGAGACTCCGGAAGAAGAGACCGAAGAGCAGGCCGAACAGCGAAAGATGACAGCTCAGGAAGAGACGCTACAGCACATCCGGAGACTCAACGAGACCATCAAGAATCCGGATCTGAAAGATCAGATCACCCACATCGAGGAACTGACCTCAAAGATCTTCAAACTGGCCGAAGAGCGTCCCGAAAAAGCGGGAGAACTTCGCAACTTTACGAATTACTATCTGCCCGAGACTCTGAATATTCTGGAAAATTATGCGAGACTGGAAGCGCAGGGTGTGGAAGGAAAGAACATTGCCGAGGCAAAGCAGGAGATCGAAGGCGTTATGTCCAAACTTGTAAGCGGCTATGAAAAGCAGCTGGACAAGCTGTTTGCCGACGATGTGGTAGATATCTCCGCCGACATCAACGTCATGAAGCGTATGATGGATCAGGACGGCCTGGCAGACGGAGACAAACTTAAACTTTAATACGGAAAACGACGGACCGGCGAACGCCGGTCCGTTTCCTGTTGAAATCCGCAAAAAGGATAGTTATAATTTTAACATAGAGAAAAACGGAAACAGAGAAAGGGAGTGAAAGGATTGATCTTAACACCGCAGCAGCAGGAGATGCTGGATGGGAAAAAGGGCGAAACCATGGCGAAGATCATGAAAACACTGGTGATGTACGGGGAAGCCTTCGATGCTCAGCGCATGGTTCCCATCACCAGTGAGTACGGACATACCGTCATCAGCTTCGGCATCGGGGTCATGAAGCCGGTCTATGAACTGTATGATCAGCTGGTATGGTCGGGAGCAAAAACCATGCAGAAATTTACGGCCGACCCGCTGCCGATGGACAAAAATGTTCCCTCGAATCTTCTGCAGGATATCGTCTTTAAATTCATGTACAGTCAGCAGGAGCGCTATGAAGAACAGCTCAGGGAACTGGGGATCCTGCGGGAGGATGCCTATACCTGCGCCTGCTATCTTCCCCAGATCGGAAACACTCCGAAAAAGGGCGAGATCCTGTCCTGGGCGGAGTCTTCCGCCGTAGTGTATGCCAACAGTGTCCTGGGCGCCCGGTGCAACCGCAACTCGGGTATCCTGGAGATGATGAGCTCCATTGCCGGATGTGTGCCGGAGTTTGGTTTTCTTACCGATGAAGGGAGGAAGGCTGACTGGATCATCGAAGTAAAGACTTCCGGAAAACCGGAGGCGCAGCTTCTGGGATCGGCGATCGGCATGAAGGTCATTGAAAAGGTTCCCTATGTAAAAGGACTGGACCGGTGGCTCGGAACAGAACTCAATGACGAAGCCTGCGCCTACCTCAAGGATTTCGGTGCCGCCACGGCGTCCAACGGTGCGGTGGGTCTGTATCATATCGAAAACCTTACGCCGGAAGCGGTGGAGCTGGGTGACAAGCTCATTAGGAAAGATGCTCCGGTCTATGTGATCGATGATCAGGAACTGGAGAGAATCCGGGCCGGTTACCCCGTGATCTGGAAGGACCCGGACGCCGAGCCGAAACTGTGCTTCGTCGGCTGCCCGCATTTGACGATCCGTCAGCTGGAAGACTGGACAAACCGCATTGAGGAAGGGCTGAAGGCGGAAGGGCGTTCGAAAGTGCGTGTCCCCACGGTATTTACGACGGCGCCGGCCATTCTCCGGGAATTTGAACAGACCGGGTATGCTGAGCGGCTGAAAAGTACGGGTGTCATTCTCAGCTATATCTGTCCGCTGATGTATATGAACAATCCCCTGTCGAAAAAGATGCCGGTAATTACTTCCTCCAATAAGCTTCGTACCTACTCCAGCGCCCGGTACTATACGGATGACGAGATCCTGGAGATCCTTACCAAAGGAGGGAAGAAGTCATGAGCAGAACGTTTAAAGGCCGCATCGTGATACCGGGAAGTGCCCGGGCGGAAGCGCTGGTATCCCGGGAGGGATTCAACACCCTGGCCAGCTACCAGATGGCAATGATGTTCGGAGACAAGCAGGTCAAGTGCGGCGATCAGAACAACAAGGACCTATACAAAAAACCGATGATAGGAAAGGCTCTGTGCCTGCCGGAGACCATCGGGTCGACCACGGGAGGCATGGTGCTTTATACGGCCTGCGCACTCCAGAAGCAGCCGGCCTGCATGCTGTTTTCCAAGCCCATCGATTCACTGGCGGCTTCCGGTGCGGTGCTGGCTGCCAACTGGACCGATGCCCAGATGCCCGTCATAGATCGTCTCGGGGAAGAATTCCTGGATTACGTTCAGGACGGAATGACCATCACCGTTTCGGACGACGGCACCGTAACGGTGGAATAAGATCGAACACACATATTTTAATAAGACAGGAGCGCTCCCGGTAGGGAGTGCTCCTGTCGGCCTTTTACCCAGGAGACGGTTCTTGCAATTTAGAGGGCTGCCGTGTATAACTTAAAGTATAACTTCAGTTTAGAATCGATCCGGAGGCGCAGTGCAATGCAGAACAAAAAAACAGTCATCCTCAGCATCTGCCTGACGGCATTTCTCTTTGCCACAATGGAAGTGGCTCTGAAGATCGGCGGCGGGGGACTGGATTCAGTGCAGCTGACGTTTCTTCGGTTCATGATCGGTGGACTGATCCTGGCGCCCTTTGGCGCAGCGGAGCTCCGGGAGCGAAATATCCGGCTTGACGGGAAGGACATGGGATGGCTTCTCCTGGTGGGCATCATGGGCATTCCCGTGAGCATGCTGTGCTTTCAGCTGGGCGTGGAGCGGTGCAATGCCTCCACCGCCTCGTCCATTATCTGTCTCAATCCGCTTTTTACCATGGTGATCGCGCATCTGTTCACCTCCGAGAAGATGGACCGGGCCAAGACGGCAGCCTTCCTCATCGGTGTGGCGGCAGCGGTCTTCATGATCCGCCCCTGGGATGTGCAACCGGGAAATACGGTACTGGGACTCACCTATATGATGATCGCCTCCGTGACTTTTGCGGCGTATACCGTCATGGGAAAGCGCTCCGTGGGAAAGATCGGAACCTTTGCCCAGACCAGCCTCAGCTTTATTCTGGGATCGCTGGTCCTTCTGATCGTCCTGCTGGTTACCGGCAGGCCGGTGCTGCAGGGAGTGAAGGAAAACTGGCTCGTGGTGCTGTATGCCGGCATCTTTGTCACGGGCCTCGGGTACATGTTCTATTTTATAGCCATCCGCAATTCCGACGCCACTACCGGCTCCATTGCCTTTTTCATCAAGCCGGCCATTGCGCCAATCCTGGCAGTGCTGGTCCTGCATGAAGAGATCTACTGGAATACCATCGTCGGCGTGCTGCTGCTTCTTCTGGCTTCCTGCATCACACTGCGGGACGCCTGGAGCAGCAGACCGAAAACAGAAACACAGGATTCTTAAATCATCAATATATTATCTTTGATAAAAGATGAAAGGAGGACCCCTTATGCTGAAAGATTTCGTCAAAGTCACGGCCCCGGAAGAGGAAGTGCTCCGGGAACAGATCCGTCAGGCCCGGGAAGAACTGGAGGACTACCAGCTCAAGATCAAGGAAGCCAAGCTTCCGGTCATGGTCCTGTTCGAAGGCTGGGGTGCGGCCGGCAAGGGCAGCGTCATCGGCAAAGTTATCCGGAACATCGATCCTCGCTTCTTCAAAGTAAAGATCTTTACTCCGCCCACGGAAGAGGAGAGGAGATATCCGTTCCTGTACCGGTATATGCAGGATATCCCGGAGGGCGGAAAATTCACTTTTTATGACACCTTCTGGATGGAGGAAGTCACCACGGGCGTTCTGAATGGAGAGCTTTCCGAGGAGGATTACCAGAAGAGGATCGACAGCATCAACCGTACCGAGAGATCGTTGAAGGACAACGGATATCTGATCGTAAAATTCTTTTTCCAGATCGGAAAGAAGGAACAGAAGAAACGACTGGATCGCCTGGAAGAAAACAAGAATACCGCATGGCGTGTGGATAAGCACGACCGGAAGGAAAATAAGAACTACGACGAGTGCCTGGAGGTCTACGATAAGTTCCTTATCGATACAGATTACACCACTTCGCCGTGGCACATCGTGGATGCCGAGACCGGACGGGTTGCGGAGCTTCAGGTCCTGCAGTACCTCAATCAGGCCATAGCAGCCGCTCTGCAGAATCAGGGCATGACGGCGCCCATCCTGCAGAACACTTTCCCCATGCGGCATACCCCGCTGCTCTCGGAGATCTCCCTGGAAGACAAGACTCTCTCCGAAGAGGAATACAAGCAGCAGCTGGATGCGCTGCAGAAGGAACTGCGGCAGCTTCAGTATAAGCTCTACCGGAAAAAGATCCCGATGGTCCTTGTCTATGAGGGTTGGGATGCTGCAGGCAAAGGCGGCAACATCAAGAGGATCACGGCCGCACTGGATCCACGAGGCTTTGTGGTCAATCCCGTAGCGAGCCCCGAACCGCATGAGAAGGCGAGGCATTATCTGTGGAGGTTCTGGAATAAACTGCCTAAGACCGGCCATATCGCTATTTTCGACCGATCCTGGTACGGACGTGTCATGGTGGAGAGGCTGGAGGGCTACTGTTCTGAAAACGACTGGCAGAGAGCCTACCATGAGATGAATGAATTCGAGAAGGAGCTGACCGACTGGGGATGTGTTGTCATCAAATTCTGGGTCCAGATCGATAAGGACACCCAGCTCAAACGCTTCGAAGACCGCCAGAGCCATCCCGAAAAGGTATGGAAGATCACCGAAGAAGACTGGCGAAACCGTGAAAAGTGGGATGATTATGAGGTGGCCGTCAACGAGATGCTCCAGAAGACCAGCACGGAGTTTGCACCCTGGCACATCCTGGAATCCGTGGATAAGAAATATGCCCGGATCAAGGCCCTGCAGATCGTCACCGAGGAAATGCGTAAAGCGGCAAAGAAATAAACCGATCGACCTGACAGAAAACGCTTCCGTTTTGCACCGGACGGTGCAGCGGAAGCGTTTTCATATTACAGGATATTCTTTTTCTTGAAGATCCAGATCTCCACCACCACGATCACAACGGACACGACGATCAGAACGGGGTAGCCGATGGACCAGCGAAGCTCCGGCATATTGGCAAAGTTCATGCCGTACCAGCCGGTGAGAAGTGTCAGCGGAAGAAACAGGGCTGTTATGACCGTCAGCATGTTGATGATCTTGTTGGTTCGGGCATCCTGGCGGTTCTGGTACAGATCCCGGATCTGGATGACCGTGCCCCGCAGAAGAGTTATATAGTCATGAAGACGGGTGGCGCGGCCGGAATAGCGCTGCCAGTAGATGGCTGTGTCCGCAGACTCCTCCAGATCCTCCAGCCGCTCACAGACATTGATCATCTGCTCGTAGAAGAAATGGATCTCGGACAGTTTCCGGTTATAGCGTACGATCTGTTCGCTGCAGTCTTCATCTGCTCCGTCCAGGATCCGGTCTTCCAGCTCGTCAATCTGCTCTTCCAGCTGCTGAAGATAGAGATCGTCCTCTTCGGTCAGATCTCCCAGGAGCATCAGAAGAAACAGCCCCGGAGAAGGGCAGTCCTGCGTCATGGAGGCAAGCTTTTTTACCGGGCCTGCCAGATCTCCTGTCCGGCGGACGAACAGAATGCGGTCCCGTTCTATATAAAAACCGAAGGACAGGGAGGCCAGTTCTTCATCTTCCAGCTTTTTCCCGGGAACCCGGATCGTGCCGAAGGTACCGGAGGGGAAGATCTCGACCCGGCAGTAGCGAATGGAGGAAAGCATTTTCATAAAACTCGGATCGCACTGCCGGGACTGCGGGTGATCGAGAAATTCCTGATGATCGAATAAAAGAACATCAAAGGAAAGAGCGGTCTCTTCCCGTGTATACGAATCCATAATTCATTCCTCCTCTGTAACCGGATGAGAGTCTCTTCGGACCTCATGGGTGATGTGAAGATGCTCCTTGTTGTCGGCAAGGCACAGATATACGGTAACAAGACAAAACAGGATCCCCGCGGCAAAATACAGAGGTCTTGCCGTATGAATATCCAGATGTACGAGAGCGGCCAGACAATAGCCGTACATGCACAGCCAGAAGATCAGAAGGGGAAGATCCCAGTCTCTCACTCTTCGGACCGGCATCCGCAGGACCCACAGCCTGCGGAGGATCAGCGCAGCAAGGACGATCCATAAAAGAACAAAGGCCAGGCAGGAAAACCAGTCGTTCGTCAGTTTGTTAAGACCCAGTGCGATAAGACTTCCCAGGGAGGTGACGATCACGGCAAGTACCGCAATGAGGATCATGGAAAGAAGCTGTCCCTTCACATCCTCCGAATGGACCTTCCTTTCCTTTTGCAGCGTAAGATAGGTCACGGCGGGGGTCTCGATCATGTAACCCAGGAAATTGACCCATATGACACTCATGAAAAGATGTGTGTCCACCGACAGGTTTATGGCACGGCCCTCCCAGACCCAGAAGCCGCCGTCGAGCCGGATGGCGGCCACATCCAGCAGAAGATCCATCGTCACTATGAGCATGCCCGCCGTCAGACAGGTCATCACCGTGCCGAAGCGAAGCCTTTTGGCCAGCCGGATACCGTAGACGGTGAGGCCTCCCCACATAAAGCCTCCAAACACAGGGAACTGATTCGGCTGCCGTCCCAGATTCAGCCAGAACTCCGGGTTGTAGTGATAGATGTCCGTGGCGGCCACTGCCATCAGTTCCATGATAAAGCCCACCAGCGCCGCGGTTCCGAAGGTATAGAGAGCATCCCAGTCCTTTTTCCGGACGCAGTCTGCCAGCATCAGCACCACGATGGCGTAGCACATCAGTTCAAAGAAATGGATCCAGCTCAAAAATCCTCACCGGCTTTCCCTTTGTTTTCCTGAAAGAAATTTTATCACACGAGAGTGAAGATGACCATACCAGGGGAAAGTGTACCGATGAAAAAACGCTCCCGGCTGCTTTCCCGTCACAGAACGGAAGCAGTCGGGAGCGCCCGATGAGAAGATTGTATTTTCACCGCGGAAAGTCTGCACCGGAGGGGATCCGTGAGCGCAGACAAAATGCGGGAAAAAACCGAGTCAAAAGCCGGCCTGGCGAGGGAAGCCTGTTTACGGTGCGCCTTCCATTGCAGTAAATCCTTGATAGCGGGGCAGAGCGCATTTCTTCTCTGTACCATGCCTTTTATGGCGGGATAAAATATCTCCTTTATGCGCTGTTTGTTTAATAGCCTTTCCCGACAAATAAGTTGGAGAGGAGATTCACGAAAAACCGAGAGTCACAGGAGTCGGTTTGGAAACAGAAAACCATGAAATATTAACGGCCAGTGTTTTGAAACACTGGCCGATTGAACATTCATTATTTACTTTCTCGTTGTATATCAGATTAATCGGAATCTGCAAAACTAAGCATACTTTCGTATATTTCGGGGTCAACGGCAACAGCTGGAGACAAGTCATAGATGATTGCAACCCCGCTGCTGTATATATCACACACGATTTGATCACTGCCGTCTTCATACTGAAGCAGGATCTCTATTACCTGGTCACTTTCAGGAATATCAACGGATTGGCTCTGGGCCTCTCCCTGTTCATAGATGTAGTTGACGGTCTTCATTATCTTTTTAATTTGTGATTGGTCTGTAATTTCCGGGATAGGCTCGTCGCGTTCTATGATTAATCCTGCAAACACATGTTTGGCAGTGTATACTTGGGCACTGTCCGGCGTCGCAATAGGAGAGGTGTTGGAAGAACAGGCTGATAAGGTTAAAACGGATGCAATGGTCAGTAAAATACAGAATATCTTTTTTATGCGATTACCTCACCTTCTTACAGTATGGCTCTGAAGACTTTCTACGATGCGTAAACATAAAATCACCTCGAAATGATGGTTTGTAGGGATGTGTTCTCGGATGGAAAAATTTCATTTAACTAATAAACAGCAGTCAGCGTATTGGAATCATATGTTTATTTTTCCTTCTGTGATAAACTCATTTATGACGATTTAGTAGTTGAAAACATTTGATGTTTCCGAGATGTACTTTTTGTCAGCGAACGAAACTGTTCATAAACAGAGAGCCTCCTCTCTCGGCTTCTTTAACTAAACCGAAAAAAGGAGGCTAATGTGGACACTGAATTTAAATTTTTTTGTTGATTATGAGAGATTTGTAAGATACGTTAAAATTTCGAATTTTGATTATGCAAATCAACCAACGGCTTGGATGCTCTCTGCCGTTCGGATCAGCGCGTCCCTGTCCAAATCAGAATAAATCAGAAAACATATGGCAGCGCTTTCATCAAACCAGACAAGTTCACTTTCGGAACCATGCTTTTGCGTATAGAAATCGCCCTTCATTCCATTGATGTAGACTTCTTCATGGGAGTAACCGGCAGTATAAAGTACCAGTTTTGAGACTGAAGACATCTTATAGTAGGAGAACATTATGTAATTGCTGTCATTTTTGAGTGTGAACCCGCGTTTGGTATCAGAATCTGTATTTGTCGATTTATCAGGGAATTCAGCAGGGAGCCAGGGAAAATCGTAGACAGGAAGCGCCTTGTTATCTGACTCATTGGCAAAGCGATACAAAACGGAGTACTGATAAAAAATCCGAAACCGCTCAGAAAAATCGGCGCGTGCATTCTCACTTGTGGCAAAAAACACACCAGAGCACAGTACCATGATTAAAAAAACAGCAGCGGCACAATGCAATGATTTTTTGATTTCCGTTTTTTTACGGAAGTATTAATCAGTTCCTCGATTTTATGATTAAATTCAAAAGAAAAGTTTATCTCTCCAGGCGACTGCTCTTCAAGAGATCTCAACATACAGTCGGCATAGCGATTTGCAGCAGAGCAAAGCTCCTCCTCAGAAAGGGAGCGGTTGGAACTATTTGAATGAAGGATTGTCTGTTTCATAAATTATCCTCGCTTTGCAGTTGCTGAGCCAGTGCAAGTTTGGCACGGGAAATCAATCGATTGACGGAGTTCCGTTTAATACCCAGAATTTCTGATAATTCTTTTGTACTAAAGCCGTTATAATAGTGCAGCAAAAGTATGTCCCTATAATTTGAAGGGATTTTCCCGAATGCTTGGACAAGTTCGCTTTCTTGAGAAAGATCCAGAATATCCGATAACGGATCCTGTTCAGGAGAAGCATAATTTTCCGGAATAGAAATATGATTTTCTCTCTTCCGATAAAAATCGATGGCTCTGCTTCTGGTAATAATAACGATGTAAGCTTTCGTTTGTGGACACTTCACCTGAGAAATTTTTTCAAAATTTTTAAAAATTGTTATAAATGCCTCGTGGACGACATCTTCGGCATCCGAGTGATTCTCCAGGATAGTAAAGGCGACAGAATACATCAGCCCTTTGTATTCTTCGTAAAGTTCCCTGAAGCGATGCTGTGCATCAGGGTCTTCCGTGGACGGAATATTAATGATTATTTTTAAATTTCTCTTTTCTTGTTCTTCGGAAATAGGCATCCACCGATACCACAATGATGATATAACTAGCTCGCTAGGAAAACAATCGTAAAAAGCAACAAGAAAGCGATAGACTTTTTGACGCCCCTGTCGTATTATATTTCGGTATGGAAAAGATGAGAAGAAATGCGTTGGCTAAAAATTTTGAGGGGAAATATGGAAGAAATAAGAAAAGAAAATAAAATGGGGACCATGCCGGTGGGAAAACTGCTGTTTTCCATGGCTCTGCCGATGATCGTTTCAATGATGGTTCAGGCCCTATACAATATTGTGGACAGCATGTTTGTCTCTAGGATCAGCGAAGCGGCCCTGACGGCAGTATCGCTGGTTTTTCCGATGCAGAACCTGATCATGGCTGTGGCCTCCGGTACGGCCGTCGGTATCAATGCGCTGCTCTCCCGGTTTCTGGGGCAGAAAAACTTTGAGAAGGCCAATTATGTGGCCGAACACGCGATCTTTCTCGGTATTGCCGGAAGTCTTGTTATGGCAGTCATCATGTTCCTGATCGCACCGGCCTTCATGCATGCGCAGACCAGCGATTCGGAGATCTATCAGGGCGGCGTGACCTATATGAGGATCTGCTGCGCCATCAACATCGGAGTCTTTATGCAAATTACGATGGAGCGACTTCTGACCTCCACCGGAAAAACGGCCTGTACCATGATAAGCCAGGTAACCGGCGCCGTGATTAACACCATTATGGATCCGATCCTGATCTTCGGTCTGCTCGGAGCTCCGAAAATGGGAATCGCCGGTGCCGCGGCGGCAACGATTTTCGGCCAATGCGTGGCGGCGCTGCTGGGGCTGTATCTTAATATTCGGGTAAACAGGGAGATCCGCATCGATATGCGGCACTTTAAGCCCAGCGGGCATCTGATCGGAGAAATCTACAAAATTGCGATTCCGTCGATCATCATGATCAGCATCGGTGCTGTCATGACCTTCGGCTTCAATTTGATCCTGATGCAGTATCTGAAAAATTCCACCGCAGCAGCGGTGTTCGGCGTCTATTTCAAACTTAACAGCATTATTTTCATGCCTGTATTCGGACTGAACAATGCCATGGTTCCGATCGTCGCATACAACTACGGAGCACGTCACAAGGGAAGGATACGGCAGACGACCCTTTTAAGCGTGGGTTTTGCCACAGTGCTTATGGCGATCGGTGTGCTGCTGTTCTGGCTGATCCCGGATAAGCTGCTGGCTATCTTCAATGCCTCGGAGAATATGCTGGCCATCGGGGTTCCGGCGCTCCGAATCATCAGCCTCAGTTTCCTGTTTGCGGGATACTGCATCGTGATCGGTTCTACGATGCAGGCGCTGGGCAAGGCATTCTACAGCATGATAAACTCCCTGACCCGTCAGCTGTTTTTCCTGCTTCCGTCTGCCTTTGTGCTGGCGGTGTTGTTCGGTGTGGACGGGGTCTGGTGGTCCTATGATATTGCGGAAGTCGCATCCCTGATCCTGACAACGATTTTCTTTCGCAAAGTCTATCGGGAGCTTATCGCACCACTCCCTGAATGAGCGGCTTTCCCGTGTTCCGGAAATGTGATAAAATAAAGACAGGCCCGGCAGAAAAATAAGCCGGATAACAGAGGAGATGCCGTGAAGCATTAGCTGTGGCTGATCCGATGCTTGTACAGGAGAAAATATGAAGAATATATTGTGTTTCGGCGATTCCAACACGTGGGGATACGTGGGCGGAACGGCTGCCAGGTACGAATGGGGCACCCGGTGGACCAGTATACTCCATGACCGAATGTATGAAGACGGATACTATATCATCGAAGAAGGTGTCAACGGAAGAACAACGGTCTTTCCGGACCCTCGGCCCGGACGCATAGCAAGTCAGGTCCTTCCAGGCATCCTGGACACTCATTCGCCTCTGGATTTGATCATTGTCATGCTGGGGACAAATGACTGCAAGCCGGTCTTTGAGCCGGATGCGCAGAAGTTGTCAGACGGGATCGATACTATTATCAGGATGATCCGGGAGCACTCTCCGGGCCTGAAGATCCTTCTGGTCTCTCCCATAGGGATGGGAAGCGAGATCTATCGGTATGATAAGGACTTCGTGCCTGGATCCCATCTTATGGCCGAGAAGCTGCCGGAACTGTATCAGAGCGTGGCGGAAAAATGGGCTATTGAATTTATGGCTGCTTCCGATTATGCTCAGCCCGGCGCGGGCGATCAGGAACACATGGATGAGAATGGTCATCGAGTACTAGCGGAGGCGCTGGAACAGAAGATCCGCAGGATCTTGGAATCATAAGAGATCAAAAACTGAATAAAGGATAAAGGCAGAAGATGCTTTTCCGTACAACGGGTCAGCATCTTCTGCCTTTTTTACTGCTCTGCACACAAAATGTGCCGGGGCAGGAAATCAAAGCATATTAAAGGTCTGAATTTTCCAGAAATAAGACAGGTTATTTCGCCAAAATCCCGGGATCAAGATCCAGCACATTCCCGCTTTCGACGGTAACGGAGGTTTTACAGACCGTTCCGTCGTCTCTGTAGGTGATGACAGAGACCTCGCCGAGATAACCGGAGACATGGATGACGCCGCTGTCAAGCCATGCGGATGCGGAGGACCGGGTGGTTCCTGTTAAGGTAATCATGGGCTTCTCATCGGCCACATCATCCAATGTAAAGGACACAACAGAATCTTCTTTGCTGTTTGTGGTTACTTTTCCGTTTTTGTGTACGGTGAAAGAGTCCATATCCGAACCTGTTACGACGAGGAAATAAGATCCTATAGAGAATCGAAAGTCTTCGACGAAGTGCCCCGAGATGTTCGAAACGGTATAGGAATCGCTGGGGGAGTGATGATGTTGAAACGATCGGCCGAAAGATATTCGTCTGCGGCAATAAGATTACCGGATCTTTCCGTAGCGGAACTGTCGTAATTGAAAAACTGTCCTTCCTTGTTCGTAAGAGTGAAGCTTCCCTGATTCAAAGACCAGGAGATTATGTCACAGTAAGGAAGAGCACTGTAATTTTTTAGGATAACAGCCATCTGTGCCCGAGTAAGAGAAGCTTTTGGCTCTAATCCGTAAGCTGTGCCGGAAAGAAGATTTTTACTCACGGCCCACTGAACGGACTCTTTAGCATAAAGACTGATCTGGTCTTTGACGCGGTAGTGTTCGATCGAACCCGATGCAAGAGTATCTTTATATTCAGATCCTGCGTATTTTCGAAGAATGACCACAGCCTGCTCCCGTGTAATATTCTGGTTCGGGTGAAAGGAGCCGTCCGGATATCCTTTTATGATTTCTATGGAATGCGCTCAGGAACAGGCCCCCGAATACCATTTTCCAGACGGAACATCGGAGAAGGTTGACTTATCGTCAACAGTGGGTTTTCCTGCAAGTGCATACAGGATCTGTACCAGTTGTACCCGTGTTAAAAATTTTTCGGTGCCAAATGTATGGTCATCGAGCCCAACCATATATCCGTGCTCCGTACAGAAAAGAACAGAGTCTGAATACCAGGTGTTGCTCTTCACATCGGTATAGTCGGATGCGGGTTCCGACAGGACTGTTATTGATAATCCGAAAGGCATAATAATAGATAAAAGAATCGTTAGACATGCGTACGCTTTCCTATACATAAACCTACCTCCAGGATAATCAAATTAGAGAATTATTTTCCCTCTGATTATATGACGCGGTTATCTTCCTCAATATATCGGTAAGCGGGCGGAGTTTTTATTGATTTGTGAAAAAGGGACAAACGAGATACCACTCTTTGTGTAAAGTTGATAACATAAAAAGAAAATATAAATTTCATCGGTGATGGGCAAGGAACTAATAGATATAAGACAGGTGAGTTGATTGCTCATGTACTTCAAGTTTGGATCTTGCGGATTCGTGACAAAAATCTGGAATTACTAAAAAATACAGTGACATTGCAAATGAATTTGGGAAGTGTTATATATGGAAGTAACGAAGAATAAAAGAAAAGAAGACCTTTGAACAAAAATCAAAACTATACAATAGCCTTCAGGAATGTGACAAAGGAGAGATCTATGTCAAACGAATATGAGGATCTTATAGAGGAACTTTATAAGAACCACTATAAAGAGATGATATCATATGCTATGTCTTCATTAAGAAGAGACATAGCGGAGGAAGTAGTTCAAGATGCCTTTAGAATCGCATGTACTAAAAAGGAAATTTTAAAGGAGAAAGATAACAAAGCTGCCTGGCTGATGCAAACTTTGAAATATACAATGAAAAATGCCGCCAGAAGTGAAAAAAAGTACAGAAACCTTATAACAGAGTCCATGCGATTGATTGAAATTTCCCGAGAGGAGCGAAACTTTACAGACGAGGTTGATTTTGATCTGACTTTTCCCCAGTGGTTTGATTCGGCAGAAGATTATGACCTTTTTATGAAAAAAATTATGGAAGAGAAAACTTATAAAGAAATCGCGGAGGAAATGGGAATAAGTGTGGAAGCATGCAGAAAGCGATTTGAACGAATCCTTAAAAAGCTTGGGCAAAAATACCTGGATATAAAGACTCAAGAGGGGAAACATACTCTGCGATAGCAGATAAATAAAAAAATTTTGTTTTCCTGTCACAAAACCCTGTTTTTCAAACATGAATAGAATGAAGGGAGTTTTTATATGTCGAAAAGGTTATCCAAAGCGCAAATAAGAAGAATGAGCATCGAACAACTTCAGCAAATCCTTCGGGATGATTTATTTGCATCAGAAGAAGATGAAATGGACAGCAATACTATCGCATTCATAACCAAGACTCTGGCGAGAAAAAGTGAAGAAGAACAGCCGGATTGTTTCCCAGATGTGGATGAACAATGGGAGTCGTTTAATAAAAATTATCGCCCTACTTCAGAAGAGGCTTCAAGCCTGTATGCGGTCATTACCTATGAGGACGAATCGGATAAAAATATTAAGGAGGAAGATGCCAAAACAGGAAAGTTTTCCGCAAAAAAATCCAAGAGGAGGATTCGAGTAATGGCTTCGGCCGCAGCTGTATTTTTCATCCTGTTTGCCGGGGGAATTGCAGCGGATGCCGAGGGGTATAACATTTGGGAGAGATTTACGTCGTGGACAGAGAAGACCTTCAGTTTTCTTCCCTGGGAGGCTTCAGAATCTTCGACAGAGGTGGCTGTTCCTGAAATCCTTGTACCTATGGCGGAGAAAATGGAAGATTACGGAATTCCGACTTCAATGCTTCCAAGCTATTTCCCCGAGGGATATGAAGTCGTAGAATTTCAAAATGATGACAATGACATAGGGAAAACCGTCTATTGTATGCTTTCGAACGGAACCAACACGATAATACTTGACTATACGCAGTATAAGGATCTGGAAAACGTCAGTATAGTATATCAGAAGGACGAATCGGATCCTGATATATATGTCGTAAATGGAACGGAATATTATATAATGACCAATGATGATGAGTATTATACAATATGGAGAGAAGGAGCTACAGAAGGGACAATCTATGGACTTCAGTCTTATGAAGAATTAGAGGCTGTTATCACCTCAATCACAGGAGCTTAAATTATGAAGAAAATTCAAAGAATACTGATGCTTTCGATGCTTTTAGCGCTACTTTTGACAATTGGTTCCTCCGCAGAGGGACTTCTGCTCGATCCCAATGCCTTCCGAGCACAGGCCTATTGTTCATCACCGCAACCTGGAAAAGTAAAAGTAACGATTAATGTTAATGCTACAGGTATAATGTCCGAACTGGGGGCGAGTTCCGTTACAATTTATAAACAGGATGGGACCGCGGTCGCGACCTTTGAAAAAAATACAACGCAAGGAATGACAGCGAAAAATTCCAGCAGATACTCCGGCTCCGTTACCTATAATGGGACGACAGGCCAGAAATATTATGCAGTTGTGATCTGTTATGCCTCAAGAAGTTCAGGAACTTCCAAGCAAACTGTAAGAACGGCCTCCGTTACAGCATAAAAAGCGAATCCGTTAAAGTGAACTATAGGAGTTCATAAAAAGTTAACAATTTTGCGTTAACTCCGGCGTTATAATAATTCAAATATTTTAAGTTTTAGCGCAGGAGAGATCACTTCAATGCAGGAGCCGGTTACAGCGCGTTCTCTGGGAATCGATATCGGATCGACGACGGTAAAGGCTGTCCTAACGGAGAACGGGAAAATTATATACGAGAAATATGAACGCCATCTTTCCCAGGTGCTGGACAAGACCCGAGAGCTTGTCCTGGAGGTCAAGGACTGCCTGGGTCAGGATGGCTTTACTGTTGCGGTGTCGGGCTCTGCCGGCATGGGAGTCGCGGAGGCTGCCGGGCTGCCGTTCGTGCAGGAGGTCTACGCAACCGGTGAAGTTGTCAAGCATCTGGAGCCGGATACCAGCGCCGTCATAGAGCTCGGAGGGGAGGATGCCAAAGTCATCTTCTTTGAGGGCGGTACGGATATGAGGATGAACGGAACCTGTGCCGGAGGGACGGGTGCCTTCATCGATCAGATGGCAATCCTGCTGAACATGTCCGTGGAGGAAATGGACGCTGCAAGTCAGAAGGCAGAGAGAATCTATCCGATCGCGTCACGCTGCGGCGTTTTTGCCAAGACGGACATCCAGCCTCTCCTTAACCAGGGGGCGGCCAAGTCTGATGTTGCTGCCAGCATCTATCAGGCAGTGGTCAATCAGACTATCGCCGGTCTTGCACAGGGGCGGCGGATAAAGGGCAAGGTCCTGTTTCTTGGAGGGCCTCTGCACTACTGCAAAGGGCTTAGAATCCGGTTCAAGGAGACACTGGGGCTGACGGAAGAAGAGGCGGTCTTTCCGGAATACGGACGTTTCGCTGTGGCTCTGGGAGCTTCCATGTATGCCGAAAGCGGAGATAAGATTACCTACCAGGAACTGACGGCTCGGCTGGACCGCTGCTCCGGAAATATGACAAAAATAGGAGACCGGCTGGAGCCGCTTTTTGAAAATCAGGAGGAGTATCAGGCATTTAAGCAGCGTCACGCATCCGCTTCGGTGGAGTCGGAAGAAATCGGATCCTACTGTGGAGATGCCTGGCTCGGTATAGACTGCGGAAGTACGACAACAAAGCTGATTCTGATTTCCGCAGACAAAAAGATACTCTATCAGTTCTACAGTCCCAACCGAGGAGACCCGGTCACCTTGGTTCGGGAACAGCTGCAGGAGGTATACCGGCTTTGCGGGGACCGAATCACGATTCGCGGCAGCGCGGCAACGGGATACGGAGAAGAGCTTATAAAAAATGCTTTCCGTGTGGATGACGGAGTTGTGGAGACGCTGGCGCATTTTACGGCGGCCAAGCATTTCCTTCCGGAGGTTGATTTCATTCTGGATATCGGAGGGCAGGACATCAAATGCTTCAAAATCCGCAATGGCGCTATTGATACCATCATGCTCAATGAAGCCTGCTCCTCCGGATGTGGATCTTTTATCGAGACTTTTGCCCGTTCCATGGGTTACGGTCCTTCGGAGTTTGCGGAAAAGGGACTTCATGCGAAAGCTCCGGTGAATCTCGGTTCAAGATGCACGGTATTCATGAACTCCTCCGTCAAACAGTCTCAGAAGGAGGGGGCCACGGTAGAGGATATTTCGGCGGGACTGTCCGTCAGCGTTGTCAAGAATGCACTTTACAAGGTGATCAGGGCATCCTCTCCGGAGGAACTGGGAGAACATGTGGTCGTGCAGGGAGGCACTTTCCTCAATGACGCCGTACTCAGGGCCTTTGAAAAGGAGATGGGAGCACAGGTGGTCCGCCCTGCCATTGCTGGACTGATGGGAGCCTACGGAGCGGCACTTCACTGTATGTCCCGAAGCGGAGGGCAGCTGATTTCACGGGAAGAGCTGGAGAACTTTACCCACACTTCCAGATCCTCGGTCTGCCAGGGATGCACGAATCACTGTCATCTGACGATCAATATATTTTCTGACGGAAGCCGCTTTATTTCCGGTAATCAGTGCCAGAAGGCTCTGGGAATCGGAAAGAGCGAAGATATGCCGGATCTGCATGCATGGAAAAGGGATTATTTTTCCTCCATCAAAGGAAAACCGGGACCGCGGGGAAGGATCGGAATGCCGCTTGCACTGGGTATGTTCGAACTGGCGCCTCTCTGGTATCGTTTGTTTACCGAACTCGGATTCGAAGTGGTGTTTTCGGGACTTTCCACTAGGAAGACCTATGAGAAAGGCCAGTTTTCCATTCCCTCGGACACGGCCTGCTATCCGGCGAAGATCATGCATGGACACATGGAACAGCTGTTCGAGCAGGGAATCGATACGATCTTCTATCCGTGCCTTACCTATAATGTGGACGAAAAAGCCGGGGACAACCACTACAACTGCCCGATCGTCGCTTATTATGCGGAACTTCTGCAGGGAAACATGGACGACCTGGAGGGGATCCGGTTTTTGCATCCGTATGTCAATATCAACAGCAGAAGCGCTCTGGCAAGGACCCTGACCCCGTATATCAGGAAGCTTGATCCGAAAATCGGTGCGGGACTCATCCGACGGGCAGTGGATGCGGCTTTCAAAGAGTACGAAGAATATCTCTACCGCCTGCGCCGAAAGGGGGAATCGGCTCTGCAGTGGGCCAGAGAACACGGCAAACGGATTATGATCCTGGCGGGAAGGCCTTATCATGTCGATCCGGAGATCGGACACGGCATTGATAAACTGGCTGCATCGCTGGGGTTTGTAGTTGTCAGTGAAGACAGCATCTGCCAGCTGGCAGAACCGGTAAAGACCCGGGTGCTCAATCAGTGGACTTTCCATTCAAGGCTCTACCGTGCGGCAAGATATGCGGCGGAACATGACGACACGGAGCTGGTACAGCTGGTGTCTTTCGGATGCGGGGTGGATGCCATTACTACCGATGAAGTACGGGCCATACTGGAGGATGCCGGGAAATACTATACTCAGATCAAGATCGACGAGATTACGAATCTCGGCGCGGTGAAGATTCGACTCAGGAGCCTTCTGGGAGCTCTGGAGGAGGGGAAATAAATGGACGAAAAACTAAACTATATTCCCTTTACAGAGGATATGAAAAAAGAATATACGATTCTGGTGCCTACGATGCTGCCCATGCACTTTGAGCTGATCATACGAGTGCTGGAGACCTACGGCTACAAGCTGGAGCTTCTTCGCACGTCCGGACAGGATGTGGTGGAGACAGGGCTTAAATATGTGCATAACGATACCTGCTATCCTGCGATTCTGGTCATCGGACAGATGATCCATGCCCTGCAGTCCGGCAAATATGATCCGGACAAAGTGGCACTGATCCTGTTTCAGACCGGCGGCGGATGCCGGGCGTCCAACTACATTCCGCTGTTGAGAAAAGCACTGGAGAGGGCAGGCTTCGGTCATGTGCCGGTGATCTCATTCAGCCTTGCAGGGCTGGAAAAACATCCGGGATTCAGACTGACGCTCCCAATGCTTCACAGCATGCTGTACGGAGTGCTATACGGAGACCTGCTGATGACTCTGGTCAATCAGAGTCTTCCTTACGAAGAGGTTCCGGGCCGCGCACAGGAACTGGCGGATACCTGGACGATGCGTCTGGGAAAGGAACTGGGGAGCGGAGGAAAGATCCGGTATAAGAAGGTCCTTGAAAATTACAGAGAGATGATCCGGGATTTTGCGGCTCTTCCGAGAGTCGAAAGAGAAACGGTCAAGGTCGGTGTTGTAGGAGAGATCTTTGTGAAATATTCCCCGCTGGGTAATAATGATCTGGAAAAATTCCTCACTCAAGAAGGAGCCGAGACGGTAGTACCGGGACTGCTGGATTTCTGCCTGTATACGGTCTACAACGGGGTAGAGGACTATGTGCTTTACGGAAGAAACCGAAGCTCCTGGCTGTTTTATAAGATGGCCTACCGATTCCTGTGCCGCAAAAAGAAAGACATGATCGAGCAGATTGAGAATGAAGGCTCTTTTGATGCTCCGGTGCCATTCGAACACATTGTCGGACTGGCGGAAGGGTATATAAGCAACGGCACAAAGATGGGCGAGGGCTGGCTTTTGCCGGCAGAGATGCTGGAACTTGCGGAAAGCGGGGTAAAAAACATCGTATGCACCCAGCCTTTCGGCTGCCTTCCGAATCACGTCTGCGGCAAAGGGATGATGAGACCCATCAAAGAGAGAAACCCCGGAGTGAACATCGTGGCTATCGACTACGATGCGGGAGCAACAAAAGTGAACCAGGAAAATCGACTGAAGCTGATGCTTGCCAATGCCAGAGATTTGGCGGGATCCCCCCAGACGCAAAGCTAGGTTTTGTCCTTAATAAATATGGTAGTCATTTGTGAAAATAGTTTTCAATTAGATGGAATTGTGCGAATTTCAATTTGCAGTATCCAGATGAATGGACACAGAATCTAAAGAGTTGATGCCTGTATATTGCTGACAGGGACAGGCAAAAGATAATAATATGCGGCTAAGATGATGACTGTCATGAAAACTGAAACTACGCAGCTGCTTATGCTTTTAGGATCCCTTGACAGATTTTATGAGGTGGGAAAATCTATGAAGAAACCTATGGGTTTGATATGTGTAATTTCATTAGGTATAGCATTAGTGACAGTTCTATTTCTAAACCTATCGCCACAAGCTGAAATTGATGATGAAATGGAAGCAACGATCCAAAGCGCGCTGGAATTAAAAATGAGTCAGTCCGATGTTGTTGACACCAGTGGCGAACTGAAAGAAAATTGTTTGGAGGAGTACAGCGAAAAGCTAAAAAGAGTTTTTTCTGAAGGGTCTGGATTAATAGAAAAAAACTGTGAAATCATGGAAAATATTTTTGCAACCTATGATGAATATACAGACATCACTTTGGAAACAAAAGTTATTGATCTTGATATTCAAAAAGTTGAAGAAGACGGCGATAAAGCAACAATTGTTGTTAATTCTAAAAGTGTACAAAAATATATTCCCTACAAAGAATTCACGAATTCCTATTATACAATTATCGCCGCAGGCAAAGAGACAAATACAATTGAAATGGTAAGAGAAGATGGCGTGTGGAAGGTACAATCCATGAATATGGAAGACTATAAATTTGGTTCTCCGGCAGAAATGGGAATGAGCTTGAAAAATTACGAAAAAGATTTTCCTTCCAGAGAAGAAGCGTGCCAGTATGCTTCTACGATTGATTTTGATGACTTTAAAAAATAAAAGACAGATTGAATCAATGCCAGTTGGATTTGGCAGGCAGGCGATTATTTTAACCATAAGTAGTGGGAGCCGATCATTAGCTGTTTAGTCTTACTTTTTATAGATTGGTGAAAATATAAAGAATTTCCTCAGTCAGCAGACAAAGTTCTGCTGACTTTTTCATATTTTGCGGTTCTTTGCTAAGAAAACAATAATTTTCCAATAAGTGGAGACGAGATCAAGGCAGTCTAAACAATTTCATGATGGAGATTTTGACGCTTCCTACAAAAATGAAGAAAGAGCAAAAAATTCTTAAGAGTTTGTGAAATATCAGCTAGCAATTGGCATCTTCTTAGATGAAAGCAACTATCTATCCCCCTATCCCCACAAACAGGAAAGGATGTCTCTGAATGAGAAAAAGATAGTCAGCATGTAGCTACAATCGAATTTGGTGATTTCAGAAAATAGTCAAGGAAATAATTGGGGGGAGGAGTTTAGAAGCAGACCACAACTCATCACATTTTTAACGCTTCCTTCCCAGTAAATGGAAGATCTAACGTGTCAAGTTGCATAATCTCAGGCAGTTGTTTTTTATGTTTCTTACAAAAATGGGAAAACACAAAAATTTCTTAAGATTTTGTGTCACATTTCGCGTGTTTTTAGCGGTGTATTAGGTGAAGGCATAATTAAAAATCGTTGCTCATACAAGGCTTGAATAAATATAAAATTAGATTTAAGAAGACAGAAGAACAATATAGCAGAGCATAAAGATTGATAGAATGTTCGCATTGTTTAGCGCCAAATTAGGCAGAAACTGTATGAAGAAATCTTTATCCATAATTCTGACAGAGGGATAAGAAGGGAGTTGCAAAGATGAAGGGAAACCACTCTAAAAGTGGAGTAGATATGGTTCTGTGCGTCATAGCATCAATTGTTATTGCTTTCGTTGCTTATCCATTGTTGCAGTATCTCACATTGTCTTCTGAAGAAAAAGAGTTCTATCAATATTGGTATCTGGAAAATATCGGAAACCAATTAACGATACAGGATAAATCAGTAGAGAACAATAAATTTGTCAGGCCGAAGTCTGATATTGACATTGATGCGTTCAAAATGTGGGAAATCTATCAAGCTGCGGATAATACACAAGAAGTTGTTGTTGCACTGTTGGATACTGCTGTAGATGAGGACCATGAACTATTGAAAAACAAGCTATGGAGCAACCCCGTTGCAGGATCCGGAATTAACACAAGCCACGGAGCCGACTTTGTTGCAGCTGGCAGCAATATTTCTGATGAAGATCGGGCGCACGGGACAATGTGCGCTGGAGTTCTTGCGAAAGTTGTCAATACAGATCAAATAAAAATCATGTGTTTGCGAGTGCTACAATCTGTGGACGGAGAGAATGTCGGATCTGTTCAGAACATTAAGGAGGCAATTTTATTCGCAGAGGGAAATGGAGCTAAGATCTGCAATCTGAGTTTAGATGGATTTGCCGACGAATCGGAAATTGTTGAGGTAATAAAAAATTCAAATATGTTATTTGTTATTTCCGCAGGAAATGGCCCAGGCCGTGGAGTGGTTATAGAAAATAATGAAGAGTCCATCTATTCTCTCAGCAATGTAATCTCCGTAGCAAATTTGAACTATAACGGTAAATTGTACAAAGAATCAAACTATGGACCAGATACCATTGATATAGCGGCACCCGGAACAAGTATGTTGACAGCTTTTCCGGGAAACAAGTATGAATATGCGACAGGAACTGCAATGGCAGTGCCTGTTGTTAGCGGAATTGCAGCGTTAGTGATGTCTGTAAATGGGAATTATAGCGCAGAGGAGGTGAAGGCGATACTTCAGGAAACGGCAACAGAGCTTCCGGAACTACAAGGGAAGGTTTGTTCGGGAGCAGTGGTCAATGGAGGAAATGCACTAGCTGAAACGGTAGAAGGAGATGAGTCATGAACTAAATTTCAAAAAGTGTTTTGTAGTAGATAATATGCTCATATGAAGTCTAAATACAATACGAATGATGGAAAAAATAGTTGAAAAATTCAGAGGGGAGAAAAACAATGAAAAATTTGAAATGTTTTCTGGCAGTAATATTTGCGACTCTCATATTAGTCAGTTCGGTGTTGGCAGAAAGTGCTGAGTCCTTAAATATTATCGACGACGATTCAGGTTATCGTGAAATAGAAGTATATGATGTATATCTGCCTATAATTGTCGAGGAAGATGGAACTGTAACAGAAACGGATAATGAAGTAATTACAATATATAAGGGAACATATATAGAAAAGTCTGAAAAAAACAGTTCAAACGAGGCCGTAATAAATGGATATACAGATAAGAAGAAAAACAAAACATATTACAATAATATCTATACGGCTACAAACAGTTACTATGGTCAGATTATAGTAGATCTGCAGGGAATCTATTCTACTTCAGAAAGAACCTCAAGCATAACGTCGTGTGTTGCAACTTACAGCGGATCAAATTCTTATCCTAGAATCAAAACAAGTAAAAGCGGGAACACTGCAACTGTTCTATATTCCATTGGAGGATCGGGAAACAAAGGTTGGTCGTACAGTTTGAGTTATATAGGTGGCTATTCTCAAACATCACTGTGAGGAAAGAAAAATGAAAAACAAATTATTTATTATCATACTTGTCCTTCTGGTCACACTAATATTTTGTGCATGCAGTTATTCCGGTTCGGATAACTCTGCCCAGGAGAACCAAACCGCCAATGTCCTTACGCGAAGTGAACTTGATAAGGAGCAGGAAGAGGTTGCAAATTTGTTGGAATCTTCAGTGGGATATAACCTGTATGATTTTGCATTGGAGAATAATTTCGCCAGAATTGAAGTGATATACAAACACTATCAATATGGAGCCCTAATGGAGGAGAAATCGCTTCTTAATATACCTCTTGATAAAAATGCTGCCCAAAATGGAAAGATTGCTCTTTTAACTAATTCGGATTCTATGGATATGAATAACGTCTTAAGCAACAAAATTGTTGTTCAAACGGATTCTGGACGATATTATGTGAACAAAACCGTTTTACAGGATGAGAATACAGCGCCATTCATCAATAACAAAAGAAGTTTGCCTCTTTATGGCAAGGTAAATATCGAACCCAATAAGGAAGTGCCGATTTGGGCGGACTTTCTGTCCGACACGAACGAAGCAGACAGTATTGGAAGTCCATCTCAAATATCAGAGAATCCGTCGGAGAATTTAAATGCCGTAAGAGAATGTTATCTTTTCAGCTGTGTGTTTCATAAGCAACTTGCAACAGCGCAGGAAGAATACAGTCAATATTTCGAAAACTCCATAGATGAAGTAATAGAAAAGTCCGATCTCGGAAAAACCTACGTCGAAATGTTTAAAGACAATCCGAAGGAGTTTGTTGAAATGCTGGATATGGAGGATGAAAACATTCGATGGGAAGTAGGAAACCTCTTGGTCAGTGGATTTTCCGAATCAAATGATCTGGAGACTTTATTATATGATTTAGATGAAATCAGCAACGAAGCAGCTTCTGGACAAGAAAGTGCTTCCGTACAGTTGATAAGACAAATCCTTCAGGGAACGTAGTAGGATAGATCGCCCTGTATGATGTGAGCAATATGTTAAGGGAATTTGCCTTTGCTCTTGAGACTACCTGATTGATCGTAGAAAATGGAGAGAAATTATTTATGAACAGGAAAATAGGACGGTAAGCTGAAACGATATGAGGAAAAATAACATAAGAAAGAGAGGCGATATAAGATTTAATTTAATAAAAGTCGTTTGTTTAAGATATAGAGATATGAAAGGGAGGATGTCAGTGAAGAAGATAACAACAATTTTACTAACTGCAATTATGGTAGTTACAATGCTTATAACACCTGCATTCGCATATATAATCGCAGTGCAGCCGTAACATATGCGGATAGCTATGTTAAAGATCATAATAAAGCGTATAAATATTTTTCAATTAGAGGAAATTGCGCAAATTTTGTGTCCCAGTGTCTGAATGCAGGAGGATTAACTCAAAATTCCACCTGGCATTATTATACATCTTCGCATCAATACACTAATGCTTGGTCTGTGGCCAATGATTTGAAAAATTATCTAAAAAATAATGTTGGAGCGCCAATCCTTGCACCAAAATGGAAGAAAACAGCTATACCAAGTCAAAGAACATATGCGTATGTGAATGATAGTAGCAATATAACTAGTTCAGATGGAGGTCGAGTTGTAGTATTCTATGATTGGAAAGACGATGGAATAATAGACCATGCTAGCATCATTGTGGCAACAGGAAACGCTGAGGATAATACTGGTTATGGAGATTTGATAGATCAAAATTCTACAGATAGAAAACATGTTATATGGCATTTAGATCATTATAATACACACAAAAATACAACAGCAATTTATGCATTCAGAATTCCTTAATTTTAGAAAACGGAGGGAAATTATATGAATAAAAAGATAGGGTTATTGTGTGGAGTCATTCTTGCTATTGCAATACTGGCAGTTATATTTATGGGTTCATCCCCACAAGCCGAAATCAATGAAGAAATGGAATCAACGATAAAAAGTGCATTGGAACTTGAAGTAAGTCAAGCAGATATTGTTGATGACAGCGGAAACTATAATGAAAACTGCCTGAATGAATACCGAAACGAACTGCAGAAAGTCTTTTCAGATGAATCCGGAATTGCGGAAAAAGATTCGGAGATCATGGAAAATATTTTGGCGTCCTACGATGAATATACTGATGTTACACTTGGAACTGAAATCGTCGATCTTGATATCCAAAATGTTGAAATTGAGGGCGATAAAGCGGCAATCAGCCTTAAAGCCACGTGTGTCCAAAAGTATATACCATATGATGACTACTATGACAAATATCAGGTGGTCATTTCGGCCAGTAAAAGTGCGGAGTTGTGTGAACTGGTACGAGAGGAAGACGGATGGAAAGTGATGTCGATAGAAGAGTCTGACTATGTGTTTGGTACGCCGCAGGAAATGGGGCTAACGCAAGAAAATTATGAAAAAGATTTCTCGACAAGACAAGAAGCATGTCAATATGCAGCTACGATCGATTTTAATGATTTTAAAAGTTAAGTATAATAAAAAGGGCTGGTAGATAAATTGGCAAAAGAACGCTTACATGGAGAGACGAATTCTGAACAAAAGGAACAAATCCGTTAGTTGTCGTTTATTCAATTAAGCTAATTTTTATTTACATATGTATCCACAGCAAATCATGAATAAGCTCCTATCTTTGCAATGTTGGATCATTATAAAACTAGAATGCAAATTTGCAAAAATCATATGTAGGCAAATACCCTTACCCTGATGTCACAATATAAATGACATCAGGGTTCTTTTATTAAAGAATAGAGATTCGTTATCGAATTCAGAATGAAGTTCTTCGAAAAATTCAACGTCTCCGCAAATTCCGCATATATTGTATACAGAACATGGTTGTAACCTCGTAAATGCAAAAATGCGAGTTAGTGCACAACTTTCCGAATGTTCGTTGATAATTAAAATGAAGATATGACTCTATCAAATCATTTTATTTTTAATACTCGTAGCAGATTGGGAGACGTTCATCTGATAATAAAATCCCTTTTTATTCATTAGATTATTATGAGTTCCTGTTTCTATCAGGTGTCCGTTTTTTAACACGATTATGTTATCTGCTACAATACAGGAAGATAATCTGTGCGTTGAATAAATAATCAAGTTGTCCGTTTTATTTTGAGATAGATAATTTAATAAAGCCAATTCAGTGTTAGGATCAAGAGCAGAAGAAGGCTCATCAAGAATAATGGCACTATGCCTCTTTGTCATACATCTAGCCAAAGATATAATCTGTTTTTCACCACCAGATGGCTCATAACCTTCGTTATCGAACATTTGAAAAATAGAAGTGTTAACACCGGAAGGCAATTTTTCAAGCAAATAGGTTCCATTTAGTTCTTTTAAGATGTGGATAATATTTTCGTCTGTAGTAGCACTAGAGAAGCTATTTAGTCTGATATTTTCAGCAAGCGTTGCAGCATAGAGCATAGGATGCTGAAACTGAACACTGATATTTTCTCTCAGGCTTTCTTTTGAGATCTCCTTTATATCGATTGAATTGATTAAAATTCTGCCGTATGTTGCATCATAGTAACCAAGGAGAAGTTTAATAAGGGTGCTTTTACCAGAACCATTTGGACCTACAATGCAGGAAATCTCATTCGCATTAAAACAGAAGGAGAAATCCTCTAATACAAATTGCTCCTTATTTGGATATTTAAACCAGACATGTTGAAATTCTACGGTTTCGAATTTATCAATTTTTAATTGACCCTGTCTATCATCTTTAGTATTTGATAAAGAGGTAAATTCTTCTATTGTATTTGACTTTAATCTGTTTTCATAAATGGAGCAGATATTATAGATTAATAGTGATACTTGAGCAATTAAAGAACTAAATAAGCTTTGATATAGCGTGAAATCTCCAATGGAATTAACACCCAGGGAAATACCAGATATGATTTTTAATAACAGAAACAGAGAAACTCCTTCTGGAATGATTGATGAAATAATGAGAAAACGACTCTGTCTTTTCTTAATTCGTTTAATTAGTTTTTGCAGATACAATGAAGTACGTTTATGCTTTGAAAGTATAACTTCGGATAAATTATAGGCCCGTATTTCGGTAGCATAATCCTTAAGAAATGAAATGGTTTCATAATAACTAAGCTCTCTTTGAGAAGACAAAGTCTCCCGCTTTATAGTATAAGATTCATTTGATGAAAAAATAGAAATAACAGCAAGAGGCAATAATGAAAATAAAATAAATAGACATAACTTATAATCGTACATTGAAATCATGATAATCGATATTGATACAGATATAAAGGAATTTATGCTATCAAAAACATTCCATATCAAGTTGCAAAAAGATAAAAAATCAGACTGTACAAGATATAAAAGATCAAGATATTCAGGAGAATCAAAATTCTGGATTTTGGTGTTTAAAGACTGGCTCATTAGCAGTTCTGAAACAGTTTGCTGAAGCACATATTCATAAACATCCTCTATATAGGACTGATACCTTGAAAGTGAATTCGAAAGAATTTTGCAAATTACCAAAACGGAAACATAAATTATGACCACATGAAATAGACCGGTCTCAAGAGAATCTAGACTGACTTTCATCATATACATAATTACATATGGGATGATTGTGTTAATGAGAGACACAATTAACCGGATTATGGTATATTTTTTTGAAACTTTCCATGAAATTTCAATACATAAAACTAAACTGTGGATATACTGCCGTATTCCGCTAATGTGTTTGGTGTGTTCTTGAGAATCTTTATACATTCTCGACTCCTTTGTTAAAATATTCTACAAATTATATTGAATATTATGTCAGACAATATAGCGGTATATTTCTGATGAACTAACCAATCTGTGAGCATTTTTGACTATATCAAGAGGGGTAATATTGTTTGCCGCATAAATCAAATCAGAATTTTTAAGTTGTGGTTCAGAAAACACAAACGATTCAGCTAGATTGTGAACAACACTCATTATATTTGGCTCACAACGGTTCAGAGTATTTTTATACAGTTTGATAAATTGTTCCGCAAGATGAAATTTCTCCTGATATGTTATGATTTTTGATAAAGATTCAGCTAAGCAAGGTTTAAAAAACATATCTTTATGGAATAATAATATCCGAAAAGTATTTTTTTCTTTAGAATATCGAAATATATCTGTGGTGATTTCGTCATCAGATAATCCGAGCGTTAATGATATAATTTCTTCAATGTAAGATATTGTTATTTGATCCAACAATTTAAAAAATGGTGAAAATCTGCCGTATGCATCATCACAGATAAATAAAATCTCTTGAGGCCTAATTTCAGATTCGCAATAATCATTATGGTTGAGTCGAGAAGCCTGATCAATGTTCTGACCGCTGAATAATTTATGTTTAGGAATTATACAACTCCAGCTATAATGTGGAGCTTCGGCAGGAAAAATTTGAATCAAGGCCATGTTCTCTGCAGTATAATTTTGTTCATATGCTTTCTGCAAATCAGAATAGACTATTTTAGAGATCGCATTCTCATCGCCGATAGGGAAAGAACTTGCTATGCCGCATCGGCTTAGCATGTCCTTATAGGGATAAAATTGTTTCCATTGCTTCAATGCCTTGTATTCATAAATAATGTCTCTGCGCACAGCATCTAATTTCGAATTCGAAAGATGAATCCCTAATACAATGTCATATATAACCTGTATGGCTTCGCTGTAATGGTCTAAAGTTGGTTTGCATTCTATGGTATATTCTGTTTTGCAGAAATCAGTTTCCCCCTTAATCTTTCCATAAGAGAAAGTATAGCTGTTGGTTGAAAGAAGCATATGTTCGAGAAAATGAAATGCACATGGTGGGCTACAAACATTTTTAACAACCAATTTGATTATAGTATTGTTTATAGTATCTGATTTCAAAAAATAAGAGGGAATCTTTCCCAAATTCATACATCTGTTGATTTGTGTGTTTTTATCCATAACAGCTATTCAAAAGTCATTTCGTTTAGCATTTTAATTACTTCGGGATTCGATTCAAGCAATTGATGGTATCTTATCAGATTGTCGGCGATCATTCTTTTTTCGTCTTGGCATATCAGCCTTTTTTTATCAATATTAAGACCGTTTTTGTCATAGCATGTCGCATAGCATACTCCGCATAAATTAACAGCCCAGCAGTTGTCGCATTGCTCAATGCTCTTTTTTTCATAATCCTCTACATACCATTTTTTGATGGACTTAACATCAACACCATGATTAACATCACCTATTTCAGGACATTCACCTACACGTTCACAAACTTTATAATTTCCTTCAGCAGTTACATAAAGCTTTCTTCCAGCTGGCACACAGCAACCATTGAATTTGTTAAACTCAATTGGTAAATTAGAAATCATACGATAATGAATTGGCAAAAGCCCCCGAAGGGTTTCGGACCAAGTAAATAAATTTTGTTTGTCGTCTTTCTGCTCTTCCCAAATGCTCAGAGGTTTCCACTCTTCATCCGAAGAGACTTCTTGCAACTTCGATAAAAATAGGCTGTCATCCTCGTCGCCATACTCAACGTATGAGTAAAGTTTAGAGATATTTCTGGCATTATCATTGAAAAACTTCTGTATGGAATTAAATTTGCTTTCGGTGTAAGGAGGCGCAATTACAGAATTTATCATAATAAATTCCTCTGATTTTTTTCCGTAGGCTTCAAGAGCATTATAAAAGCCGGTGATAGCAAGATCAAAGCTCCCTCTTCCGTTTGGAAATACTCGGTATGAATTATGTGTGGATTCGTCTCCATCAATGCTGAAAACTATACTGAAATTTGGTATAGAAGAAAAATATTCAGCTTTTTCTTTAGTCAAAAGAGTCCCATTAGTTGTCATGGAAAAAGAAATTTCACGATTACTTGGATTTTTATTTTGAATATAATCAATACACTGTTGAACTAAATCATAATTTAATAGCGGCTCACCTCCATAAAATGCCACGGTGGCCTTCTCACTATCAGCGTTCTTAAGAAAATAATCAAGTGCAGTTTTGGCTGTTTGAAAGTCCATATTTATCATGCCATAATCGCGGAATCGTTTGTTTTCCGGCTGATAAATACAATATTTGCATCGAAGATTACATTCTTGCGTTACTTCTAAGCAGATCTGCTTTAACTTTTTGATGCTTTGATTGAGACAGATATTTTGTTCTCCAAGAAGCCGACCGTGATAAGTAGCTTTTAAAATATTTTCGGAAATTATCGCGGCTATAATGTCATCGAGAGCGGTGCTCAATTCACTGCTTTTCAAATTGAGATCCTCGGGGGCCAGGCAGTCGTTCTTTTCTAAATAGGAAAGAACAATAAAAACATTCTGCGAGCACTCCAGCACTTTTCCTGTACCTGAATCGAAAAAATAGTATTTATTGTTGCTTTGAAAGGTCTTTCCAAGACTGTTAAAATGACTTTTTTTAGGGGTATTTAAAATGTATTGGATCTTATCATTGATGTTTTGCATTATAGACTCCCACTTTTCAAATCAAGTTTTTGCTAGTGATATTTGTGGTGACAGTAGCCGCTGACTGCAGCAAAATAAAAAATCGGAATTTCAAAAATTTCACAAGCTATAATAAAAATTGGATACCAGATGGCAAGATTTCCTAGATAGATATAGTTATAGCTAAACAATGAAACTTCAAAGCAATTTAGAAGCCCGCTTCCGCCAGAGGGGAAGAGCGCTGAAATAATTAGAAAAATATTGCTTTGGCTAAGAAAGCCTAAAAATATTGGAGTAAGAAACACTACAGTGCCTGCCATGATGCTCTTCGACGGAGAGGAGGTTTTACTAGAAAAAAACAGGATAGCCGCAGAAACAGCTAGTGAGGTAATATATCCAGCCAAGGCAATAAGTCTTTGAGCCTGCAGGACAGTAAGGGGGACAAAGCAAGTGGCGTCTACAATCATCTGTATCGAGGATCGAAGAGAATCTTCTGTATAAAAGATACGGATATGTAGCATAAACAACAACATGCATCCCCAATATAGAATTGTGACAATAATGAAAGAGGTTAGATTACGCGCATGGGCTATCATATTTTTTCCGTGTTTTGAGGTTCGAATTATTGAGTCGGTGTAATCGGTATAGGACCCGGAGTATATCGATGAAAATAACAAAGTGAATAATAAAACATAGAGCATAATAAGAAAGGTCAGATGGTCCAATACACTGGAATTATAACCGGCATGGTAGACATATGGTGTAGTGACATTTGAGTTCATGATTTGCGGAGGAAAGATTAAAGTCTTGCCTGCAATATTCAGATCACCCATTTTTTTGATTACTGCTTTTTTTTGTAATGTATAGTAAGTAGCTGATACTTGCTCTGGGTCAATATTTGCAAGTATTTCATAAACGTTGTTTCCATCACTGATACCTCTCCAAAGTGTCAAATAGTCATCAAGGTAACCAATCTCGTAATAAAAGTTGGTGTCGTTGAGGTCTCCTTCGTATTTTTTATATGCTTTCTGATAGAGTTTTATACTGTTAGCCAGCTTCTCCGAAGTGACTTGACCTTCCAGATCTTCTGTTGCTTTCTGCTGATTTTCGATTGCAGATTTCCCTGTATATACCATGAGCTCACCGTCATCATTCATTTCCTGGAATTGTGGGAATGTGTTTATCCTGAGCATAAATAATGCAGTTACAGCTATAAAAATCAGAATTATTATTTTGTTGGTTCTTGACTTTAATAAGCGGTAAAGCTCGGCTTTCACAAGTTCTTTCACTTAGAAGTTTTCTCCCTTTGTTGCAAAATTTTTGAGGAACGCATCCTCCAGTGTGGGATGAACGTTTATGGCATTTTCTGAGGGCTTATGATTTGAAATAACACGCAAAACAACTTCTCCGTTATATATTTTTCGACTTGCAATGATGCAATTGCTTTCTATAAATGAGGCATTCTTTTGGTCAAGTAAACAGTTCCATACTTGACCGCTTATATTTCGAGTAAGGGCATCAACGGATCCTTCTTCAATAAATTGTCCGTCCTTCATCATGATGATAGTATCAGCCATATATGTTGCATCAATTACATTATGTGTAGATATTAGTACGATACGATTTTCCGATATACTTGTAATGATATTTCTGAAGTTTGCAATCTCCTTTGGATCAAGTCCGACAGAGGGCTCGTCCAGTATAAGAAGATTCGGATCATTAAGTAAACTCTGAGCGATTCCTAAACGTTGCTTCATTCCACCAGAATATTTTCGAACCTTTTTCTTTGCAACACTTGTTAAATTTAATTGCTCGAGAAGTTCCTGACTTTTGGCTGAAATAGCAGATTTTGGAAGCCCTTTAATGGTGCCCATATATTTTAAAAACTCTATTCCGCTAAAATCTGAAAAATACCCAAAATGCTGAGGAAGATATCCCAACCTGGAACGGTATGCTTCACTTGCACAATCGATACCATTGAGAGAAATACTTCCTGCAGAGGGAGAAATCTCACCGCTAATCATTTTAAACAAGGAACTTTTCCCAGACCCATTAGGACCGAGAATACAATAGATTTTTTCATTAAAAATATAGTTTATTTCATTTACAGCTGTGATATCTTCATACTGCTTTGTCAAATTGCTTAATATGAGCTCCATATCTCTCTCCATTATTTGTGTTGTTTATAACAGAAAAGCGGCAATGCAATGATCGGTTAAGTTGTTATGTTGATTTTCTGATTGTTACTTGCGCATGCATGTAGGTTCCTGTGCTACTTACCGATGTACAGCCACAACCGCAATGCAAGCAAGTATCCGAACCTTTTTCACTTTTGGCAGTTGCATAGGCAGCCGAGGTTCCGCAGTAGCATGCTGTGAGTTTGTTAATGGTAATCTGTTTTTCAGTGTTTCTTCCTAGTGGATTGACAACTTTCATAATAGTCCTTTCTGTGATGGTGCAATTGCCGCTTTATTGATAAAATAATTTATGCTTTCAGTGAGAAGTTCATATAATTTTTTTTGCTCAGTGTATGAAATATAAATATTTCAGCAAATTCACAAGTCAAACTATAAACAGGAAACCACACGGCTATATTTCCAAAGGATATGTAAGTGGTTTCGTAGAGAAACTGATTCTCGAAAGAACCTAATAAAGATGTTCCACAGGACGGTATCAGTCCGGCAATTATAAAAGACAGATTCCCGTCCAGAAGCCAACCGATAAGAAAGGGGAGAAAATAAATTACAACTCCAACCATGGTTGCGTTTGAAGGGGCTTTTGATATGCTGGAGAAAAATAAAGTGAGCATGACAACGGAAATGGCGGAGATGTATCCGGCGGCTGCAACTGCAGCGTAGGCCTGCCCTAAGCTAATCGGCATGAAATTTACTAGATTTGCACTCATCTGTATCGATGTTTTCATGGATAAGGGCGTATAATAATAGGTTATAGAGGCAAGAAAGATTCCAATACATGACCAGTAGAGCAACGTAGCCAAAATAAGGGAAGCAAAATTTCTGGCACGGGCTAGGTGCGCTCGCCCAAAACGACTCGTGCGTACTAAAGAGTCAGTCTTGTCGTGATATCCTTCCGAGTAGGTCCCGCTAAACATAAAAATAAACAGGAGGACCATCAGCATGATAAGTAAAGAAAAGTTGTCGATGCAGGAGCTTATGCTTCCTGAATAGAATGTGAAGGGTTCTGTTTTTCTATCAAGCTGAATCGGTTCCGGAAGCAGGACTTTACCTAACAGATTTTTCTCCTGAAGCTTTTTTTTAATATAATTATGCCTCAGCTCATAGAAATGCGAAATATCTTGGTTGTCAACCAATGCGGTGGTAAAGGATTCAGAATTTTCATACCACTTAAACACTTCCAACATCTCCATGTATCCGCTAATAGAAGAAGCTTCGGATTCAAGTTCTGGATCATTTGTCCCTTCAATATAGACCGAATTATATAGTTTCGCAGCTTTCAGTATTTTTTCCTCGGTAACTTCACCTTGATATTCCTGCATAAGATCGTTAAGCCGAATTACTGCGGCACGGCCTTTATAACCTTCTTCATAGGCTATGCTATCCCCATAAAAATACTTTAGAAAAGATTCAGCACGGATAACAAATAATACAGAAAGTAAAAGCATAAGCGCAATCAGCAATCTATTTGATTTAAACTTTATGATGCGGAAAAGTTCCGCTGAAATCAGTGGTATCATAGGCCCTCTTTTTACTTTGTCGATTAATGTTACGACAGAAAATGGTAGTTCACTTTTTATGAAGGGTAGATTTGTGATTTCTTAAGCAAACATCTTGCAACTAACAAGCTAAGGCTCATTCAAGATTTAGATGTTTTTTTAGCATTCTTACTGTAACAATATAACTGACAACGGCAACTACAAAGGACTTGACGATGCCAAAATACAGGAGAAGTTCAAGATATTTAAGGGTCCCCGAGTCTTGGATGTTCTGAAAACTAGCAGATGTTTCACCGGGATATCTAAGTAGCATGGTTACTGCAATGACTGCGACGAGGATAAGAAGCGTCAGAAGACTCTGATTTTTACTCCGGCTATATCCGATTGATAATGCCATATAGAAGACAAGACAGATTTCCATGAAGCATATGATTATAAATATTATAGTTAGCACCGTTAAATTGTGATAACCTTGAAGTCCGGTAACACCCTCATCGGTAATTGGAAGGCTTCCTTCCGAAGCCATAAGCTTAAGGTAGACAAATATACTCAAACTCGAGACAGATGCGGTAATAATAAACCATGCCCAGGCGACAATCAGTTTTGACAAGACAAGGTCTTGCACATGAACAGGCAACGTGAACATCAAGTAACCTTCGTCTCCCAGAAGATTGGTTCGGAAACGATGGATCATTCGTGCTAGTGTCAAAAAGAACAACGCAAATATCATCCCAAGAAATCCCACGGTGAGGAGTACGCGCAGGAACGAAAGAGCCTGAAGCGTATTGATGCCAGCGTATTCCCCTTCTATAAGCTGGGTTTGACGCAAAAACCACCTGCGCTGAACGAAACCTGCGCAGAAAGCAAGTATAGGGATGAATATCAGAAAACGAATCATATCTTTTGTCGCAAGGAACTCATGCTTCAGCAGCCTTAAGAGCATCGAAACACCTCCCTGAAAAAGGAATCGATACTTTGATTTTTATTTTCTCTTATTTCATCAGAAGCCTTATCTAGGACGATCTTTCCTTGGTCAATAAAGAGAACATGATCCAAAATATTCTCCACTTCTGCAATCAGATGTGTAGCAATCAGCACAGCTGAATCCTCGCGGTAGTTTCCTATTATTGTGCGGATTATATAATCTCTGGCGGCTGGGTCAACACCACCAATCGGCTCATCAAGAATATATAATTGCGCCTGCCGGCTCATGACTAGGATGAGTTGAACTTTTTCTTTCATTCCCTTGGACATTTCTCTAAGTTTTATTCTGTCATTAATATTCAGTTCATAAATCATTTTTTCCGCGGTGCTTTTCTGAAAATCATCATAAAAGTCCTGAAAGAAAAGTATAAGCTGATTCATTGTCATCCAGTCCGGGATGTATGATCGTTCCGGTAAATAGGAAATAATTTTTTTAGATTGAATCCCCGGCTCTTGGCCTGCAATCAGAATCTTTCCAGAATTTTTTGTGAGAAGACCGTTTGCAATTTTTATAAGAGTTGTTTTGCCACTCCCGTTCGGGCCAAGCAGCCCTGTGATTTCGCCGGCACGGAGAGAGAAGCTGACATGGTCTAAAACTAGTGCTTCCCCATAGGATTTGCATAACTCAGAACACTGCAGTAATGTCACGAGATGCGACTCCTTTCTCTTTTTGCACGGATCATAGCAATAATTTCTTTTGTTTCGAACCCCAAATCTTTCATTGCACTCAAAAATATTTCCGTGCTTTCGTTAGCAAGTGCCTCTCTAATTTCTTCAATTTTCTTAATATCTCTGGTCACAAATCTGCCTGTTGTTCTTTTACTGTAAACAAGATTTTCCTGTTCAAGTGTCTGCAGTGCTCTCTGCATGGTGTTAGGATTAACACCTGCTTCTATGGCCAAAGCTCTGACCGGCGGTATCTGTGATCCTGGAGGAAATTCCCCAGAAACGATGGCTAGTTCCAAATGATATACGATTTGTGAATATATGGGAGTGTTGGCGTCAAGATTCCATTCCATGATGGCCGCCTCCTGCAATTTGTATTAAACAATTAGTACAATAACACAATAGTATAATACTATGCTGTCAGGGGACTGTCAACCCAAATAGCCGCACAAGACTTTCTATAAATTTAAAAAAGAAAACGCAAGAAAAAACAAACAGATATGAACATCACCTTGAAGTTCTATACGCTAAAGGACCACAAAAAATGCTCCGTTTATAACAAACGGAGATTTCTGCTTGTTATAAACGGAGCGAACAAGATTTTTTTGCATATCGTCCTATTAGGAATGCATCTGCGCCAGCTGAAGGGAGATTTCCCGAATTGCCCGTTCCGCTTCGGGGACATCAGTGTGATTGGAAGCGAAACACAGTACGAACGGTCTTTCTGTGTATACGATTGCGACATCATTGGTGATTCCGTCATCTTCGCCTGTCTTATGAGCTACCTGGATCCTGCTGTCAAGATATCCGGGGATCTTGTGGTTTATCTGCTGCTTTAGAAGAAGTTCTTCCATCTCGATGCTTACGGACTCCGAAATGAAGCTGTGAGACCAGATTTTTTCCAGAAGTTCCCCCATTTCTTTCGGAGAAATTCTGTTTTCCAGTCCTCGCGCTGAGCCTTCCGCATCAAACAGAAGTCTTTCGATGTGACTTTTTTCCATTCCAATCTGCTTAAACTGTTCATTGAGTTCATCGATGCCGAATCTGCGGATCAGAAGATTTGTGGCAGTGTTGTCCGAAATTGTGATCATCAGTCCGCAGAGTGTCCTGACGGATACCTCTATCTTTTCTCCGAAGAATGGAAGCGCACCGCAGGAAGGCATTTTATCTTCTTCTTGGCAAACCAGGACCTCCGACAGATCGGCGTTGCCCTCCGAGCAGAGCTTCATAATGGAAGCATAGATCGGCAGCTTGATGACGCTGGCGGATTCAAACAGATCCTCGTCCCTGAGCCCGAAGGATTCTCCGGAAATCAGATCCTTATAGTAGATGCCGACGTCACCGGGGACTCGGCTCAGTCTTTCCGTGATAAAATCGTAATTCAAAATGTGCCTCCTATGGTCAGTTGTCTATCATATCCGTATCATAATCCACGCCGCCGTTGAGTTTCCGGAAAATGAAGTATACCGGAATACAGATGGCAATGATGATCAGACCTTTGAGCGAGGTGATGGGGTCGGATACGAAATTGTTTACCAGCAGTACTACAAACAGAATGATGGTTAGGATGATGACCGGAACTCCGCCCCAGACTTTATAGAGCCTTTCCATATCCGGATACTTTTTCCGGAAGATGAGTACGGCGATGATAGCCAGAAGGTTGATCAGTGCGCTGAGGGTGATCAGCCAGTCGGTCAGTGTCTGAAGGTCGTTGAAAAGGACCAGGATAATGGACATGCCCGAAGAGGCGAGGATCGCCTTGGCGGGAACGCCTTTGTCATTGACATCACCGAGGGCCTTGAAGAAGTATCCGCCTTTTGCCATGGCGTAGTAGGTCCTCGGGAAGACCAGACAGTCGCCGTTGACCGTACCGATGATACCGATGGTCATACCGGCCAGCACTATCCATTTTCCGATACCGCCCAGGGTTCGTGTCGCGGTCTCGGTTCCGAGATAAAGATTGCCGCTGGATACCATGGAAGTGACTTCTTCCGCCGGGATCACGCGGTAGATCGCCAGATTGAAGAGAGTATAGATCAGTGTGATGCCGCCCATGGAAAGGATGATGGCAAGAGGAATATCTCTGCGGGGCTTTTTCATTTCACCGGCCACCGTGTTGAGGTTCGTCCATCCCTCATAGGCCCACAGGCTGGCAAAAGTGGCATAACCGATGAGTTTGATGGCTCCGGTAAGACCGGGCTTCCCGCCGAGAAATGCCGTTCCGGGATTCAGATCCGGAGACTGATGCCCGAAAAAGAGCCCGACGATGATGACCAGAGCCAGCGGAATGACGCGGGCTACCATCGTGAAGTTCTGGAATGCCGCCGCTCCTTTGACTCCCCGAAGGTTCAGCAGAGTGAAGATCACGATGATCGCGATGGCGAGGATCTTTACGACAGGCTGAGACAGACCGTAGAGCTCCGCAAACGGGGTGACGGCCGCCAGAGACAGTGCGGCAATGGATCCCGAACAGGTCAGCAGAAAGCCGGAAAAGCCGTTGATAAAGCCGAGGATCGGATGATAGGCTTTGGAAAGGTAGGTGGTCAGGCCTCCCGTGACGGGCATCTCGGCGCCGAGCTCGGCAAAGCACAGACCGCCGAGAATGCTGACAAGACCGCCGATAAGCCAGCAGATCAGCGCCATGCCCATGGACATGTTGGTCCTCTCCAGAACATAGCTCCCCAGATAGTAGATTCCCGATCCGATGGTCATGCCGGCCACCAGACTCACGCCGGAGAACAGCCCCAGTTCTCTTTTCAGGTGTCCTCCGCTCATTTTGGTTTTCTTATTATCCATTTCTTTCCTCCTGATGATTTTTTAGGAGTTTACTGCTTTTTTATTATACATAATTAACCCTGCGATTCACAGTGGCAGAAATACTGGATTCTGACAGCGGGGATTCTTTCGTTTTTGTATCTTTCGCATATTACATGTAAATGGAAGGCGTCGGAAAAATACGGAAAAGAGGGGAAAGAGGACGAAGGACGGTTGTGAAAAGCCTGCGGATACGGTAAACTGTGTGTCAGAACCGCGATTCGGGTGAATATGCTCACCTGCAAGTTAAATCTGATAAATGGAAAAACAGGGGGAATTGATCCGTGAAAGATTTTGCCAAAGATACGCTGAGGATCGCACTGGCGCAGGCGGCGCCTGTGCTTTTTGATAAGAAGGCAAGCTCCGAGAAGGCCGTCCGGCTGATCCGGGAAGCAGCGGAAAAGGGAGTGGAAATGATCGTATTTCCGGAATCCTTCATTCCGTGCTATCCCTATGGACTGAACTTCGGATTCAGTGTGGGAAAAAGAACTCCGGAGGGCCGTCTTGACTGGAAAGTATACTATGATAATTCCGTGCTGGTGCCCGGCGAGGAGACCGAACTGCTGTCGAATGCGGCAAAAGAGGGAAACATCTATGTCAGCATCGGCATCACGGAGCGGGATCAAACCAACGCAACCCTATACTGTACGAACCTGCTGTTTGCACCGGACGGGACACTGGCCGCCAAGCACCGGAAGCTCAAGCCCACCGGAGCCGAGCGCTTTATCTGGGGAGACGGGCAGGAGGGACTGTTTCCGGTCACGCAGACGCCGTGGGGGCCGGCCGGTGTCCTGATCTGCTGGGAAAACTATATGCCGCTGGCAAGAGTGGCCCTGTATGACAAGGGAATTTCGCTGTATCTTGCTCCCAATACCAACGACAATCCCGAATGGCTGGATACCATGAAACATATTGCGATCGAAGGTCACTGCTTCGTCATGAATGTGGATCAGTATGTGACAAGGCAGATGTATCCCGAGTCTCTTCAGTGCCAGGATGAGATCGCCAGGCTTCCCGAGACCGTCATGAGGGGTGGAAGCTGTGTGGTGGATCCCTACGGTCACTATGTCACTGAGCCCGTCTGGGATAAGGAAGAGCTCATTGTTGCGGACTTGGATATGCAGCAGGTCCCGTCGAGCCGGATGGAATTCGACGGCTCAGGTCATTACTCCAGACCGGATGTGCTGAAACTGACCGTGGAGGACAAATGAAAAAGAGCCCCGAAGAGCATGCCTATGGAAAAGAGAACGACGCGAGATCACGCTGAAAAATAGAAATTTAAATCTGCGATCTTCGGGCAAAAACGGGGAAAATCCGCGTAAAATCTGGAAATTGACAAGACAAGTTCGTGCAACAACGCACGAACTTGTCTTTTTTTGTTGATTTCCAGACGGCTTGGTGATAAGTTAAATAATAACATGATAGGTAAGACTATCGAGAAAAGATAAAGGTCTTTCTTTTTCCGGCAGAGTAGGTAAAAATTAGGAACAGGCGGAAGAGGAAGACGTAGTTTTTAGGCTTGAGTTAGTCTAGACTAATTCAAAAACATGAGACGTGTTTGGGAGATGGAAATGTGATATCCAGAACGGGACAGACCTTTGAATATACACTGCAGGAAAGAGCAGAGGATTTTCTGACGCAGGTCTTTAAGCAACATAGAGATCTTGGTCGGCAGGATATTGCCGAAGTCTGCGAAAAACAGGAGATCACAGAGGCGGAACTGAGACATATCATTAAATACCTTCAGGAAAACCATCTGATATATCGCCCGGAAGAATCCGACGGAAAAAGTTCCGTAAAGGATTTGGAAACTCTGCCTCGGGAGAATCTTAAAGAAGAACAGGCTGAGCTGAGATTCACCGATTACGGATACGAATACGCGGAAAAACTGATACAGAAAAACGATAGTCTGGTAGCGCTGCTAAAAATGGTGAGCAATGCCGATGAAAGCATTGTCAGGGATGACGTCAGCCGGATTGAACATGTGGTCAGTGATGCGACAATACAGGGGATCGAAGCGTTTATCCAGAGCGGACAGCCGAACAACCGTGTGATCAAGGACCGGGATCTTAATTTCTTTTATGAGAAAGGGAACTATAAATTCGCGGTTTGTCTTTACGAACCCAATACACACTATCCCAGGAAACTATCCAAGGAAAACTCTTCCATCGAAAACATGATCGAAGTGAAGATTGCAAACAGCGGCTCTTCCATGCTGCTTCATAAAAAGAAAAATGCGGAATTAAAAAAACCGATCATGTGGTATTCGTATAACAGGCAGTGGGTAAGGGCTGTCGCGACCAGAAGAGGATATAAACTGCCGACAAGTGTGTTTACCTATACTATTTGTGCAGCGCTCCCGGTAAGAGAGGGTAATGTAGTAGTGGGATTTACAAAGGACAGGGAACGGGTTCCAGAGGATCGAGATATACGGGAACTCAGTGTCCATCTATGGTGATCCGGAGACAGACGACAGTTTTTACTTAGAATTAGAGCAGGGGAAAAACAATGGAAAAAGAGTTCAAGGAAATGAACATGGAGTCGGGAGACTCGGAGCTCGACATCGAACAGGAGACGAAAAGCGGGTCATCCGTCGAGGGAAAAGGGAAAAGCTCCGGAAAAATCAAAAACGACTATTGGGGAAAGATGCCAAGACCCTCTCTGATAAAGATTCAAATGATGGAGGCCTTGAGCAGAGATGAGGAAGGATCCTACGGAAAAGTAAAACGAGTGGCTGCAGCCTGCGGAACAGACCATTCCAAGGTGAGCCGGTATTTTTCAGAAGCGATTGAAGCTGGATACATTACGAAAAAATTAGAGCTTACGGACATTGGAAGAGAGTGGACCGGTAAATACAATGCCCTGCAGAAACAGGTCAGGAAATATCTTGAAAATATGCAAGTGGCAGGTCCGGATCTGGACAGCGGTATTGACGCCATGATCCGAAACTTTGACTACAATACACTGGACCGGATGACGAGAAATGTGAGGTCTGCGGGCAAGCAGGTCGACAACAAATACCAGGAATTTAGAACGGGGAAAGGTTTGGAAATAGATAGTCTTCTGGAGAGAGGTCGATTCCCCGTTGATTTTCGGATACTAAGGATAAAATCCAACCGACAGGAAACCGAATATAAATTATCCATGGCGGACAAGGGCTTTGAAAAACCGGCCGTTTTGAGTGTCAATAATAGAGGTTCGTTTCTGGAACTGACCTTAAAGGAAATGGCTGAAGCATCCGGGATCACGGGAAGACTGATGCGAGGACAGCTGGAAAAGCTGAAATACGGAGATGGAGAAGACCTCAAAGAAGTACCGGTCAAGGGAGAAAAGATCCGGATTCCCGCCAGAGCCTTTGAGTACAGGGACCTCGACGGAGGCCGATTTATGGCGACAGCCTACATTACGGTTACATGCAGTGTTGGGACGGAACATATGCCGGAGAGCAGAGCAATGCTGTTTTTCTGGCTATAACAGGCTAACAAAGGAGCTTGCCAAGATGAGAGGCAAGCCCTTTTTTATTGTCGTTATTTTTAAGAGCAAGGGCAGTGGAGTATTTTGAATTAATGAAAAGAACAAAATCTGTTTTTTGCCGTTTTTAAAATATTGATAGCTCTTTTTTCAATCTTTCGTTTTCTCTTTTTAACCAGCAAATCAGACTATATCGAAAAGTAAACTCCAAAATTGGAACTCATTTTTTGCTGGAAAAATCGAAATTTAAATTGAGAATTTTGATTTTCAAAAGCCGGAAAAACGCGTAAAATAAGGCTTTTTCCAATTTCGGTTTGTGCGAACTTGCACAAACCGAAATGTTTTTCTTGAAATAGAGAAAAGACACTGATATGTTGGATTCAAGGATAGTTAGTGATAAATAACAAATGCTCGAAATCTCCTATTATACCCTTACGAGAAGAAGGAGATTTAATTTTAGCATAAGGTTAGTAACAGCTAACTCCTAATATTATGTTGGAGGTAGAAAATGTTATGAGAAGCAAAAAAATCATTAAACGTTTAGGAACGTTTGTGGTAGTTACAGCAATGATTTTATCCTTATGTATTTCGGCGTTCGCGGAGCAGACGACTGTAACAAACCCATCATTTATAAAAGAATCTGGATCCAGCTTGGCTCTTGGAATGGGGACAGGAGTAATCTCTGATGCCTACATGGAAGGAGACAGTTTGATTGTAGAGCTACAACCGTATTCGAGATGGCTATTATTGACTTATACTGGTGAAATTACGGAAGCATATTACCTTGATTCATCTGGTAACAAAGTTGACGAAACCAACCTGGTGGACGACAGCGTAATGGAATTAGATCCATCTAGAGTCGTTGAGACACCAACATCTGGCGTGTATGGAATCTATTTGAAGCTTACATTCAGCATGTCTCCGTCAACACCTCCTGGAATGAGTGAGACGATGAATGCATACTTCACATGTGATGAGTGGAATTCTTAAAAATATTTGCAATGACTATAACATGAAAATATCATGTTGTAATTTTATAAAAGATTAAAATTTAAATACAGAGACTGGCATACATATAAGATATGCCAGTCTCTAGACGTTTCAAAATCCGCAGGAGATATAATATATGTGTAAATTAATTAAAAGAATTACAACTTTATTTTTGTTGCTGCTATGTTTTACTTGGCTTGTTCCGAAGGGATATGCAGAAGGAACTCTCGAAAATGGCAATTATCTCACTACCTTGAACTTTACGAATTGGGATGAAAGTGAATACGCTTATTCAGGAATCAAGTTATCCCCACATGCGTTTATAATGCAAACGAGCGGAAAAACCTACCTTGAAATTGAAGTTACAGGATACAGTCGATATCAAGCGATTTATATGGTAAAGCAGGAATATAACGACAAAATTTCTGAAATTTCTTTAAGCGATGGAGGGAAAATAGGCTCCGATTGGACAAACAAAGATGGAGGGGAATTGACAAATTATGACAAGTTAAAAGCCGAATATGTAGATGAAAATATCAATAGTTATTTTAACAAGTTAACCCCTATTTTGAAAAATGACTCACTGGATACTGCTGTGTTTTTGATTTCGGATGTAGATTTAAGTAAAAAAATAGGATTAGTGGGTTACCTGGATATCACCACAAATATAAATTGGAAAAAAGAACCTGAAGCTACAAAGCAATGCAACTCCTTAACGTTCAACATAGAAGCTGATAATTCAGAAAAGACATTTAACACGGTGATAATGACAGCTCTACAAGGTGCTGCACAGGAAAATCTTTCGCTGGATATAGATTTATATGCTTTTTCATCGGCTGAGAAGACTAGCTATTGGGAACAGGAGGCCAGTTATAAGGCAAAGTGTCTGGATGATACGGATTTTAAAAAATGTGAATACAAAATTGATACGAGTACACATAACATAACTGCTAAATTATATCTTAACGATGATATGGCCGATCAATCAATAGAGGTATACGCCGCAAAAGCGAGGTCTGATGATAATATTAAATATTACAACAGGCTAGATAATTATATAGCAGGAAGATATGGCGTAGAATGGGATACAGTCAACGTGTATGATAAAACGGATAATAGTATCACCTTTACATTCGACAGTAATGAGGCTCTTTTTGGAAAATATGTAAAATTTATTATTGATGACCAGGAAATTATGGGGACAATACTGTTGACAGATCAGGATTGTTTCAGCCCAATTTCCTATACCGATGAATCAACAGGCATAATCTATGAAAACACTAGAGTGAATCTAATAGGCCACTCCACAAGTTTCAATGCAGTTAAGAGCGAAGATTCAAATGCAATTAAAAGCATTGAAAAAGTAGCGAGTCAAGGGAATTATTTGATATATAATATTAAATTTACAGTGGACGGAGAAAGCTGGAAACAGAGAAACAAGGGAAAAATCTTAGTTCCAATTCCTGAAGAGTGGGATACCGAAGATTTCTACGCAGAAATTACGTCGTATAAAAATAACAACTTTCAGAATACAGAGAGCATTTCAGGGAATAAGAATATTGTAGAAATAGATGGAACCAAGTATCTTGAATACAGTAATGTCAGCAGCTTGGTGCTTGATGGAGGAAACATAGCAATTGCACAAATTAAAAAACCAAAAGATGTTTCTGAACTTGAAGCAGGAACCTATACGGTAGAAGCTAATTTTCTGAAATCCGGATCCGATGCTCAAGTCTCGATGGCCAGTAGAGCTATGGATAGTAGTGCGATTTTGGTTGTTGATAGTGAGGGGAATAAGGAAGTCTATCTGAAATTCCCGGGAATAAGTCTCAATGATGATGGAGATAAGGCATATTTAGGCGGACTATGGAATGTATCAGAGGATGATACAGAATATTACGATTTTGCAACAGATGAAGATGGAGCATTATTAGATAATTCCAAATTTGATGCGAATACAGAATTTGGTTGTGTCACCTATGTAAAAGTCAAATTATCAGATTCAACATGGGATTCAAGTGCCAAGAAATATGCGATGAAAATAATTGCACCAGCAATGGGCTCTGAAGAATCATATGAATATGTTTATAACAATCCCATTGATGCGGATTTGGTTTTTTATAGTGTTACAAAAATGGACGATGATACGGTAATTCCGACCTACCAGAAATCGGTATTAAGGCGTTCAATAGATAAAGCGAAAACCTATGATGAATCTCTTTACACGGAAGAAAGCTGGGAAACGCTGGAAAAAGCGTTGGCTAAAGGAGAAGACTACTACTATGAGTTCTTAAATGATTTCGATGCCGAAACAAATACAAAAATATCCAAGAAGATTAAGGAAAAATCTGATGCCATTGAAGAGGCAATAGCCAATCTGAAAGAATCCGATGAGCTCACTGCGGCAAAAGAAGCCTTAAGGGCGACCATCGATGAGGCAAGCAAAATCGAGCAGGATAATAAGACAGATTCTGCCTATGAAGAACTGCAGGATGCTATCGCACAGGCGCAGGCTGTGTATGACAAGTCCGGAGCATCCGTTGAAGAGATCAATGCAGCGGACGAAGCACTGAAAAAAGCCGTCGAGACCTTCAAAAACAGTGCAGATCAATCCACTCTGGATAAAGATAAACTGGAAGACGGCACCTATACCGTCAATGTAACAATGTGGAAAGCCGCAGATACCACTCAGAAATCCATGTCCGATGGAGCGGTAAAAAAACCCGTAATAATTACGGTGAAAGACGGAAAATATTCTGTGACGGCGCAGTTCCAGCCCCTTACGATTCCATTCGGGAAAGAGAACCTGGAAGGATATTTAAAGCAGCTTTCATATAAAAATTCCGAGGGAAGCTATACGGATGCCACGGTGGATGAGACCTATGAAGTTGCGGACTATTACAATACCGGGGAAGACGGGACTATAAGCTATCAGTATCCGAAACAGTTGACCTTCCCGCTTGTAAACGGCACCAGCGGAGATACAGAAGAAGGGTATGTGGATCTGCAGGTCTTCGTTCCGATTATGGATGCTATCAGTGAAGGATCTGGAACACAGAAGGTCTATATGGCCTTTGACTGGACCAGCCTTGCGGTAGCCAACAATGCGGACAAGTCTGAGCTTGAGAAGGCTCTTGAAGAGGCTGGAAAGATCACAGATACCACGGCCTATACGGATGAGAGCGTCGCAGCCTTCGAGAAAGCCCTTGCGGCAGCGGAGGAAGTTTATGATGCCGTGGATCCCACAGCGGAGGAGGTCCAGGAGGCAGCGGATGCACTCAACAAAGCCAGAGAAGGCCTGATCACTCAGGAACAGCAGGACGCGGCAGATGCGCTCGAAAAGGCAAAAGAAGCACTGCAGAATGCAGTGAATGAAGCCAAGACTTTGGCCGCCAATACGGATCAGTATACGGCAGACAGTCTGAGTGCTCTCAATACTGAGATCGAAAAGGCGCAGGTACTTCTAGATAATGCAGATGCGACAGCGGAAGAACTCAATGCAGAGACCGAAAAGGTCAATAATGCAAAAGACAGTCTGGTAAATAAAGATGATCAGGCGAAAGCAGACGCAAAGACCGCGCTGCAGAAAGCCATTGAAGAAGCACAGAAGGAAAGCGGTGAAGGAGTAACTCCGGCTAGCTATAGTGCCTTGACCGAGGAAATCGAGGCCGCAAAGAAACTGCTTCAGGATGACAGTGCCACGGCAGAAGCGCTGAATGCGGAGACTGCAAAACTCAAAGAACTGCAGGAAGCACTTGTTCCTCAGGCAGATAAGACGGCTCTGCAGGAAGCCTGTAACAGTGCCTCTGCGATCGAAGATAACAATCAGGACAGCTGGGATGACCTGCAGACGGTTCTGGCGGAAGCAAAGAAAGTGCTGGAAGACGGCAATGCAACGGCCCAGGAAGTAGAGGATGCAGTCAATGCGATCAATGCTGCGGTCAGCAGGGTGAACAGCGATACCAGCAAAGCGGAACTGAAGGATCTGATCGACAGAGCCAAGGCGCTCGATACGACCAACTGCACAAAGGAAAGTACCAGCGCGCTCACCAGCGCTATCAGCGCGGCGGAGTCGGTATATAATGACGGAACGGCCACACAGACTCAGGTGGATCAGCAGAAGAGCAATCTGCAGAACGCCATGAACGCACTGGTCGAGAAAGAAGACCCCAATACGATCTACGACGGAGAATATGAGATCACGGGCCGGCTGCGCCAGGCCGTTCAGGATTCGGTTTCCATGGGCGATCCGTCGCTTTATAAGCCGATGACACTGGTCGTTACGACCGATCCCGAGACCGGAGAGCGGAGCGCGACATTAAAGATCAAATTTATTCCCATGACAGCAACAATTGCTGGCAAGCCGTTTACCGGCTATCTGGCCGACCTGGACTATTTCCCGGAGCAGACGGATTACGATTCCGTGCCCAAAGGCCAGACCCCGGTCGATACGACCGTCGAGAAATATTACGATGTGTGGGATGAATATAATGATCCCGAAAACGGCACGGACAACAAGATCAAGGGACAGAAATACCCGTATATTGTGACGATGCCGATCGAACTGGGGCAGGAGGCCATGTGGACGCAGGTCTATGTGCCGGTCATGGAAGCCATCGGCAAAGCTAACGGCACCAGCGGGAACGGCACGCAGTATGCCCTTCTGCAGCTTGACTGGACAACACTGAAGCAGGTTGAAGGAACAAAGACGGACAAGACCAATCTGGATAGTGCCATCGAGAAAGCGGAAGAACTGCTGGACGGACTTAAGGACGGAGATCCCGGAAATACACAGGAAAATGTCGATACGCTCAGCAAGGCTCTCACAAATGCAAAGGCTGTTTCCGACAGCATGAACGTTGATCAGGATGCGGTCGATGCGGCAACGGCAGCACTCGAATCAGCAATGGCTCTGTTTGAAGACACCACGAAGGATGTGGACAAGTCCGAACTGAAGAAAGCGCTGAAATCCGCAGAACCCTATCTGACCAATGAGAAGTATACGGAAGATTCGAGAAATACACTGAAGAGCGCCTATGACGCAGCGCAGAAGGTTTATGAGGACGATGAGGCCGACCAGACCCAGGTGAATAATGCGGTCCAGGCCCTTAACGATGCCTACGAGAAGCTGTCCAAGATCGATGTGGATAAGTCTGATCTTGAAAAAGCGATCAAGGCAGCAAATAAACTTCTGAAAAATTCAGACGAGTATGACGCCTCTGCAGTACAGAATCTGGAGGATGCACTGGCCAAAGCAGAAAATGTGGACGACGATAAAGAAGCCAGCCAGGAAGACGTTGATGCGGCCGCGAAAGCGCTCAATTCCCTGCTAAACTCCATGAAACCGGTTCTGGATAAAACGGACAAGAAGACCGGGATCCGGGTGCAGGCCGCTGCGGGAGTCTTTGAAGATCCTTCCGCACTGGAACTTGTAGTAACGGAGATCACATCTGGCGCGGATTACGATACGGCAGAGCATCTTCTGGTCAGCACCTATGCGGATAAATTCAAACTCTATGATGTGAAGCTTGTAGATAAAAAGACCCGCGAGGAAGTAGAGCCGCCGGAGGGATATGCGGTGACCGTCAGTTTCCCGATCCCGTCGGATTACAACACCGGATCTCTGGGTGTCTATCGTGTGACCAACAGCCTGACGGCGATCCCGGGATCGATATCTGACGGAAATTATGTGGCAACGCTCTATCATCTGAGCAATTATGCACTGACAAACAAGACGACCTCAAATACCGGCTCGCAAAGCGGCACAAGCAGCGGTGCGGGCAGCGGAACCGGCAGCGGAACCGGCAGCGGATCCAGCGGAACGACGACAAACAGCGGCACCTCCGCAAAGACACTGGATTACAAGAATCTGGAAGACGGCGTATATATCATCCACGGAGATATGGTGAAAACGGACAAGGAGACCCTGTCAATGTCGGATAACGCCATCGATCACGATATTGTTCTGACAGTCAAAGACAGAAAGTATTACCTGACAATGGACTTCCAGGGACTGGAGTATCTCGGACAGACCGGGTATCTCGGAGAACTGAAGTACTATATGACGGGATACAAAACAAATCAGTACGGAGCCCCGACCGGTACGCTCGGAGATGTCACGGTGGAATCGGTGCAGAAAAACAAGGACGGATCTGCTGTTTCGGATTCTCTGGGAAGCAACTATCCGGATGTAGTGACCTTTGAACTGATTCCGGAGGCGCTGGAAGACGGATACGTTCCACTGCAGGTATTTGTACCTGTGATGGAATCCATCGCGGAAGGCACCGGAACACAGCCGGTCTATCTGAAACTCGACTGGTCCACGATCGCAGCCGAAGATGAGTATCAGTCCAGCAACACCGGAAGCGGAGGCACGTATACAAAGGATAGCGGGACCAAAACAACCACGGGAACCGGCACCACCGGAACGACCGGATCCACTCTGAACACCGGCACCAAGCTGACAAGCAGCGGTACCGGAACGACATCCACGCTGAGCAGCGGCTCTTCGCTGGGAAGCTCCAGTCTCAAGGGAGATTCCAGCTCCAGCGCGGTAAAGACAGGCGATGAATTCAATATCGTCCTGTGGCTGAGCCTGCTTCTTATCAGCGGAAGTGCGGTCGGACTTCTGGCCGCGAAGAACCGCAGAAAGAAAAAAGCAGATCAGGAAAACAGCTGAAAAGCATAACGGCCCATGGGCGGCCGCACTTCGGTGCGGCTGCCCATGTCTCCCGAATCAAAACGAAATTTATATTCCGAAAGAATCTTATAAAAAGAAGAAAAAGACTGAAATATCAGTAAAATCGCAAAAGAAATTTCGTGCGGAACCGCACGAAAGCACGAAAAGTCATTGACACCGCCGAAAGGGCGGTGTTAATTTCAAACCATAAAGTTAAACAAAACTAACAATATTAGTTCAGACTGGCTTCTGAGGAAGAAGCAAGCTCTGGAAAGGAAATAATATCCATGGAGAGAACCAGTAAAAGCAGAAAAAGAATCTGGATGGCGCTGTGTGCCCTGATCTTTCTGATCAGCCTCGTCCTGTCCTCCGTACCGGTACAGGCAGACAGCGGCGATGTCTATACCTGTACGATCCATCCCGTCTACCGGCATCCGGTCACGGGCGTGATCGAAGACTCCGGAGGAGAGGGTTCTTATGCCACAGGGCAGGGCATGGTCGAAGGGTGCACCTACTCTACCGGAATCCTGGAACTGACATCCGGCGGAGAGTACTATCTGACCATCCGCCTGAGCCTGATGGACTATACCAGCAATCACAGCTTTACTGTTCAGAATGTGGGAGACAGCGGATGGATGAGCACTACCGCTGTGATCACGGGAAACGGAACGGATACCAACGGCACAACGGCGGATATCTGTATACAGGTGCCCAGTGAGAACTGCGTCGTTCGCGGAACCATGTATGTGGAACCCATGGGAAGAAGCGTGATCTGGTATATGTATCCCAGTGATTATACCTATGGAAACAGTACGGATATGAATGCGACGATTGTGACCTCTTCGGCAATCTCCTCAACATCGGGAAGTTCCTCCGGAACCTCGACACAGAGCGGCACCTCCGGCAGTTCCACCGCTACGACGGCCAAACCGGGTACTTCCAGCAAGACAAGCACTTCCGCTGCACAGACCAGCACGAGCCCCAGCCCGTCGGCGAGCACTTCGCCCAGCGCATCTCAGGCACCCGTGCTGCAGAGCACGATCACTTCTCCGGCTCAGAGCGATTTGACGGCGGAAGAAGGGGAAGTGGATACCTCCTCCGCCGTGGGAGATGCCCAGGGCCTGAGCCTGTCGACCGCGGAAGAATCGCAGGGGGACACGGAGGCGGAGGAAACAACGGAGAGCTCGGGCGCCGGGACCTCTGGTTTTCTGAACCGGTTTCTGTGGCCGGTCCTTTCGGGACTGGTGCTGATCGGTGCCGGGACCGGAGCCGTGGTTTACCTTAGGAAAAATTGGAACCGCTGGGGCGGAGGACCGGACGATGAGGAAGACGATGAAGACTGAAACAAAAAAACGAAAGCATGAAGCGAGGATAATACCTCTTCTAATATCAGTCCTTCTGCTGATGATGCTTTTATCCGGCTGCGTTCATGCCGGTGATTCCCAGAACCGGACCGGAGACAGTGCGGCAGAAGACGGGGAAGAGATAGAAAAGAGCGTTTCTTCCTATCTTGAGATCACCGATGAAGAGGAACTGGCTGCGGTCGAGGCAGCCGTGAAGAAGGTCAAGGCTCTGGGCCGCGAGCCCAGGATCATAGCGACCTCACCTGCTGCCGCCGAGGTCTGCGACAAGCTGGAACTGGATCTTGTGGGCGTGTGCAGCACGACGACCTCCACGATCCCGGAAAGATACGAGGACGTCACGGTCGTCGGCACGGCCATGGCGCCGGATGTGGAGATCGTGTCATCCCTGAAGCCGGACTGGGTGCTGAGCCCCGTGTCGCTTCAGAGCGATCTGCAGCCGAAATACGAAGCCATCGGATGCGACTGGGCCTTCCTGAATACCCGGAGCGTGCAGGGGCTCTACCGTTCCATTGAGGAACTGGGAGAGATCTTCGACCGGAAGGAGCAGGCGCAGGAGCTGGTGGAAGAGTTTACGGAATTCTATACGGAATACAAGGAAAAGAACGAAGGCAAGGAACATCCCAAGGTCATGATCCTGATGGGTATTCCCGGAAGCTATATCATTGCTACGGAAAACTCCTATGTGGGAAGCCTGGTGGAGATGGCGGGCGGAGAAAACGTCTATGCCGGTACGGATCAGGAGTTTCTGACCGTCAATACCGAGGATATGAAGACCAAAGAACCGGATGTGATCCTGCGATGCGCGCATGCGCTTCCGGATCAGATCATTGAGATGTTCAAAAAAGACTTTGCCGAAAACGATATCTGGCAGCATTTTGAAGCGGTGAAGGAAGGAAGGGTCTATGACCTGACCTACGAATACTTCGGAATGAGTGCCAAGTTCAATTATCCGGATGCACTGGAAGAGCTTCAGCCGATCCTGTATCCGGAAAGCGATGAAGATCTGGAGACCGCAAAGAAAAACAGCGAGAACGCTTCCGAGAAGGCCGAAAAGTCCAAAGCCACCGAGAAGTATGAAGAGCTCCAGGAAAACAACGGATGAAAGCGGGGGAGCGTAGTTGGATCCTGAAAAAAATATCCTGAACGGAGAAGACGACAGGCTCCGCCGAAGGAAAAAGAACATGACGGCTGCGGCGGCCTTCCTTGTGATGGCGGTGCTTCTGGTGATCCTTTTTTTCGCTGCGGTGAATATCGGAAGCCTGAAGGTCAGCTTCAGCCGGCTGGTGAAGGGCATCTTCACCTCGTATTACGATGAAGATGTGGCAACGATCTTCGATCTCAGATTCCCGCGCATTTTCATCTCCATGCTGGCGGGGGCCGCCGTGGCGGTCTCTGGTGTGCTGTTTCAGGCGGTGCTGAAAAACCCGCTGGCCGATCCCGGGATCATCGGAATCTCCAGCGGAGCAAGCTTTGCCGCCGTGCTGATCACGGCCTTTGCCCCAAGTCTGTTTTTCTTTACGCCGCTGTTTGCCTTCCTCGGCGGAGTTCTGGCCTTTGTGCTGGTGTATACACTCTCCTGGAAAGGAGGACTTTCCCCGCTGAGGATCATCCTGGTGGGCGTTGCGGTAAATGCCATGTTCACCGGCCTTTCCAGCGCCTTTAACAGCATGAACGGGGGAAATATGTCCGGCGTGGCCGCCATCGTCAACGGCAATATCACGATGAAGACCTGGGACGATGTGAACACCCTCTGGCCGTATGTGCTGGTGGGACTTGTTCTGGCGTTTCTGATGTCGCGGATGTGCAATCTCATGAGTCTGGAGGACAAGACCGCCCGCAGTCTGGGTGTGGATGTCGACAAGATGAGGATCCTGATCTCTCTGATCGCCGTACTGCTGGCCAGTATCTCCACCGCGGTGGCCGGAGCCATCAGTTTTCTGGGGCTCATCGTCCCGCATATCGGAAGGATCCTGGTGGGCAGCGACCATCGGAAACTGATCCCGTTCTCGATCCTCTTCGGCGCTTTTCTGTTCCTGCTGTGTGATACCATCGGAAGGACCATCGCCGCACCGTATGAGGTGTCGGCTTCGATCCTGATGAATGTGGTCGGAGGACCGTTCTTTATCATCCTGCTGAGGAGGTCGACCAAATATGCCAAGTAACACGGGAGACGTCCTGTACATGGGACAGGAGACCGCTGTGCAGCCGGAGAGCACGAAAAAGGAAAAGAAACCGGCCATGGAGGTCCGAAAACTCAGTTTTTCCTACGGGAAGAACAAGGTGCTCCGGGGCACGAGCCTCAAGATCGAAGAGGGAAAGATCACCACGATCATGGGAGCCAACGGCTGCGGAAAGAGCACGCTGTTTTCCCTGATGACAAAGAATCTGGATCCGCGCAAGGGGAACATCTATCTGCGCGGAAAGAATATAAAGAACCTGACCTTAAAGCAGTTTGCCCAGAGGGTGGCGATCGTCCAGCAGTACAACTCCGCCAGTGATGATATCACGGTGGAGCAGCTGGTAGCCTTCGGACGCACCCCGCATCGGAAAATGATGCAGAATGCCTCGGAGGAAGACGAAAAATGCATCGAATGGGCCATGAAGGTCACCGGCATCGAGGAATACCGGGACCGGGAGGTGGCCAGACTGTCGGGCGGACAGCGGCAGAGAGTCTGGATCGCCATGGCCCTGGCTCAGAACACGAAGATCCTGTTTCTGGACGAACCCACCACCTATCTGGATATCAAGTATCAGATCGACATCCTGGAGCTGGTGCGGAAACTCAATCGGGAATACGGGATCACCATCGTCATGGTGCTGCACGATATCAATCAGGCCATCGCCTACTCCGACCGGGTCATCGGCATCAAGGACGGCAAAGTGGCGGTGGACGGGGATCCCCATGACGTCATCGATGCCGACAGCATCGAAACACTCTACGGGATCCGGCTTGATGTGGAAAAGGTCGGAGACCAGACCGTGGTCATGACGTTCTCCGATTCGGGTAAAAAAAAAGAGACGGTGAAGCCGGAAACGGAGAAACCGCCGGAGAGCCGGACTTTTCCGGTGACAACAGAGCCGGCAGAGTCCTCCGGGAAAATGCCGGCAGCAGCGACCGCGGAGGCAACTGAGAGCGGAGAAGAGCCGAAGAAGGAAGAAAAGGAAGACTTCGGAACACGGGAGCCTGCGGCAGCGGAGAAAAAGGAGGATGAGCCTTTGAGGAATGAGCAGGAAAAGCCGGATAGCCCGGAAGAAGAACCGGCTCCGGCTCCCGAAAGCCCGAAAGACAGTGCCCGGGCGGTGGAGAAAGCCGCCGGAGGCCCTTCCAAAAGTCCGCTGAGGATCTTCTGGATCATTCTTGGTTTTATCAGTCTGGCACTGGGAACCATCGGCGTTGTTCTGCCGATCCTGCCGACCGTTCCGTTCTATCTGCTGACCCTCTTCTGTTTTACGAAGAGTTCTCAGCGTCTGCATGACTGGTTCGTCGGTACGAAACTGTATAAAAACAATCTGGAGACCTTTGTGGAGAAAAAATCCATGACCATGAAGACAAAGCTGAGCATCATCACGATGGTAACGATCGTAATGGGTATCGGATTTTATTTCATGGACAGCGTGCCGGTGGCCAGAGTCATCCTGGCGATAGTCTGGGTCGCGCATCTGCTGTATTTCTTCCTGAGGATCAGGACCGAAAAGCCCGGAGAGGAAAAAGCGGAGAATCTGCTGGAAGAGGAAGAGGACGAGGATGATGACCTCGAAGAATACGAATAAAACGGAAAAGAAAAGAAAAAGGGAACAGAGGATCGTCACGGAGATGATCCGTCTGTTCTGCCGGAAGAATCACAAGTCGGAGGAAAAAGACGGACAGGGTCTGTGCAGACAGTGCCGGCAGCTCAACGAGTATGCCCGGTCCCGCAGCGAGCACTGCCCCTTTATGGCGGAGAAGACATTCTGTGCCAACTGCAGGGTCCACTGCTACAAACCGGAAATGCGCGAGCAGATCCGGACGGTCATGCGCTTTTCGGGACCGAGGATGATTCTGTATCATCCCGTCATGGCTCTCTGGCATCTGATCACTTCCAAAATAGAAAAAAGGAAAAGAAATCATGATTAAAAAGAGATTGGTGCAGCTTCTGTCCCATGCAAAAAAACACATCGTGTTTCAGGTGCTCTGGCAGTGGCTAGCACTGCTGTGCCAGATCGTAATGATCTACTGCCTCGCTGTGCTGGTAAACTGCGCACTGGGCGGACTGCTGACCGCAAAGACGATCCTGAGCTACGCACTGGCCGCTGCGGCGGCCATGGCGCTTCGATTTCTGTGCGACAGGCAGGCATCCTATGCTTCCTACGAGGCCAGTGTCGATGTTAAAAGGATCCTCCGGGAGAAGATCTATGAAAAGCTCCTGCGTCTTGGAGCGGCCTACCGAGAGAGCACATCCACCTCGGCCGTAGTGCAGATGGCTGTGGAGGGCGTCGACCAGCTGGAGACCTATTTCGGAAGATATCTGCCGCAGCTGTTTTACAGCCTGCTGGCGCCGCTGACTCTTTTTGCGGTGCTGTCGTTTATCAACTTCAAGGCAAGTCTTGTGCTTCTGATCTTTGTTCCGCTGATCCCGATCTCCATCGTGATCGTGCAGAAGATCGGCAAAAAGCTGATCGCAAAATACTGGGGAGCCTACGAGGAACTGGGAGACAGTTTCCTTGAAAATCTGCAGGGGATGACGACCCTGAAGATCTACCGGGCCGACCGGCAGAAGGCCGAAGAGATGGACCGGGAATCCGAGCACTTCCGGAAGATCACGATGAAAGTGCTGACCATGCAGCTCAATTCCACCAGCGTCATGGATATCATGGCCTACGGCGGCGCGGCGGTGGGAATGATCGTGGCTCTGACGGAGTTTGCAAAAGGAAATGCCACCTTCGGCGGAACGCTGATGATCCTGCTGCTGGCGTCGGAATTTTTCATCCCGCTGCGGCTGCTGGGCTCCTTCTTCCATATCGCCATGAACGGCATGGCGGCCAGTGACCGGATCTTCGAACTGCTGGATCTTCCCGAACCGGAGCAGGGGACGGAAACGCTCGGAGGAGGACGGATCGGTGTCGTGATGGACGGAGTGCATTTTGCCTATGAGAAAGACCGTGAGATCCTCAGTGGTATCCGGATCGAAGTGCCGGAGGGAAGCTTTGTTTCCCTGGTGGGAAGATCCGGATGCGGAAAGAGCACCGTGGCCGGAATCCTGATGGGAAGGAACAAGGGCTACGAAGGAAGCATCCGCGTTCAGGGAAAGGAACTGTCACAGATCTCGGAGCATGAGATCATGGAGAACGTGACTCTGGTAACACATGAAAGTTATCTGTTTAAAGGTACCGTGCGGGATAATCTCCTGATGGGAGATCCGGGCGCGACGGAGGAACAGATGGAACAGGTCCTCCGTGAAGTCAATCTGCTGGACTTCCTCCGGGAGCAGGAGGGGCTGGACACGAAACTGCAGGAGAGGGGAAACAACCTCTCCGGAGGACAGTGCCAGCGTCTTGCTCTTGCAAGGGCGCTGCTGCATGATACGCCGATGTATATTTTCGACGAGGCGACCAGCAACATCGACGTGGAAAGCGAAGAGATGATCATGGAGGTCATCCGGAAACTTTCGGGAAGCCGGACCGTACTGCTGATCTCCCACCGCTTGGCCAATGTTACCGGCTCCGACCGTATCTATATGCTCAGGGACGGCGAGATCGTACAGTCCGGGCGGCATGAGGAGCTGATGACGGAAAACGGTGAATATGCCGATCTTTACCGCTATCAGAAAGAGCTCGAGGAGTACGGTAAAAATGCCGGAACCATGGTTTCCGGGAAGGAAAGGAGCGTGACGGCATGACACAGGAAAAGAAAAGACGCTCCGGCCTTTCCATCATGAAAAAACTGATCGGGCTGGTTCGGCCGCTGCTGCCGGTCATGCTTCTGGCGATCTTTCTCGGCGTGACGGGATATCTGTGCGCGATCTTTCTGACGATCGTGGCGGGGTCGGGACTGCTGAGAGCTCTGCTGGACATGATGGATATGAGCGGACTGATGGCGGCGGGATCCGGATTTCTAGTTCAGATGGGACTTAAGACCTGCTGTGTCGTGCTGGTCGTGCTTGCAGTGGCCAGAGGATTTCTTCATTACGGAGAACAGTACTGCAATCATTTCATCGCGTTCAAGCTTCTTGCGCTGATCCGGCACAAGGTGTTTGCGAAACTGCGCGTTCTGTGCCCCGCCAAACTGGAAGGAAAGGACCGGGGCAATCTGGTGGCGCTGATCACCTCGGATATCGAACTTCTGGAAGTGTTTTACGCTCACACCATTTCACCTATCGCCATTGCGTTTCTGGTATCGCTGATCATGGTGATCTTTATTGCGTCACAGTACCTGCCGGCCGGGATTCTGGCATTGCTGGGATACGTGACCGTGGGACTTCTGATCCCGCTGTGGAACGGGCGGCGGGGAGCGCAGGACGGAATGAATTACCGCAATGAGATCGGAGACCTTAACAGCTTCGTTCTCGATTCGCTTCGGGGACTGGACGAAACGATACAGTATGATCAGGGTGCGCAGAGAGAAAAGGAACTGGTCGAACGCTCCTGGCAACTCGGGGATCTTCAGAAAAAGCTCAACCGGAGAGAAGCTTCGCAGAAGGCGCTGACCAATCTGACGATACTGCTCTTTTCCTTCGGAATGCTGTTTCTGATGCTGTCGGCCTATCAGACCGGAAAAACGGATTTCATGCGACTGGTTACGGCAACGATCGCGATGATGGGATCGTTCGGACCGGTAACCGCACTGTCTTCGCTTTCGAACAATCTCAATCAGACGCTGGCCAGCGGAGAGAGGGTGCTTTCTCTTCTCGAGGAAAAACCTCAGGTAACGAGGATCAAGGGGAAGGACAAGACCCAGTTCGAAGGCGCCGCGGCGGAAAATGTGGATTTCAGCTACGGTCAGGAAAAGATCCTCAGCAATACATCCGTGGAATTCCCGCAGGGAAAGGTCATCGGTATCCACGGGGCCAGCGGTTCCGGAAAATCCACACTGCTGAAACTGCTTATGCGTTTCTGGGATGTGGACGGAGGAAAGATCGCCATTTCCGGCAAAGACATCCGGGATGTAAATACGCGGGATCTGAGAAATATGGAATCCTATGTCACTCAGGAGACGTATCTTTTCCACGATTCCATTGCCAACAATATCGAGATCGGCCGGCATGGAGCATCACGGGAAGAGATCGTGGAAGCAGCCCAAAAGGCTTCGATCCATGAATTTATCGAAACACTGCCGAATGGATATGATACCAAAGTCGGTGAACTCGGCGATACTCTTTCGGGAGGAGAAAAGCAGAGAATCGGGATCGCCAGAGCATTCCTGCACGACGCCCCGTTTCTGCTGCTGGATGAGCCGACCAGCAATCTGGATGCACTCAATGAGGGTGTGATCTTAAAATCACTGCATGAATCGGCAAAAGAAAAGACGGTCGTTCTCGTTTCTCACCGCAGATCGACGATGAATGCAGCCGATGAGATCTATGAGATGGCAAGCCTGAGAAAATCGTAAGAAACAAATGACAACATACACGGGTACAAGGAAAGAGGGAGAATTCGTGGCAGATGAACTTGGACGGGTAAAACAGGATTATGTGAAAAAGATCTATGAGCTTATACAGAAAAGAGGAAACGTTCGGGAGGTTGATCTTGCAAAGGAAATGAATCTCTCGAAACCGAGTGTGTGCATTGCGATCAAAGATCTGCAGGAAAAGGGATATGTCCAGGAACTGATCTGGCCGGGACTGCAGCTTACCCGAAAAGGAGAAGAACTGGGAAAAGAACTATATGCACGCTATGTGTTCTATCAGGGACTTCTCATGCAGTGCGGGATTTCAGAGGAGGATGCCAAAAAGGAAGCCTGCATGATGGAGCATGTCCAGTCTTCGGAAAATTTCCTGAAGCTGCAGGAATATTTCTGTTCGAGCATGAAATCTCAAAAATAGGCGTTTGATACGACCTTTCCGCAGAAACTATCGAAGATACTCCCTTCAGAATAAGCAGTATGAATCTGCAGTATTTATTCTGGAGGGAGTATCTTTGCTTTTCAGCGATTTGAGCGTCCGAGTCATGGCAATACTAAACAAACCGGAAAAATAAATTTGTACATTTAGCCGAAATGCGTGAAAAAATAAAATTTCCTGTCACATTTCCAGAGTTTATGGACGTCTTCTATATAGAAGGGAAATAAGATTCCTTCTAATAAATATTGGAGGAGTGTTTATGTACAGAAAACTGTTCAGTATGATCTTGGCCGGCCTGCTTATCTTGGCTCTTTCGGCCTGCGCAGGAGAGAAAAACGAGAATCAGAGCAGTGCGGGTTCACAACAGGGGGAAGTTCAAAGCGAAGGTTATCAGAAAGTTCAGGCAGTGACTGCTGTCGTAACGGAAGATGCTGTTCTGACGGATGCCTATGTATTCAACTACAGTGTAAACGAGGACGGTACCTATAAGGTGACGAATGCCGGGCAGAAGCTGGACTATGAGGTGAAAGTAAAGCAGGGGGATATCGTACGGATCCTGACACAGGGAGAATCCGCCAGCGTTGTCGAAGTTTTGGGGTTCAGTCTTCCGCTGAACCGGGGAACGATCGGCAATGATCGTATCAGCACAGATCCGGAACTGATAAGCCAGGGCAACATGGCATCGCTGAAGGAAGGCACATGTTATTATGACAGCAAAAACGGCAATACAGCAGGGAGTGCTGAAGATGTGAGTTTGGTGGTGGAAATACTGGAAAGATCGGACGGCTGGTGCCGCTTCCTCGATGATGCGGGCGGCAAGGGGCTGCAGGGATGGATCCCCGAAACCGATCTGTTCTACGATTTTGATACGGAGATCCCCGTTCCGGATGAAATTCAATGAGAGATCCGCGGAGCAGGTATAGCCACTAACGGAGATTTGAAAGAAAATATGACGGATGCATCGGGATGCAGTATAGTATTGACAGCGCGTTTATGAGAAAAAATCCCATAGGACGGACAGAATGGAAAAACTGCAAGTGCTCGAAAAAGGAGGAGAACGACACATGAACAAAATACGAACGGATCAACTGGGGATTCTGTGCATCAATGCAATAACTATTCTTTTTGTAATAGCAGCCAGACTCCTTTCCTCAGAATCCGACGGATTCGGTGTTTTGTGCGCCCAGTACAGGGTGCTTCTCTGGGTAGGAAGTCTGCTGACGGCGGCCTTCGGGCTCAAATCATGGATCGCACTGAAAAAGCAGAATGAAAAGACGGAAGAATCCGTTTACGGCAAACTGAGAGGAGCCATGATCCTGGAAATAGTCCTGGGAGCGGTCTGCTTTCTGTTCTGGTTCGTTCCTGCACTGCTTGAAGCCGCAGGAACGATGACCGCAGAAAAGGAATATGCCTTTTTTGCCGGAGGATTTCTTCTTCCTGTGATAGGTGGTCTCGCCTGCATAATTATAAGTGCGGCTGCTTTAAAAACGCTGCCCGGAAAGCAGAGAGATAATTAAAAAAACAGAGGAGCGCATTCAGAAAAAACAGGCAAAAGCGGACCTGTGACGGCCGCTTTTGCCTGTTCGGATTTTATCCAGTCATCTACTTTTCTTCTGCCTTCTCGGCAATCGCCGTTACGTCGGCTTTTGCCATGGCAAGATACATCTCGTCGCGAAGCTTGATCGCTTCGGCATCCTTCCCGTCGCTGTAGTCATAGAAACCTTTCTTGCTTTTAACACCGTATTCGCCCTTTTCATACAGATCGCCCAGAATCGTGCCCTCCGGCGTCTTGTCATCGGCAAGGTCCGTCCAGAGATACGATGCGATGTGGTAGAAGGTGTCCAGACCGCCCTGATCACAGACCTCCATCGGGCCAAGACAGGCGTAGCGGAATCCCAGACCGTATTTCATGCACCGGTCGATATCCTCGTAGTCGCCGATCCCTTCTTCCTTAATATGGATGCATTCTCTCAGTATGGCCAGCTGGATCCTGTTGGCGATGAATCCGGGGGCATCCTTGGCCACATAGATCGGTTTCTTCCCGATCTTTTCGGCGACCGCGTATACGGTCTCCGCCGTGCTTTTGTCGGTCTTGTCTCCGCTGATGACTTCGATCAGAGGAATGATATGAGGGGGATTGAACCAGTGCATTCCGCAGAACCGCTCGGGACCTTTGACGGCTTCCGCAATCGCAGAGATGGACAGCCCGGAAGTGTTGGTCGTAAGAAGGGCGTCCGGTCTCGTGAGTTCAGACAGCTGCTCCCAGAATTTCCGCTTGGCATCCAGATCTTCGACGATGCATTCGACGATCAAGTCGCAGTCGGCCAGCGCATTCATGTCCGCCGGCTCCGAATAGAAGATATGGGAGATCGTTTTCTCCGACCGCTCTTTCGTCACATCTCCGGAGGAGACTTTGGTGGACTGGTTGAGTTCGATGGTCTGCCTTGCCCTGTCCAGGCTCTGCTGCCTTCTGGCATACAGAACCACATCGTAATCGTATTCCGCAAAGATCTGAGCCATGGAGGAACCCATGACACCGGCCCCTGCGATCCCTATTTTACGGATCTCGTTAATATTCATAGCTGCCGCCTCCAAAATAATAATCTGAAAAAATAAAAACAGATCTCACTGCAGAAATGCAATCTGCATGGAGATCTGTGAAGATCAAGTTGGTGGATGGGAAATTCCGTACCGGAGGATCGGCCGTCCGTGTCCGGCCGGTCCGCAAATTTCCCGCTAACTGTACTCTCACGGACAAAACAGACTGCCGCAAAAGTTTTTCTTTTTACAACTGCATATTAGTCCTGTAGGCGGGAAAAAGCGTGAACAATTTGTGAAATTTTAAACTATTTTCGGAAAAGCCTGGAGAAGCCATCTCTCAGGCCGGGCCGCCGGGGAAGGTATCGACGCCGTTCATGGCCCCGGAACGGGAACATTTTTCCGCATCCAGCGCAAGGGCCAGCATCAGGACATCCAGAGCATTCTGGGGATCGGCAATGTCCAGAACATAGGTATCCGTCAGACGGAGGAGTTCCTTGCTGATGACGGCAACGGTCTGTCCGGAAGGATTCGTGACGGTATAGTCCCATTCCATCCAGTTGCCGTTTACCTTCCAGCCGTTGTAGTCGATGTTGAATTTCGGACGGATCAGCGTCAGTTCCTTTCGAACGGAGCCGATCATCTGATCTCCCTGGTAGATCTCAAAACGGGGCAGCAGAGAAAGAACTTTCTCCCGGACCGTGCCCACATGGGTCCCGCCGCAATCATAGATCCTCAGACAGTGACCCCAGGCCAGTTTGCCCTTGACGGAGTAGACGGGTTCTCCGCTTTCGTTGTAGATATCATAGCTGTCGAACCAGGAGAAAAAACGCTGCTTGAACAATAATTTCATAAATTTCCTCCATATCGTTTGTTGTCCTAAGAATATCATATTCCGCCGGCGAAGTCACCCGGAATGCCGCAGAGAAAGGGGAAGGCGGAAGACCCGTATTTTCGCATTGACATCCGGAAAGTCGAAAATTAATATAGAAGCCGAGAGAGTATGAAAGCATGGGAGGATAACATGAACCAGTTTATACCAGTATATGTCCCGGTGGGGGTGCCCACTTTCGATATGGACTGCGCGCGGCAGCAGTTCGAGCGGTCCGCGGAGCTTCTTCGGAAGATCGATGAGAATTTCATCGTGCCGGATCAGATCCTGCTCAGTGCGGAAGAGGTAAAAAAATATCTGGACGGACTTTCTCCGGATGCGGTCATCTTTCAGAATGTGACTTTCGCAAACGGAGCGTACATAGCGGAAGTAAAAAGAGGATACGACGGCCCGCTGATGCTCTGGGCTCTGAGGGAACCGGCGTCGGACGGAGGAAGGCTCCGCCTGAATTCCCTGACGGGAACGTATTCCGCGGCCCGTTCCGCACGGGACCTCGGCATCTCGGGTATCGAACTGACAATAGGCGCACCGGAGGAAGAGAAGACCGGAGAACAGATGGAACGGTTTGTCCGGGCCGCGAGGATACGAAAGGACCTGCGCACGCTCCGTATCGCGGCGGTGGGACACACGCCCCAGGGCTTCGGGTTCGGAAGAGCGCTGGACGCGGATCTGCAGAGGGTATTCGGATCGGAACTGATCAGCCTGGAAGCCAGAGAACTCATCAAGGCCGCGGAGACCTGTTCGGAGGAGGAACGGAGGAAAGCCGAGGAAAAGTCCGAACAGAGCATCGCGGGTCTTGAGACGATCCCCGAAAAAAACAGAACCGACCATGCGCGCCTTTACCATGCCTACCGAAGATTTGCCGAGGAAAACGGGATCGGTGCGATGGCCTCCCGATGCTGGCCGGATTTCTTTACGGAATACGGAACGCCGGTCTGTGCCGTCCTGTCCATGCTCAACGACGACGGCATTGCCGCCTCCTGTGAAACAGACGTATACGGAGCCCTGTCCATGTGGATCGGAATGCGGGCCTCGGGTGCACCGGCCTTTTTCGGAGACCCGGTCTGCTTTGACGAGAAAGATAACACCCTGACCTTCTGGCACTGCGGGGCCGGCGCCTGTTCTCTGGCAAGAGAGGATACGGGAGCCCGGGCCGGAGTCCACCCGAACCGGAAGATCGGGCCCGTCATGGATTTCGGATGCGAGGCCTTTCCGGAAGCGACGATTTTCCGGGTGGGAAGAGAGGCGGACGGAACGTTCCGGTTCTTCCTGGCGGAAGGAGAGATCCTTGACAGACCGAAGCAGTTTGCCGGCACCTCCGTAGTGGTCCGGCTGGATTCCCCCAGCCGCGAGGTCGTCGAACAGAGCATCCGAGACGGATTTGAACCGCATTTTACGGTGCTTCGCGGACGCTGTGCGGAGACGCTCCGGATGCTGGCAGAGCTGCTGCATGTTCCGGTGTGCAGATATTAGAGAACAGACAAACCAATATGGAGCAGCGGACAAGCCGGCTCCGGCGCGGCCCCACCCCCACCGGGGTCACTTATCCTCTCCATAC
>Ga0181612_137322_pt1 | contig 83563 bp, 84 predicted proteins | sample HoacroProtozoa21_FD_119630 | JGI IMG/M metagenome (GOLD analysis project Ga0181612, IMG submission 119630) | Hoatzin crop microbial communities from Cojedes, Venezuel. Combined Assembly of Gp0051906, Gp0051904, Gp0051908
CTGACGCGACTCGCACCCCCCCGCGCATCACAAAGAAAGGTGGCGGGCCGCCACGCCCCCCGGGGCTTTTTCGTATATCATGAAATAAAACCTTATTCCAGAATAATCAGGAAGACGCTGGTCTCTTTCGACGCCCGCGTGATGGTGTAAGTGCCGGCCGGCAACGTACAGGTCACGAGGTTGTCGGTGAGCGTCGTCGTGTAGGCGGTACCGTCGGCATCCACGATGCTGAGCGCGTCGAGATTCTTGTCGGTGCCTTCCACGAAGGTCACGTTGTACTGTGCCTCAAGCGTCAGGGTAAGCGTACTCTTGCTGTTCAGTTTGGCGCCATACGAATAGGACGTTCCGTTGTAGGTCTCGGCGGTGCTGTACTGCTTCAGTGTGGAAGCGACGGCGCGACTGTCGGAAGCCGTGATGTCCTTGTTGGGCCAGGAGATGGTGGTGGCGCCGGTAGTGGTGGTCGTCGAACCCGTATCCGTACTGCCGCTGTCCGTACCGCCCGTATCCGTGCTGCCGCTGTCGGCCGAACCCGTCTCAGTGCTGGCGCTGCCCAGACCGAAGATGTATTGCAAGTCAGTATTGGCGTAGCTCTCCAGTGCCGATTTGAGTCCGGTGATGACGGCGTAGTTGCTGTCTTCCGTACTGTTGTCGAAGGTCCACTGGAAGTCACCGTGGTTCATACGGCCGGCGCCCAACCAACCCGTCACTTTGGCGGGAACGTCCTCAGGAGCGTCCACGTCGTAATCATACATCAGCGAGGCGTCGGTGTCAAAGTTGTTGTAAGTGTTGCCGCTGGCCGTTACGGTGGAAGGTACGGTCTCGTCGCGCGTCTGGGCCACATAGGCGTCCCAGTCGGTGCCGGCGCTTTCACTCCAGGCCACGAAACGCTTCTGACCGGTCATGTAGTTGTTGTAGGCCTTGATGACACCGCCGGTCTCACCGGAGAAGGTGCCCGTGGCACCGTTGGCCACGTCGGAACCCTGCAGGGAAATCAGCATCGGGTACTTGCAGTTGCGGAAGTAGTTGGCCTCCACGAAGGCACCCTTGCAGTCCTTGGCGGCGCCTACACCGTATTTGGACACACCGTCGAAGTAGTTGTTGTAAATGTGTACGCTCATCGTACGGATGCGCGGATGGCGCGAGTCACTATGGTCAAACCAGTTGTGGTGGTAGGTAATCCAGTTCTCGCCGCTTTCGCTCGTCATGCCGCAAAGCGATGACTTGCCCGTATCCCAGAGGTGGTTGTTGTAGACGGTCACGTATTTGGAGTCGCCCTTGATGTCGATGGTACCGTCGCCTTTGGCCTGGTCGCTCGCACCGCCGGTACTGCCGTAGAAGAGGTCGAGGTTGTGTATCCAAAGATACGAGTTGTCGGTATCGATGGAGACGGCATCGTCCATGCAAAGCATGTTGGCGAAGTTGCGGAGTTCCACGCTGGAGGCGTTGCGGATGAGGAATCCGTAACCGGTCGTTACGGCATCCTCGCCGATTCCCTCAATGGTGATGTTGAGCGTACTGTAACTGTTCTTGCCCTTGATCTGAAGACCTTCGGCACTGCTGCCGAACTCGTCCACGTCGTCGGCCGCCACCGTACCGATGATACGGAAGGCAATCGGGGTGGTGTCGTAGCCTTTCTGGTAGGCCGTGATGATGGCTTGCCATCCGGTGCAGGACGTTGTCGTACCCTTGTTGCTGGTGATGACGTCGGTAGTGATGGTCTTGGCGGTCTTGGCGGTCACGTAGAGTACCTTCGCACCGCTCTTCAGCGTACCGTCATTGTTGTAGGCACCTACGCCTTCAGTACGGCCGAAGTGGGCGAATCCGCCACGGTCGTAGGCGCTCACCTCGATGGCGGTGGCCTCATTGGCGTTGTCCTCGCTCTCTTTGCCGCTGATGACGGGCACCACTTTCAGTGCGTAGTCGGACGCGGCTTTCAGACCCACCACGTCGGCGCGGTAATAACTGCCGTATTTGCGGATGAGCTGGGCGTCAATCTGCGTGTAGTCGCTGTATTGTCCGCCTTTCACGTAGACGGTGAAAGAGTCGGCCTCCTCGAAGGTAAACTTGACATAAGCGCTCTCAAACCAGCCTTTGGCCTCGGTGATGGTCACCTTGCCGTCCACGTTGGTCACCTCGCCCTCGCTGCCCGTGTCGGCCTTGTTGAACTGGATGCGGGAGACGGTGCCGGCATACGTGTCGCCGCCGAGCGTGACGGTGGAACCGTTGATGGAGATGCCGTCGGGCAGGTCGTCACAGTTGTAGTACTTGTTGCCTCCCGACACCGTCAGTTGAACCTGATTCTTGGCCGAGTTGGCGCTCGTGGAGTTGTCGCTGCCCGTGGTCGTGCTGCCGCTGTCGTCGCTGCCGCCGGTCTCTTCGTCACTTCCCACGGTGATGCTGTAGACATACATGCCGCCCGTGGCCTGGATGACCACGTCGCCGTCGGCCGTCACCGTACCGGTGTTGGTCTGTGTCGTGGAAGACGTGGCGGCTTCCGACCAGGACGTCTGGGTGACATTGGTGGCGGAAATACTGCGGGCCGTCGAACTGCTGGACGACTGGCACACTATCTTGATGGCGTCGCCTGCGGTACAGTTCTTGATGGTCATTGTGGCGGCTGCGGCGTTGAGCGTCACGCATCCTTTCTTGTTGTCCACACGTATCTGGTCTGTCTTCGTGGTGGTGAAGTAAAGACCTGCCGTGAGGGTCAGCGCAGAACCGTTGGCCGTCAGTTCCGCATCCGTGAGGACGATGTTGTTCTTCCAACGGTTGTTGGTCTCGTCGTAAGTCCAGTTGGTCGCGTCGGCATTGAGGTTGTCAATGTCGGTCTGACTCAGGTTGGAGAAGTCCCATTCGCTTTGCGCTTGCATCGCGCAGGCCGTCATCAGGGCGGCAATCAGGGTGAATATCTTTCTCATGACGGTCAGTTTTTAATCAGTTTGACAATCTTCTTTCCCTTCTTCATGATGTAAGTGCCCTGGGCAGGCGCGCCCTGCAGTTGCTTACCGCTCATGTCGAAGTACAGCACGGGGGCGTTGGCGTCGCCGTCCTTCTCCAGTTCACGGATGGCGGTGTCCTCGTTGAAAGTGATGACCACCAGACTCATGTCGTAAGTCTCGGTGGAATTGTCTGACAAGGTCAGAATCACGTTGTCGCCCGAGAAGGCGCAAGCTGTGGCTTTCTTTTCGGAAGCGGTGCCGTCGATGGTCAGCGTCTGTACGTTGTCGGCCAGGACAGTGCCCAGACTCAGTGCCAGGAGGGCAGACAGAAAAATTCTCTTCATTTGTTTTGTATTTAGGTTTTTTGGATTTCAGCAGACAAATTTACGGGAATTTCGCTTATCGGCAGAAAATCAGTGCGTTAAAAGAAACGAAAACGTTTGCAGAAGTGTTTCAGTGACGCTTAATTCTCAGGAAACCCAACCGGTGGGTAACGCCTTTCCTGTTGACGCTCCGCAAGACGTACATGCCCTCGGGCAGCGCGGCCACGTCGAGATGACGGCCGCGGTAGGGGCGGGAAGTGATGATGACGCCCTGCATACTCTCTATCAAGATGTAGCCGGCATCCGTAACGGATTCTTTTTCAGGCAGTTCTACGCTATTTCCGGAACATTGCCAGAGGTGCGGTCTGCCTGCCGAAGACCCGCCGCCGCGCGGTAATTGGACGGCTGCCGACTCGTTGCCGTAGCGGTCGACGGCCGTCACCGCATAATACCGGTATGGACTTTTCTCAGGAAGCCGGAGGGAAGTGGCGCTGCGTCTGACCGCCAGGAGACACCTGGCGTCATCGGTATTGACCGGCCAGACATCGCTGCCGTAGACATTGTAGGCGATGTCGGGACCTTGAAAGGCGCTGACCTGAGTCCAGGAAAGCAGTCCTTCGTCCATGCGGAGCATGGCCGGAGCGGCCGGAGGCGCGGAAGACTCCCACGAAAGTGCCGGCGGAAGCGCCAGGTAGCGGTTGAAGTGGTCGGCGGTAAACCGGTATATGCCTTTTGTGTCGGCCGTCAGAAACTGACTGCGGAAGAAGGCATGGCCCATGCCTTCCTGCCGGAGGAAGTACATTTCGCGCGTGATGTCCTCCAAGGGCCAGTTCTTCTCTCTGGGTGACATGAAGTAAATGCCCAGTCCAGGAGCGATAATCCTGCCATGGGCCTGTTCTTTCCAGTCGATGGCAAAGGGATAAAAGTTGTTGCCGCGGAAGTACATCATGGGGAAAAGACAGTCCATCAGGCCGTCGCGGAGCCATCCTGTGGCGTCCTGGCACACCCTGCTGTAGGCGTTCCAACCTCCGGACGGGTAGCGGCTCAGGTCGTCGGCCTTGCCAATGGGCGAACAACTGACGCGCACCCAGGGTTTCAAGGTCTTCACGCCCTGGTGGATTTCCCTGACGATGCGGGTGATGTTCTCCCGCGCCTGGGCCCGGCCGACAGTCATCCGCCAGTCTTCCGGATAGCGGATATAGTCCAGGTGGATGCCGTCGATGTCGTAACGGCGCGTGATTTCCTCGCAGATGTCCCTGAGGTAGCGGGCCGTCTCGCGGCGTTCGGGATTCATGTATCCGTCCTGTCCGATGCGGCGGATGAGGGAAGGATACCGACCCCGCAGTTGCCGGCAACCGTTTTTGTCCCATTTGCCGACGGGTATGGTCACCACCCAGGCGTGCAGTTCCATGCCCCGGCGATGACATTCCTTGATGGCGAAGGCCAGCGGGTCGTATCCCGGCGATTGCCCCGGACGTCCGGTCAGGCAAGCGTCGAAGGGTTCGTAGCGCGAGGGGTAGATGACGGTGCCGCGAATGCGCGTCTGCAAGAGTACGATGTTGATGCCCGCATGCTGCAATCGGTCGAGTATGCGGGTCAGTTCCTGTTGCTGCCGGGTGATGTCCGCGCTGTTTCTCACGTATTGCCGGGGCCAGTCGATGCCGCCGATGGTGGTGAGCCACACGGCCCGCACTTCCCGTTTGGGGGCGGTTTCGGCCAGCATTGTCAACGGGACCAGGAGAAACAAAATCAAGTAGAGGCGTCGTAACATGGCTGCAAAATTACGTCAAGTGGACCGCAAAACCAAATTAATCGCCTTTTTTTCTTGGTTTTGCGCACTGATTACCGTATCTTTGCAGACTGAAATTCGTATTTATGAAAGAGGTAATCGTCAGGGAAAAAGACGTGATTCAGGCGGCCTCCGAGGGTATGGACGCCTTCACGGACGTGTTTGTCAAGGCTGTTTATGACGCCGTCGGCGGAGAGCTCAACGCGCAAACGATGCCCGAGTTGAACGCATCGCAAATCACTTTGCTGGCTTATCGCATCATGCGCGACGAGGTGATGGACGGCGGTTTTATCCAACTCATCCACAACGGCTACGGCGGATTTATTTTCCACAATCCTTTCTCCAAGGTGCTGGGCATGTGGGGTCTTGGGCCTCTCCACTCGCTTATTAACAAGGTACACCGGTTGTACGACCGTTATCATGAGCGCATCGAACGGGATTGCACCGACGAGGAGTTCATGGCGCTGTATGAACAATTGCCGGAATTTGACGATTACGATGACGAGTTTGTCGGGCACGAGGAGGAGTGGACGGCCGCCATTGCCGCTTATGTGGACGATCATATCGCCGATTTCGCTAAAATCGTGAAGGAATGAACAAGCAGGAAACAGAACTCAGGAAGAAAAGTCCCGTCCAGGTGAGAAACAAGAAGGCTTCCTTTGAGTATTTCTTTATAGACACTTATACCGCAGGCATCGTCCTGACCGGTACGGAAATCAAGTCGATTCGCGCGGGAAAGGCCTCGCTGACAGATGCCTATTGTATCATCATCGGTGGGGAAATCTGGGTGAAAGGCATGAACATCTCCCCGTATTTTTACGGTTCTTACAACAATCATTCGGCCAAGCGCGACCGGAAACTGTTGCTCAACAAACGGGAAATCAAGCACCTGGAGGACGCGTCGAAGACACCGGGCTACACCATCGTGCCCACACTCGTGTTCATCGACGGTCACGGCAGGGCGAAAATGGACATCGCACTGGCCCGGGGCAAGAAGCAGTATGACAAGCGCCAGACCCTCAAGGAGAAGGAGGACCGGCGCGAGATGGACAGGGCCATCAAGCATTTTTAAACTTGTCCGGGGATGAACAGACCGTCATTGCGTCAACTGGCAGAAGACAGGATCCTGTTGCTCGACGGGGCCTTGGGTACGATGATACAGTCGTACGGCCTCGACGAGGACGACTTCCGCGGCCGGAGGTTTGCCGATAAGGCTGTCCAACTCTCGGGCGACAATGACGTACTCAACCTGACCCGGCCGGATATCATCCGCGATATCCATTGCCGCTACCTGGAGGCGGGCGCGGATCTCATCACCACCAACACGTTCAGCAGTCAGCGCGTCTCGCAAACGGAATATCAGTTGACCGGCGAGGCGGCGGAAATGGCGCTTGCCGGTGCCCTGCTGGCCCGTGAATGTGCAGACGCATTCTCCACGGAGGAGCATCCGCGCTATGTCTGCGGCAGTGTCGGACCGACGGGAAAGACCTGCAGCATCAGTCCCGACGTCACGGACATGGCGGCGCGCGACATTACCTATGACGAACTCTTTGACGCGTATCGGGAAGAAATCCGGCAGTTGATCCGCGGTGGTGTCGACGCGATTCTTGTCGAGACCATATTCGACACCCTCAACGCCAAAGCGGCCATTGACGCGGCTTTGACCGAATTCCGGCAAGAAGGCAGGGAATTGCCGCTGATGTTGAGTGTGACGGTGAGCGACAAGTCGGGCCGCACCCTGAGCGGACAGACGCTCGACGCTTTCCTGGCGACGGTCAGCGCTTACCCGATTTTCTCGGTAGGACTCAACTGCTCGTTGGGCGCCCGTGAGATGCGGCCTTTCCTTTCGCAACTCGCCGACAAGGCGCCTTGCTTCGTTTCTCTGTATCCCAATGCCGGATTGCCCAACGAACTGGGCCAATATGACGACACGCCCGGGTCGATGAGCACAGAAATGGCGTGGTATGCCCGCGAGGGACTGGTCAATATTATCGGCGGCTGTTGCGGTACGACGGACGCTTTCATCGCCCGTTTCCGGGATATTGCCGACGCGTTCGCGCCGCGAAAGGTCAGACCGCGACTGGAAACGCTGTGCCTCTCCGGACTGGAACGCCTGGACCTGACGCCCGAAGTGCGTTTCGTCAACGTGGGGGAACGGTGCAACGTGGCCGGAAGCAGGAAATTCCTGCGGCTGATTCAGGAGAAAAAATACGATGAGGCCCTGGTGATTGCCCGCCGGCAAGTGGAGGACGGCGCCCTGGTCTTGGACATCAACATGGACGACGGACTCTTGGACGCGCCGCAGGAAATGGCGCATTTCCTGAAAATGATGGCCGTCGATCCGGACATCGCGCGCGTTCCGGTGATGATCGACTCGTCCGACTGGCAGGTGATTCTCGCCGGACTCAAGTGTGTGCAGGGCAAATGTATCGTCAATTCCATCTCTCTCAAGGAAGGGGAGGAGACTTTCCTGCGGCATGCGCGCGACGTCAGACGCTTCGGCGCGGCCGTCGTGGTGATGTGTTTCGACGAGGAAGGTCAGGCCGTCACATATGAGCGGCGCATCGCCATTGCCGGGCGCTCTTACCGGTTGCTCACCGAAAAGGCAGGATTCCATCCGGAAGACATCATCATCGACCCGAACGTACTCGCCATTGCCACGGGTATGGAGGAGCACGACGCCTACGCGCTCGACTTCATCCGGGCTGTGGAGTGGATAAAAACCAATCTGCCTGGAGCACATGTGAGCGGTGGCGTGAGCAATCTTTCATTCGCATTCCGCGGTCAGAATTACATCCGTGAGGCCATGCACGCCGTGTTTCTGTATCACGCCATCGCCAAAGGCATGGACTTCGGTATTGTGAATCCGGCGGCGAAAACCGTCTATTCGGATATTCCCCAAGAAGAATTGCAGGTAATCGAAGACGCCGTACTCTGTCGCGACACCGGGGCGGCGGAACGCTTGCTGGCCCTTTCGGAGCGGTTGCGCCTCCACTGGGAACAGGAAAAGGCGGCGGGGACCGTCCGTCAGGACGTCCAACCGGCATGGCGGCAGGCGGACGTGACGGCACGCCTGGTGTATGCCGTGACGAAAGGCATTCCCGATTTTCTGGAAAACGACCTGGACGAGGCGTTGCCGCACTATGAGAAGGCCGTCGACATCATCGAAGGACCGCTCATGCGGGCGATGAACGAAGTGGGCGACCTGTTCGGCGAGGGCAAGATGTTTCTGCCGCAAGTGGTGAAAACGGCACGCACCATGAAACGGGCGGTGGAGATTCTCCAACCCGTCATGGAGCGTGAGCGCCAGGGAAAGACCGTGCGTCAGGCTACCGTCATCCTGGCCACCGTCAAGGGCGACGTGCACGACATCGGCAAGAATATTGTCGCCGTGGTGTTGGGATGCAACAATTTCGAGGTCGTCGACCTCGGGGTGATGGTGCCCGCTGACGGGATTGTCCGTGCGGCCGTGGAAAACGGGGCCGACTTTGTGGGACTGAGCGGACTGATTACCCCTTCGCTCGACGAGATGGTGCGCGTGGCCCGCGCCATGCAGGAGGCCGGTTTGCGGATTCCTTTGATTATCGGCGGCGCCACGACGAGTGAGATGCACGTGGCCTTGAAAATCGCACCTGTCTACGACGGACCTGTCTTTTGGGTCAAGGACGCCGCCCAGGACATTGTCGTCGCGTCGCGCTGGTTGACGCAGGACAGGAATTCGATAGCGCAATCCTTGCGGGAGAGATACAGGAAGATGCGCGGGATGTATGAACAGAACAAACAGAATACGGAGCTGCGCGACCTTTCGGCGGCCCGTGAGAACAAATTGGATTTATGGTAAAGAACATTGTTTTTGATTTGGGTGGCGTGATTATCACGCTCAGTCAGGATGAGGCGATACGCCGTTTTGAGGCCTTGGGCGTCAAAGACGCCGCCCGCCAGTTGGACACTTACACCCAACAAGGAATTTTCGGTCAGTTGGAAGAGGGTCTGATTACAGCGGAACAGTTTCGCGACCAGCTCTCCCTGATGACCGGCAGATCACTCACGATGGAGGAGTGCGAGTATGCCTGGACGGGTTATTCCGGCGGAGTTCCCGAGCGGAATCTGAGGAAACTGGAAGAACTCCGCGGCAGGGGATACCGGTTGATTCTGTTGTCCAACACCAATCCGTTTATGCAACATTGGGCCAATACCGACTTGAAGTCGTTTGGCGGTAAACCCCTTCGGGCGTATTTCGACGCGTGTTACCTGAGTTATGAGTGCAAACTCATGAAACCGGATGAGCGGATTTTCATGAAAATGTTGTCGGAAGAGAAGATACTTCCCGAGGAAACGCTCTTTCTTGACGACGGTCCGCGCAACGTCGTGGCGGCCAGTGAGGTGGGCATCCGCACGTATTGTCCGGTCAACGGCAGCGACTGGACCGGAGTGATGGAAAAGTTTTTGCAGGAGGAGTAATATATAATAAGGTGTAGACAAACGATGATAGGAAAAAGAAGAAGATGGCACTGTCTGCCCGGTCAGCCCCTGACCGAACTTGACAAGAAAGTGCTGTATTGGGAAAACAAGGGCAAGAAGGTGCCGACACGTGATTTGATAAAGACACCGGAACAGATTGAGGGCATCCGCAAGAGCGGCGTCGTCAACACGGGCGTGCTCGACGCGGTGGCGGCGGCGATACACGAGGGCATGTCCACGTTGGAAATCGACCGCATCTGTCGGGAATATTGCGAGGCGCACGGGGCGGTTCCCGCCTGTCTCAACTATGAAGGGTTTCCCATGAGTGTCTGTACGAGCATCAACGAGGTGGTGTGTCACGGTATTCCGAAGGCGGACGACATCCTGCAGGAGGGCGATATCGTCAACGTCGACTTCACGACCATCCTCGACGGTTATTATGCCGACGCCTCCCGCATGTTCATTATCGGCAAGACCACGCCCGAAAAGGAGCAGTTGGTGCGTGTGGCCAAGGAGTGTCTGGAGATTGGCGCCGAGGCGGCGCAGCCTTATTGCTTCGTGGGCGACATCGGCAACGCCATTCAGAAACATGCGGAAAAATACCATTACGGTGTGGTGCGCGACCTCTGCGGCCATGGCGTCGGACTGAAATTTCATGAGGAACCCGAAGTGACGCATTTCGGCAAGAAAGGCACGGGCATGCTGATTGTGCCCGGCATGGTGTTCACCATCGAACCGATGATTAACATGGGGACATGGCGCGTGTTCATCGATGCGGACGATCCCTACGGATGGGAAGTGATTTCCGAAGACGAACAACCGAGCGCGCAATGGGAACACACCTTCCTGATGACCGAACACGGGGTGGAGATATTGACTTATTAAGACGATGGAAGAAAAAGATATAGTAATACTGGCCATAGAAAGCAGTTGTGACGACACGTCGGCCGCCGTTTTGCGCAACGGAATACTGCTGAGTAATGTGACCGCCTCGCAAGCCGTTCACGAGGCCTACGGCGGTGTGGTGCCCGAACTGGCGTCGCGCGCGCACCAGCAGAACATCGTGCCCGTGGTGGACCAGGCGTTGAAAAAGGCCGGAGTGAAGAAAGAGGAACTTTCGGCCGTGGCCTTCACGCGGGGGCCCGGACTGATGGGTTCGTTGCTCGTGGGCGTGAGTTTTGCCAAAGGTCTGGCCCGTGCCCTGGGCATTCCGCTCATCGACGTCAACCATCTGCAAGGGCATGTCATGGCGCATTTCATCAAGGAAAGCGCCGATGACGACCACCAGCCGCCCCTGCCTTTCCTCTGTCTGCTGGTCAGCGGTGGCAATTCGCAAATCGTCAAGGTCAACGCTTACAACGACATGGAGGTGCTCGGACAGACGATTGACGACGCGGCGGGCGAGGCCATCGACAAATGTTCCAAGGTCATGGGCCTCGGATATCCCGGCGGTCCCGTCATCGACCGACTCGCCCGGCAGGGCAATCCCCATGCCTATCAGTTTGCCGAGCCCCATATCCCGGGTCTGGACTACAGTTTCAGTGGTCTGAAAACGTCCTTTCTCTACAATCTTCGCGACTGGGTGAAAGAGGATCCCGACTTTATCGGGCATCATAAGGAGGACTTGGCGGCATCTTTGGAATACACCATCGTGGACATTCTGATGAAGAAACTCCGTCTGGCCGTCAAACAGACGGGCATCCGTCACGTCGCCGTCGCCGGTGGCGTATCGGCCAACAACGGTCTTCGCCAGGCTTTCCGGGAACATGCGGAGAAGTACGGATGGACGATTTACATTCCGAAATTCAGTTATACCACCGACAATGCGGCGATGATAGGTATCGTTGGCACGTTCAAATACCGTGACCGCGACTTCGCCGACATCAGTCTGCCGGCCTTCTCCAAGGTCACTTTCCAATAATAGCCCAGTGTCCAAGAGAGTGTGACAAAACAGATATGGACCTAAACGTATCTGTAAGTTTTTGTTGGTAAGTTGTTGAATAATCGGCTGGAGCGAGGCGTTAAGAAAATCTGAGAAGCAGTAGCCGTTAAGAATTTGCGTGTGAACGTAGCCTTCAGGCGAAGTTCATCGATAGCAAATTTAGGCGGATGCCGAAGAAGTTTCGCTTCGCGCAACCTCGGCATCGGTTCGGCAATCTGCAAATACATTTGCGATTGCTCTCACCTCGCACGAGCTTTAGCAACGAGCGACTTTGCCGACGCCTTTTCTTTCGCCTATTTCTTTGGGCGAGCAAAGAAATAGGCATAGAGCATTATATAGAGAGGGTGTGGCAGTTTTGACACACCCTCGATTGCTCTCACCTCGCACGAGCTTTCAGAAGCTACGCTCCTGCAACCTCGGCTGCGGTTCGGCATAGCCCAAGTAAACTTGGCTCTGCTCTCACCTCGCACGTGCTTTTCACGGATATCTCGCGTGTTATTATTAATAAATTTCGAATTTTCTCCCAAATTGCTTGCAGATGTCGGGGAAAAACACTACTTTTGCAACTTAGAAGACGACTCAACCGGTTCTGCGAAGTGGTAAAACTTTCATTGTCAATAAGATAACCCGAAATTTGGCCCTTCATCTGTGGAAACGCCCGTCTCCCGAATTCACTTGCCATCCTATGGATGACAAGGAGGGAGAAGAGTATCCCGCCGCCAGACCGCTTGAATCGCATTTTCCCGATTGCAACATTTTCAAGGAATCCCTGATATTTATGGCAAAACATTATGATTATCTGATTGTGGGTGCCGGTCTGTATGGCGCCACATTCGCCTATCTGGCCAAGCAACAAGGCAAGTCGTGTCTCGTCGTAGACAAGCGCCCTCAAACAGGCGGCAACCTTTATTGCGAGAACATTGAAGGCATCAACGTCCACAAGTATGGCGCCCATATTTTCCATACGTCCAATAAGGCCGTGTGGGATTTCGTCAACAGCATCGTGGAGTTCAACCGCTACACCAATTCACCGGTGGCCAACTACAAGGGCAAACTCTACAATCTGCCCTTCAACATGAATACGTTTTACCAGATGTGGGGCGTGACGACTCCTGAGGAGGCGACGGTCAAAATTGAGGAGCAGAAAGCCGAGGCGGTGGCCAAGATGAAGGCCGAGGGCGCGACGGAGCCCCGCAACCTTGAAGAACAGGCTCAGGTGCTCATCGGCAAGGATATTTATGAAAAGTTGATTAAGGGTTACACCGAGAAACAGTGGGGCAGGGCCTGTACCGAACTGCCGGCGTTCATCATCCGCCGCCTGCCCGTCCGCCTGGTGTTCGACAACAACTATTTCAATGACTTGTATCAGGGTATTCCCGTGGGCGGATACAACCGCCTCATTGAGGGGCTTCTGGCCGATGCCGACACGATGACGGGTACGGATTTCTTTACCATGGACAAGTCGTCCCTGAGTTATGACACCCTGGTCTTTACCGGTAAGATAGACGAGTATTACGATTACCGTTTCGGCAAATTGGAATACCGGACCGTGAGATTCGAACAGGAAATCATCGACAAGCCCAACTGGCAGGGCAACGCCGTGGTGAATTACACCGAACGGGAAGTGCCTTATACCCGTGTCATCGAGCACAAGCATTTCGAGATGTTCGGTCAGGCGGTGTACGATTGCCCCAAGACGGTGATTTCCAAGGAGTATTCCACTGAATGGCAGGAGGGCATGGAACCGTATTATCCGGTGAACGACGACCGCAATTCGTCGCTTTACCGGCAATATAAGGCATTGGCCGACCAGGAAAAGAACGTGATTTTCGGCGGCCGCCTGGCGGAATACAAGTATTACGACATGGACGACGTCATTGAACAGGTGATGAAGCGGTTTTAACGCCAGCGGTCCGGGGCTTTCCGAGGTATCATCAAATGAACAAAATCAGGTACATCAATATGTGTATTGTGGAATTCGGGAAAAAATTCCGGATGTCACCTGTCATTGCGTTCAATTATTTGAACAAATACCAGGGTTTGGCGTTTTTGGACAAGTGTTACGAGGCCGAGCATTTATTGTCGTTAAACGATGCCCTGTCGGATTTAAAGCGAATTTGTCGCAGAAACGGAGGAACGTTGTAATGCGACTTTTTCATGGAACTAATGTCGATTTCGACCGGATAGATTTAAGAAAATGCCGGCCGAGTAAGGATTTTGGCAGAGGATTTTATCTGACGGACATCAAACGCCAGGCAGAAGAGATGGCTGTTCGACGTTGTGAAATTGAAAAGAAAGGAACTCCCGTCGTTCAAGAATATGAATTTGATCCGAAATGGCTGGATAGTACTGATTTGAAATGTAAGGATTTTCCAGTCGTAAGTGAGGAATGGGCCAGATTTATAATGATGAACAGACGATCAAGAGGTCAGAAAGTTCATGATTTTGATATCGTAAGCGGTCCGGTTGCTGACGACAACATTGTGATGCAGTTTAACCTGTTCGCTCAAAAAATCATTGACATGCCGACACTGATACGAGAATTGACTTATCGAAAATGGAATCATCAGTATTATTTCGGTACGGAACTCGCCATTGGTAAATTGCAAAGGATATGGCCTTGACGAAGAATGAATTGCAATTCGTCATCAATTGTGATGTGGAGGAAATGGTGAATTTGCTGAAAGAAGATTACGGCATGTCCACCTTGGAGGCCTTTGATTGCGTGTATAATTCGGAAACGTATCAGAAACTGACGAATACCCGGACGGGATTTTATATTGAAAGTCCGCTCTATATTTACAGTTATCTGTTGGAAGAAAAAGGTTTGCAACCCGTATACGAGGAGGAATAACGAAATATGACAGAAAAGAATAAAATCCAAAAGGGACTGTCTGTTGACGGTCGTAAAGCTTATGACAAAGCCAAACGGGAAAATAATGCCTACATTGTGATTGGCAACAGTATTTATCTTGTTAAGGCAGATGGAAGTAGGGAAAAAATAGAAGCACTTCCGAATCAGACTCGCGTTAAAGTTACCGAACGGAAGTTTACGTTGTAGTGTTGCCATGACCAAGCGGCTTCGAATATTTGCAGGACCTAACGGTTCCGGAAAAACAACCATTACTAACATTGTTAAGGAATACGTTAATCTTGGCGTGTATGTCAATGCTGATGACATAAAATCCCAACTGAGTACAAAGCGAAAGTTGGATTTTAAAGATTACGGTCTGCCATTAAACAAGCAATTATTCATTGACACATTAAAACATTCTTCCTTTGTCCCGAGATTGGCTGATGTTGACTTGGTATTGTCGCATCTTGATTTTGCCAATACGGTTTTGACCATCAAAGAAGATACGGCTGTTGATGATTATTTTGTTTCGTTTATAGCAGATTATCTCAGAACGGAATTGTTGGAAACGTCATCGAAATTTACGATTGAAACGGTAATGTCTCATCCATCAAAATTGGAATTTATCAAATCAGCAAAGGATAAAGGATTTAAAGTTTACTTGTATTTTGTCTCCTTGGTCGATCCGCAATTGAACATCCGTAGAGTGCAAACTCGTGTTGCACAAGGCGGCCATTCTGTTGATGAGCAAAAGATACTGTCAAGATATCTTCGGACCATGAATTATTTATTGCCCGCACTTAAATTAGTGGATAATGCATATATATTCGATAATAGTACGGGAGAGCCCAAAATGTTTGCAACCAAGGAAAAAGGAGAAATTCAAATACAAGGAGAATATATCCCGACATGGTTTGAAAAATATGTGTACAGAAATAGATGACGATTAAAATCACCACGGAACAGTTGGAGAAGATAGTCCGGGAGGCGGTGGAAGAGGCGCTCCGGAAAATCGGTGATGTGGAAATTGTGAATTCCGTCGGAAAGTCTCCGTCTGTCGTATCCGACAACACACCGGAAATCGGAACCTTCTCTGACGAGCAGTACAAGGAAGCCATGGAGGTCATGGCGGCCAACCGCGGGAAGGGAAATGAACCGAAAGTAGGGATTTTCTGGTACAATGTGGCCCGCAATGAACTGTTCGGTGTCGTCTCCCACAAGCGGAGCGATTATCTCCGGCCGAATGCGGGCGGCGGTCTCATTACCTGTAGTGAGATGCACGAGGATGTTTGGAAGAAGGAGTTTCACAAACAGAAATATCATGGCGGTAACGTAGGGCCTTTTAAAGGCGCTTATCAGGACAAACCGCGGGGCAGGGTGTTCTATTCCCCGGCTGAGGACCTGTATATCATTGCCGCCGGTTCGTGGATAAATAAATATCCGGATGCCATCCGCCTCATTACGGAGGAATATGATTTGCCCGAGGAACATACGGTGGTCCGGCAGGCTGAGCATTGGGACATCGGACAAACGTGGAAATAAAATCATCAAATATGAAAATCGCAGTAGCAGGAACAGGTTATGTCGGCCTCTCCATGGCCGTCTTGCTGTCACAGCACAATGAGGTGACGGCAGTAGACCTGATTCCTGAAAAGGTGAATCTGATCAACAACAGGAAGTCACCTATCTGCGATGAGTATATCGAGAAATATCTGGCCGAAAAACCGCTTCAGTTAACCGCTACGCTCGATGGCGCGAAGGCCTATGCTGACGCGGATTTCGTCATTATCGCCGCTCCGACCAATTACGACCCGGTCAAAAACAATTTTGACACGAGTCATGTGGAGGAGGTCATCGACCTGGTGTTGTCGGTCAATCCCAACGCCGTGATGGTGATTAAGAGTACCATCCCCGTGGGCTATTGCCGCAGCCTTTACCTCCGGTATGCGCAGCAGGGCGTAAAATCGTTCAACCTGCTCTTCTCGCCGGAATTCCTACGCGAAAGCAAGGCGCTTTACGACAACCTGTATCCCTCGCGCATCATCGTGGGATATCCTCAACTGAAATCACAATTTCCGGAAGAGAACGCCGCCATCTGTCAGGTCACTGACGTCATGAGGATGGAAGAGGCCGCCCATACATTTGCCCGTTTGTTGCAGGAGGGTGCCATCAAGGAGGACATCCCGACGCTGTTCATGGGCATGAAGGAGGCGGAGGCCGTCAAACTCTTCGCTAATACTTATCTGGCGCTCAGGGTGAGTTATTTCAACGAACTGGATACTTATGCGGAGGTGAAGGGACTGGATGCACAGTCGATTATCCAGGGCATCGGTCTTGACCCCCGTATCGGCACGCATTACAATAATCCGTCGTTCGGTTACGGCGGTTATTGCCTGCCAAAAGACTCCAAGCAACTGCTGGCCAACTATGCCGACGTGCCGCAAAACATGATTACGGCCATTGTGGAGAGCAACCGTACCCGCAAGGATTTCATTGCCGACCAGGTGCTGAAGAAGGCCGGCTATTACGGTTATTCGGAGAACAACCAGTATAGCGGGGCCGAACCGGGACGGGATGTCGTCATCGGCGTCTACCGCCTGACGATGAAGAGCAATTCGGACAATTTCCGGCAGAGCAGTATCCAGGGCGTGATGAAGCGCATCAAGGCCAAGGGCGCCACGGTCATCATCTACGAACCGACGCTGGAAGACGGGACGACGTTCTTCGGCAGCCGGGTGGTGAACGACCTGCAGGCGTTCAAGAGGCAGAGCCGCGCCATCATCGCCAACCGCTACGACGCTTCGCTCGACGACGTGCAGGAGAAAGTCTATACCCGTGACTTGTTCAGGAGAGACTGATCTTATAATTGAGAACAAAAACCAAGCAATGGACAGCAACAAATACATCACGCAATTCCGTGTTCAAGAACTGTGGAAACGGTACAATGTGAATTGGACATCAATTCATGAGGACGTTAATGTTATTGTGGGAATTAACGGATGTGGAAAAACCACATTGCTCGATTTACTCTACGATTATTATACGGGTAAAAAACTTAATAAGAATTTGGTCGAGAGTGTGGAGGGTAATCCGATAACGTCGCCGGTAACGTATATCCGTTCATTCGACGTCCCTTTCTCCGGCAAGAAGACAGAGAGCCCATTGCTTCAGGAATTGAAATATGTGATTAATCAAAACGGTGAAGGAACTTCATTTTTTGATTATCGGATGCGAATGTTGAATTATGCCGACCAGGCAGAAACCATACAGAGGAGAATCAATCAATTCTTCAAAATCGTCAATGTCCTTTTCCAGGAGACAGGTAAGGAAATAGCGATTGATGTCAAGAACAACACTTTGGCATTCAGAATAAGAGGAACGGAAAAATTTTTGACCGCAAATGGAAAGTTGCTGGTAACCGATAAAGACCAACTGATTACCACCAGCGGAGACAAAGTAACATTAGAACAACTGTCCTCCGGAGAAAAACAAGTATTGCTGATACTGACGACAGTATTCCTGCAAGAAGAAAATCCCGCAGTCCTGTTACTAGACGAACCGGAAATCTCTCTGGATATAAGATGGCAGGATAAGTTAGTCGAACTCATCCGCCAACTCAACCCTCATTGCCAAGTCATACTGACAACGCATTCTCCTAATATCTTTGCCAACGGATGGGAGGATAAATTGGTATTCCTGGAACAATTAGAAGAAAAAATATAAGCGTTACCGACGGATATATCATACCACATCGTTGATTTTAAGATGACAACCAATCAAGACGAGTTTTACGAGTTGGCAGCCAAAAGATTTGCGGCTGCCACGAACTTGTATCATGTAGACGCCGTCGTTCACGTTGAAAATCGAGCAGACATTTGGTTTTGGAAACAAGCGCTGAATCAGTTTAGTTCCAAGAAGTACGAATTTCTTTGTGCTTCAATGAATGAGAAGGGAAATAGAACTTCCGGCTGCGAGCAGTGTCTGAAATATAAAAATCATTTATCATCGAAGTTTTTCATTTGTATTGACAGTGACCTGCGCTATTTGTCAGACGAATTGGCCACCGGACTTAACGGAATACTGCAGACCTATACGTATTCGTGGGAAAATCACTGCGCTTTTGCCAACCGGTTACAAACTTCCTTCGCACGGCAGAATAAAACAGGAAAAGTATTTGATTTTGTCAAGTTCTTATCAGGATATTCCAACATTGTTTACGAACCGCTCCTTTTAGTCCTTTCAGGGAAATCATCATATAGTGTACATGATTTGTGGCGTTGTATCACTTTGCAGTATAGAACAAATGATGAGACAAACAATGGCCAATCCTTGTTGGACCGGATGCAGCAGAATCTTGCAAAATACCATGCGCAAATCATAACTGATGAGCAATGGGAAGCGATGAAGAAGCATTATTCGGAAAAAGGTTTGACGGAATCTACAGCCTATTTATACGTTAAAGGTCATTGCGTATATAATACTCTGTTATCTGTCGGCAATCAATTGTGTAAAGGAACCGGTGTCAATTTCGAAGAACAAGTATTGAAAGAATCCTTGGCTTTCGGCAGCTATGCAGAGATTTCTAAGGTTGAAAACGATATCAGGTCGTGGTGCGTCTGATAATGAAGTAGAAAATAAGAAAATAATAACATTACACGCAATAAATTTAATAAAAAAATAATGGACAAAGATTTTACAATGGTAATACGCCCGCATGTCAAACTGTGGAGCGTGGATTTAAAGGAGATTTGGAGATACAGAGACTTATGGGCGCTGTTTGTGAAGCGCGACATACTGGTCCAATACAAGCAGACGATATTAGGTCCGCTATGGTATATCATCCAACCGGTAATGACCGTCATTATGAACATGGTGGTGTTCGGCGGTATCGCCAAGATGAGTACCGACGGATTGCCCCAGGCCTTGTTCTATCTGGCCGGTCAAGTGTGTTGGCAATACTTCTCCCGCTGTCTCAACGGCACCTCCTCCACGTTTACTGCCAATCAGGGCATGTTCGGTAAAGTCTACTTTCCCCGTATGGTAGTGCCCCTGACCACGATTACCTCCAATCTGGTGCGCTTTGCAGTACAACTGTTGCTGTTTGTCGGCGTATACATCTATTTCGTCTTGCAGGGCACGACGGCATCGCCCAACTGGACCCTGGTGCTGCTTCCGCTCTATATCCTGATGCTTGCCGGCCTGGGAATGGGTTTCGGAATCATCATTTCCTCCATGACAACGAAATACCGCGACATTAAGATACTCTTCTCCTTTGTCGTAGGACTCTGGATGTACGCCACTCCGATTGTATATCCGCTCAGTATGGTGCCCGAAGGCAAACTCCGCACCCTGATGCTGCTCAACCCGGTGACTCCGATTATTGAAGGTTTCAAGTATTCCACCCTCGGCCAAGGTTTCTTCTCTTGGATAGGATTGGCATACAGCTTTATCTTCATGTGTGTCCTGCTTACCATCGGTATGGTGGTATTTAATCGCGTGCAACGCAATTTCATGGATACGGTTTAACAGATTAGTATAGGAAAGTCATTCTATGAAGAATAATAAACTGAATTTGAAGGTCAATGCAAAGGACAAGACGTCCGGTGACGAATATCGTTTTTCCATTGATTTTTATGTATTCAAGCAGGACGATAAGTTTATTGCTTATTGTCCTTCAGTGGATCTGTCCTCGTCAGGAGACAATTTCAATGATGCCGTCTCAGCCTTTTATGAGGCCTTCCAATTGTATGTGGAGACCTGTGTGGAGATGGGCACATTGCAAGAGGATTTAATCCAGCATGGATGGAAGGTGAAGAAAACAGGCGTGACACCACCGCGTTTCTCTTCTATGCTTAAAAAGAAAGAAATGAAGAATCTCATGGAAAGTGAGATTAATTATCAACGTCTTGTGACACCTGTAAGCATCCCGGCCTTCCAATGAAAACATTATCGAACATTTCCATAATAGAATTCCGGAATGTCTTGAAAGAATTAGGATTGCAGCAGGTAAGGGTAAAAGGTGGTCACGAAGCGTGGTCAAAACCTGGAATGTCGCGTCCTGTAATATTTCAAACACATATTAATCCTCTTCCGGAATTCATTGTCAAGAACAATCTGAGGACGTTGGAAATTACAAAACAAGAATTTTTATCAATTTTAGAACGCATTTAAAAGAAATTTTATGAACGCAATAGAATTAGAAAATGTAAGTAAGCAATACCGCCTCGGTCTTGTCTCCACCGGAACGCTCGGCGACGACCTCAACCGCTGGTGGGTGATGAACGTGCTGCATAAGGAAGATCCGTACCTGAAAATCGGAGAGACCAACGACCGATCCAAGAAAGGTTCCAGCAATTATGTCTGGGCATTGAAGGACATTACTTTCAATGTGGAGCAAGGCGACGTGGTGGGTATCATTGGAAAGAACGGCGCAGGCAAGAGCACCCTGCTCAAACTCTTGTCCCGGGTCACAACCCCGAGCACCGGTGAAATCCGCATTCGCGGCCGCCTCGCCTCTCTGTTGGAAGTAGGTACCGGTTTCCACCCCGAAATGACGGGTCGTGAAAATATCTTCATGAACGGTGCCATTATGGGTATGACCAAACAAGAAATCGCCGGTAAACTGGATGAAATCATCGACTTCTCCGGTTGCGAACGCTACATCGATACCCCCGTAAAACGCTACTCCAGCGGTATGAAAGTCCGCCTCGGTTTCGCCGTGGCCGCCCACCTGGAACCCGAAATCCTCGTCGTCGACGAAGTCCTCGCCGTGGGTGACGCCGAATTCCAGAAGAAGGCCATCGGCAAGATGAAAGATGTGGCCAAAGGCGGAGGCAGAACTGTGCTTTTTGTGAGCCACAACATGACAGCGGTAAAAAGTCTTTGTCGAAGTGGTGTTCTCTTGGAGAATGGTATGGTTAAGGAAACAGGTCCGATTGATGACATTGTGGGCCACTACTTGAGAGGTGATAACGAAACCGACAATCATAAATATTGGAGTAATCCTACAATAAAAAAAGAAAGTTTTGAATTATTAGAAATTGGTGTAAGGCGTAAAGGACATAATTTTGATGATGTAATACGAATGGATCAAGAGTCGGAACTTTACATCCGTTATAGATTAAAAGAGCATTATGAATCACTCCATATGTCCTTCCATTGCAAAAATGAACAAGGAGAAAAGATATTTGCCTCTGTAGGATATGGACAATATGAACCAAAACATGAAAAGGGTGAGTATGAGTTGATTTGTGATTTTCCGGCAAACTTTTTTAATTTTGGAACTTTTTCAATCGATTTAATCGTGGCAAAAAATAAAGTAAATGTTTTAGCCCGAGAGGAGGATATCATATCTTTCACGATTTCAAATAAAGCTATAGAATTGGGAAGTTGGATGGGAAGAATGCCTGGAGACTTGACGCCCCAACTTACATATCATGAAAAAAAATTGAAGGACGCTTGAATTTTGTAAAGGATGATACAATTAAAAGATAAAAAAGATTGTTGCGGATGTAATGCGTGTGGTGATATCTGTCCTAAAGATTCCATATCTTTCAAGACAGATATTGAAGGTTTTTGGTATCCTGAGATTAACATGGAGACATGTATTGACTGTCACATGTGTGAAAACGTTTGTCCAATAATAAATATCTCCAAACTAAAGAAAAATGAATATAAAGAACCAAAGTGTTTCGCTGCTATTCACAAGAATATAGAGATGCGCTTTGGTAGTACTTCCGGTGGTTTGTTTACAGCATTTGCCGACAAAACGTTAAAAGAAGGTGGCTATGTGGGAGGAGCCATTTTCAATGATGATTTCTCAGTCTGTCAGATAGTGACCGATGACAAAAGTTTAATGCCCAAACTTAGAAGAAGTAAATATCTCCAGAGTAATGCAGAAGGCTTTTATGAAGCGGTTAGTAAGTTGGTGAAGGAGGGAAAGAAAACTCTCGTGTGTGGTACACCATGCCAGATGTCTGCTTTGAGAGCATATTTGAGATACAAGGATTATGACAATTTGCTTATAGTGGACTTTATCTGCCGCGGAATAAATTCTCCTAAGGTATTTAGAAAATATCTCGATTATAAGGAAGAGGAACAGAATGGAAAAGTCGTTTGGTTTGAAGCTAAAAACAAGGATTTGGGATGGCGTGCATTGACAAGTGCTTTATACTTTGATAATAATAAAGTTGTCTATGATACGCGCGATACAAGTGTTTTTACTCAAGGCTATTTATTTACCGGAGTATACTGCCGTCCATCTTGTTACGAATGTAAGTTTAAACAGTTCCCCCGTATAGCAGATATAACAATAGGTGATTTTTGGGGAACGGAGAAAATAAATCGGCCAGATCTTGATGGTAATCTTGGTACTTCTGTAGTAATGATTAACAATTCAAAAGGACAGGCGTATTATGATAGTATTAAGGCTAAGATTAATGATCAAGAAATTGAAGTCGCAACAGTCATAAAAGGTAATCCTGCATTGGTAAAACCATTAAATACCCCTTTGGTCAACAGAAAATCTTTTTATGAAGATTTGGATAAGATGCCTTTTAAGGCTGTGGCGGATAAGTATATCAAACGAAAAAGGCATTATATAGGTAAAAAGAAACGAATAAAAAACGCATTACAGTTTTTTAAAAGTGTACTTAAGGTTTCCAAATGTAGCCTGCCTACGATATGGAAAAACATAAAATACAATATTTTTGACAAACGTTTTGTTACAGACATAACAAATAAAAAATATATTTTAATAAACCGGAATTGTATCTTGGATATAGACAAGGAAGCAAAAATAACAATTCAAGGCATTTTCAATTTTGGGAAAAGAGTGCGTTACCCGAAGTCTAATCTTGAGACTCGAATGTTGATGGAAAGAGGTTCAATATGTAGAATTGACGGAAACTTTGATTTGGCTTATGGTAGCGACTTGGAAATATTTAAGAATGCAGAATTTCATGTAGTAGGAAAAAGTGCTACAAATATTTGTGCCACCATTATTTGTGGTGAGAAAATTGAATTTGGTGAAGGAGTAATGCTGGGTAGAAATGTTACGGTGAGAGACAATAATGGAAATCATTATATTTCTCAAAGAGGTTACAAAAATACACGTGCAGTTATTATAGGCCAACATTCCTGGTTGTGTGAAACGTGTATTTTAGTCTCCGGCGCTCGTCTGGGTGACAGCGTTATCGTTGGAGCAGGTGCAGTGGTTTCATCACATATACCCAGTTTTTCTTTGGTCGCAGGCAATCCTGCACAAGTTGTAGATACAAATATTCATTGGAAATATTAAAACAAATAAACAACATTTTTAACAATTAAAATTTACTATTATGAATTTAGAGGAATTTATTAAAAACTTTGCAGATCAGTTTGATGACACAGACGCAAATGAAATAACCGCAGAAACGGATTTCTCAGAGTTGGACGAATGGTCTTCTTTAACAACGTTGGCTGTGATTGCCATGGTTAAAACTGAGTATAATAAAACTATCACAGGTTCGGAAATTCGTGGATGTGATACGGTAGAGGAACTTTATAAACTTGTTGAAAATAAGTAATGAGGGATAATCCATTTTCACTCGATGGTAAAAATATTCTTATTACTGGAGCTTCTTCAGGGATAGGCAGAGAAATCGCCATATTATGTTCTAAGATGGGCGCGTCTGTTTATGCTGTTGCCCGACGTGAAGACAAATTAAAAGAACTAATGTCGGAAATGAATTCAACGAATAATGGTTTCATTGTTGCTGATCTCTTGAAAAAAGAAGATTTAGACCAAATAATAGACCAAATACCAAAGTTGGACGGCGTAATGCATTGTGCAGGAGTCGGTTCTCGCGTCTTGGCAAAATCCGTTACCCATGATGAAATAAGACGTGTAATGGGCATAAACTTCGAAGCGCCAGTTCTATTACAACAATCCATCTTGGCTAATAAGAAGATTAATAAAAATGCTTCAATCGTATTTTTAGCTTCTTATGCCGTTGACTCTCCTTCAATAGCCAACTCTGTATACAGTGCTTCTAAGGGAGCAATAGTCTCGTATGCTAAGTGTCTTGCATTGGAATTAGCTCCAAGAGGTATAAGAGTCAATTGTATATCTCCGGCTATGGTCTGGACAGACCTGATTACGAAAGATGGCATAGATGAGAATATGTTAAAAGAAGACGAGAAAAAGTATCCCTTAGGGCGTTATGGTAAACCAGAAGATATAGCTCCTTTGGCCGTATATTTGCTTAGTGACAGCAGTTCGTGGATGACCACTTCCAATATCAATATTACTGGGGGGGGGAGCTAAATAACTAAAAAGAACAGAGTAGTTTATGGACGCTTACATAAAGTATATCAGTTACTATCTTCCAGAAAAGACAGTAACTAATGAGGACCTAGTAAAGGATTACCCTCAATGGGACGCAGAAAAAGTCGCCAAGAAGGTTGGCGTTTATGAACGTCATGTATCCGCTGAAAATGAAACAGCAGGTGATATGGCGATAAAAGCGGCAAAACAACTATTTGGCGAATATCATGTTAATCCTCAGGATATAGATTTTGTTCTTCTTTGCACTCAAAGCCCAGACTATCATTTACCATCGACATCATGTATAATTCAGGATGCGCTCGGTATACCGACTACAGCCGGCGCTTTTGATTTCAACTTAGGTTGCTCCGGATATGAATATGGATTGGCTATAGCAAAAGGGCTTATTGTAGGGAAAATGGCAAGAAATGTCCTATTATTAACAGCTGAAACATATAATAAATACATTCATCCTGACGACCATGGCAATCATTCGATTTTTGGTGATGGAGCTGCAGCAACTATTGTATCCACAGAAGGCACCTATAGAATCGGAGAATTTGTCTTTGGAACTGATGGGGCAGGGGCAGAAAAGTTAATAGTTAAAACTGGAGGTGCCCGGCAAAGAGAGAAACTTAACTTCGTTGGTTCCGATGAAGGCGGGTATATTAATTCTCCGGATTATCTTTATATGGATGGAACAGAGATTTTTAACTTTACCCTTGAAAAGGTGCCGGAAATGGTAAATGCGCTGTATGATAAGAATAAGATAACCGACCAGGATATAGATTATTATATTTTCCATCAAGCCAACAAGTTCATGCTGAATACTATCCGCAAGATATGTAAGTTTGATAAGGAGAAATTTTATGTCAACTTGGAACGCACAGGTAACACGGTATCTTCTACAATTCCTATAGCACTTAAGGATTATCTTGCCAATGGTGGCAATGGTAATACGATAATGCTTGCAGGTTTCGGAGTTGGTTTGTCGTGGTCCGGCGTTGTTATTTATAAGGTTTGATATTAAAAAGTTGGTGATGCAATATATAAATCTTTCAGATGGCACACGTATTCCTGCGATAGGTTTTGGCCCAGGTGGTTGTGGATACACACCTAAGCCGAAGACCCTCGGAAGGTTTGAGAAATTTATTTTGAGATCCGAGAGAAAAATTTGTCGCATAACGAATATGAATACTCGCCAAGAGCGTGTGTATGTAAATGGAATTGCCGATGCGATTAAATCAGGCTTTCGCCTTATAGACTACTCTATTACTTATGGTGATGGCCAACTTCTTGGTCAGGCAATAAAAAAAAGTGGAGTCCCTCGTAAAGAACTGTACATAACTACGCGTATTGGTAATCGCGAACAACGAAAGGGGCTGATAAGAGAGAATTTCTTTAAGCAACTAAATGGCATGGGGGTCGATTATGTTGATTTGCTCCAATTTCATTGGCCTGTTCCGGATTATTACCTAAATACGTGGAAAGAAATGGAGAAGTTGAAAGCTGAAGGTTATGTCAGAACTTTGGGAGTTGCTAATTGCCATCGACACCACTTGGAAAGTATATTGGAAATTTGTACGGAAAAACCGGTTGTCAATCAGTTTGAGGTTCACCCCTTGTTTACACAAAAAGAACTAATTGCATATTGCAAGAAACAAGATATTCAAGTCGAGGCGTATACTCCACTTGCCCGCCAAGATGACCGATTGTTCCGATTACCATTGCTCAAAAAGATAGGAAGTAAGTATGGAAAATCTGTAGCTCAGGTGGTTTTACGCTGGGATATTCAGAATGGGTGCATTCCTATAGTCAGGTCGTTTAATAAACGAAGGCAAAAGGAGAATTTGTCCATATTTGATTTCTCCCTTACGGATGATGAAATGCGACAAATTGATGCAATAAACATAAATTCACGACTGCGTTACGACCCGGACAATTGTGACTTTTCGATATTATAAATAAAATGACATAAATGAAAGAACGGAAATTGTTTGTAATTGATAGTATTTTTATGTTTTAGAATAGCAGACCCATATCTGGTTTTGTTTTATTGAATTCAAGGGATGGACAGAATTCCTTAAAAGAAATTCGAAATCATCTTCAAAGAAAATACAGGCCCAAGTGGATCGTTATAACTTGTCGAAAAAAATAAATGATTCAGTTGATTTATGCAACAAGCTACTTCCTAACATGCTAAATAAAATCCCCAAAAAGGTGTTTTATGTGGTAACGGATATTAATGTTGAAGTTGAGGGCTTAGAAGCAATTCTCTCAGAATTGGAATATCTTGAGGAAGCAGCAGATAATTTTGTTATTGCTAACAAGTTGTTGTCAGCGAAAGTTGCTACTACTAGTAGAGAACTTAAAATAAAATCACATTACATTGAGTGCTGGAAATTGGATGAAAAAATAAAGAAGCTGCGATAGTTGAATGGGAAGAATTAAATATATAGACATAGCCAAAGGAATAGCCATATTACTTGTTATAATGGGGCACGTTATGGCGACATGCTATAGTGATTTTTTGCCTCGCTATAGGGGGGGAATTGGATTGGCATAATATTCAACTATGGAAATGGATTTACAGTTTTCATATGCCGTTGTTTATGTTCCTTTCTGGTTATGTTGTATTCAATCCGAAGAAGGAATATTCTTTGTCGAATGTATCAAAAAGAGTCTGTAGTTATCTAATACCCTATTTCTTGATGGGTATCGCCTTAATTTCTTTTCGTGAAATGGGTACGTTAAATACGACATATTGGTATTTTTGTTCGTTAAGTGAATTCTTAATAGTATTGTGGTTATTGCAGAAAATATGGGGATTAGTAAACGTGGACAACGTTGTAGTATTAAGCATTTCATTTATAATCTTTTTTATATTGCTCATACAATATGTAAATAAAATACCCGGGTACTCCACTCTTTCCGGGATTATTGATTTTGGACACTTGAAGTTATACAAGTTCTTTATTCTTGGTTGGTTCTTTAGGAGGAAAAATACTTGGTTGAGATATATCATCAATCAATATGCACTGTCAATATCTATAGTATACTACTTTTGTTTGATTATCCACCCGAAAATAGATATTGTCTCACCTTTAATGGGAATAGTACTTTGCTTAAACATTGCAAAGTTACTTGAAAATCACGAAATCGGCGACAAACTGGTTGTAATAGGAACATTAACATGCGAACTTTATATTGTGCATTTCTTTTTCTTGTCAAAATTCTACGATATAGGTGAATATTTATTGGGATTGACTGCATTGGGACGTCCTACAGCATGGTTCTCTCAGTTGCTATATGGTATTCCTATGACAGCTTTAAATGTCTTTACATCAATGTGTGTGATATGGGTTGTAAATAAATCATCTATATTGTCGATGGTAAGTTTCGGACATATATATAAGATGAAAAAGTTAATTAAGCAATGAGAATCGCATTACTTAATCTTCCATTTGACAGCAATTTCGGAGGCAACTTGCAGAGGTATGCTTTGGTAAAGGTATTACAAGACATGGGACATGAAGTGGAGCATATTAATTTACGCTTTAATGTACAAGTTAAGACAATACCGTTACTTAAGAATGCTGCAAGACAATTTGTCAGAATGATAGCACATCGGAAGAAATATCCGTTGTTTCCAGCGATATCTAAAAAGAAGAAATATAATCGCAGTATCGTTTATGCTATAAAATTTCAAAATCGATATATCCATCATACTAAGGTGTTTCAAAGTAAGGAAGGGCTAAGGGCGATAAATGGGTATGACATTTATGTTGTCGGTTCTGACCAAGTATGGAGAAAAAAAATAGCGAAGACCTATGGTATATCCACGTACTTCTTTGACTTTTTAAAAGACACAAGTGCGCCTCGTATAGCCTATGGTGTGTCGTTTGGCACAGACGAAAATGAACTTACGCAAGAGGAACGTTCATATTTAGGAGTTTTATATAAAAAATTCAGGGCTGTATCTGTAAGGGAATCCAGTGGATTGACATTATTGAAAGAATATGGATGGACACAACCTGAAGCTTGTTTTGTGTTAGATCCGACAATGTTGTTGGATAAGGAAGATTATCGCAGATTAATTAAGAATACCAATACACGAAAATCTGAAGGAAACATGTTTTGTTATATTTTGGATAAGTCAGAAATAAAAGACAAACTTGTAAATAATATTGCAAGTGAAAAGAATTTGAAACCATTTTTCTTATCAATTGATAATTGTAGAACGGTGGCAATAGAGCAGTGGCTACAGTCTTTTGATGATGCAGACATGGTCGTAACGGATTCTTTCCATGGATTGCTGTTCTCCATTATTTTCAATAAACCTTATATTTTGTTGCGAAATGAATTCCGAGGGAATGCACGATTTGATTCTGTGCTAAAGATGTTTAATCTTACATCAGATGAACGTAAGCGCCAGCATTGGGAAGCCGTAAACTTAATTAGAGAAAAGATGAAGAAGAATTCTCTAAATTTTTTAAAAGAGAATATCTATTGAAATAAATATAAATGAAATGAAAAATATTCTTTTAATTGAACCCTGGCTACCTTATCCGTTAGCAAGTGGAGGGCATCAGGCGATTTATAATGGCATCAGATGTATGAATGATATGGGAAATCTGTATCTGACGTATATATGCCCCGAGGATAGATATGACGCGAAAATAATTTCCGAATTTGAAAAGAAGATAGGAAATATTAAAGTGTATCCATATAAAAAGAAAGTGCAACCCCAACCTTCAATAATGATGAGAGGAATAAGAAAAGGATTGCGCATGACGGGTGTCATTCCAACGTATCCTACACCCGATCCCTTTTCAAGTTTGTATAGGAGCCCTCAATTCTCTTTGGCATATTTAGAGCACATTCAGCACTTAATTGATAAGTTTTCAATTGACATTGTTCAAATTGAAATGCCCCCATTATTGTCATTGGTATGTGCCTTACCGGATAAAGTGAAGAAAGTTTACGTTCATCATGAAATTCAATTTGTCAGAAATCAGTTGTCTTTACAATCCGCTGGAAGTAACTTATATCGTGAAATGGCAGTATCAATAAATAAAGAAATGGAGATGGCCTTACTTAATAAATACGATGCTGTAATCACGTTGTCTGAAGTTGACAAAGATAAACTAATAGAAAATGGTGTAACAGTCCCAGTGCACTCTTCTATTGCAGTTGTTGATACAGATATAGAGTATGAGGAAAAATCTTTTAGACCTGGTGTTTTAACGTTTGTAGGATATGGCCCCCATAAGCCCAATGGAATAGGTCTACAATGGTTCTTAGACATTTGTTGGAATAAATTGTTGGATAAGGATACTAACTTTTGTTTACACATTATCGGCAAATGGGATGATAGTGTTAAAAAAGAAATTAGCGAAAAATACAGGAACGTAAAATTCCTAGGTTTTGTACCGGATTTATATGATGCGCTAAGCGGGACGACAATGATAGTTCCCATAACAATAGGAAGTGGAATCCGTATGAAAATATTGGAAGCCGCATCAATGAAAGTTCCTTTTGTGACAACATCCGTCGGTGTTGAAGGCCTTCCCTTTACGTCAGGTAAAGAATGTTTTATAGCTGATACTCCAGAAGATTTTATAGAAGGGATTATGAAATTGAAGGATGAGAAATTAAGACATGATTTTACTGAAAGGGCAAGGACATTTGTCAAGAAGTCCTATTCATTGGATGCACTTCGCAAGAATAGACAAGCAATATATCGTGAACTGTGATGCTCTATGGTATCTTATAATTCTAAGATACCATAAAAATAGAATGACCTATTGGATGAATTTAATAGTGCTAATGCATATGTTATTTGCTCGAATTAGGAGGAGGAGAATACATTTTATACCATGTTACTCTTACTAATATTGAAGATAAGTAAAATAGATGGAACACGAAAGAGTATATTGAATTGAAGATCATGAAATTATCAGTGGCAATTTGCACATATAATGGTGCTAAGTATATAGGTGAACAACTTCGCTCCATTCTTGATCAAACGCAGAAAATAGATGAGATTGTCGTTTGTGATGATGGTTCTACAGATGATACATTGAAGATTATAAATGACATTCTGAATGATACTCACAACATAGAGTTTCATTTGTATAAGAATTCACCAAATCTTGGCGTATGCGCGAATTTCGACAAAGCGATTCATCTATGTACGGGCGATATCATTTTTCTTTCGGACCAGGATGATATATGGTTAAGAGAAAAAGTAGAAAAGACGGTTCGTGTGTTTGAACAAAATCCTCAATGGTCAGTTCTCTTTTCTAATGGCTATTTAATGGACAATATGGGGAAGTCATTTACAGATAAAAAGATGTTTGATGTCGTAGGATTGAATAAAGAGGGTATTAAATGTTTTAAAAAAGGTATGGCGCTTGAATTATTAATGAAACATAATCGTGCAACTGGTGCTGCTATGGCGTTTCGTAAATCATTTCTTCCCGAATTTTCCATCATTCATGAGGCTACAAGTTCAAATGGTCTACCCTTACATGATTTAATAATTGCATTTGCGGCTGCAGAAAGAAATAGTTTGGGAATGATAGAAGAGCCTCTTATCAAATATCGAATTCACGAATCTCAGGAGGCGGGTTTTGGAGTATGGCTTAATTCACCTCCCCACACATCCAATGCGATGATTCCGGTAAAACTCCAATCTCATAGACACATTATGGTTTCTGATAAAGGAAGGTCAAGGGTGGCTTTTGGTGCTAAACGTATTTCTTTTAAGCACTCTGTTCTTCATCATAAGGTTCTGATGAATGCAAAGGAATATTATAAACACTATGGTAATGCTGCTACGGAAATAATATCCAGGGATTTTTGGGGAAGATTCTACTATATATTTGATGTCAATGCCCGGAAAAAGTTGACTAAAAAGAAAAAATAGTTTAAAATCAAAAATCATCAGATGTCATATACTGACGTAATCAGGTTATATTTTGAGAAGGTATATGTAGTGCCTGTGTCAACTACTTAAAAATAGATGAATAAGAGTTGAGGGAACAGGAAAAGTTTTCTTCACAGTTGAATAGTAGAAATAACCATTATCAACAACAGAAAATGTTTCTTGGCTTGTCACAATATACATGGGAAATTTTGTTTCAAATCCTGGAATTCGTCATGTTGGCCGTCGCTGCAGGCTATGTAACAGTTGTCGTAATTAAAAAATATGAAATAAAAAATGAGATAGTAGGAGAGCAGTATGAAAGAAGCATAAATGCTTACGTTCAGATTCATGAACTATGTGTCAGACTCCGACAGATAGAGGCATTACCAAGATTGGAACAAGGCAAGATTGCAGAACTGCTTGCTCCCTTAGACTTTAAGACAGAAAAGAACGGTGTTGAATATGTCTCGTTTTTTCATGACATCAGTTCCTTTGAAGAATATTATCAAAAACGCTTCAATCAGAAAGTACGACAACTCAAAAATTATCTTGACGAATGTCTTACGGATAAACTGTCTGAATTCCAAAATTGGTTAGAAGACATACATAAAGTGCTGCAGTTGTTTGCCAATGTGGAGAAAGACAAATCCTGGCATTTCGATTCAGATACGGTCGAGAAGCACAATACTTTACTTGTCAGGAGTCTGGGCGTTGCCCTTCAAAACGATATAGAGAATTTCTACGATGATATAGACAAACTGTTGAGACGCAGGTTGGAAAAAGTTGACTTGTCGCATCTGACAACATCTTCAATCCGGTTTAAAATAAAAAAGAAAATCAGCGGGTTTTGCGAGAAGAAATTTGAGACAAAAAGCAATCATGGAATATTGAAATGGATATATTTAAATCTGTTGTACCCAACTTACGGTCGTTCACAATTGCATACACATAACGGAATGTTATTCCTGCTGATGACGATGTTACATTATTCAGAAGTAAAACAGCCAAAAGAATTTTTTGATGAATCGTCTGAAGAGGAAGAAATGAAAATGATAGAACATTACAGACAGTTTGTTGAACGTTATCAAAAGGACAGATGTCGAACAACTTGTTGATTGATTTAGCGACCATTCCAGATTATGTGGAAAAAGGTGGAATACAATTGCTCATTACCATAGTCGGTGCAATATTGGTGGGATGGCTCTCTTCAACGTTGTTTGCGCGATGGAAAGAAACCAATGTTGTAAAGGGCGTTCTCATCAAAAGAAGATATACCATTTATGAGGAGCTGTCTGCGAAATTGATTAAGTTGCAGGATTCGGTCATGTTGCCGAATTCAACTTTTCAAGCGGCCAAAGAAGGTTTAGAAGCGGCGGAGCTGTCTGTTACGAATCCGTTGAATCGGCAGTTGCTTAAGATTTTTGAAAATCCTAAAGATTTGACATCTTCCATATTGGACTTGGATAAATATATTTCAAAGCACCGACTGTATTTTGATGATGACGTTACATTAGAAACGCTCATATTCCAAAATTATTTAGTGATATTCAGAAGAATATTGGTCGTTTTTGAAGAACAGTTTATAGATAAAAAGATTTCTCTTGAAACAGAGTGTGTCTCTGCTGCTGAAAAATTGATGTGTGTTCAGATAGGACTTGTCGTACAGGATGAATTGCTTGACAGGATTGATAAGGTGATGAAATCGCTAAGGAAAAGCATGAATAATCCGTCATTAAAATTTCGTCAGAGTATTGAAATGTCTTATTCCTATTATAATGATGAGAATGCCCCTATTATGAATGCTCTAAAAGATACGATACTCATAAAAGACAAAGGACAGATTTGTAAAATTGTAACTTCTGCAATTTATAATGGCATGACAGATTGCGGAATATACGAATAGAAGGATGAGGTATGGAAGATTACATGGGGCTACCTGAATATATTTGGGAAGGAATGTTCTCAGTAGCGAACTACCTGTTTTCTGCCATTATCATAGTCGCTTTTCTTGCTAAATATCAGAGCAGGAAAAGAAGAGAGATAAATATAGAAGGCAATATTGCCGTATTGCGCGTGGATGCCTATGAGTCAATCTGCGACGCCTTTAGCCGTATACAAGATTTGATTACGCCGACTTTAGAAGACAATTCTCTTGCAGGGGACATTTTTAAAACACTAGGCATTGAGACATATCATAACCAATATTCGGAAATCTTTTCTTCCGAAAAGCAGTTTGATGACTATTATGACAGTCTGCAGAAAATAGGAAGGGAGAAACAGATCTATTTGGATTTTGCAGTTAAGAAACAACTACAGTCTTCAATAGCGATATTTTCTCAACTTAAGACATTCCTTGATGTCTTTAGTGATACGGAAAGAACCGGCATTTTCCATTTTTCAGCATCGGAATATCAAAAGAAAATAGATTGGGCGTACCAACTTTGCGGAATGTTGATGATACCAGACTCCGGACGTGCATTTGGAAAGATGGAACAAGTAATCAGCAGGCAGATGAATCATTTCAGTATACGAAATCGTAGCGATTATATACTGAAGGCAGGCTCCTTCTTGAAAGAAAAAGCGATGATTTTTGTAAGTCGTATGATCAGGCTATTGCATATTGACGAATCGACATATCAAAAGATGCTAAACCTATTCCTAACATCAGTCGACAAGGACATGATGGCAAGAATGGTCATCTTAACCGAGATAATGAAATACGTTCACTTTTCTGATCTATGCTCACCAGCAGAATTCTTTTCAGGCAACGCACCTGTAAATGAAGAGGATGTCAATTTATATAACATGGTATTCATTAGCCAATCACATTATACGTCGGTTTGAATGTTTGAGATAGGATAAGTTGTTTAAAATAATATAGATATTACTAACAGATTAAATAAAAGTAATTTTACATTTTAGACAGATAAAGACAATAAAGTTATGAATAAACCATTAATCTCAGTTATCGTTCCCGTGTATAATGCGGAGAAGTTTTTGAGAGAGAATATAGCTTCAATACAAAACCAGACTTGGGAAAACCTTGAGATTTTGTTGATAGACGACGGGTCTAAAGACAGTTCGCCACAAATTTGTGATGAGTTACAGAGTGCGGACAGTCGTATTCGTGTTATTCATCAGTTAAATCAAGGAATGTCGGCCGCACGAAATGCCGGATTGTCCGAGGCGCAGGGAGAATATGTGGGTTTTATGGATAATGATGATTTTATCCATCCCCAAATGTTTGAAATTCTTTATAAGACGCTTGTCAAGTATCAAGCCGATGTTGCCGGTTGCAGTGTTAATAGTTTTTTTATGACGGACGGTTACCCGCAATTTCAGGTTTACGATATTTCGTCAATTCCCGTTGTGGAATTTGATCAAGAGGGCATCGTTAGGGAAATGCTGACATGGCCAATCCCTCATAAAAATAAATATCGGCCGCGAGTCGTGTGGAATAAGCTCTGGCGAAAATCGGTTATCAAGGATTTGCGCTTTGAACGCATTTGCGCAGAAGATCAAATATTCAGTATTCAAGGTTACTTAAGAATAGATAAACTTCCGATTGTTGACGTTGATTTGTACTATAATGTTCAACGGCAGGAGTCCTATTCTAAAAATAAGAATACGCCATATTATCTGACATGGATGGATGGTATGTATAAGATATATTCGGAAGTAACCATGGTGGAAAACCAGGAGAACAGAAAGATTTATCAGACATTGTTATTGTCAAAAATCTTCCGGATTACACCCGAAATCGTAAATAGATATACGGATAAGACAATGAAAAAAGAGGCTGCATGTAGTGTACGTCGTATCGGTTTACGAATGTTGCCTGCCTATATTAAGAATAACAACTTCACGTTAAAAACCAAATTGCTTACTCTCTTTAAGGTATTAATGCCAATATCTTATAATAAGATAAGAAGAGCAATAAAGAAATAATATATTCGTAAATAATAGATGTATGGAATCAACGGAATCATTTGAGATACGTCGCCGGAAGATAATTAAAATCTTCGCATTCTTTAAGCAGATATGTCAAGAAAACTCATTACGCTGGTATGGTTGCGCCGGGACAGCCCTTGGAGCAGTCCGTCATCATGGTATGATACCATGGGATGATGATGTGGATGTGGCAATGCCAAGACCGGATTATGAGAAATTTATTAAGATATGCGAGAAAACTGATTTAGGTGAATTCGAATTAGTGAATCCCGTAACGGATAAAGGATATTATTATCCTTTTTTGAAATTGTGTGATAAGCATTCTACAATATGGGAATATCGTGATGCCCCATTCGTATTTGGCGTGTTTATGGATATTTTCCCAATAGATGGCGCTTCGGATAATAAAGAAGAGTTTAAATCTGAGAAGAGCCGATATTGGAAATACTACAGGTTGTTTACTTGGGAAATTATGCGCCACCGTTCTCTGTCAGAAAACACGAAATTGCTATGCTCACGTATATATCACAGGCAATTTAAATATTTGATTGTTCAAATCCTTTCAGGTATTGCAAGGCAACGATGTAGAAAATTCGTGTTGGAACGAATGAAAAAGATTTCAACACAATTGTCTTATGATGATTCAGAGTATGTTGCGGTGTACTGTGGCACTTATAGGGAACGGGAATGGATGCCCAACCGATGGTTCTCAGAAGGACATGTCTGCAAGTTCGAAGATATGGAGATAATGATTCCCAAAGAGTATGATAAATATCTTCAGAATATGTTTGGAAATTATATGGAGTGGCCTCCAGTCGAAAAACGGAAATCCCACCATAACATATTATACATAAATCTGGAGGAGAGAAAAAATACGCCAGAAATATCTGAATTATTAAAGCTGTAAAATTTAAGAATAACTTAATGAAATATGCCGGTAAAATAAGTCTTAAACGCGTCGGCTGAAAAGACGAATCGAAAATTCGATTATAATTGAGAAATATCAAACTGATAAATGAATATTGTTTTGAAAAAAAATATGCTTTTCGCAAATATATGCTTACTCCTATCGAATCTGATACTTGCGAGCTCATGCTTATCAGATAGTGAATCGTTAGTTACTAGTACAGAATCAGAAGCTGAAATCGTGCAGACAGATGCCGTCGAAAAAGATACGATAGAAGTAACGTCTTTTCAGATAGAAAAGATGAATATTCAAAAAATAGGTACATACAGGAATAATACAGGACATACCATTCAAGGTGGAACACTGATTGGTGAAACAATCTTTCAGTTTCATGACGGGGGCTACTTTACATATTCTACGCTGTCGAACTACTCCGATAAAAAAGGACTATACTCCCTGGGATACAGTAAGCATCTCAATTCACTCGACTCGTATGTAACGGCGGCGGGGGATACGCTCGTGTTTTTTGACCATTGGCGTATTTCAAAATTTTCAGGTAAAGAAAACCTTGTAGTTCAAAAGGATCTTACATTTTCCGGTTTCGCCGGATATTGTCATAACCCTGCTGTAGATTGGCCGAACGGAAAGATATACTTTTTGGAATACTCTAAAAATTCCTGGAGAGATTCCACCAATAATCACATGATTTTGCATGAGTTTACTTTTGACGGTGATTACATGGATAATCCCCGATTGAAAAAATATGTTCACATGCCTGTGTTTTTACCAGCATTCCAAGACGCATTTGCTGCTGATGGTATTGCGTATTATGCTTTTGGATTGTCAAGTACGGAGAGAGGTATTGCCATGTATGACGCTCGTTCTGACGACTGGAAATGTTACATCTTTTATATGACTCAGATACTGCCTAAGGAAGAACCAGAGGCTCTTTTTTATAAGGACGGGTATATGTATATGATATGTTACTCTGGTAATTTTTATAAAATGGCGTGGGATGACTTGTTGATGGAAACGGTATATAAAGAGCAAGATTAAAATGGATAAAGCAAAAATACTTATCGCCTGTCATAAGCCGTATGATGTGCGTCATAATGACGTTTATACGCCGATTCACGTGGGCCGTGCCATTTCCAAATACAAAGAGGAAATGAGCGACATGATTGGGGATGATACGGGTGACAATATCAGTGAGAAGAATCCCACTTTTTGTGAATTGACAGCACTATATTGGGCTTGGATGAATCTGCATGATGTTGAATATATAGGACTTGAACATTATCGCCGTCAGTTTAACCATACGTTTACGGCAGCTAATATCGACTGTCTTTTCTCAGACGGTACTGATGTGATTCTTGCCGGTCCGATGTATCGCCGTTGGCGCTGGGAATATTTGAAGACATTTGTTTGTAATGACGATTTGGCGATTATGATTTCCGCTATTCGGCAACTTTGTCCCGAATATGGGGACACGATTGCCAATTATGCGAACGGATTTATTGACTACCCGTTGAATATGTTTGTCTGCAGGAAAGCACTTTTCGATCGATATGCAGCATGGCTGTTCCCCATCTTGTTTGAGTGTGAAAAGCAAATCAAACCCTCGCCATATTCGCGCGCCAGAAGAGTATACGGCTATCTGGCGGAATTCCTGATGCCGACATTTTTTATGCATAATAAGTGTAAGATAAAGGCATTGCAATACGTATTTGACGGAACAGACGTCCATGGCGGTTTCTCTAAAAGATATTGGTTGAAACGGAGAATTGCGGACAAGATTATCTGCGCAGACCGCCATCCTCATCTCAGTATCGACTATTCCATTAGAGCCGGCCTTGGGGCCGATGGCCTGACATTAAAATAACGTAAGATGGATAAAATAAAAATACTGGTCGCTTGCCATAAACCATACGAGGTGCGTCATGACGATGTTTATACCCCGATTCACGTGGGTCGTGCCATTTCCAGATACAAAGATGAAATGCGTGACATGATAGGGGATGATACGGGTGACAATATCAGTGAGAAAAATCCGTATTATTCAGAACTTACTGCTTTGTATTGGGCATGGAAAAATCTGCATGACGTAGAATATGTCGGATTAGAGCATTATCGCCGTCAGTTTAACTTTACGTTTACGGCAGACAATATTGACAGTCTTTTCTCTGACGGTACCGATGTGATTCTTGCCGGACCGGTGTACCGGCATTGGCGATATGAGACATTGAAGTCGTATGTGTGCAGTGAAGATATCGCCATTATGCTGTGTGCCGTCAAGAAACATTTCCCGGAGTATGTGCGGACTATCGAGAAATATGCGGACGGCTACATCGACTATCCGCTGAATATGTTTGTCTGCAAAAAGGAACTTTTCGATCAATATGCCGAATGGCTGTTTACGATTCTTTTTGAGTGCGAGAAACACATTAAGTTATCCCCCTATTCCCGGGCCAGAAGGGTATATGGATACTTGGCGGAATTTTTGATGCCGACGTACTTTTTGCATCATCAGTGTAATATTAAGCCGATGAAATATACGCATTTAGATGAGGGTGTCGTGTATGGAGGTATTTCAAAGAATAAACTTATAAGACGTAAAATATACGATAAAATCTTGGGCAAATCCCCCAATCCTCGTCTGTATGTAGACTATTCCATTAGAGCCGGCCTTGAGGCCGATGGCATATTGAAGAAAGATTTAAATGAATTTGTAGACAATAAATGATAATTTCCAAATAATGTGTGTTGTTTATGTCAGTAACAGATAAACTTCAAAAGGTCACTTTGAATGAGATGCGGCAAATTCAATTAAATATCTTAGATAAGATACATGAATATTGCACGGCTCGTCAATTACGGTATTCCTTGGCCGGTGGCACCTTGTTAGGGGCTGTTCGACACAAAGGTTATATTCCATGGGATGATGATATAGATATTTTCATGCCTCGGCCAGATTATGAAAAATTCATGCTTGGTTTTTCTGATAAATACGATAATCTGAAAGTCCAATATTATAGAAATTCCAAAACGACATTTTACCCTTTTGGAAAGATATATGATGATAGGACTATTATGATAGAAACCAATCATAGTAAGACGGGGGTATATGTTGATATATTCCCCATTGACGGAATGCCTTCTGATAAACAAGAAGCTGATAATATTAGAAATAAAACAATAGACTTCCAAGAGGCATTAAAGAAAACATTGCAGTATTACAAATTAGACGGGAAAATTTCTTCGCGCATAAAATACGCTCTAAAGTTATTATACTATCCCTCAAGAAGTAAAACAATTAGTGATTATGATGTGTTGATATCATCATATCCATTTGAGAAAAGTAGTTATGCCGGTGTCTATTTAACTGCATATGGAGACAGAGAACGTCTTAAGAAAGAGGTGTTTAGCTCCTATGTTGATATGGAATTTGAAGGAAAGCGATATAAATGTATTAAGGATTTTGATATATATTTGTCAAGTTTATATGGAAACTATATGGAATTACCTCCAGAAGATAAGAGAGTAAGTCTCCATATCTTCCCGGCATATTGGAAATATAGCAGAAATAAGCAATGAGATTCTCCATCATCATTCCCGTTTATAATGTTGAGCAATATTTACCGTCTTGCATCGACAGTATCTTGCGGCAAAGTTGTACAGATTTTGAGCTAATACTTGTGGATGACGGAAGTAAGGATAAATCTGCTCAAATTTGTGACGAATTCGCAAAACGGGATAAAAGAATACAGGTCATTCACCAGGAAAACGCAGGGGTAAGTCATGCCCGGAATATGGGCCTGGATGCTGCAAAGGGCGATTATGTCTTGTTTGTAGACAGCGATGATGCTTTACCCGAAAATGCGCTTGATGTTTACGTGAAGGCCTTGAAAGATTCTCCTTCTGCGGACTTGATAGTTGCCGGTATGAGGAAAATCTTTGAAGGCTTTTCCCGGAAAGATGATTTCTTCCTGTTGGAGGATAAGGATTTCGGAAAAGACGAATTAGAGGTTTTTGCGGCATATCTTCAAGATAAATATTTGTTTGGTTTAGTTTGTAGTCGTTTGTATAAATCGGAAATTATCAAGTTTCATCATATTCGTTTTGACGAAAGTCTATGGAGTTATGAGGACCAATTGTTCTTCTGGGAAGCCATCACCCATTGCCATACCGCCAAAACGCTTTCGGCCATTACATACATTTATCGGAGAATGGGAAACGAATCTTTGTGTGGCCGATATATCCCTTCCTCTCAAAGGATAAAAACTGCTGAACTTTTGTTTGTTGCCGCTCAAGGGGTATATCGTTCGGACAAATATAAGAACCGTCCATACCGTGATTTTGTCAATCAGTTGTATATGGGTATTAGGGACATGTATGAACCGTCGAATTATAAAACCCTTTCCTGTCCGGAGCGTATTTCCGGAATTAAGAACAGTATAAAAGCAGCGAAACAAAAAGGAGTATATCAATCATTCGCAAATCGCCTGAAACGTGATAAGTTCTATCCGATGATGCCTTGCTGGATAGACTTGGTCGGAAGAATGAAATGCTTGAAATACAAATTGCAAAAATAAAAACCATGTCAAAGATATTATCTATAATCATTCCTACCTATAACATGGAGGCATTGCTGCCGCAATGTCTTGACTCATTGTTGGTGAAACAAGGTCGGGAGCGGCTTGACGTATGGGTCGTGAACGATGGAAGTAAGGACCGTTCCTCGGAAATCGCTCATGAATATGTGGAAAAATACCCGGATGTGTTTCATGTGATTGACAAGGAGAATGGGAATTACGGTTCGTGCATCAATGCCGCATTGCCGAAAATCCAAGGCAAGTATGTAAAGATTTTGGATTCTGATGACAGTTTTGAAACTGCGAATTTGCAAGTATATCTGGATAAATTGGAGCAGACAGATGTGGACCTGATGATAACGGATTACATTTCTGTGGATGCCGATGGCCATATTAAAAATAGAACATCATTCGATTTTCAAAACAATATTCAATTTCCCGTAACGGATATTCCTGTAAGTAAATACATTGGGATGCATGCGGTAACGTATAGGTCAGGGATTTTTAAGGAAATCGACTATCATCAGACGGAAGGAGTGTCGTATACGGATGTTGATTGGATATTTCATCCGATGGTCAGAGTGAATAAGGTGTGCTATATGCCGATAGTCATCTATCGTTATCTGACGGAAAGAGACGGCCAGACGATAGATTTCGAAACTCGATTGAAACGTCTCGGACATATTGAAAAAGGTTTGTTTAACGAATTGAATATATTGTATACATTGGATGGGCAATGTCCTGTGTTCGAGAGATTGACATCGATGGCTCGTGGTCGGGTGTATGGAATATATAAGTTATATTTGACGAACAAGCATGTAAATTATGATTTACAGGCATTTGACGACAGACTTAGACGGGAATATCCGGATATTTATCAAATTTCCGACAATTATTCGCTCAAAACTCCGATATCCAAGAAAGACGTCCCCTTTGTGCATTTGTGGCGGAAATACCATCTGTCCTGGCGTCAATATTGCGTGCCGATATATCTACAATATTTCATTGAGAAAAAAATCATGAGACTTAAACAGAAATCCTGTTGAATCCCGAAAGGAGATAAAGTAGGTTAATAACCTATATTGTGAATTCAAAAATTAATAGGAAAAGTAGTTGATGACTCTTGACGGCTTTTTAGGAATAACTTCCATGTTGGTGACGATAGCATCTGTCGGTATAGCCAATAACAAAAAATTATGGCTATATAAATTTGGTAAGATGCAATGGACAGTTGTCCTAATCATATTTTTTGCAATTCATTACTGCTTATTTTTTCATTTCTTTTATCATCATGGACTGTATATCCAATTCTTAATGATAAAAGGAGGACCTCAGCCGGAGACATGGGCTTATTTTTTATCATTTTTTTTATTAGTATATGTTCTATATGTCCTATTCCGTCCGGGTTTCCCATCTTGTAATAACGATAAGGTCATATCTTATTACAAGGGATTAATTGATTCAAATCTTCAATTTCTCATAGAAACTATAAGTTTAAATCATGAAACGGAAATAAAAGAACATCTGAGAAAATTGAATAAAGACTATGAGGAAGATATGAAGTCTCCAAAAGAGGATATACCCATTCACATTGAGAAACCTGAAGAAAATATAGCAGATACCCCTGAAGAAACAATTCCAATAGGAAACAGGGTTTTGGAGGGAATTTTATTTGATGAAACATTTATTCAAGAATCGATAAAAAGAAATCCCTCTTTCTTTTTGAAAATGGTTTGTACGTCTTATAACAACTCCATTATTGGATTAATGGAAGCTGTACAACAATATTTTCGCATTTTAATATCGCAACGTAATTCTGTCTTGGTGCGAGAATTGAAGAATATGATAAATTTTGATGAGACCCATCGTCATAAATATCGTAAGGAAGATAATTCTATTCTGCTCAGGTTAACATTTCAAGATTTGAGATTTGCTTACAACATGAATGTGCTTAAAGCATTCGGAGAAGAGGCTTTGAAAAATGCGGAACAAGGGAGTCACTTTTTTAACAAAAAAACAAATGAATGGATTGACGATGAGTACCATTCAACACCAGCGTATCAATTCCTGCGTTTTGCAGACATTTTTGTTCGCGAACTTTTATATGCTAAAATCGATGAGACTTATGATAGGCAACAACGACCCTATTGGTATTATCTAAAATTAATATGTGAGCAACTTATTGTAAACAGAGGTGAAGATTTTGAAAACTCATATTCTTATAAGTATATACAAGATGCCAAGGATAATATTCGCTTTTGGTTTATTGCTATGGCGGAATTGGAAAAGGATGTCTGCGCATATTCATTGCTTGTCGTTCTTCAAGAAATTATTAACGAGTTCGAGAATAACCAAATGCACGAGCAGGCAGTAATGTTCTTTAAAAATTATATTGAGATAATATTAAGTGTTGAAGAAACCGGATGTAGAATGAAAAAGGAATCGAATTCCGAATCATTGCCTAAAACTTGCCTCGACGAATTTTCAAAGTATGCCAATACTCAGATGACTCTATTAAAGGAGGCATGGGATGAGTCGGATTTTAAAATTAAAAACATAGAAGGCAGTCCTATAATTGAAACGATAAAACGAATGTTACAATAATAACAATATCTGTAACTAATCGTATAAATGATGTACATCAAATGTTGATTTTAGCAGGAATTGTTACATACAATCCGGACATTGAACGATTGCGCGAAAATCTGGATGCTATCGTAAAGCAGGTGGATGGAATCTTGGTCGTTGATAATGGTTCGGATAATATAGCGGATGCCGAACGCCTGGTACGGCGTTATCCCAAGGCAGCAATGCTTAAGAATGGAGAAAACTTGGGTATTGCGCGAGCCCTCAACCAGGAAATGGAGTATGCCGAGGAGAACGGTTACGGCTGGGTGTTGGCTCTTGACCAAGATTCAGTTTGTCCCGAAGGAATGACAGACGAATACAGAAAGTACGTATCTATTGATGAGCAAATAGGAATGTTTGCCTGCAGGTTCAAAAATAGAGGTATTGACGGCAGCGTAAAAATACCAGTTACGTCTCAGGGGACAAAGGAAGTGAAGATTGCCATTACTTCCGGTTGTATGACTAGAGTTACTGCATGGAAGAATTCCGGTAAATATGATGAACGGTTATTTATAGATTATGTAGATCATGATTTTTGCTATTCGTTGAGGAAAAACGGCTACAAAATAATACAAGTAAGCGGTGTCGTCCTAATTCACGAATTAGGGCAAAGCGTCCGTGCTGAAAAGACATGGGACGGAGAAAAGCGTTTGGTTTATAATTACCCCCCCTCCCAGATATTATTATAGAGTTCGGAATGCATTGATTTTAGGCGGAAAATATTCTCGATTAAAATCTGCGATACGAGAAGTCATAAGGCGCTTTTATATCATCAATAAATTTGAGAACAACAGATGGGCCAAGAACCGCATGATGCTCATGGGAATTTGGCATTTTCTGATAAGACGATACGGCAGGTTATGATATCGGTTGCAATGGCGACATATAACGGAGAAAAATATCTTCGTGAGCAGATTGACTCTATTTTGAATCAGACAATAAACGACATCGAACTGGTCGTTTGCGATGACTGTTCGGCGGACAATACTGCGTCCATCCTTAAAGAATATGCCGACAAAGACCGGCGAGTCAGGTATTATGTCAATCCGACCAATCTCGGTCTGAAGAAAAATTTTTATCAAGCCGTTTCTTTTTGCCAGGGAGAGTTGGTCGCTTTCTCTGACCAAGATGACATCTGGATGCCCAATCATTTGGAGTTGTTACAAAACGCGCTTGGAGACAAGATAATGAGTTGCGGCAATGCCGATATCGTTGATGAAAACGGGACGCCTATAGGTATGACACTGAAATATCAGGATGCATTTGATGATGTACCTGAAGATGATCTGAAAAAGGCAATGACTTTGATACTGTTCCGGAATCCGTTTCAAGGTGCGTCAATGCTGTTTCGCAAGGAGCTTGTCGAAATGGCCGGTCCTGTTCCTGACGGTGTGGGTTTTCATGATGAGTGGTTGGCTGCCTATGCTTGTTTTGTCGGCGGTATCAATTATGTCAACACGCCAATTTTGAAATGGCGGAGATTAAAGAAAAGTGTGACAGGCGCAAAAGACAAAAGGCGTTCCAAAATAAGAGCATGGCGGATACATCATATTTATCCGGACAGAATTATCATCATGAACCAGTTGATGGAAAGGGTGCCCAATCTCACACGGAGGCAACTTGACGCCTTGAGGAAATGGAAGCGCATTTATTTAAGGAATCAAACATATAGAGGCAAGATATTGAACATGTTGTATAAACTGTTGCATTATCGTACGATTTACAGTTGTGACATAAAACATTGGATTTAAAGATATAAAATGTAATAAATGATAAAGAAATGATGAAAGTAATTGGTGTTATTCCGGCAAGATATGCCTCCAGCAGGTTTCCGGGGAAACCGTTGGCTGATATTTGTGGTAAACCGATGATTTGGTGGGTGTACAATCAGGTCATGCAGGTCAAGGAGTTTACGGAGGTCTATGTGGCGACCGATGACGACCGGATTGCCGACTGCTGCAAGCAGTATGGCATGAAGGTGCTCATGACGGGTACTGATACTCCCAATCATATTCACCGCATTTGGGAAGTGACGGAGATGGTTGAGGCGGATTATTACATCTCCATCAATGGCGATGAACCGTTGATTTCGCCGGACAATATCCGTCAGGCGTTTCCGGATAAGGTGGTCAATGACAGGCCGTTCTTCCAGAGCGTGTACCGTGAACTGAAAGATCCGGCAGAATTGATGGATATCGCCAACGTGAAAATCGTGCTCAACAAGGAGGGCGCCTGCATGTACCAGAGCCGCTATCCGATTCCGTGCCCGAAAGGTTCGTTGCTTTTTACCTACAAGAAGGCCATCGGCATCGAGTGTTTCAACAAATTGGCGCTCGACTTCTTTGCCCATGCCGAGATGGGTACATTGGAGAAGATTGAGGACATCGACCATTTGCGCTTTCTGGAGAACGGTATTCCGATTTATTACAAGAAGATTGACTCTGAATCCTTGTCGGTGGACACCAAAAATGATTTGGAGAAGGTCCGTCTGATTATTGAGAAACGATTAGAACAGCAGGCATGAAGAATGTGAGGATATTAGACTGTACCTTGCGTGACGGCGGACGCATCATCAATTGCGCTTTCCCCGACAGCGAGATCAAGGATATGGCCTGTCGCTTGGCGGCCGCCAAGATTGATATGGTGGAGGTGGGCTTTCTGCGCGATGCGAAGAAGGTCAACTACCAGGGAAACAGTACGTTCTTTACTGATGTGGACCAGATTCGTCCGTTCGTGGATAAGAATTCCGCGACGAAATACGTCGCGTTTATCGATTATGAACTCTTCGACTTCGATTCCCTGAAACCTCATGACGGGACGTCCATCGACGGCGTCCGTGTCGGTTTTACGAAAAAGAGTTTTGACGCTGAGAAAGACGCCATTATTGATTCTCTGAAAGGTGTGAAAGCCAAGGGTTATATGCTCTTTATCCAAGGTGTCAATTCCTTGGGCTATACCGACAAGGAATTCCTGGAACTCATCGATTTGGTCAATGAAGTGCATCCCGACGGTTTTGGCATCGTGGACACTTACGGCGCCATGTATATCGACGACGTGGACCGGATATATACGCTCGTGGACCACAATCTCGCAGAAGATATCGCCATCGATTTCCACTCCCATAACAATTACCAGTTGTCTTTCGCTTTCGCTCAGGAGATTATCCACCTGAGTCACGGCAAGCGTCAGGTCATCCTCGACGGCACGCTTGACGGTATGGGAAAAGGAGCCGGCAACCTGAATACGGAACTGATAGTGGATTATCTGGTGCGCAAGCGCAATTATGATTATGATTTCGACGCCATTCTGGACATCATCGACGACTATATCTATAATTATCATCTGCAGCATCCCTGGGGGTATTCCATTCCCGCACTGATGGGCGGCATCTACAAGTCGCATCCCAACAACATCATTTACCTGACGGAGAAATTCCGCCTGGCCACCAAGGATATTAAGTATATCATCAGTATGATAGACCCGCAATTGCGCATGCGCTATGATTATGACAACATCCAACGGCTCTATCAGGAATATAATCATGCCAAGGTGGATGACAAACAGGCGTTGGCGGAACTGAAAAACCGGTTGGAAGGCAAATCTCTGTTGTTGTTGATGCCGGGTCATTCCATTGCGGCCAACAAGGAGAGAATCCAAAACTATGTCGAGCAGTCGAAGGCCGTGGTCATCATGGTTAATTTTATCGATGAAGACTATCTGAAATACGACTGTATGGCGTTTTGGGGCAGCAACAAGCGGTATGACAAGTATCAGGCGTTGCGCACGCGGGTCAAGTCAATCATCACTTCGAACGTGGAATCGGACAACGCCGATGACCTGATTGTGAATTACGACTCTTACATTGACCGCACGGTGGAATATTCGGACAATACGTCATTGATGCTGCTCCGGGTGTTGCAACGCGTGGGCATCACCCGCTACAAAATCGCCGGGTTTGACGGTTTCTCGGAGAATGGCAGTTATTTCAGGCAAAATGAATTCGGTGAAGAGCGTTTCCGCCCGAAATACAAGGAAATCAACGAGGGCATTGCCGCCCAACTGAAAAATTTTGCAGATTCCCTGGAGGACAGAAGAGGGGTGGAATTCCTGACCCCCAGTCTGTTCCGGGATATTTTCAAATAAGTGAATATGGGAAAAATCAAAATGCTCGTCATGGACGTTGACGGTACATTGACCGACGGAAAAATCTACATGTCGGGCAACGGCGAGATGTTCAAGGCCTTTGACATCAAGGACGGTTACACCATCTATACGTTAAGCAAAATTGGTGTGCGTCCTGTCATAATTACGGGACGTGAATCGGAAATCGTCCGGCGCAGGGCTGAGGAACTGAAAATCACGGACTTGTATCAGGGCGTGAGCGACAAACTCGCCCAACTGCGGCAGGTCGCCAGGCAATACGGTCTGTCGATGGAAGAGATTGCGTATATTGGAGACGACTACAATGACCTGGACTGTATTCGCGCCTGCGGATTTACCGGATGCCCGCACAATGCCGAGGAAGATATCAAGTCGGAAGTGGATTATGTCTGCCGGGCCGATTGCGGCGAAGGCGCCGTCCGGGAGTTTGTCAAACAGTTTGAACGTATCGGTTAAGACGAGATAATATGGGTAACTTGTTCTTGGTATTTACGCCGCTGCAACTTTTTGTCGCCCAACAGATCATCCGGCAGGAGAAGTTGCAGAATTGTGTGTTGCTGCAAGGTTATGTATCCGGCAATAAGCACTTCTATGAGGTCTATGACATGATGCTGATAGCGGATTTGTGGACGGCACGGATCGATTTTCCGGGCGACTTGCCCGGTTGGGACGGATTCCAGTTGAAGTCTTATGCCGATGCCAGGAAGGCATACAACAACTATCAGTTTATCAAACGGTTGCTGAAGAAGTATGACATCTCAGATATTTATGTAGGCGAAATCCTCAACCAGGCCTGTCGCTTCACGTGCGTGCTGTTTTCCCGTCAAGGATACCGCGTCAGTTTCTTCGAGGAGGGCACAAGTCACTACGTTGACCGGCCGTACAAGGCAGACAATTCTTTTAAAAAGAAATTAAAGACTTTCGCCTACGACATACTCTATTATCTGCCGGTTTACCATGTCCGGTTTGCGAAATGGCGCCTCAATCCGAATATGCCGAGTCAGGGACTGCCCATGTACAGAAGGTACAGTATGATACCCTTCCATCATGAGAAGTTTGACGTGATGCTTCATCCCGAACCCATGTTCTCCGACAAACTCTTGAAGTTTGTCGAGGCCAATATCCGGCCGGAAGAGGGCGAACACCGGGTGATGCTGATGACGGACCCGCTTCGGGAACTGGTGCCCAAAGAATATTTGTATTTGTATTTTGACACCATCGAGGAAGCGCTGAAAGACGTTGATAAGGAACAGTTTTTGTATATTAAATTCCATCCGCGCGAAATCGAATCCTCGCGGAAGCGCATTTTGGAAATCGCCGAAAATTCCGGTCTGAGGTATAAGGTACTGTCAGAAGAAGTCAATATCTGTGTAGAATATTATCTGCAGAAATTCCATTTTGAGAAAATCTATTTCTTCAACGCCGCCACCTATTTCTATAATGGCTACGCATTCCCGAAAATGAATTTCGTAAGATTGATGCCGGTCGTGTATGAAAAGTGCAAGGCGGCCGGTGTGAAAAATCTGACCTATATGGAAAACATGTTGAACATGATCATCTCTTTACAAGAATGACAGCCAAGGTTAGTGACTCGTTACAGTGCTCAAGTAGATTCAATCTTTTCAATCATAAACCAATAGGGCATGTCTATTAGGCATTATTTTAGTTCAATCAACAAGTTTTTATTGTTTAAGTGTTATTTCCTGTAAAAAAATTACGGAATATAGAGAAAAGTTGTATCTTTGTCGCAGACAATCAATAAAGATAAGAATTATGCTCACTAAATTTGCAGTAAAGAACTTCCGTGGTTTTTCCGAAAGTATTGAGTGGGATTTGTCTCATCCAAGCAATTATTCCTTCAATACCTATGCCGTTAAAGATGGAGTAATCAAGAATGGTATTATCTATGGTCCAAACGGTTCAGGAAAGACAAACTTCAGTATAGCGCTGTTTGATATAGTGAATCATCTGACACAGAAGTTCAAGAAACCAGATTATTATCAGAACTTCGTGTATGGTGGAAACCCTGCATTGAACGTTGAATTTGAATATACGTTTAAATTTAATGAGAATGTAGTGGATTACCGATATTCTAAGAATATGTCGGGCATTCTCGTCGAAGAAACATTGAAAGTAGGTGGCAAAATCATCTTTGATAGAAAGAAGTCATCATTAGATTTGGATGAGAACCAGTTCCCTATCAATAAGGATGCTAAGAGCAATCTGCAAATGAATGCTAATAGCATTTCCATTGTGAACTATCTGCTTACATCGTATCCATTAGCAAAAGATCATTATCTTATCCAAATGCGAAATTTTGTCAACTCAATGCTTTGGTTTAGATGCTTGAGAGTAAATGAATATATGGGTTTCGATAGTGTTGTCACGGTTTTGGATGAATACATTATTAACAACAAGTTGGTAGAGGATTTCGCCGATTTCCTTGAAAAGGTCAGTGGTCAGCGATTTGACTTCGTCCCTTCACGTACCAACGCCAAGAAGTTGTTCTGTAAGATTGGCAATGGCACAATCGATTTTGATTCGATTGCTTCCACGGGAACCCAATCCTTGAAACTCTTGTATTTTTGGCTTAAAAAGATGAATGAAGTCTCTTTTGTTTTTATTGATGAATTTGATGCTTTCTATCATTTCAAGTTAGCTTTTGAGGTATGCAGGCGATTGTTCAATCTTGATTGTCAAGTCTTTACGTCTTCTCACAATACTTATCTGATGACAAACGACTTGTTGCGTCCCGACTGTAATTTTATTTTACAGAATAATAAGATTAAGCCCTTACAAGCGTGCACAGATAAAGAACTGCGTTTTGGACATAATATTGAGAAACTGTTTCGAGGGGGAGCTTTTGAAGTATGATATTGTTTGTGTTTGAGGGTAAGGATGATAAGACTTACTTCGAGTCTATAAAACGGCTTTTCTTTCCAGAAAAGTCCGAAACTATCGTATGTACATACAACAGCAACATCTATTCTCTTTATACAAAATTGATGGGTCATGATGCTATCAATGAATTGTTTGAAGTTGGCACTGTTTCTGTGTTTAAGGAAATTCTTCTTGCGAAAGGGGATGAAACTCTGAAAGACATTCGTGAAGATGAGGTTTCCGAGATTTATCTCTTCTTTGATTACGACTTTCAAGAGAAGAGACATACACTCACGGAAAATAACCACCGACTTTCTAAAATGTTGGAATATTTTACTGACGAAACGAATAAAGGGAAGTTATATATTAGCTATCCGATGGTAGAATCCATACGGTACACCAAAGAACTGCCCGACAAAGCCTATTGGAATTATGTCGTAAGCCGTCAGATGTGTAAGGAAAAGTCTTTCAAACAGTTAGTGCACGAGTTTTCTTTCTATGGCTCAAATGAGTATATCGTACCAAATATAAAAGAAAAGGAAAGCGCATTTTTGCGGCAAAAGAAGCAGGCAAAAGCTAAGCAGAATTGGAAGTACCTTGTTGAAATGAATATAAGCAAGGCCAATTTTATCTGTAAGGGTATAAACAAAATGCCAGAATTTGCCGATGAACAAAAGGAGATATTTGAAGGGCAACTATCAAAATACGTCAATACTACACGATGTGAAGTATCCATTCTGAGTGCGTTTCCCATCTTTCTATTTGACTATTTTGGAAGAGAAATAGTTTCAAAATAAACATACATGGTACTTTTGGTACGTTGAAACTTACCATGTGTCGTAACCAAATCATGTGAGCCCTATTCAATTATTGGAGGCGTCCCTGCCAAATTGATAAAAAAGCGATTTACGGAAGAGGAAATCGCAGAACACGAACGTATTTTATACGGAAGCAAATAATTATGAAGAAGAAAATCCTTTTTGTCATTCCCGAATACTCCCATGGCGGTACGAACAAGTCGCTCGAAAACTTGTTGACGTTCATGGATAAGACGAAGTATGACATCCATATTTATTGTCTGTTTGAGGACGGCGGGAGTTATTACAAAGAGGTGTTTTGTCCCTATGTGCTAAAGAAAAGCTTTCTATATACGCTGATGCACGACCATCCGCTGACACGAAAGGTTTACGGGCTCTGGCGGAAAATCAACAAGAAAGCCGACTTTGATTGGCTGTACCGGCGAGAAATCAACCGATTGCAGCAACAATATCAGTTTGATACGCTCATTGGTTTTCAGGAAGGCGCCGCTACGAGGTTTGTCTCTTATGTGAAAGATGAACATGTGAATAAGATAGCCTGGTACCACTGCCCGTACATCCGGATGAATGAACAAAATACAGCCTATTACTTATCACAATATTCCCAATTCAATTCCATTGTATGCGTGTCCAAGACATTTGTTAAGTGGTTCACTGACGCGTTGCCGGAACTCGCAGGCCGGGTAAAGTGCGTTTATAATACACTCAATGACAAATTGATACGCGATATGGGGGATGAGAAAATCGATGATGACCGCTTCCAGACGGATGCGTTTACTCTTGTTTCCGTCGGTCGTTTTGCCCGTCAGAAACAATTTGAAAAGATTCCCGCCATCGCACATCGGATACAGACCCTGACCGATAAACCGTTTAAATGGTATGTTATTGCGTCGGGTGACCAATGCAAGGCGGAGACTGAAAACGAAATCCGGAAATATGGATTGGAAAATACGGTCATTCTTTTGGGTGCCAAAGACAATCCTTATCCCTACATGAAAGCGGCCAACGTTGTGGCGTGTACTTCAGATTCAGAGAGTTTCTCTTATGTCATTGCGGAAGGGAAAATCTTGCATACTCCGGTGCTTTCAAATAATTTCCCCGTCGCTTATGAAGTCTTGCCTCCTCATTGCGGTTGGGTATGCGCCATGGATGAAATGTCGACACTGATAGCTGAATTGATGGAAGATAAAGATGGAAACTATTCTCAGGTAATGAAGGGCGTCCAGTCTTATCAATATGAAAACGACGAAATCGTCAGCGATTTCGAAGAGCTTTTGTGAGATGAAAAAGGTAGTAGCTGTTGCGCCGTATTGTCACGGTATCAACTTCAAGATGCAAGTATATGATGCCTGGGTAAAAGCTGGCGGAAAAACGATGCACAGTCATTATCCATGTAAATTATTTCATGGATTTGCATTCCGTTTTAATCTGCCTTCTTTGTCTAAGAATAGAAATATTGCCCAACTTCGCTTTGTCGAGGCGGTAAGTCTTAATTTTGATACTTTTCCGGATTATTCCAGATATGAAATTATACCCTTGGTGTGGGATTGTTGGCCTATCCGCTTTGATGATACATGCAGATGGTTTGAGAAACACCAAGTAAGAACAGCCATTTTTACATCGTCACAAGTTGCGGATAGAATGCGTGAGCGTTTTCCATCCATGAATATATTGACAATAACAGAGGGAATCGATACAGAAAAATATGCAGAAGGAAAATTGTTGAATGAACGAAAGACAGATGTATTGGAATTCGGGAGAAAAAATTATTTTTTCGAAGAGGGATTACCGGATGGAATAAATCATATTTGTAGTAATGGTGCACGTAAGATGTTTGCTACGGATGATGAATTTCATGCGGCATTGATGGATGCAAAAATGACGGTATGCATTCCTAAATGTATGATGAATCCTCAGACGGCTGGCGACATAGAAACATTGACCCAACGATATTGGGAAGCCATGTTGTCACGAATCATCATAATAGGAAAGGCTCCTCGTGAATTAATTGACTTAATAGGTTATAATCCTGTTATAGAAGTTGATAAAGAAAACGCTGAAGCCAAAGTAATGGAAATATTGAACAATATAAATGATTATCAGCAATTGGTTGATAAAAACAGAAAAGTAGCGTTGTCGATGTCCTCTTGGAGTTTGAGAATTAATCAAATTAAAGAATGGCTAAGCTCTATCGGAGAATACGATTGTAAATAGAAATTTTTTAATAACTTTATAGATATGAATTACGGATTGATTATCGCCGGAGGTTCCGGCAATCGGATGGGGCAGGATATCCCCAAACAGTTTATGCATGTGGACGGATGCCCTATCATCATCCATACGTTGAACGCATTTCAGCAACACCCTGATATAGACGGGATTGCAGTGGTGTGCCTTGGTGGTTGGGAGACGGTGTTGCAATCGTATGCCAACCAGTTTAACGTCACCAAACTGAAATGGATTTTCCCGGGAGGCAATTCGGGTATGGAGTCGATACACAATGGTATTTACGGACTGAAGGAAAACGGATGCCAGGACGAGGATCTGGTATTGATTCATGATGCCGTGCGTCCGCTGATATCGCAAGACATCATTTCTTCCAATATTGCCGTTTGCAAGCGGTATGGCTATGCTATTACGGGTATCCAGTGCCGGGAGGCGATTTTGGAGAGCGAGGACGGTTTCTCTACAGAAAAGAGTATTCCCCGCGACAAATTGATTCGGACCCAGACGCCGCAAACGTTCCGCCTGAAGAACATTATTGCCGCCCATGAGGAAGCCAAACAAAAGGGGATTACTGACTCCGTCGCTTCCTGTACGTTGGTGGCCGAACTTGGCGGACGGACCATGCATATTGTACCCGGTGAGGAGAAAAACATCAAGGTGACGACCGTTGAAGATTTGGAAATGGTAAAGGCGTTGATGCATGTCAGTCGTGAAAAATGGTTGAAATGACGGGATACCAACAAGATATATTGCAGGTATTAGCCCAGGATTTGCCCTGGGCTGAACTTGACGGAAGTAGCATCTTGATCACAGGTGCCACCGGTTTGATAGGCGGCGCCCTGGTGGACGTATTGATGCACCTTCGGGAAGGTTCGTGTGAAGTTTATGCCAGCGGAAGAAATGCGGAGAGAGCCCGGAAGCGGTTTGCCGCATACGAAAATAATCCTCATTTCCATTTTCTCCAGTGGGATGTTATGGAGCCGTTATCTTGCGAGATAGACTTTGATTATATCGTTCATGCCGCCAGCAACGGGAGTCCGAACTTCTTCAAGGATTCTCCGGTGGAAGTGATGAAGTCCAACCTGAATGGTGTGACGAATTTGTTGGACTATGGTAAAGCGCACGGAATGCGCCGGTTCCTCTATGTTTCGTCTGGTGAGGTGTATGGTCAAGGAGACGGGATGCCCTTCAAGGAGTCGGACAACGGCTATGTAGACCCGATGAGCGCGCGGTCATGCTACCCCTCTGCAAAGCGGGCTTCTGAGACACTTTGTGCATCCTACGCATCCGAGTATGGCGTAGATGTCTGCGTTGTCCGTCCCTGTCATATATATGGGCCGCATTTCACGGAAAGCGACAATCGGGTTTATGCCCAGTTGATTCGGAACGTGCTGCGTGGCGAGGATTTGGTGCTGAAAAGCGCCGGCGCCCAGCAGCGTGCCTGGTGCTATGTGGCGGATTGCGCGTCCGCATTACTTCATGTGCTGCTGAAAGGCAAGTCGGGCGAGGCGTATAATGTAGCGGATAATACGACGGTTCTGACCATTCGTGAATTGGCAGAAACCATAGCTGAAGCTCAAGGGCGGCAAGTGGTTTTTGAAAATCCGAGTGATGCCGACATGAAGTCATTTACACCGATTACCGTGGCCTTGTTTGATACGGAAAAGTTGCAGCGTTTGGGCTGGCAGCCTATCTCCGGTGATTATCACCTGAAGTTGCAACATACAATAGAAGAAAATTCCACATTAGGATAATGAATCAAAATTGCAATTTGACAAGATGAAAATCCTTGAAGTTTGTCATTATGCACCCAATTATGGCGGCAACTTTATTGCCAGTATAACGGATTTGATGCAAGTGGTGCGACAAGAAAGACCCGAGACGGAATTCTTGTTTGTTTTTCCCGAGGCCGCTAAAGCAAAACTATGGTGCCAAGATTTAATGAAAGAGCATCGGGTGTATTTTGCCGGTTTTGGTTTCGGTAAGATAAATCGTATATTGTGTAAAATATGTAAAGAAGAGAAGATAGATATCATGCACTTGCATTTTACACAAAAAAATTGTGCGATATTGTCAAAACTGTTGACAAAGACGAAGATACTCTATCATGTGCATTATACGCAACATAGTAAGGGGCTGAGACAAAAGATAAAGAATTTGCTTTCTAATCTTTTATACATACCGACTTTGGATTTGTTGATAGGTTGTTCAGAGGCGGTGAAAGATTCTCTGGTTAAGGCCGGGATTCCAGCGAAGAAATGCGATTTTGTCAATAACGGTGTAGATTTCCCTCAGTTGGATAGAATAAAGCAATCGCATCCATTTGATGACGGGAAAAACAGTCTGCTGCTTTTAGGAACACATTATTTCAGGAAGGGATTGGACCTTGCGGTGATGGCAATAGAACCAATTGTGGAAAAATATAATATTTTGCTACAGGTCCCAAGTCATGTACCTGAGGAAACAATGGCCTTTGTCAAATCGGTATTGGGTAAAGAGGTTGATTGGGTGAAAACCCCTCCTACAACGGACAATATCGGCGATTATTATCGTGCGTCTGCAATATTTTTATCTCCTTCACGAGACGAAGGATTAAGTTATGCGGTGATGGAATCTTTATATTGCAAATGTCCTGTAATAAAAACGAATATCTCTTCAATGGATTATCATATCGCACAAGAGGATAAAATCACATTTGACGGCTCAGTGGAAGATCTAAGAAACAAAATAGAATATTTCTTGAATCTGTCTGATGAGGATAAGGATAAATTGCAGACGAAATTGCAGGATGAGATAATGGAGAACTATAACATCCGGAATTGGAGCAAAAAAATGTTCGATATATATAAGTCTGTTTGATACAATGAAAATGATACCCAAAATAATCCACTATTGCTGGTTTGGTAAGGGAGAGAAACCCGAACTTGCCTTCAGATGCATAGAGTCGTGGAAAAAGTTTTTCCCGGACTATGAAATCATAGAATGGAATGAGGATAATTTTGATGTGAATATAATCCCCTATACAGCAGGTGCATACGAAGCGAAAAAATATGCCTTCGTCAGTGATTATGCCCGCTTCTGGATTTTGTATCATTATGGAGGTCTTTATTTCGATACAGATGTAGAAGTGATAAAGCCCATGAATGATATAATAGAGCGTGGCCCGTTTATGGGGATGGAGAACGACAGATTCGATTTTGAATTAAATATAGAAGGAAAAAATACGATACAACAACGATATGGCATCAATCCTGGTCTTTGCCTTGGAGCTGCGGCAGGGCATCCGTTGTATAAGGAGATCATTTCCCTTTATAATAATTTACAATTTACTTTTAATACCACAATCAAAAAAAACAAAACAGTGGTAACATATACGACAGAATGTTTTCTTGCAAAAGGATACAGAGACGCAAATGAAATACAGCAAATCGCAGGCGTATTTATATACCCTCCAGAATATTTTTGCCCGAAACATCCGGCCAACCCCGATTGCTTCACTGAAAATACGCGTTCTATTCACCATTATGCTGCAACCTGGATTGGTCAAAGCGGAGTAAAGGCGTGGCTGAAAAGAATGCTTGGTGAGAAATGGACAAAAAAAGCTATAGCAATAAAACATAAATGTTGCAGTTATTGCAGTTCTAATAATATGAATTTATGACAAAAGATATTACAAGAAGAACATCTGTACATGGTCTATTGTTGTCAACATTGTTCTTCATAGCATTAGTCAGTGTTGTATTACAACGATACGTAAACGGTTTAGGCTATTCGGACGAGTTGATTGCCGTAATTTTGATGACATACGGTATCTTAAATGGGTATTTGTTTAAAAAGACCGAATTTATAATCTTTGTCATTGTGATGGCATTTTATGTCATTTATTCTTTGATTTTGGATATCAATGTGCCACAAGGGATTTATCGTGACGCACTACAATTCATGAAACCGTTCTTTTCGTTCTATGCATTGAGTTTTGTGTCTATTAGCTTGACGGACAAATGGCGTAAAAAATTCCGGAAAGCATCGATTGTCTTGGGTATTATACTTGTAGTTTCAAGTATGATAACAGTATCTCAGTTTGAAGCAGGTGAAGAAAATGCGACCATTTATATGAACGGAATATTGGCGGCTATTGCTTATTTCATTTTTTCAGAGAAAAAACAAAAGGACTGGTACATCGCCTTGTTGTTTTTGACACCAGGTCTGTTTTCAGGTAAAGCCAAGTTTTTGAGTATTTTTGTGTTGTTTATCGGTTTAGCTTTTTTTGTTCGGAAAAAATTGGCATTTAATATGAAACTGATAGTTTCCGGAGTTGTAGGCATTACGGCAATTGTATACTTGACCTGGGAAAAATTTTATGGATATTTTATTGCAGGTGAGGATACAGTGCGAAATGCGCTTTATGTGAATGGTATAGATATCATGCGAAGGTTTTTCCCCTTTGGTTCCGGATTTGCTACATGGGGAACAGAGGCAACAAAACCGAGAAACTATTATAGCCCGTTATACTACGATTATGGTATTAATGAATTGTGGGGAGGTTCGGGTACTATGGGTGATGCCTTCCTGGCTGATACCTTTTATCCCTGTTTGGCCCAATTCGGTGTCGTGGGCGTTATTTTGTTCATTTGGTTCTTTATCAGGAGATATCAAAGTATTAAGAAACTGAATGTGAATTCCTATAAAATCGGTTTGTTTATCATTGGCGTGGTGCTGGTGCAGAACGTGGCGGATGCAGGAACGATGCTTGGTCCGATGTCAGTGCCCGTGTTTATGGCATTGGGTATCGCCTCCAATCCGAAATCGAATTTGATGGACGAGGTAAATCCTGGAAAGAAATGATAAGAAAGCTGATTATCAAATTATTTAAGGCCCTGCCGTATCTTTATGACAAATTGTTGGTCTGGTTTTACCGGCCGATGATGCGGCATTTGGGACAGGGCGTTTATCTCCGTCCTTCTACTTGTGATATCAAGGGTTGGGAGAATCTGTCCATCGGTGACGGTACGAGTATCCCGAAGCATAGTGTGTTTTATTGTACGGAAGCCCCGTTGACCATAGGCAAAAAAGTGATTTTCGGGCCTCGCCCCACGATTATTACCGGCGACCATCGCATCGATTTGACAGACAAGGCGATTATTGATGTTACAGTAGATGAGAAATTGCCGGAGAATGATCTGCCTGTCATTATTGAGGACGAATGTTGGATTGGGGCTAATGTAACGATTCTGAAAGGCGTCACGATAGGGCGCGGTTCCGTGGTGGCGGCCGGAGCGGTGGTGACGAAATCGTGTGAGCCGTATTCGATAATAGGTGGCGTTCCGGCTAAATTGATTCGTATGCGTTTTACGCCGGATGAAATTGAAAGGCACGAACAAGCGATTAAACTGTAAGAGAAATATGGCAAAGGAGATTACGCTAAACGAGATGCGGCAAATACAATTGGATATTTTACAAAAAATAGATCAATTTTGTAGGGACAATGAATTGCAATATTCGCTTTCCGGAGGTACACTTATAGGGGCTGTAAGACATCAGGGTTATATACCGTGGGATGATGACATCGACATTATGATGCCAAGGAACGATTATGAAAAGTTTTGGAAGAAATTCCAAAATAAATACAATCACCTGAAAGTCCAAAATTATATAACAGACAAACATTTCAGTTTGTGGCATACTAAGGTATACGATAATCGGACGTACCTTGTCTCACCTTGGGAGATAGATGGAGTTTTTGTTGACGTATTTGCAGTAGACGGGATTCCGTCAACAAAAGTTGAGCAAAAGAAATATTTTCAGCAATTGTATAAATATAAAAGTTGGGTGGGCAGATGTACGAAATTGCCATCCAATGTTTTTAAGGAATATACTGATGCAAGAGCAAGGCAAATAAGAAATGAATTCAAAATTCTGACTTGTCCATTTAAGAAATTGGCAATTAAAAGACTGCATCATTTTTTGGATAAGTATCCCTTCGAGACGTCTGAATATGCCGGAGCCGTCATGGGTATGTACGGTGAAAGAGAATGTATGAAGGCGGATGTGTTTAGGCATTACATTGAGTTACCGTTTGAGGATAGAAAGTTTAAATGTGTCGCAGACTATAATACGTATTTGACACATTTGTATGGTGACTATATGCAACTTCCCCCAGAAGAAAAGCGAAAGACACATCATCAATTTAAGGTCTATTGGAAAGAATAAATATGAATACTCTTCCTAAAGTATTGTTTCTTGGCGATTCCCGGCGGAAGAAGGGTGGGGTGTCTACGGTGATGAAGACCATAGAGACCACTTCCGTGTGGAAGAAGTACCGTTGCGGTTGGCTGCAATGTCAGATTCACGGGAATATCGTGCAGAAGGTGTTTTATCTGCTTTGGGCGATGATGAAGGGTATCTTTGTCATCCCCCGATATGACATCATTCATTTTCAGAATACACCGGGAAAAGGCTTACGGACGCAGATGTTCTTTTATCTCTACGCGCTTTTGTGGAGAAAGAAGATTGTGCTGCAGTTTCACATGGGTAATCAGATTGCGAAATATACGGGCGACTGGTCGTACCGTTTCTGTACGTCGCATGCTGACCTGATGTTGGGACTGGGCAAGATGTGGGCCGATTTGATACAGCGGTCTTTGCTGGAAGGGGCCAGGACGAAAGTCGATTATCTGTATAATCCTGTCACGCTGCCGGAGAAGGTTGTCCGGCCGGAGAAGTATTTTCTCTTCGCGGCCTATCTGGATGAGAATAAGGGCTATGACACGCTGATACGCGCGTTTATCCGTATAGAACGGCAGCATCCTGAATTTCGGTTGCTGATATGCGGAGCGGGAAAAGACGTGGAACGTGTGAAGGAGATGATAGCCGGTCATCAGCAGATTGTATTTGAGGGATGGGTGACGGGCGATGACCGTCAGAGGTTGTTCGCTGAGGCTTATGCCTATTGCATGTGCAGCCATGAAGAAGGCTTGCCCATGTCCGTGCTGGAGGAAATGTCGTATGGCGTACCGTGTGTGAGTACGAGGGTAGGGTGTCTGCCGGAGTTTCTGGACGACGGCAAGTCGGTGCTGTTCTTCGATACGGATGATGAGGTGATGCTGGCGGAGAAGATGTCGTATCTGATTGCTCATCCGGAGTTGCGGCAGCAGATGTCGGAGCGTGTGAGGGCGTTGGTTGTCGCATCGTTTGAGAAGGAGGCGGTGGCGAGGAAACTGGATGCCCTTTATCAGGAGTTGACATGCGAAAAGCGCTGAGACGATTCAGACAAGGGGGCGGATGGCGCCTGCTGTGGACTTACGCCCGGATGGGCGTGTTGCCCTACGTACTGAAAGTAACGGTGTCGGGCGTCATTCATGGGGAGTCGTACAAGGCGATATACGGAAAATTCCGGAATCGCATCGCGGCGTTGCTGCAAGAGAAGTATGCCGGGAAAGTTGCCTCGCTGATAGATGCGACGGCGGAATTGAAAGAGGAAGAGGGTGAAAGGAAAATCTGGTTCTGCTGGATGCAGGGCATGGACAGCGCGCCCGACTTGGTCAAGGCTTGCCTGAATTCCGTCAGGCGGCACGCCAAGGACAGAGAGGTGATTGTGTTGGACGAGACGAACTATGTCGAGTGGGTGCAATTGCCGGAGCATGTGGTCCGGAAATACCAACAGGGGATGATTCCTCCTGCGATGTATGCCGACTTGTTGCGTCTGGCCTTGCTGGTCCGGTATGGCGGCACATGGACAGACGCGACGGTATTGTGTACGGCGGACATTCCGGAGGAAATCATGACGAGCCGTTTGTTTATCTTCCGCTACATCCAGCGGCGTACAGGACGGGTGACGGGAATGTCCAACTGGTTTATCACTTCGTGCAAGAACAACCGGTTGCTATCGGTTTTGCAGGAAGTGCTTTACCAATACTGGCGTGATTTCGACTGCGTGGCCGATTATTATATTTTCCATCTCTTCTTCGGCGTTATCGCTCGTGAGATGCCGGAAGCCTTGCGAGAGATGCCGAGAATGAACAGTTACAATGCGATATTGCTGCAGGAGAAATTGAACCTGGCGTATCCGAACGCGCAATACGACAGTTTTACCGCACGCGTGCCGATACATAAACTGTCTTACCGCTTGCCGCAATCGGTATCGGACAATCCTCACAACATTTATCATGAGATATTGCGGGAATATTTAACGGAGAATGACGAGATATGCTGAGACTGCGTGACGTAAAGATAGCCGGCGACAAGGAGACGGTCCGGCAATTGCCTGAAGGGAAAGTGCTGATCAACACCATCAATGCACATTCTTATAATGTGGCACAAAAGGATGACCTTTTTGCCGCCGCCTTGAAAAACGGCGACGTGCTGATTCCTGACGGTGTGAGTATTCTGAAAGCGTTTGCCTGGTTTCATATTCCCGATGCGCCGAAGGAACGGATTGCCGGATATGACCTGTTTGTCATGGAGATGGAACGGCTGAATGAAAAGGGCGGCAAGTGCTTCTTTTTGGGCAGCAGCGAAAAGGTGCTGACGCTGATTCGTGAGCGGGCCGCCAAGGACTATCCTAACATTGACGTGGAGACTTATTCTCCGCCTTACAAACCGGAATTCTCGCTAGAGGAAAATGCTGCGATGGTGGCGGCTGTCAATCAGGCCAATCCGGACTTGCTGTGGATTGGCATGACGGCACCCAAACAGGAGAAGTGGGCGTATGCCCATTGGCGGGAACTGGATATCCATTGTCATTGCGGAACAATCGGTGCGGTGTTCGACTTTTATGCCGGGACGATGAAGCGCGCGCCTCTCTGGTGGCAGCGCCATGGTCTGGAGTGGCTTTACCGGTTGCTGAAAGAACCCAAACGGATGTGGCGGCGGTATATTATCGGAAACGTGCTTTTCCTGTGGCATATTTGGAAGAATGAGCGAGGGGACTGATTCAAACCACCCCGTCGCAAGCGACACCCCTCCTTGGCCAAGGAGGGGTGTCCTTTTGTATGTCCGCTTATCCCTTTGTAAACGTGTTTACACGGGATTCGGTTTTCACTACCTTTCAGCCGCTTCGCGTCTGCAAGGTACGCTGCACTTCGGCAAAACAGGAAAAGTAAAACTTTTTCGATTGTCTCCGGTTGCCGACTGCTTTGCAAGTAAACTTGCTCGGTTTTCACTACCTTTCAGCTCACTGCGTTCACGCAAATTAGGATGCACCTCAGGAAAACTGGAAAGGCGACATCCTGAAAGCAAAAGAAGAAAAGTAAACTTTTCGATTGTCTCCGGTTGCCGACTGCTTTGCAAGTAAACTTGCTGCAGTCGTTAACCGAAGCCATAAAGCAAAAAAAGACATTTTTTGCTTTTTGCTTTCGGTTTTCTTGGTTTTCCTTTCGGTTTTCACTAATTTTGTCCCAAAATTTATGATATGGCAGGCTACTTAGTGACAGATCAGAAGAAAATCACGACCAAGAAATTTTTGGAAATGAAGAAGGCCGGGGAGAAAATCTCCATGTTGACGGCCTATGATTACACGACGGCAGGGCTTATTGACGCCGCCGGAGTGGACAGTATTCTTATCGGAGACTCCGCTTCCAACGTGATGGCGGGCAATGCGACGACGCTTCCCATTACGGTGGACGAGATGATATATCACGCCAGAAGCGTGGCACGGGCCGTCAAGAGGGCGCTTGTGCTGTGCGACATGCCTTTCGGCAGTTATCAGACCGGTAAGGAAGACGCCCTTCGCAATGCGTGCCGGATGATGAAAGAGAGTGGGGCGGATGCCCTGAAACTCGAAGGCGGTGCTGAGATACTCGACACCGTCAAGGCCCTTATCGGTGCGGGCATTCCCGTTTGCGGGCACTTGGGCCTGACTCCCCAGAGCATACATAAGTTTGGCGGCTACGGTCTTCGGGCCAAGGAGAAGGCGGAGGCCGACAAACTGAAAAGTGACGCGCAGGCGCTCGACGAGGCCGGTTGCTTCGCCATCGTATTGGAGAAGGTGCCTGCGGCGCTGGCGGCGGAGGTGACGACCATCGTCGACTGTCCGACCATCGGTATCGGAGCGGGCAGCGGCACTGACGGACAGGTGCTTGTCTATGCCGACGCCATGGGCATGACACAGGGTTTCAAACCGAAATTTCTCAGGCATTTCGCCCAGGTGGGCGAGGCCATCACCAATGGTGTGGGCGATTATGTCAGAGCCGTCAAGGACGGCAGTTTTCCCAACGAACAGGAATCCTACTGATGGATACGCAAAACACGCCCATTCACATCAAACTCTGGCATCGCGAGTTTTGGATGCTGGCCCTGGCCGACCTGCTGCTCTCGATGACGGTGTACATGCAGATACCACTTATCCGTGAGATGACGGCGGATGCAGGACTGTCGCAGACGCAGACGGCATGCGTGTATGGCGCATACGGCGCGGGCCTGTTTCTTCTGGGCGGTTTCTGCAGTTATCTGGTGGAGCGTTTCCGCAGGGCGATGATTTGCCGGCAGGCCGTCATTCTGACCCTGTTGACGCTCGTAGGATGCTATTATATCAGTGCCTTACCGGCAGAAATCGGGCGCTTTCCCTTTTTGATTGCCCTCAGAATCCTATTCGGCGCCTTCTACGGACTGTCGCAAATGATACTGACCAGTACGCTGATTATCGACACTTGCGAGTCGTTTCAGCGCACGGAAGCCAATCACGGCGCGGCCTGGTTTTCCCGTTTCGCCCTCTCTCTGGGTCCCGTTCTGGCCCTGGCTCTCATGCAAATCGGTTGGCGCCGGGAGATTTACCTCGTGGCGGCGGCCCTTGCTTTGGCAGCCTGGTTTCTGATCCGTTCCGTCAAATTTCCGTTCAAGACCCCGCTGGAACAGATGCCGCGTTGGACACTCGACCGTTTCCTCCTGCCAGAAGGATGGCTGCTGTCGCTCAATCTGATGCTCATCACGGCCGTCATCGGCCTTATCTTGACGCAGGCCGAAACGTTGTTGTTTTATGCCATGATGATGGCGGGTTTCTTCCTGGCCCTGCTGGCGGAGAAATTCGTCTTTGCCGACGCCGACCTGAAGAGCGAGACCATCACGGGACTTATCCTCATCGGGGCGGCATTGCTCATGATGGCGCTGCGCACCCAACCGGCGGTGAAGTATATCTCACCCGCGTTTATCGGTTTCGGTATCGGAATCATCGGCAGCCGTTTCCTGCTGTTTTTCATCAAACTCAGTCATCACTGTCAGCGGGGCACCTCGCAGAGCACTTTCTTCCTGTCGTGGGAGTGGGGCATCACACTGGGCCTGTTCCTGGGACTGACCGTTCCGCTCAATCCGCTCAACCTGGCCTTCATTTTCGTGGTGGTCAATCTAGTGCTCTACAACTTCGTAACGCACCCGTGGTACATGAAGAATAAAAACCGGTAATAAAAAAGGAGTGTCATCATCGACACTCTTTTTTATTTTTATGAATTCATTGACAGCAGGAATTCCTCGTTGTCGCGCGTATGCGCCATCCTGTCATGGATGCTGTTCATCGCCTCAATCGGATTCATGTCGGCGATATACTTACGTAGAATCCACATCCGGTCGAGCGTCGTCTTGTCCTGCAACAGGTCATCACGCCGCGTACTCGACGCCACCAGGTTGACGGACGGGAAGATGCGCTTGTTGGACAGCGAACGGTCGAGCTGCAACTCCATATTGCCCGTACCCTTGAACTCCTCGAAGATGACCTCATCCATCTTGGAACCGGTGTCAATCAGGGCCGTGGCGATGATGGTCAGCGAACCTCCGCCCTCAATGTTGCGGGCGGCGCCGAAGAAGCGCTTGGGCTTCTGGAGCGCGTTGGCGTCCACACCGCCGGTGAGCACCTTGCCGGATGCGGGCGAAACGGTGTTGTAAGCTCGGGCCAGACGGGTGATGGAGTCGAGGAATATCACCACGTCATGACCGCATTCCACCATGCGTTTGGCCTTCTCGAGCACGATGCCGGCTATCTTGACATGACGCTCCGCGGGTTCGTCGAAGGTGGAGGCGATAACCTCCGCGTTGACGGTACGGGCCATGTCGGTCACCTCCTCAGGGCGCTCGTCAATGAGCAGCATCATCAGATAGGCTTCGGGATGATTGGCTGCGATGGCGTTGGCAATGTCTTTCATCAGGATGGTCTTACCCGTTTTGGGCTGGGCCACGATGAGCGCGCGCTGTCCTTTGCCGATAGGAGAGAACAGATCCACGATGCGCGTACTCAGATTGGTGGTCGACTTATCACCGCAAAGGGTGAATTTCTCCTCGGGGAAGAGCGGCGTCAGGTGCTCGAAGGGGATGCGGTCGCGTATCTCATCGGGCGCACGGCCGTTGATCATGTCGATGGAGGTGAGCGGGAAATACTTCTCTCCGTCGTGGGGAGGACGCACGCGGCAAGCCACCACGTCGCCCGTCTTCAGACTGTAGCGCTTGATTTGTTGGGTAGACACGTACACGTCGTCGGGCGATGACAGGTAATTGTAGTCGCTCGAACGCAGGAATCCGTAGCCGTCGGGCATCACTTCCAACACGCCGTTGGCCTTGACGATGTCGCTGAAGTCGAACGATTCGTCCTGACCGGCTGCCGGTTGCGGCACGGCCACGGGTTTGTAATCCGTACTGACGGGTGTCGTCGGGTTGTCGAACATGTCGTATTGGGGTACGGCACCGGAGTCTTCGATGGGCAAATCCACCACCGTAATGAAGTCGGTACCGTCGCCGGGATCACCGGCCCATACGCCTTCGGGAGACTGTTGCTCCTGTGGCGCCGCGGTCTCGTTGTGCGCATTCACCTTTTCCTGCAGGCGGGCCAGCATCTCTTCCTGAGGCGCGTCGTCCTGAGCCGGTGCGCTCTCGGCGGCAAAGGCGGCCTCGGGTATCTCATCGGCCTTGTCGTAGGCGCCCGGGGCGTCATTGTCTGCCGTCTGCTCCTGCTGCTTGCGCGCCTCTTCGGCGGCGGCAATGGCAGCCAGTTCAGCCTTGCTCTTGCGCCCCCGGTGCTTGGGGAAGGCGGCCAGCGGGTCGGAAGGTGCCGCAGCTGCCGGTTTCTCAGGTTTTGTCTGCGGAGCGGCGGGCGCCGGTTCCGTCTCTTTCTTGGGCATGGCGTCCAAGTCCTTGAACAGTTGCGGCTGGTCGGGACCGGCCGCCTTGTTTTTCTTCACGTCGAAATTCTCGCCGTCCTTGCCGTTGACCGAATACACGCGGTCGTCCTTCTTGTTGCTGATACGCGTGCGCTTGCGCTTGCCGCCAAGCGGATTTTTGTTCCCCTCATTGACGGCTTGCGTATCCAGGATGGCGTAAATGACGTCCTGCTCACTGTCTTTCTTGTTGATTTCCGCTCCGATTTCGTTGGCAATATCCAACAATTCACTCATGCTCTTTGCGGATAATTCGTCTTTGCTATACATATTTGTATATAATAATAAGTATAAAGAATTTGTTTTGAAAGGGTGTTTGCCATCGGATGGATGGTGTTACAAACCGTGGAAACACCATGCAGAGAAACTCCTTCTGGAGATTTGCGAGTGCAAAAATAATAATATTCGGTGAATCGGCAAAATTTTTCGGCCAAAATTTCGTGGAGTGTGATTGGCGTGTAACGTGTAACGTGTAACGTGGAACGAGATATGATATTAACGTTAAAAAAATAACTTATTTCGTTGGCTGTTTCAAAATATAGTATTACTTTTGCATTGCAAACTCGAGTTGGCAATTTTGCCATGTCTACAAAAACAATATGAGTGATACTGTCAGCCATGCCGGATGGGTGGAATCCGTGGAAGACGGCTGTGTTCGTGTGAGAATACGCCAGACCTCAGCGTGTTCCGCCTGCAAAATCGCCGCGCATTGCAACGCCTCTGAAAGCAAAGAGAAATTCATTGACGTCTACGGAGAGCCTGCGGGCCGTTGGCAGCACGGCGATGCCGTGACGGTGACGGCCTCCAAATCAACGGGGTGGCGTGCCGTGGCGCTGGGATTCATCCTTCCGTTCCTGCTAATAATGACGGTCCTCGTCGCCGTGTATGTGGTCAGCGGGGGTGACGAACCGCTTTCCGGACTGCTGGCCCTGGTTTCGCTCGCACCTTATTACGCGGTGCTGTGGCTGATGAGAAACCGGCTTCGCCGGCAACTGACCTTCAGTATCCGGGCCGCTCAGGAATGATAATTTAACACAAAATAAAAAAAATGGATTTTATTTTAATTGCAGTCATTGTTCTTGGCGCCATCGCACTGGTATCCGCCGTGATACTCTACGTGGTCTCCAAGAAGTTTGCCGTGCAGGAAGATCCTCGTATCGGTCAGGTGACCTCGTTGTTGCCGGGCGCCAACTGCGGTGGATGCGGTTTTCCGGGTTGCGGAGGACTCGCTTCCGCCTTGGTGAGCGGAGCCGACAACGGTTCGATTGACGGTCTTTTCTGTCCTGTGGGCGGCCAGCCCGTCATGGGACAAGTGGCCGACCTGCTGGGAATGGCCATGGCCAACACCGAACCGATGGTCGCCGTGGTGCGTTGCAACGGCACTTGTGAGTTGCGCGCCCGTACGGCTGTGTATGACGGACTTCATACCTGTGCGGCGGTGAACTCCTGCGGAGCCGGTGAGACCGGTTGCGGTTACGGATGCCTGGGTTGTGGCGACTGCGTCGCCGCCTGCCAGTTTGACGCCATTCACATGAATCCCGAGACGGGCTTGCCCGAAGTGGACGAGGAGAAGTGTACTTCCTGCGGCGCTTGCGTGAAGGCTTGTCCCCGTCACATCATCGAATTGCGCAAGAAAGGACCGAAGGGCCGGCGCGTCTACGTGCGTTGCGTCAACAAGGACAAGGGTCCTGTGGCCATGAAAGCCTGCAAGGCCGCCTGCATCGGTTGTGGCAAGTGCGAGAAAGAATGTAAGTTTGATGCGATAACCATCTCGAATAATGTGAGTTATATCGACCCGCAGAAGTGCCGGCTCTGTCGCAGTTGCGTGACCGTTTGTCCCACGCATGCCATCTTTGACATCAATTTCCCGACACCGGCCAAACCCAAACCGAAACCTGCCGCCCAACCGGTACAGGAGAAACCGCAAACCCCTCAGGGCGGGAATGTTGAACCAAAGGAGAAGGAGGAGCAAGCATGAAACTGAGAACGTTTAGAATGGGTGGTGTACACCCCGAAGAAAACAAGTTGTCGGCAGAGGTGGCCACCGTTGCCGCCGAATTGCCCAAGCAGGCTGTTTTCCCGCTTTCGCAGCACATCGGCGCTCCCGCCAAACCCGTCGTCCAGAAGGGCGACAAGGTGAAGGTGGGCACGTTGCTGGCCGAAGCCGGCGGTTTTGTGTCGGCTCCGATTTATTCTTCCGTATCGGGTACCGTGTTCAAAATAGACACGGCCATCGACGCCACGGGTTACCAGAAACCGGTCATCATCGTCAAGACCGAAGGCGACGAATGGGAAGAAAGCATCGACCGTTCCGACAAACTGGAAACGCTGGCGGAACATCCGGAGTTGACACCCGAGGAAATCGTGGAGCGCATCAAGAAAGCCGGTGTGACCGGTATGGGCGGCGCGGGATTCCCGACCTTCATCAAACTCTGTCCGCCGCCGACGGCCAAGGCAGAGTGTGTCATCATCAACGGTGTGGAGTGTGAACCGTATATCACGGCCGATTACCGGTTGATGATGGAACATGCCGACGAAATCCTCGTCGGTCTGGATTTGCTCATGAAAGCGGCCAAGGTGGAGAAGGGCTACATCGGTATCGAAGACAACAAACCCGCCGCCATCCGCCTGTTTGAGGAGAAGACGGCAGGCAATGACAAGGTGGAAATCGTACCGCTGGCCAAGAAGTATCCGCAAGGCGGTGAGAAACAGTTGGTCGACGCGGTCATCCGCCGTCAGGTTCCGGCTCCTCCCGCCATTCCCGTCAACGTGGGCGCCATCGTGCAAAACGTGGGAACGGCCTTTGCCGTCTATCAGGCCGTGATGAAAAACAAGCCCCTCTTTGAGCGCTATACCACCGTCACGGGAAAGGCGCTGGCCCGTCCGGCCAACTTCCTCGTGCGCATGGGAACACCGTTCTCCCAACTCATTGACGCCTGCGGCGGAATGCCCGAAGGCAACAATAAGGTGCTGGCTGGCGGTCCGATGATGGGCAAGGCGGTCGTCTCGCTCGACGTACCCGTGTGCAAGGGCACCAACTCGGTGACGATCCTTTCCGGCGACGATGCCGTGCGCAAGGCGCCGCAGCCCTGTATCCGTTGCGCCAAGTGTGTCAGCGCCTGTCCGATGGGACTCGAACCGTATCTGCTGGCTACGCTTTCGGTGGTCAAGGACTACGAACGGCTTGAAGCCGAGGACGTCACCTCCTGCATCGCCTGCGGCTCATGCCAGTTTACCTGTCCTGCCCACCGTCCGTTGCTTGACAACATCGCCCTCGGCAAGGCTGCCGTCATGGGCATCATCAAGTCACGGAGTCAGAAGAAATAATGTAAACGATTAGAAAACAAACGATATGGAAAAATTAATTGTTTCTCTTTCGCCGCATGCGCACGGAAACGACAGTGTGGAGCGGAACATGTGGGGCGTCATCATTGCCCTTGTTCCCGCCATCATCGTCTCACTGGTGTATTTCGGTCTCGGTTCTGCCGTTGTCCTGCTGACCAGTGTGGCCTCCTGCATGTTCTTTGAGTGGGCGATTACGAAATATATGTTGAAGAAAGAACCGACCCTTTCCGACGGTTCCGCCATCATTACCGGTCTGTTGCTCGGTTTCAACCTGCCCAGTAACCTGCCGATATGGATTATCATCCTGGGTGCGCTCGTCGCCATCGGCATCGGCAAGATGACCTTCGGCGGTCTGGGCAACAATCCTTTCAACCCCGCGCTCGTGGGCCGCTGCTTCCTCCTGGTAAGTTTTCCGGCCCAGATGACGTCCTGGCCGAAGGTCGGTCAACTGACGTCTTACCTCGACGCGGAGACGGGCGCCACGCCGCTTGCCCTGATGAAACAGGCCATCAAGACCGGTGACGCCTCCGTCCTGGAAGGACTTCCCGACACAATGCACCTGCTGCTGGGCAGCAACCCCACCGACGGTGCAGGCACCATCGGTGAGATTTGCGCCCTGGCCCTGCTTCTGGGTCTTGCCTATATGCTCTGGAAGAAAATCATAACCTGGCATATTCCGGTATCGATTATCGTGACGGTGTTCGTCTTCTGCGGTCTGTTGCATCTGGCCAATCCGATTTACGCCGACCCGTTGACGGAAATCCTCAGCGGCGGTCTGATGCTCGGCGCCATCTTCATGGCCACCGACTACGTCACTTCGCCGATGACCCACAAGGGGCAGTTGATTTACGGCGTCTGTATCGGTCTGCTGACGGTCATCATCCGCAACTGGGGCAGTTATCCGGAAGGCATGTCATTCGCCATCCTGATTATGAACGCGTTCACGCCTTTGATTAATTTGTATGTCAAACCCAAGCGTTTCGGTGAGAAACCTGAAAAGAAATAGGAGGCACTTATGGAAAAATTGAAATCATCGTTGACCAATATGGTGCTTGTCCTTGTGGGCGTGGCCTTAGTGACGGGAGGCGTCCTGGCCGCCGTCAACCATGTCACGGAACAGCCCATTCAGGAGAAAGCGGCCAAATCCCTGGCCGAAGGCATCAAGAGTGTGATGGGCGGCGGCAACCTGTCGGTGAGCAAGACCGACACCGTGCGGCAGAATATCGACGGCAAGGAGGTGGCTTACGTCATCTATCAGACGCAAGACGCCGCCAAGAAAGACTTGGGCGCTGCGGTCGAATCCACCACGATGGGCTTCGGCGGCGACCTGAAAGTGCTGGTGGGTTTTGACCCCGAAGGCAACATCCTGGGTTACACCGTCCTGCAACATGCGGAGACTCCGGGTCTCGGCGCCAAGGCGCCTGACTGGTTTCAGAAAGGCCAGAAGGGCGACATCATCGGCAAGAATCCCGGCAAGGCCAATCTGACCGTGTCCAAGGACGGCGGAGAAGTGGACGCCATCACCGCTTCCACCATCACCAGCAGGGCTTTCCTGCTGGCCGTAAAGAATGCTTATGCCGCCTATACCGCCACACCTGTGGACGCGGCATCGGGCGCATCCAAACAACAAAAGAAAGAGGAGGTGAGTCATGAGTAATCTGAAAATATTCCTGAACGGACTGATCAAGGAGAATCCCACGTTTGTCCTTCTCCTCGGTATGTGTCCCACGCTGGCCACGACCACCAGCGCCGTCAACGGTATGTCGATGGGTCTGGCGACGATGGCCGTACTGATTTGCACCAATTTCGTGATATCCTGCATCAAGAACATCACGCCCGACATGGTGCGCATCCCCGTGTTCATCGTGGTCATCGCCACGTTTGTGACCATCCTGCAGATGCTGATGTCGGCCTTCGCGCCCGACAGCATCAACAAGTCGCTGGGCATTTTCATTCCCCTTATCGTGGTCAACTGTATCATTCTGGGCCGTGCGGAGTCGTTTGCAGCCAAGAACACGCCCGTGGCCAGTCTCTTCGACGGTCTGGGCATCGGTCTCGGTTTTACGCTCGCCCTGACCCTGTTGGGTATGGTGCGTGAACTCCTGGGTGCGGGCAGTGTGTTCGGCATCCGTCTGTTGCCCGAGACCACCAACATCCTCTTGTTCGTCTTGCCTCCGGGTGCGTTTATCACCCTGGGTTATCTGAATGCGTTGTTCAACAGGTTCTTCAAAAAATCGTAACGTCTTATGGAGTATTTACTGATATTTATTTCGGCTGTCTTTGTCAACAATATCATCCTGTCCCAGTTCTTGGGCATCTGTCCGTTCCTCGGCGTGTCCAAGAAGGTGGATACGGCACTGGGCATGGGCGCCGCCGTGGCTTTCGTGATGACGCTGGCCACCATCGTGACCTACCTGGTGCAGGTGTATGTGCTCAATCCCTTCGGTCTGGGCTACCTGCAGACACTGGCCTTTATCCTCGTGATTGCGGCCCTGGTGCAGATGGTGGAGATTATCCTGAAGAAAGTTTCTCCGCCCCTTTATCAGGCACTCGGTATCTTCCTGCCGCTGATTACGACCAACTGTGCCGTACTTGGCGTCGCCATTCTGGTCATCCAGAAGGAATTCAGCCTCTTGGAGAGCGTCGTCTACGCTTTCTCCACGGCTGTCGGATTCGCCGTGGCCCTCGTGATTTTCGCCGGTATCCGGGAACAGTTGGCCCTGATGAAAATCCCGAAGGGGATGCAGGGCATGGCCATCGTCCTGGTCACGGCCGGTCTGCTCTCCCTCGCGTTTATGGGATTCAGCGGAGTGGACGGCGGCTTGAGAACGCTCTTCGGACTGGATTAATGATAAAAAAGTTGAACGAAATGACATCGTTCAACTTTTTTTATTTATCTTTGTCGAAACATCAACGCAGTAAGAAATGAAACAGACGATTCTTGTGACGGGCGGTACGGGCTTTATCGGTTCCCATACCACCGTGGAATTACAGCAAGCCGGTTATCGGGTGGTGATTGTGGATAATCTGAGCAACTCCAAGATAGAGGTGCTCGACGGCATAGAGAAAATCACGGGACAACGGCCCGACTTCGAACAGGTGGACCTTCGCGACAAGGAAGCCACTGAAAACGTGTTCAGGAAATACCCCGATATCGAGGGCATCATCCATTTCGCCGCTTCCAAGGCAGTGGGCGAGAGTGTGGAAAAACCGCTCCTTTACTACCGCAACAACATCGTCTCGCTGGTGAATCTCCTGGAACTCATGCCCGAATACCATGTGAAGGGCATCATCTTCTCCTCCAGTTGTACGGTCTACGGTCAGCCTTCGCCCGAGAATCTGCCTGTCACGGAAGAGGCGCCCATACAGAAAGCCCTCAGTCCTTACGGCAACACCAAGCAGATCAACGAGGAAATCATCCAGGACTATATTCACAGCGGCGCGCCGATCAAGTCGGTTATCCTCCGCTATTTCAATCCCATCGGGGCGCATCCGTCGGCCCTCATCGGTGAGTTGCCCAACGGCGTGCCGATGAATCTCATTCCCTTTGTCACGCAGACGGCCATCGGAATCCGTCCCCAACTGAAGATTTTCGGCAATGATTACCAGACGCCCGACGGCACCTGCATCCGTGATTACATCTATGTGGTGGACCTGGCCAAGGCGCATGTCAAGGCCATGTCGCGCGTACTCGACGAGGACACCGACCCGGTGGAGGTGTTCAACATCGGCACCGGCAAGGGCGTGTCCACCCTGGAAGTGGTGGAAGGTTTTGAGAAAGCCACCGGCGTGAAGGTCAACTGGACTTACGCGCCGCGCCGTGAAGGCGATATCGAGAAGGTGTGGGGCAATGTCGACAAGGCCAACAGGGTGTTGGGCTGGAAGGCCGACACGCCGCTTGAGGACGTCCTGGCCTCCGCCTGGAAGTGGCAATGCAAGTTGCGCGACGACGGTGTCATGTGATTCTCAACTAATCTCCTTATGTGTAATTAAAATAAGACAAGATGAAAAAGACAGTATTATCTTTGGCCGTAGCGGCATTGCTGCTGACCGGTTGCGGCGGACTCGGCACCACGGGTACGACCACGGGAACCACCACGTCTGCTTCTTCAGGAAGCGTTTTGGGCAACGTCCTGGGCGGTGTTCTTTCCAATGCGGGAACGGTAGGCAATGTTCTCAGCAGCGTTCTGGGTACCAACACATTGACCACCAGCCAACTTTACGGCACGTGGAAGTACAACGGTCCCGGCGTGGCCTTCACCAGTGAGAAAGCGTTGGCCCGTGCAGGCGGAGAAGTGGCCGCCGCCAAGGTGGAAAGCGAGTTGCTTCCCCATTATCAGAAGTTGGGCATCTCTTCCTCCAACACCTGGATTACCTTCAATCAGGACGGTTCTTACAGCGCCAAAATCGACGGCAAGAGCATGAGCGGCACCTATACGCTCGATGAGAGCACGGGCGCCATCAAGTTGCAAGGCCTGTTGCTCAACCTTACCGGCTACGTCAAGCGCACCTCCGGCGGTATCAGTCTGTTGTTCGAGTCGAAGAAAATCCTGACGCTCTTCCAGACCGTCGCAGCCGTGAGCGGCAATACGACCGTTTCCACCATCGGCACCATCAGCAAGAATTACGACGGTGTCCGCATCGGTTTCGAGATGAAGAAATAATCATTTTCCCGAAAGTTTGTCTTTCAGGAATTTTCCCGTAATGCTGCGCGGACACGCCGCCACTTGTTCGGGTGTCCCGCAGCATACGATATCTCCTCCCTTGTCTCCGCCGTCAGGCCCCAGGTCGATGACGTAATCGGCACACTTGATGACCTCCATGTTGTGCTCGATAACCAGTACGCTGTGTCCGTGCCCGATGAGCCGCTGCAGTGTGTCCAGCAGGCGCTTGATGTCGTGGAAGTGCAGACCCGTCGTCGGTTCGTCGAAGATAAACAGCGTGGGCGTCTGTTTCTCCTGTCCGATGAAGTAGGCCAACTTCACCCGTTGGTTCTCACCGCCCGAAAGGGTAGAGGAATTCTGACCCAGTTTGATGTATCCCAGTCCGACATCCTCCAGCGGCTGGAGGCGGCGCGTGATGTCGCCGTTGCCGTATTCCCCGAAGAAGGCGATGGCTTCCGATACCGTCATGTCGAGTACGTCGTGGATATTCTTGCCGTGATACCTCACTTCCAGGATGTCGTGCTTGAAACGCATGCCGTGACACGCCTCGCACGTGAGTTCCAGGTCGGCCATAAACTGCATCTCGACGGTGATGACGCCCGCGCCTTTACATTCCTCGCAACGGCCGCCGTCGGCGTTGAAACTGAAATACTGTGAGGGGAAGCCCAACTGGCGGGCCAGGGGCTGTTCGGCAAACAGGTCGCGAATGGCGTCGTAGGCCTTGACATACGTCGCCGGATTGCTGCGCGTACTCTTGCCGATGGGGTTCTGGTCCACGAATTCCACCTTGCTTATCGCTTGCCAGTCGCCTTCGAGCGAGGCGTATTCGCCCGGCAATTCGGCCACTTCGTCCATGTGGCGCTTCAGGGCAGGGTAGAGCGTGCCCTTGATGAGCGACGACTTGCCCGAGCCCGACACGCCCGTGACCACCGTCATCACGTTGAGCGGAACGCTCACGTCAATGCCGCGCAGGTTGTTCATGCGGCATCCCTTAATCGTAATCTTCTGATTCCACGGCCGTCTGGACGACGGAACGGGAATCTCTTCCATGCCGGTCAGATACTTCACCGTATGCGACTGCGGATATTTCTCCAGCGCGTCTTTCGTGATGGTCTTGGCATCTCCTTCGAAGACAATCTCTCCGCCCAGGCGTCCGGCATCGGGACCGATGTCTATAAGGTAGTCGGCCGCCCGTATGATTTCCTCGTCGTGCTCCACCACCATTACCGTATTTCCCAGGTCGCGCAGGGTTTTCAGCACCCCGATGAGCCGTTCCGTATCCCTGCTGTGCAGACCGATACTCGGTTCGTCGAGAATATACAGCGACCCCACCAGCGGCCTGCCGATGCTTGAGGTCAGGTTGATGCGCTGCGACTCACCGCCGGACAGCGTGTTCGAGGGACGGTTGAGCGTCAGGTAGCCCAGTCCCACTTCCACGATGAAGTGAAGCCGGCTTTTGATTTCGGTCAACAGGCGTTTGCCGATTTGCTCCTCCTGCTCCGTCAGTTGAAGGCGCTCAAACCATTCCGAGAGGTTGACAATGGGCATTTCCACCAGGTCGGAAATACTCATCCCCCCGATTTTCACGTATTGTGTCTCCTTTTTCAGTCGGGTGCCGTGACAGGACGGACACACCGTCTTGCCGCGAAAGCGGCTCAACATCACACGGTATTGTATCTTGTACTGGTTGTCCTTCACCATGCGGAAGAAAGCGTCGATGCTCACCTGGTCGTGAATGTCCCTTTCCCTGTCGGAAGGCAACCCGTGCCAGAGCATATCCTTCTCCTGGCGCGTGAGTTGGTAATACGGTTTGAAGACGGGAAAATCGTCTTTGGCCGCCCTGCGCATGAACTCCTGCTGCCACATGCTCATCTTGTCGCCGTGCCAGCATTGTACGCACCCGTCGTACACGCTGAGCGAGGAATTCGGGATGACCAACCGCTCGTCGATGCCGATGATGTTGCCGAAGCCCTCACATTCCGGACACGCGCCTAGCGGGGAGTTGAACGAGAACAGTTGGTCGGTGGGTTCCTCAAACGTCATGCCGTCGGCCTCGTAGCGCGTGGAGAAGTCGTAGGTGATTTTGGCCGGTAGCACCATCAGGCGGCATTCGCCCTGACCTTCATAGAAGGCCGTCTCGGCCGCGTCGAGCAGGCGCGACACTTCCTCTTTCTCCCTGCTGGCCTTCAGGCGGGCCACCACCAGGAAGATGTCCTCCGCCTTCATTCCTTCGGTCTTGCCATCTTCCAGCAAATCCTCGATGCGGCAGAAATCACCTGCGGCGTAGACGCGCGCGTAACCCTGTTGGAGTTCGGTGTCCAATTGTTTCTCCAGACTCCTGCCTTCCTGCAGACGGAGCGGCGCCATCACCACCAGTGGCGTGCCTTCGGAATACTGTGCCGCCGTGGTCAATACGTCCTCGGCCGTGTGCTTCTTCACCTCCTCGCCGCTTATGGGAGAGAACGTGCGCCCGATGCGGGCGTAGAGCAACCGGAGATACTCGTAGATTTCGGTCGTCGTTCCCACCGTCGACCGCGGATTGCGGGCAATGACCTTCTGTTCGATGGCAATGGCCGGCGGCAACCCTTTGATGAAGTCGCATTCCGGTTTGCTCATCCGGTCCAAAAACTGGCGGGCATAGGCGCTGAGCGACTCCACGTAGCGCCGCTGACCCTCCGCATACAGCGTGTCGAAAGCCAGTGACGACTTGCCCGAACCTGACACGCCCGCCACGGCAATCAACCGGTCATGGGGTATGTCAAGGGAAATGTTCTTCAGGTTGTTTACCCGGATTCCTCTGGCTGAGATACAATTGTCCTTCGTTTTACTCATGATGATACGGTTCTCCTTTGATGATAGTACAGGCCCGGTATACCTGTTCGACGAACAGCAGTCGGATGAGCTGGTGGGAAAAAGTCATTTTCGAGAGCGACAGTTTTTCGTCGGCCCTGGCATAGACGGCCTCTGAAAAACCGTAGGGGCCGCCGATGACGAAGACGAGACGGCGCACCGTCTGCTGTTTCTTCTCCATCCAGACGGCAAACTCCACACTGCGCATCTCCTTGCCGCGCTCGTCGAGCAGGACCACGGTGTCCGTCGGTTGCAACAGACGGAGAATGGCCTCGCCCTCTTTTTGTTTCTGCTGCTGCTCGCTCAGGGCCTTCGTATTTTTGAGTTCGGGCACGGTAGTCACGGTGAAGGGCAGGTAGTGGCCGATGCGGCCGGTATAGTCGTCAATGCCGTGTGCCACGGTCTTGTCGGTGGTCTTGCCCACCTGTATCAATTCTGCTTTCATCGCTTCGGATTTTTAGGAAACCATCCTTTCTCCACCCGTTTTTTCTGCTGGAAAAGTTCACCGATGCTCCACAGGCATGAGGCGCCCAATACGCCGAGCAGGGCCGATGCCAGAACGTTTTCCACAAACAGCGCCGCACCGGCCGCTGCGATACCGGCCAGAAGGAACACCCACCAGGGCCTGGTGCCGAAGTGATATTCGGTCTTGATGACGATAGGGTGGAAGAGACCTATAATAAAAAAGGTGGATATGGCGATGATGATACCTTCAAAATGACATGACATAGACAAAACACTTCATTGATTAAGGTGCAAAAATACAAAAAAATATTTATCCGATGACACGTTTTTATATAATTTCATTATCTTTGCAAAGTGCACAAGCTACAGGCTAAGGATTATCTATTAATAATATAAAATCAACGATTTATGGAAAACAATGCACAACTCATTGCCCAGTGCGAAGCCAAGGCGCAGCAATGGCTTACGCCGGCTTTTGACGAAGAGACCCGCCGCAAGGTGGAGGAGATGATGAAGAGCGACGACAAGACCGAACTCATCGAGTCGTTCTACAAGGATTTGGAATTCGGAACCGGCGGTCTGCGCGGTATCATGGGTGCGGGAAGCAACCGTATGAACATCTACACCGTGGGTATGGCCACCCAGGGTTTCGCCAATTACCTGAAGAAAAACTTTGTCGGACGCGACGACATCTCCATCGTGGTGTGCCACGACTGCCGCAACAACAGCCGCCTGTTTGCCGAGACCGTGGCCGACATCTTCTCCGCCAACGGCATCAAGGCATATCTCTTCGACGACATGCGCCCCACACCGGAGTGCTCGTTCGCCATCCGCTACCTGAAGTGCCAGGCCGGTGTCAACGTCACCGCATCCCACAATCCCCGCGAGTATAACGGATACAAGGCTTATTGGGAGGACGGCGCGCAGGTGCTCGCTCCGCACGACAAGGGTATCATCGACGAAGTCAACAAGGTCAAGGTCGAGGACGTGAAGTTCCAGGGCAACAAGGATCTCATCGAGATTATCGGAGAGGAAATCGACAAAGTCTACCTGGAGCGCATCCGCGAGATTTGCATCGACCCTGATGTCATCAAGCGTCAGCACGATTTGAAGATTGTCTACACGCCGCTCCATGGCACGGGTATGATGATGATTCCCCGTTCGCTCAAGTTCTGGGGCTTCGACAATGTGCACTGCGTCAAGGAACAGATGGTCAAGAGCGGTGATTTCCCCACCGTGGTGTCGCCCAATCCCGAGAACGGCGAGGCCCTGACGCTCGCATTGCGCGATGCCAAGGAAATCGACGCCGACATCGTGATGGCTTCCGACCCCGACGCCGACCGTGTGGGTATGGCCTGCAAGAACGACAAGGGCGAGTGGATACTCATCAACGGCAACCAGACCTGTCTGTTGTTCCTGTATTACATCATCACCAACCGTAAGGCCAAGGGCCTGCTCAAGCCCACCGACTTCATCGTCAAGACGATTGTCACCACCGAGGTGATTCGCCAGATTGCCGACAAGCAGGGCGTGGAGATGCGCGACTGCTACACCGGATTCAAGTGGATTGCCAATGAGATCCGCAAGACGGAAGGCAAGCAGCAGTATATCGGCGGCGGTGAGGAAAGCTACGGATTCCTCGCCCAGGACTTCGTGCGCGACAAGGATGCCGTTTCCGCCTGCTCGTTGCTGGCCGAGATTTGCGCCTTCGCCAAAGACCAGGGCAAGACGCTCTACGACCTGCTCATGGATATCTACATCGAATACGGATTCTCGAAGGAGTTTACCGTGAATGTCGTCAAACCGGGTAAGACGGGTGCCGATGAAATCAAGCAGATGATGGTCGACTTCCGCAACAATCCGCCGACGGAACTGGGCGGTTCGAAGATTACCCTGCAGAAAGACTTCCTCAAGTTGGAGGCCCGCGACGCCGAAGGAAACGTCACCAAACTCGACATGCCCGACACGAGCAACGTGCTCCAGTGGTTCTGTGACGACGGCACCAAGGTGAGCGTGCGTCCTTCCGGTACCGAACCGAAGATTAAGTTCTACATCGAAGTGAAGGATCCTTCCATGAAGTGTGCCGGTTGCTATGCCCGTTGCGAGAAAGACGCAGAGCAGAAAATCGCCGCCATCAAGAAGAGTCTCCACCTGGATTAAGGACTTAAAAAACGGAAAAGTGAATTTTTTCTTCCAAAAATTTGGAGGATAAAAATAAATCGCTTACCTTTGCAGTCGTGTTTTGAAAAAGGCACGACTGCATTGCGTAAAGCGCATTTCGGACAGTTCCCCCGGAAGGATGGGTGAGTGGCTGAAACCAGCAGTTTGCTAAACTGCCGTGCGGGTTCCCGTACCGGGGGTTCGAATCCCCCTCCTTCCGCAGCGTTTGGCGTACGTGCAGCGACTTTGGTCGATTCATCTAATGGTTAGGATACAAGATTCTCAATCTTGGCATAGGGGTTCGATTCCCCTATCGACTACAAAACGCCCTAAATAAAGGGAAACTGAAAAAACAACACACAAAAATACGTTCGAAAACAAGCAACTTTTCAAAATGACACAGTTTTGTGCTCATGAAAAGCGACTTTTCTCCATAATTAGTTGACTCAAATCTGTTGCCTATAATGGTACAACCTATTTCTTTTTGGCTCAACTCATGAGAGATTTTGGCTATTTCTTCCTGAGTGAAATTACGATCTAAAGTAAAAGAAACTAAGTCTCCATACTCTTTCTTTTCTTCTTCGTCCAACTTCCTGATTTCTTCACCATATATATTCCGCTAAGAATCGGTGTAGAGCGCAATCATCCCGCCTGTTCGCGACAGGCGGGATGATTGCATGATGATATGTCTCCTACTTGTCAATATCGATGATGACGTATTGCTTGGAACCCATTCCGATGTGCTCGGCCCAATCGATGGTGTGGGTGCCGTGACGGGAATTGATGCGCTCGATGAGCGGTTGATTGTCGTCGTTGGCGGAGGCTTTGTGATTAAACACCTTTTCTACACAAACCCAATCGAGGGCAACGGGGTCAAGGCTCGCCATGATACCCATGTCCTGGAGTTCAGGTTTGGCAGGATTACCGTCGCAATCGCAGTCGACAGACATATTGTTCAGAACGTTGATATACAGGATATTGTCACAGAAATAGTCGGCAACGCCCTGAGCGGCGGCCGCCATCGACTCCAGAAAACCGTCCTGATCGTCGATATGGCTCCAGGCTTCTTTGATGTCGGCGGTATAACCGGCACTGTGAATATAGGCCTTGCCGGCCGATGACGCTACACCGATGCTCTGGTTTTTCAACACGCCTCCGTAACCGCCCATGGCATGACCTTTGAAGTGGGCCAGGTTGATTAAGAAGGTATAACGCGAGAGATGGTCACCGACAATGTCGTATTTCAGGTGCGTATGATCGCGGACGGGTATTTTCATTTCGCCGAATTCATCCATCAAGTCCACCACGAAGATGGAATCAAAACCGTGTTGATGTATCGTCTCCCAATGTTTTTCGGTGGAATTTCTCGTGCCGTTATAAGCCGTATTGCATTCCACGATGGTGCCGTGCACCTCCTCCACAAGATTTCTAATCAAGTCCGGTTTGAGATAATGGTTGTTGCCACCCTCTCCCGTGCTGATTTTTACGGCCACCCTGCCCTTGGCCTCGCGTCCGAGCGCCTTGTAGATGCGCACCAGCGACTCCGGCGTGATGTCTTTGGTGAAATACACTTTGCTCTGAGCATGACCCTGGATGCCCAAAACGCATAAAATGACAAGCAGAAACAGTTTTTTCATATTTCAAATGGTTTTCTCTTTTGAGAAGTCAACTGACTTCCCGTGTGCAAATTGAGTTGCCCAAATTTAGTTGACTCGTATTGCCTTATGCCTGGGGTTGGTTGACTCGGTTACACAATATGCCTAAATGGCGTTGACTTCGTTGTCTTCTATTCCTGTTTCAGGTTGACCTTCCGTCTTATTCCTGCCGGAGGTTGACTGTAGGGCGGAGCCCGGAAGGATACCTCCGGCAGGGGGCAAAGGTAATCCTTTTTGCGGACTTTTACAAGCCATAGCGTTCTTTTTTATGGCTTGTTGCCTGTAACTCTTCCATTTCATTGGGATTTCTCCTTCCATGGAAGCCGCTTCTTTCGGGGTGAGCATGTTGATACTCATGTGCGGCCTCACGTTGTTGTAGAAGTCTACAGCCTTGCCGACGGCACCACGGACCTCATCTATAGAACGGAACCGCTTATCTTTAAGCAGCTCGTTCTTCATCGTATTGTTTATCCGCTCTGCCATAGCGTTCTCCTTGGGGTCTCCACTCTCCGTCATACTGATTTGAATGCCATGAAAACGGAGCAATTGAACGTATTCGCGACTGGCATATTGACAACCGCGGTCAGAGTGATGTATGGGCAACGGCGACGTAGTGCCGGCAATGCGTTTGAGGGCCATCTTCAGCGCGTTTAACGGATAGACCGTCTCCAGGGTCTCTCCGCAACACCAACCGACGATTTCCTTGGTATAGGCATCCAGTATCATAGACAGGTAGCAAAACTTATACGTATAGTCTGATGTCCATATCTCAATGTACGTAATGTCGCTGACCCACAACTCGTTGGGCCTTGTGGGGGATCAGGTCTTTGACCAGGTTCGGAAAGACGGGAAGACCGTGGGATGAATCCGTTGTCCTCGGACGGCGCTTCTTTTGCCGCAGCTTCAAGTCATTACGCTCTATGATGCCCTCAAAGCGGTCTCGGCTGACAGGATTGCTGCCGGCAAACTCCTGCCTGTACATGTGCCATAACTTACGACCGCCTAAACACGGGTCATATTCCCTTATTTTATTGACGTATTGAACGACGAAATCTTCGGCCGCAATACGGGCCAGAAGAACATCGTCATTACGCTTATAGTATGCCTGCTTACTTACGCCAAACAGATTACACAAGTCTTTTACCGGATATTCACGGGACGACTGTGTATGCAGGTTCTCTACTGTTTGGCGCCAGTTTTTTTTCGTATCGGAATCTTAAACATGTCCTCCGCTACGTTGATCATCTCATTGTAGAACTCTGCGCGCAACTTCGCATTACGCAATTCCTTGCGTAACTGAGACACTTCACTGCGCAATTCCGATATCTCCTCTGCGGGGGATTTCTGAACCGGTTTCTTTTCTGCCTTTTTTGCCATCGCTACTTCTGGATTTTCTTTTTCGGCCCTAAAGGTACAAATCCAATTCCGAATTGTCGAATGACAGACGGGAAAAATTTTACAAATGTGTCCTGGCGTCATGCCTTCTTCAAAGTATAACCGGATTACTTCCGAATAATACTTCTGTTGCTTTTTTGATTTCATTTTTTACTCTTTTTTGAGTCAACTTTTTCCAGGCATAGACA
>Ga0181612_177463_pt1 | contig 82036 bp, 65 predicted proteins | sample HoacroProtozoa21_FD_119630 | JGI IMG/M metagenome (GOLD analysis project Ga0181612, IMG submission 119630) | Hoatzin crop microbial communities from Cojedes, Venezuel. Combined Assembly of Gp0051906, Gp0051904, Gp0051908
CATATTCATGAACTCTTCTCTTGTCATTGTTAGGTTCAAAATCTCCAAAAGAGCATTCGAGGTCATGTGTGCCGGCAGTTCCAGTCTCTTCTGCAGTATTTTTCTCTTTTCCCTGCTGTTCTGACCTCCGCTGATCCCTTTTGAGTACATATCCGTTTTCGTAATACCACCGTAAGGCTGTGCGGTTTCATCATCAATCGTAGCACCGGATCTCTTAAGCGCTTCAATGATGATTTCATCCTCAATGCCTTCCACACCGAGTTTGCCCTCCTTGGAGGCGGTACGTTTTCTTTTCTCTTTTCCATAGATATCCGGGATATAGGCATTCTTTATATATTCATTGGGAACGATCCCCTTCAGGAAATTCCGAATCACAAAGCCGGCGCTGTCTGAATCGGTCAGTATGACCATTCCTCTTTTTTCCGCTGCTATCTTAATAAACTTCTGTTTATCCTTATCTTTAAATATTCCGAATCCGGATGTCCCTATCACTGTTCCGTCAACGATCTGTTTGACTTTGTTGACATCGTATTTTCCTTCTACGACAATGATTTCTCTGACTCTGATCATTCTTCATTCCTCGCCAGCGGATATCCTCAGCAGGAGGTCGCGCAGGATATCTTCATCGTCAATGGCAGATGCTTTCATCAGATAATCGGATTCACAGCAAAGCTGAACAGATCTTTTAAGTTGAGGAAGCGTAAACCGACTGGCGGAATTGAGCAGCTTATCAACTATAAAAGAATAGTGGATATCACAAACATCTTCAATATACTTCCTGCCGAGCCTCTTTTCCTGAGCAAGCTTGGCTACGTATAAACGTCTCATCTGGTTTCCGACAATAGCAAGTAATGCGATCGGCGAATTTTCTTTATTCCCCAGCAGTTCAGACAGGATTTTCATTGCCTGATCGGTATTTCTGTTAGCAATGCAGTCCGAGATTTCAAAAACCTCGGCCTCAGGAACATGGGTAGCAACTGCATCGATGTCACTGCGTGATATCGTATCAGTCTTGCAGTAGGAGGCTATTTTCTCGATTTCCGGTATTAACCTGTTCATTAATTTTCCGCTCATAAATATTAGTCTTTCGGCATCCGAGCGTGAAATGCCTTTATTCAAAGCCTTAAATCTTCGCTGTACCCAGTTAACCATGTCATTTTCAGGCTGAACATTAAAATGAATTTCTCTTCCGTGCTTTTTTATGGCTTTTATGATCTTAAGTCGTCCGTCCGGTGTAAAGCTGACGCTTTGATCAAACAAGACCGTACAATATTCGGGAATGTCTTCGAAAATATCCAGAAGAATTTTCTGTTCTTCCTCTTTTAATCGATTCAGATCCAGATCTTTTACCACAACAAGAGACCGCTCCGACATAAAAGGAAACGACTCTATGGAATCCCGAAGTTCAATAAAATCAAGTTCTTCATTGCTGAACACATGATAGCAGAACTCATTGGCACCTTCCGGCAAACAAATCTTATTCAATTCCTGAATATACAGATCCTTGAGATAGTCTTCTTCACCCCATAAAAGATAAAGCCTTTCGGGTCCATTATCACGGAGTTCTCTCGTTATCTCGTTATATTTTACTGGAGCTTCCTTTTTTGCTGCCATAAAAAAACCTCTTACCCAGACTAATCACAATAAGCCCGCATAAGCGGGCTTATTATCAATCCATTTTTTCGGACATTTTCTTTCCTGCAAGAATATGAAAATGCAGGTGTGGAACAGTCTGTCCAGCATTTTCGCCGCAGTTGGAAACAACACGATAGCCATTATCAAGGCCTTCCTGTTTGGCAATTTTAGATACAGAAATCAGGCACTTGGCTGCAACATCGGCGTTGGATTCATCGATTTCTCCAACAGATTCGATATGTGTTTTGGGTACTACGAGAATATGTACCGGAGCCTGAGGATTAATATCCCTGAATGCAAATGTGTACTCATCCTCATATACTTTTGTAGAGGGTATCTCTCCACTGATGATCTTACAAAACAGGCAATCACTCATTTTTTAAATCTCCCTTCAGTTGATTCCTAATTTTTCTGCAACAAAATCATCGACAGATGCCAATGCATCATCGGTCTTAAGAACTTCTGTTCCCCCGCCCATAGCGGAATCCGGACGCCCGCCGCCTTTTCCGCCGGCGATCTGAGAAACAGACTTCACCAAATCTCCCGCTTTGATGCCTTTTTCCACGGCATTCTTACCGCACACAGCAACGAACTGAACCTTTTCACCCGAAATTGTAGCCAACACAGCCACGATATCAGGATCCTTGTCCCGGAGCATATCGCCCATTCTTCTCAGTTCATTTGAGTTCAGCTCGGGATTAGTCACCGTCACGATCTTAAGTCCGCCTACATTCTTTGCCGCAAAGAGGACTCTTTCCGTATCACCGGACATGACCTTATCCTTAAGCTTATCAAGATTCTGCTGCACTTCCTTCATTTCCATTATAAGGCTTTCCGTTTTGGTCAGCAACTCTGAAGGATTGCTTTTAAGCGCAGCAGCCAGCTTCATAGTTCTTTTCAGATTTGTCTGCGCTTCTTCTATATACTTTTTGCCCGTAATGGCTTCAATTCTTCGAACGCCGGAAGCAACGGACCCTTCGGACAGAATCTGGAACGGTCCTATCTGTGATGTGTTAGTTACATGGGTGCCGCCGCAGAGTTCTTTTGAAAAATCACCCATGCTCACAACGCGAACTTCATCACTGTATTTTTCGCCGAATAGCGCCATGGCACCGTCCGCTTTTGCTTCATCGATCGACATGATCTTCGTATTTACTTTGTCTGAATTAAAGACCTCATTGTTTACAATATACGTCACTTCAGTCAGTTCATTTTCCTTCATGCCTTCAAAGTGAGTGAAATCGAAGCGAAGGAAGTCTTCATCAACCATAGAACCGGCCTGCTGCACATGAGTTCCAAGGACGCTCCGCAGTGCCGAATGAAGAAGATGAGTCGCCGAGTGTGCTCTTCTTATCGCATCGCGTCTTTCCTTGTCTACGGAGGCTGTCACTGTATCGCCAATGTGGAACATCCCCGATTTCATTGCTCCGTGATGCAGATATTTGCCGGCCTTATCCTTCTGAACATCGTAGACTTCGAAAACAGCGTCCCCTAGCGTGATCGTACCATGGTCTGCGACCTGACCGCCCATTTCCGCATAGAAAGGTGTATGGTCCAGTACGATAATACCTTCCTTATCCTGACCAAGTTCTCCGCAGACTTCCTCGCCGTCAACGAGAGCCAGTATCGAGGCCTCTGCCGTCAGGCTGTCGTATCCAAGAAATTCAGTCGGAGTGTTATCAAGCCCGAGATCTATGCCGGCCCATGCGAGATCTCCCAGTTTCTTACGGGCTTCCCTGGCCTGCTTCTTCTGGCCGTCCATCAGCTCGTCAAAACGTTCTTTATCAACCGTGAGTCCTTCCTCTTCCGCCATTTCCACCGTCAGATCTATAGGGAAGCCATAGGTATCATAGAGTTTAAATGCATCATCTCCGGCAAATACATCGCCGTTCTGCTTTTTGTTTTCGGCAAGCATCTCAGAGAAGATCTTAAGACCTCCGTCCAAAGTTCTGTTGAAGGTCTCCTCCTCCGTTTTGATAACTCTGGTAATGAAATCTTTTCTTTCAAGAAGTTCCGGATAAGCGACCTCATTTTCCTTGATGACGGTCTCCACAATCTGATACAGGAACGGATCATTTACACCCAGAAGCTTCCCGTGCCTTGAGGCTCTGCGAAGTATTCTGCGCAGAACATATCCTCTGCCCTCGTTAGACGGCAGAATCCCGTCGCAGATCATCATGGTTGCGGATCTGGTATGATCCGTAATGATTCTGAGAGAAACGTCTTTCTTATCATCCGAATGATAAACCGCACCTGTAATCTCGGAAACCTTTTTGGTGATATTAGATACGGTATCTACATCAAACAGAGAGTCAACATTCTGGCTAACACAGGCAAGTCGTTCCAGTCCCATGCCCGTATCAATATTTTTCTGAGCTAATTCCGTGTAATTTCCTTTTCCGTCGTTATTAAACTGTGAAAAGACATTATTCCATACCTCAATATATCGGTCACAGTCGCAGCCTACAGTGCAGGTCGGCTTTCCGCATCCGTGCTCAGGGCCACGGTCATAATAGATCTCGCTGCAGGGGCCGCAGGGACCGGAACCGTGTTCCCAGAAGTTATCCTCTTTTCCGAAACGGAAAATCCGGTCCTCCGGGATTCCAATCTCATCATGCCAGATATTCCACGCCTCATCATCATCGACATAGACAGACGGATAGAGACGGTCCGCCTCAAGTCCCACCCATTCTGGACTTGTCAGGAATTCCCAGGACCAGGCGATCGCTTCATGCTTAAAATAATCCCCAAAGGAGAAATTGCCCAGCATTTCAAAATAGGTCCCGTGACGGTCTGTTTTTCCTATATTTTCAATGTCCGGAGTCCGAATGCATTTCTGGCAGGTGCAGACTCTTCTTCTCGGCGGCTCTTCTTCATTTGTAAACCAGGTTTTCATCGGAGTCATTCCAGCATTGATCAGCAGAATGCTTTTATCATGCTGAGGAACCAGTGAAAAGCTCGGGAGTCTGAGATGATCTTTTGACTCAAAGAACTTAAGGAACATCTCCCTCAGCTCATTTAATCCATACGACTTATGTGCCATAATAACCTCCAAAAATAAAAGCTCCGCCCCTGCACAGGGGCGAAGCATAAAATTTGCTCGCGGTACCACCCTGATTTATCCCGAAGGATATCTCAAAGATCCTTTAACGCAGGAATTACGTCATTTTCTAGATGAAGCTCCAAAGCGGCCTGAAATGTTTTTTAACAGAAGTTCTCAGCAAACACTTCTTCTCTGTGGTTAAATGCATTTCTTAACTTTATCACAGCTAATAAAATATTATATATGAAATTTTAACACAAAAATGTTTGTTGTCAATCAGAGTGATTTCATTTTTCTGATCAGTGACAGCGGTTCGCACTTCTGCGGCAACTGGATCCGCACTTTCATCATCGCGTGGTTGGCGGATTCCAATTCATTTCCCTCTTCATCAAGGATCTTGTCCGCGGCAAAACGGATCGGCTCTCCTTCGGCAGACAACACATCGAGTATATCGCCCGGAGAAAACTTGTTTCTCTGGGATATCAGCGCCCACCCATCGTCCTCACAGGATTCGACGACGCCGCATACATCCGCCTTTGCAAAATAGGAAGATTCGCTGTAATGCTGTCCCGGATATCCGAAATAAAACCCGGTGCTGTATGGTCTGTGGCTGACCATTTCCATTTCGTCGAGCCAAACCTGCGGCAGTTTTTCAATGCCATCAATTGCACAGTCGAGCGCATGTCTGTAGGCATTCGTAACCACAGCAGCATAATAGGCAGACTTCATTCTTCCCTCAATCTTCAAACTCATAACTCCTGCGTCTAGAAGTTCCGGTATGTGTTCGATCATACACATATCTTTAGAGTTCAGGATAAAGGTCCCGTTATCTTCTGTTATCTCATAGTATTCACCCGGGCGTGTCTCTTCCACAAGGTGATATTTCCAGCGGCACGGCTGAGCACACTGCCCTCTGTTGGCGTCTCTGTCAGCCAAATAGTTTGATAAAAGGCATCTGCCCGAAAAGGAAACGCACATCGCACCATGTACGAAAGCCTCTATTTCCATGGACGGCGGAATGCTCTCACGGATCTTGCGGATATCTTCCATAGGAGTTTCTCTGGCCAACACGATTCGGTCTGCTCCCATGTTATAGAGGACCTTTGCCGTAGCGCTGTTCAAAACTCCGAGCTGCGTGCTCACATGCTTATGCGTGTTGGGCGAAAACCTGTTTGCATAGTCCAGGACTCCCAGATCGGCGATGATCAGGCCGTCTACACCGATCCTGTCCAGCTCTTTAAGATAAGATTCCAGTCTGCTGATCTCATCTTCTCTCGGGATCGTGTTTACTGTTACGTATACTTTCACATTCTCCGTATGTGCCGTTCTGACTGCATCCTGCATCTCTTCAACGGAGAAATTCCCGGCAGCTGCTCGCATCCCGAATTCTTTTCCCGCCAGATACACGGCGTCCGCACCATAATGGAGCGCCATTTCAAGGCGCTCCATATCTCCTGCTGGTGCCAGCAGTTCATATTTATTATGATGCATAGGACTGTGTAGCAACGAAGGCATCAAATTCCGATGCATTCGTAAAGAACTTATGCTCTCCGGTCTCTTCATCCAATGCATAGTAGTAGTAATCCGTATCCGAAGGATTCAGAGTCGCATTGATTGAAGACATACCGGGATTGCAGATTGGTGTAGGCGGAAGACCTGTTATGTTTCTCGTGTTGTACGGGCTGTCCGCTTCCAGCATTTCCTGCGTCGGCATACCTTCGTGGTCCGGATAGACATAAAGTATGGTCGAGTCAATTCCGAGATACATACCCGCTTTCAGTCGATTGAAAATAACAGAAGCAATAATTGCTCTTTCGTTTTCGTCCGCTGCTTCCTTCTCAATGATTGAAGCGATATTGATGATTCCGTCCAGTCCGTATCCGCTGTCTTCCGCTTTCTGCAGGATTTCCGCGGTCATACGGTCGTGGAAGTTCGAAAGGAATACATCGATGGCGCTGGAGGCCTCCATGCCGGTATAGAACTCATACGTATCCGGGAACAGGTAGCCTTCCAGGCGGGTGGCATCTCCGGTCTTATCCTGGTCAATAAACGAATACTGGAAATCGAAGTTCGCCGCGGCATCCATCAGCGCATCGTATGAGCATACATCGTTTTCTTCCAGAGTCTGGAATATCTCTCTCATCGTGTAACCTTCGGGTATCACGACGCTTGTTGTCAGCATGGCGTTAGACCCTGTCTGCATTTTCTTCACGATGGCCCTGTAGTCATAGGTCGTCTTCATTTCATACGATCCTGGATCCAGCGTTGTATCCGCATGAGAGAACTTGCAGTAAAGTTTAAACAGCCATTTATACTCGATGATCCCCTTGTCCTTGAGTTCTTTTGTGACATAATTGATGTCTGCTTTCTGAACAACAGAGCCGTCTTCACTCGTAACGGTGGAGAATGCATCCGCCGGCAGCGTGATTACTGCGGAATTTTCCTCTTTGTTCAGCGCAAGAACATCCGTTGCCGCCATCCAGGTAAGACAGGCTATGATCACGCTGATACTCACGACAAAAAGGAAATACATCATACCGCCTAAGCAGCCGCTCTTCCCCTGTCTGTTCTGTCGTATCGGACGATCATCTTTATCTTCATAATCGTCGTCATACTCCAGTGGTTCATCGTTTAGATCTTTTACTTCTTCCTTTTCTTCTTTGGCAAAAGAATTGAACTTGTAGTTATCGTCTGCCATATGACTCTCCTTCATTCCTAAGAACTACTCCAGATGATCCTTACAAACTTGTTTTAACCAGTTGAAGGATTTCATTATTTATATCGCTCAAAGGTCTTTCCGACCCGTCATCATTCCGGCTTTTTACGACTTCCCATCCCAAATACTCACAGGCAAATTTTGCCGTATCGATGCATTTCTGCAGATATTCCTTATCTTTTTCATGAATATCTGCGCTGGTGTTGGTATCTTCCTGTCTTCTAGCCATTCTGGAAAGAGATAATTCCAGATCGACATCAAGATAGATTACAAGATCGGGCACCGGCAAACACATCTTTTTAAATTCCAGATCATACAGCCAGTCAAAAAATTCCGGCAATGCGGATTTAGGAAGCTTTGCCCCCTGATGCACGACGTTAGATGTCGTATATCTGTCTGCAAGGATCAGCGTACCGTTCTTATAGAGTTCCTCCCAGTCTTCCTTATAGGATGCGAAACGATCTGCCGCAAAAAACACGGATGCTGTGTAGGCATTAACATCATCAGGATGGGATCCGAACTTTCCATTCAGGTACATGCGGATAAGCGCCGAACTTTCATTATCATACCGCGGAAACACGATATTGTGAAAGTTCACTCCTTCACGGCTCATGTTGTCGCACAGCATTTTATAATTCGTGGATTTGCCGCTTCCGTCAATTCCTTCCAATATGATAAGTTTTCCGTTTGACATTTTCAGCCTCCGATTCTAACTTTCATCGCGCTGAAAAGGACTTTGGGAAGCTTTATCATTCTTTTGATTCTGACAGGATCCTTGTATAGTCTGTAGAGCCACTCAAGTCCGAGTTTCTGCATAGACTCGGGTGCTCTCTCCGCGACGCCTGCGAACACATCCATACAGCCTCCAAGTCCCGCCATGATGCCTACATCCAGAATCGATTTATTCTGGTTCATCCAGATTTCCTGTTTCGGAAAGCCAAGACATACCATCAGGAAATCAGGCTTTTTCTGATTGATATCAGCAATGATTTCAGCATCATCATCAAAATATCCGTCATGCATTCCCACGACCCGCAGGCCTTCAAAATCATTTTGAAGATTTTCTGCGGCTTTCTCAGCAACCCCTGGTTTCGCTCCCAGCAGATAAACGCTGCCGTTTCTCGATCCTAGCGTCTTCATCAGAGCCGTAGCAAAATCGATTCCGGTCACTCTTCCCTGCAGGGGTGTTCCCAGTATCTTGGCGCTGTAGATGATTCCTATACCGTCGGCCAGCGTCAGGCATGAATTTTCAAGAGCCTCTTTCAGCTGCGGATTTTTTCCCGCCTCGATCACTATTTCGGGGTTTGGCGTCACAACATAATCCGCTGCGCGCTGGTCTACTTTACCGAGTGCGGTTTCCACCGCATCTTCCAGTGACAGATCGTCAAACTGTACACCCAGTATTTCTTTTTTTCCCAAGTTGCTCAAATCTGACTGAAGACCTCCCCGATTTTTTCATTGATCACTAGATCCGCCTGACTGTCATAAGGTGTGGATGAAAGATTCACTAGAACAAGCTTGTTTCCTCTGTAATAATTGATAAGGCCGGCCGCAGGATACACATTCAGCGAAGTCCCGCCTATAATCAAGATCTCGGCATTGCTGATATACTGTATTGCCTCACTGACGACATCGTCATTCAGGGCTTCTTCATACAGCACGATATCCGGTCTGATAACACCGCCGCAGCTGCATTTCGGAACTCCCTCTTCCTCCATGACTTTGGCAGGATAGGGTTTGCCGCATCTGGAACAATAAGCTCGCAGCATGCTTCCGTGAAGTTCAAGAACCTTTTTGCTCCCGGCTGCCTGATGAAGTCCGTCAATGTTCTGTGTTATGACCGCTCGAAGCTTTCCTTCCTGCTCCAGTTCAGCAAGGCGCAGGTGTGCCTTATTCGGCTTTACATCCACCAGGGTCAGCTTTTCATGCTGAAATCTGTAATATTCCTCGGGATCGGACATAAAGAACGAATGGCTAAGGATCGTTTCCGGAGGATATTTCCATTTCTGGTTATACAGTCCGTCCACGCTCCGAAAATCCGGTACGCCGCTTTCCGTGGAAACTCCAGCCCCTCCGAAAAAGACGATATTGTCACTTTCGTCGATCCAGTTTTTTAACTGCTGAATTTTTTCGTTCATGATGTCCCTCTTTAAAATATATTTTATTAATTATAACGTATATAAAAGTTAATGACAAGTTTATGTAAATTCAAAGAAGATACTTTTCTATCGCAACGGCAACTCCGCTTTCATCATTGCCTGGAACCACGGTATCGCTTTTTGATTTGACCTTTTCTCCGGCATTTCCCACTGCAATGCCAAAACCCGCTGCTTTGATCATTCCAAGGTCACTTTCAGAATCACCGATTGCTACGCACTCAGACAGCTCGATTCCCATTATTTCACAGACTTTTGCAAGGCCTTTTTCCTTTCTCACTCCGCTTGCGTTGATCTCCATACCGAGTTCATCATTTGAAGTAAAGGTCAGCGGATACATCATTATTTTGGAATAGACCATTTCCTTGTCTTCCGGAAAAGTGAACATCAGGGACAGTTTTTCGACCGGCACCGGATTCTCCATAAAATATTGAAAAACATCGTCGACCTTCGTAAACTGTTTGTCGTACAGGCCGGCATACGCTCCCACGCCGAATTCCGAAGCTCTGGCCGGAGCCCAGTCCGGGCAGAACGCCTGATCTCCGATGAAGAATATGGGAAGAACGTCCAGCCCCGATGCAGCACTGATGATCCATTTAACCACTTCGGGATCCATACAGTCACTGTATATATTTTCATTTTTATTCAAATCATAGATTGTGGCGCCGGATCCCGTCACGGCATATTTCATTTCGGGGAAAAGATCTGAATAAGGCTTTACGGCGCAGATATTTCTTCCTGTTACGAAAACGATTTCCTTCCCGTTTTCAAATGCCTTATGCATTGACGTCACGGTGACATCATCCAGTTCCAGTTTGCTGTTTAAAGCCGTTGCATCCATATCGCATGCAAGCATTTTATACTGCATAAAATATCCTCCAAAAAAGGGCTGCCAAAGCAGCCCTTAATTAAATCACCCTTCCGGGTTTATCGTATAGTTCGGAGCTTCCTTGGTAATATAGATATCATGGGGATGACTCTCTTTGAGTCCGGCTCCAGTAATACGTACGAATTTTGAATTTGTTCTCAGTTCCTCGATATTATGTGCTCCAACATACCCCATGCCGGAACGCAGGCCGCCCATCATCTGGAATATTGAATCGGATACGGGTCCGCGGTAAGGCACACGGCCTTCCACACCTTCGGGAACCAGTTTCTTGCTGTTTGTCTGGAAATATCTGTCCTTGGAACCCTTCTGCATGGCACCGAGAGAACCCATTCCGCGATATACCTTGAACTGTCTGCCCTGATAGATTTCCATCTCGCCAGGAGCTTCTTCACATCCGGCAAACAGTGAACCCATCATAACAACATGAGCGCCGGCCGCAAGAGCTTTTACGATATCTCCGGAATATTTTATACCGCCATCTGCAATGATCGGAATATTGTATTTATCCGCCATTTCTGCACTTTCAAGGATCGCGGTGACCTGCGGAACACCAATGCCCGCAACAACACGAGTCGTACAGATGGATCCTGGGCCGATACCTACCTTAACACAGTCCACGCCGCGTTTGATCAGAGCTTCCGTTCCTTCTGCGGTCGCCACATTGCCGGCAATCAGTCCGACATCGGGGAATCTGTTTTTGACTTTTTCAACACAGTTGAGAATATTTTCAGAGTGGCCGTGAGCACTGTCAAGAACGAAAGCATCGACGCCTACAGACACCAGGGCTTCCGCTCTGTCCATGATATCCGTTGTTACGCCGAGGGCAGCCGCGCAAAGCAGTCTTCCGGAAGAATCCTTTGCAGAGTTGGGATATTTCATGACCTTCTCGATATCTTTGATAGTGATAAGGCCCTGAAGATGATTTTCTTTATCTACCAGCGGGAGTTTCTCGATTTTATTCTGTCTTAAGATGGATTTTGCTTCTGAAAGGGTAGTTCCAACCAGACCCGTTACAAGGTTTTCGCTGGTCATAACGGAAGAGATGGATTTGGACATGTCCTCTTCAAATTTCAAATCTCGGTTGGTGATGATGCCGATAAGATGATTTTCATCATCGACAATGGGTACGCCGGAAATGCGGAATTTGGACATCAGTGATTCTGCATCTTCCAGGGTGTGTTCTGCCGTCAGAGAGAACGGGTTGGTAATAACTCCGTTTTCAGAGCGTTTTACCATATCGACCTGCTCTGCCTGCTGATCGATCGTCATATTCTTATGGACGACACCGATGCCGCCTTCTCTTGCGACTGCGATAGCCATCCGGTACTCCGTAACGGTGTCCATAGCGGCACTCATCACAGGCACTTTAAGGGATATCTTGTTCGTAAGTTTTGTGGAAAGATCCACGTCAGACGGAAGGACATCGCTTTTGGCAGGTACTAAAAGCACATCATCAAAAGTCAGTCCCTCGCCGGTAAAGCGTTCTTTATACAGTTTTTCCATACCCATATGAAACCACCCTTTCCTGAGATTTGATTTGATTTATATTATTTTTAAAATATTTTATCAGAATGAGCTCTCAAGTCAACATGGAAAATATAACGAAAACAAAGGCTCTACCGGCCTCTTGTCTCGTAAAAGATGTACTGCTGCGCAAGGCCTGCGTTCTCCCTAAGTACACACGGGTCAAAATCTCTCGGGAAATACTGGTCAAGTGCTCTTCTGATCCATACATCGACGGGAAACGCTTCCATATGTCTAAGTCCGAACAGATTCACACAGTCTGCGACCTTATTTCCCACTCCATCAATTCTTTTTAAAGCCTCTCTGGATACTTTCCAGTCACAGTCGATGAGTCCTGCAAGGTCGATCGCCCCGCTTCTAACTTTTCTTGCGGCATCCATGATATAAGCAGTGCGATACCCCGCTCTGATGCTATCCAGCTCTTCGGAAGTTGCCTCGCAGACCCTCTCGGGCGAGGGAAATGTATACTGATCAGTTCCTTCGATTTTTTCTCCGAAAGTTTCACAGAAACGCTCAACAATAGTCTTAATTCTTGGAATGTTGTTGCATTGGGAAAATATAAAGGAACATAGAGTTTCCCAGGGATCCTGTCTCAAGATGCGAAGGCCTTTTCCGTTATCGATGCATTGATCCAGATAATCGTTGATCCCCCTGAGAGACTCTGATTTTTTCTCATAATCCTCGGTCAGATCGAAATAATCGTACCATATTTCCGGACGCATGCTTGAGATCAGCACATCGTTATTATACTGCCAAATTATAGCGGGCACCCCAAACGCGACCCCACGATATCTGTCTTTTGAATCTTTGTTCCATCGAAAGCACTGCCCGCATTCGAAGGTCTTCTCCAGAGACAATATTTCGGCAGATGCTAGTTTTATTATGGAGTAATTGCTATAATTCATTAAGGAACAACTCCTATTAATCTTAAATAAAGGGATACATAAAGATGAACAAAACAACTGAAATTTACAGCGGCAGACCTTCCGACAGCGCCAGAGATCCGGTAGAAATGAACTGCTATGACCTTCTTGACTCTCTGGGCATCGACTATATGCGGGCTGATCATGAACACGCAGATACCATAGAGATCTGCCATCCCATCGAAAAAGAGCTCGGCTGCAAGATCGCTAAAAATCTTTTTCTTGCAAACAGGCAGCAAACTGATTTTTATCTGCTGATCATGCCGGGAGACAAGCCTTTCAAAACAAAAATACTGTCAAAACTCATCGGCACATCCAGGCTATCCTTCGGAACTGAAGAAAACATGGAAAAATTACTGAAGCTTCATCCGGGTTCCGTCAGCATACTCGGACTTATGAACGACAAGGAAAAGAAAATCCATCTTCTGATAGACAACGATATTGCCGGCGAAGAATATATCGGCTTTCACCCCTGCAAAAACACTTCCACTTTAAAACTGAAGTACGACGATATCATCTCAAAGATCCTTCCGGCCATAGAACATGAACCGGTTTTCGTGGATCTTCCCTGGGATCCGGACAATTATATAACCGAACAGGCATAAAGCAAAAGGCTACTCTCAAGGAGTAGCCTTTTTCATGATTAATAATAACGTTTGTTTTTGTTTTTACGGGCAGCTTCGGATTTTTTGCGTCTCTTAACGCTCGGACTCTGATAATATTCTCTTTTTCTCAGGTCAGCCATGACGCCGTCCTTAGCACAAGAACGTTTGAATCTCTTAAGTGCGCTATCCAAAGATTCGTTCTCTTTGACGTAAATTTCAGACATTTATATCCCTCCCTCCAAATGCGTTTTCACGCTTAAAGGGCCAATTATTTTTGGCTTTAACATTGGCATTATAATTGTTCCGGCTAAAAATGTCAACCAGTTTATCCCTTCACGATCAGATTGACAAGCCGGTTCTTAACATAGATCGTTTTGACAATATTCTTACCCGCAACCGATTTTTCCGCCTTTTCATCTGCATGAACCGCTTTCAGCACATCATCTTCCGAGGAATCGACGGGAACTTCAATCGTAGTTCTGAATTTGCCGTTGATCTGGACGGCGATCTCTACGGTATCGTCGACAGTCTTGGACTCATCATATTCCGGCCAGGGCTGTATGCAGGCCATGCCTCCCTCGAATTCCTGGATTTCCCAAAGCTCATCGGCTATATGCGGTGCGAACGGAGAAAGCATAAGCAGAAGTGCTTTGATGTCTCCTCTGCTGGGCTTGTTTGCGCCAAACTGATTGACAAGAGACATAAGAGCCGCGATGGCTGTATTGAATTTCATTTTTTCAATATCGTCACTGACCTTTTTAATGGTCCTGTGGATCTCTTTTTCGTTTGCTGCAGAGTACTGATCGTCACCTTCGATCTTTTCACTTGCATAGTTCCAGATCCTGTCAAGGAATCTCTTGCAGCCTTTGACTGCCGTCGGATTCCAGGGAGCCGCTTTTTCGAAGTCACCGATGAACATGATGTAGAGTCTGAGCGTATCAGCGCCGAACTCATTGACAACATCATTGGGGTTGATGACATTTCCTCTGGATTTGGACATTTTTTCTCCGCCCTCACCAAGAATCATGCCGTGGCTCGTTCTCTTTGCATATGGCTCGCTGGTCGGTACTACGCCGATATCATACAGGAACTTGTGCCAGAATCTGGAATAAAGAAGATGCAGCGTAGTATGCTCCATACCGCCGTTATACCAGTCGACCTGATGCCAGTATTCCACGGCATCTTTGCCGACAAGCGCATCATCGTTGTCCGGATCCATATAACGCAGGAAGTACCAGCTGGAGCCGGCCCAGTTCGGCATGGTATCGGTCTCTCTTTCAGCCGGTCCTCCGCACTGCGGGCAGGTGGTTTCCACCCAGTCTCTCATTTTCGCAATCGGAGATTCACCGTTGTCGGTGGGTTCATAATCTTCTACATCCGGGAGCAGCAACGGAAGCTCTGATTCCGGGAGCGGAACCCAGCCGCACTTCGGGCAGTTGACCATCGGGATCGGTTCGCCCCAGTATCTCTGACGTGAGAAGACCCAGTCACGGAGCTTGTAGTTGACCTGTTTTGTTCCGCATCCGTTTTTCTCAAGCCAGTCAATGATTGCGGGGATCTCTTCTTTAACCGTCATTCCATTCAGGAATCCAGAGTTTACCATGATACCGGAATCATCTTTCGCCGTAAAAGCTTCTTCAGAAACATCTCCGCCTTCAACCACTTCGATGATCTCGCATCCGAATTCTTTTGCGAATTCCCAGTCACGGGTATCGTGAGCAGGGACAGCCATAATGGCGCCGGTACCGTAAGTTGCGAGAACATAATCCGATATAAAGATCGGGATTTCTTTATTGTTGACCGGATTGATGGCCATTACTCCTTCGATCTTTACACCGGTCTTGTCTTTGACAAGTTCCGTTCTTTCAAAGTCCGATTTCTTCTGGGCTTCCTTCTGATAATTGCGGACCTCATCCATATTGGTAATCAGGGATTCCCATTTCTCTATAAATTTATGCTCGGGCGCCATGACCATGTAGGTGGCACCGAACAGCGTATCCGGTCTCGTGGTGTAGACCACCATGTCGTCTCCGGCCGTCGTTTTAAAGGTAACATTGGCGCCGGTAGATCTGCCGATCCAGTTTTTCTGCTGGATCTTCACACGCTCGATATAGTCAAGATCATCCAGATCATCAATAAGACGCTGTGCATACTTTGTAATGCGAAGCATCCACTGGCTCTTCTCTTTACGCACAACGGGTGCACCGCATCGCTCACACACACCTTCAACGACTTCCTCGTTTGCCAGAACGACCTTACAGGAAGTACACCAGTTGACAGGGATGCTTGCCTTGTAAGCCAGCCCATGCTTATACATCTGAAGGAAGATCCACTGTGTCCACTTGAAATATTTAGGATCGGTGGTTACGACCTGTCTGTCCCAGTCAAAGCTGTAACCCAGCATCTGGAGCTGATCGGTAAAGGTCTTAACGTTATTTTCGGTAACGACTGCCGGATGGATGTGCGTTTTGATCGCATAGTTTTCCGTAGGAAGACCGAATGCGTCAAATCCGATAGGGAAAAGAACATTATATCCCTGCATTCTGCGTTTTCTCGCCACGATATCCATGGCGGTATACGGTCTGGGATGACCTACGTGAAGGCCCTGTCCCGAAGGATACGGGAACTCGATCAGGGCATAAAATTTCGGGCGCGGGTCGCCGGTAACTGCGGCATAGGTCTTTTCATCAAGCCATCTTTTCTGCCATTTTTTCTCAATTCTGTTAAACTCATAATCAGCCATTTATATATCCTCCAAACTCTTACTCCCAAACGGAATTGTATTACTGTTGAATCAATGTTGTGATATCCACTTCTTCAGAATCGCTCCATAGTCGTTCTAGGTCATAGAAACTACGCGCTTCTTCCGTGAAAATGTGCACAACCACACATCCGAAATCCAACAGCACCCAGGTGCCGGACCGATGTCCTTCACGCCGCAGCGGCGGTTCACCTGCATCCGATAGCATCGCATCGGTTGCTTCCGTCAGCGCCTTGATGTGAGTGGAAGAAGTACCATTGCAGATCACGAAGTAATCTGCAAGCACGGTCTGTTCTTCTGTTCTCAGCACTTTGATGTTTCTTGCTTTCTTGTCATCCAGTGCCTTGACGATCAGCGAAACCATTTCCAATGGCTGCATCATAATAATTTGCCCCCTTACTTGTCCTGAGCACAAAATAATAATCTATTTTAATCCCTATTTCTTCTCGAATCAAGCACTATCTTCAGAGCTGTTATCATCCTCGGTAAGGGTGGGAATCGTGATCCCCATGCTTTCCGAACTGATTATCGTGAGATCCGAGGCTTCGATATCTTTCTTGTACGGATTAAGTTTTTCGTTGAGCACCTGCATCCACTCTTCTTCATTGATGAAAACATAACTGAGCTCATCAACCATTGCTGCTGTGACGGGTAGCGTCTGGAAGGAAATGTCTTCCTCATCCATTAGCAGGAACTGTTCAAGGTAGAAATACAGATTGTTCTTTGTAAGATTTGTATCTACATATTCTTCATATACATCCAGCAGATCATCGATATTCTTAATGTTTCCGGCGCTGAGCAGTTCCGATGCCAGCGTGGAAAGAAGATCCTGTTGTACCGTGATACGCTGCAGGTCGCCATATGTATAGGTATTGCGGAATCTCATGACTTTAACGAAATTATCGCCGTCAAGATGCTGCATTCCCTTGGATATGGCGATATGAAGATCCTGTGCCGGATCATCATAAAACATATCCACAGGGACATTGTAATCCACACCACCGATGATATCGACGATTTTGGCCGCCGCTTCGATATCTATAAAAGCATAGCTGTCAATCGGAAAACCCGTGATCTTTTCGATGCCTTTCCTCAAAGCTTTTATTCCATCTCTGCCTGCTGCTTCCGCATAAGGGTAAAGACTGTTGATCTTTTTGATAGCGGTCGTTACATCCACATAGGTATCTCGCGGAATGTTGATAATAGAGACCGTTTTCTCTTTGGTATCCATTTTGCCGACCATGATGGTATCTGTATTGTCCGCAACTTTATCCATTCCGACGATAAGAAAGGTATATACTCCTTCCTTACGGTTGGAATCGACTTTAGAACCCGAAGAAGAAGGCTCCTCTGTTTTTGCCTTGTCGCTGGATATAGTGATCTCCGCCAGTTCCGGAGGACGCACAAGTGCATTCTGCGCTACGATTCCCGCCAGAACCACAAGCAGCAGCGTAAACAGAACCGTCAGAAATTTTCTTCCCTTCTTTTTCTTTTTCGGTTCTTCATATTCAGATTCAACGTCAGAAGTTTCGATTTCCTCGTTCTGAGTGATCAATTCCTGCTGACTTTGATCGCGCTTTTTTGATCGCATAGCGAATTATTCCTTTCGACGATACCATTCGTAGGCATCCGCTGTAATATGATAAGGCTCGTTTCCTTTCGAGCGTATAAACTCGATGCTCATCTTCAAAGCCTGTTCCATGGCCTTGTCGATATCTTCGTAAGCCAATTCTCTGAGCTCTTCGACTCCTTCGAACTCTCTGTTAGGTTCAATGAAATCCGCAAGATAGATGATCTTTTCAAGAAGACTCATATCCGGTTTTCCCGTTGTGTGCCAGCGGATCGCATTATAAACTTCCTCACAGACTCCGAAGCGGTCTTTGGCTACTTCCGCGCCTGTGATCGCATGTAATAGCTGAGGAGAATTCTCCAAATCGTTTTCGAGTATGATACCATATTTGCTGCACAACATCAATTGAGCATCTTTATCGAGCTTTTTGGTAATGTCGTGAAGGATCCCGGCTTCTGCCGCGTTTTCCGGATCCTCTCCCCACTTGTTTGCCAGCAGTACAGCTTCAGACTCTACGCCGGCAACATGTGCCACTCTTTTCGGTTTCAGCATCTCATAAGCTTTGCCGCGGAGCCAGTACAGATCGGCCGACGCGGAATAAAGCCTGTTTTTTATGATGTACTCATACACATCATCCTGCAGGTACGAAGATCCGGAGCGTCTTCCCAGCAGTTCTCTTATATCCGTCGAAGACATCGGCAGCGGTTCCACATCCACGAAAATGATCTGTGCATCATACTGTTCTTTCATGTACTCGGCATGTTCCAGAATACTGGTACTGTCCCCTATATTTCTTTGCAGTACGACCAGCGTCATTTCCTTAAGAAGATATCTGAAATTGTACCATTGTTCAAAGGACAGGAGCATATCCGTGCCCATTGCAAAATAGATCTTGTCATCCGGATAGATGGTTCTGAGCTCCTTAATGGTATCCGCAGTGTAACTCTTTCCTTCTCTGAGGATCTCCATGTTGGAAACGACCACATTGGGAATATCCTGAAAGTTGAGTTTGCACATTTCGAGACGCTGTTCGGCAGACGGACTTTCGTCGTCCATCTCCTTGTGCGGAGGAATGTTGTCCGGTATGATCAGGATTTTGTCCGGCTGAAACTTCTCCGATATGGTCCTTGCCACTTCGCGATGTCCCAGATGAGGAGGGTTGAAGCTTCCGCCAAAGATGGCTATGTTCATTTTTTCTTACCCTTTATCAATTCGATCTTCGGATTTTTACTGTTTCTTTTAAACAACACGAATTTATTGCCAATCACCTGTACCGGTTCTGCGCTGCATTCCTCGCAGAGCATGGAGCAGGCTTCCTTCGCGGTCAAAAGGGAATTTTCCAGAACCGTTGCTTTAACGAGTTCTCTTGCCTTCAGGGCGTTGTTCATTTCGGAAATAGTATTCTCCGTAATTCCGCTCTTTCCTACAAACACGATCGCGTTTTCCTTCGTCGCCAGGGCACGAAGCTGTGCGCGTTGCTTACTTGTTAATGCCATTTTGATAATTCTCCAGTTCTGTTTTTAATATTTCAAGAGCTCTCGCTCTGTGGGAGATTCTGTTTTTTTCTTCACCGAGTTCGGCCATGGACACTTCGTATCCTTCTGGCTGAAATACGGGATCATAGCCGAAGCCACCGGATCCTTTCGGCTGATGGAGGATAATTCCGGGGCATTCTCCTCGTGCGGTGATCGTATCGCCGTTCGGAAACACACAGCAGATGCAGCAGACGAATTTCGCGTTTCTGTCTTCAATGCCCTTCATTTTTTCTAATAGATAATTGTATCGGTCCTCATCCGAATCGCCGTGATTCCCGGTATACCTCGCCGAGTAGATCCCGGGCTCGCCGCCCAGTGCCTCAACACAGAGCCCCGAATCATCCGCTATGGTGGGAAGATTCGTGATCTTCATGGACTCCCGTGCCTTTAACATGGCATTTTCTTCAAAAGTGCTTCCTGTCTCATCCACGTCGATATCAGCACCGGCTTCTCTCTGTGAGATCACTTCCGCACCGAGATCCTTTAGAAGATTCTTGATCTCTTTAATTTTTCCCATATTGTTGGAAGCTAGAACGAATTTCAAGATCCCTCACTCCTTAAACAGTGCCTTAACATAGGTCTCTGCATCGAAGGGAATCAAATCGTCGATCTGCTCTCCGACACCGACCAGCTTGACCGGTATGTTCAGTTCGTTGGCTATTCCGAATACGACGCCGCCTTTTGCCGTTCCGTCAAGCTTGGTAAGAACGATGCCCGTGATGCCCGCAAAGTCCAGAAACTGCTTTGCCTGCGACAGTCCGTTCTGGCCGGTAGTCGCATCAAGGACCATGAGTGTTTCAACATCGGAATCCGGAAGCTCGCGGCTGACGATCCTCGTGATCTTGTTAAGCTCGTTCATGAGATTCTGTTTGTTGTGCAGACGTCCGGCGGTATCGATAATGACAACATCGGACTTTCTTGCCTTTGCGGCGCTGATCGCATCAAATACGACAGAGGCCGGATCGCTTCCTTCCGCATGTTTGACGATCTCCGCTCCGGATCTTTCCGCCCAGATGGTCAGCTGTTCAGCCGCAGCGGCGCGGAACGTATCTCCTGCGCAGAGGAGCACCTTTTTCCCGTCGTTGACCATTTGAGCCGCCAGCTTGCCGATAGTCGTTGTTTTGCCGACTCCGTTTACGCCGACCATAATCACAACAGAGGGGGTGGTGTCAAGCTTCAGTTCGGAACTTCCGACATCCAGCATTTTGGACAGAAGTTCCGTAAGACCTGCTTTGGCCTCGTATCCTTTGCGGAATCTTTTGACCCAGGTCATCTTTTCCATTTCATAGGAGATCTTTTCGGCTGTTTTCGCTCCTGTATCGGAAAGGATCATCAGCTCTTCCAGATCTTCATAAAACTGTTTGGAGTCCGGCTGATATCCCTGAAACAGTTCTTCCAGTTCTTCCATATTGTTTCTGGACTTGGATAGTCCCTGAAACATTTTGTCAAATAATGCCATAAATAAATCTCCCGTTATCTTTTTGCTTCATTTATCGTTTTCTGTGTTTCTTCCATGTTCAGAGCCAGGACTTTGGAAACACCCTTCTCCTGCATGGTAACACCGTACAGGAAGTCGGAACTTTCCATCGTACCGCGTCTGTGGGTAATTACGATAAACTGGGTGCGTTCGGAATTTTTTCTCATGTAGTCTGCATAACGCAGAACATTCGCTTCATCCAGCGCCGCCTCGATCTCGTCCATTACGCAGAACGGAGTTGGTCTGACCTTGATGATCGCAAAATACAGTGCGATGGCAACAAAGGCCATTTCTCCGCCGGAAAGAAGGCTGATGCTGGACAATGCTTTTCCGGGAGGCTGCACATTGATCTCGATGCCGCAGTCCAGGACGTTTTCCTCATCTTCCAGTACAAGCTCCGCTTTTCCTCCGCCGAACAGTTCAAGGAAGGTTTCCCGGAAGCTCTTGTCAATCGCTTTAAACTTCTCAAGGAACACCGTTTCCATCTCTGTCGTAATATCCGAGATGATCTCCAGCAATTCCTTTCTGGACTTTTCGATATCATCCCGTTGCTCGGATAGAAAGTCATATCTTTCCTTGACGCGTGCATACTCGTCAATGGCGCCGAGGTTAGGCGTACCCAGAGCGTTTATCTGCCGCCTGAGTTCATTGATCTCCTTGGTCGCCTTCTGCATATTTTCGACCGGCTGTCTCTGCTCCTGAGCAGAGGAATAGCTCAGTTCATAGCTGTCCCACAGTTTATCCAGAAGCTGTTTTTCCTCTAAGTCTGCCGAAATCTTTTTCTGTTCCAGTCTGGCAACACTGCGTTCGAGGTTAAGCAGTTCCTTGTTGCTTTCCTGAACCGTCTTATCGGTCTTATTTCTGCGGCCTTCCAGCTCGATCTTCACGGAATTGATCTTCGCGATCTCCTCGCGGATCTTTTCGCTGCGGTGGATCAGTTGTTCACGCTTCTCTTCTTTCTTGTTCAGATCCTGCTTGAAGGTCTCGATAACTCTTTCTTCATTTTCGATTGCAGATTTTCTCGTAGCGCTGTCACCGGTCAGAGCTTCCAGCAGTGCGTTGAGCTGACTAATAGAAAGCTGGATCGCATTGCTTTCCGATTCATTAGCAGCGATCTTTCTGCGCATCTCGTTTTGTTCTTCGCTGATAGTCGTCAGCTTATATTTCACGGCTTCCAGCTCAGCGGTTGCATCGTCAAGTTCTTTTCTGCACTTTGCGATGCGTTCATCGATCTCGACCCGTTCGGATTTCAGGCGTTCCAGTTCATTTGCTCTGGAAAGCATTCCCGCTCCGCGAACATAGCTGCCGCCCGTCATGGAGCCGCCGGAATTTATGAGCTGTCCGTCCAGCGTAACGATCCGAAGCCTGTTTCCGTTGGCTTTAGAGATCCTAATCGCGTCCGTCAGAGACTCCGCAACTATTGTTCTTCCCAGAAGATTCGCAAAGATGCCGGAGTACTTTTTATCAAAAGCGACAAGATCATAGGCAAGCCCAATGAATCCGTCATCATTGACAGGAAGGTCTTCCAAGATCTTACCTTTCACTACATCGATAGGCAGGAACGTCGCCCGGCCAGCATCCTCTTTTTTTAGGTACTCTATTGCGGCTCTGCCGTCATTCTGAGTATCAACAACGATGTTCTGCATCGCATTTCCCATTGCCGTCTCTATGGCAAGCGCATAGCGGTCTTCTGCCTTGAGCAGACTTGCTACAGGCCCGTGGATCCCTTTAAGGACTTTATGTCCGGATTCCTTCATGACCGCACGTACCGCATTGGAATACCCCTGGAACTCCTTTTCCATCGCAGTAAGCATCTGGATACGTGAATCCATACTGCGAAGCTCTACCGTAAGACTGGTCTCTTCCTTTTGAAGCGCATCCACTTCAGACTGGCGGGAGTTCATTTTCATATTGCATCCGTTCGCCGCATTATCCAGTTCCTGAAGCTTCTCATGATAGGCATCATGATCTTTTTTCAGAGAATCAACGCTGAGCTGATTCTGCTCGATCTGAGTCCTTACATCCTCTGCGCGCTTATCTGCATTGGAGATGTCGTCTTTCATGCGTTCGATGCTCTCTGCGGTATTTGAAATATTTGTTTTTATAACAGCCGTTTCCGCTTCGCATCCCGCAATATCGTTCTGCACGGACTCCAGCCGCTCTCTGGCTTCGTCGGCCTCTACGTCTTTCTGATGCATTCTTTCCAGAAGGCTGTCGGAGGACGCATACAGAGCATCCAGCTGACTGTGGGCTTCGTCCAGCTGTTTTTTTGCCGCTTCGTAATCGTCGCTAACCTTCTGAGCATTTTCCTTGAGCCGGTCGAGAGACTCCATCCAGACCGAAATTTCCTTGGTTTTCAGCACGCCTCGCAGATCAAGGTATTTCCTGGCAACTTCCGACTGCTGTTTCAAGGGGCCTACCTGAAGTTCCAGTTCGTCGATCTTATCGTTGATACGAACAAGATTTTCTTCCGTTTTCTCCAGTTTTCTCTCCGCATCTTCCTTGCGGTACCTATATCTTGAAATGCCTGCGGCTTCTTCAAACACTTCTCTTCGTTCCGTGGACTTGTTCGATACGATCTCGCTGATACGTCCCTGGCCGATGACGGAATATCCGTCTCTTCCGAGTCCCGTATCCATCAGCAGAGAGTTGACATCCTTGAGGCGGACCTGTTCTCTGTTTATATAATATTCACTCTCTCCGCTTCTGTAGTATCTTCTGCTCAGCGAGACCTCGTTTGTATCCAGATCAAATATATGGTCGGAATTGTCCAGAAGCAGGGTGACCTGTGCAAAGCTCATAGGGGATCTCAGTGTCGTTCCGCCGAAGATGACGTCTTCCATCTTGGATCCTCGAAGAGTTTTCGTCCTCTGTTCACCCATGACCCAGAGCAGAGCATCTGAAATATTCGATTTTCCGGACCCGTTCGGGCCGACGATCGCAGTAATGTTGTTATCGAAGGTCAGAACAGTCTTGTCAGGGAACGACTTGAATCCCTGAATCTCCAATGCCTTTAAATACAAATTGATGTATCTCCTGTCAATTAGTTTGAATTAATATTATATTATAAATTACTATGGTTTTCAATGAATTCCACTTTTAACGATTCCACGTCAATCTGGGCATCGCTTCTGATCTCAAGATCGTTCAGCAAATACTTTTCTTTCAGGTAATTCACATTATCCCTATGCTGCCCGATCATTTTGGAAAGATTCGAAGGATTCACCCGTATGACCGCATCCGAACCCGACGGTATGCTTTTCATTTGTTCTTCCGCCTGATCTCTCATGCATCTGGAATAGACCAATTCTCCGAGGGCCGGATGATAAGCTCCTCCTACTGCTTCCCCCGCTGACAGTTCCTCGGTGGGATTAAGTCCGAGCCGTATAATGGGAATATTTTCTTTTATGAACAGCGGAACGATCCTGCTGCAGAAATCTACGGCGTCCTGTACGGTGTGTTCCCGGTATTTCCCGGATTTCCACATGCTGTACAGCATTGTGTCTTTAATGATCACCGTTGGATAGATCCTTACACCGGACGGTCTCAATGCGGCAATCCGTTCTGCCGTCTTTTCCGTCTTTTCGATAGTATCTCCCGGCAGCCCGGTCATAAACTGTAAAACAAGTTCAAATCCTTTGTCCCGGATCATCTTGCTGGCCAAAGCCGTCTGAGCCGCGGCATGTCCTCTTCCGGAAAGTCTGAGCACTTCATCATCCATGGACTGAGCGCCAAGCTCGATGGTAGTGACACCGTATTTCCTTAAACGGTTCAGCACTTCTTCGTCGATGAAATCGGGACGTGTTGACAGCCGGATCGAACCGACTCTTCCGTCTTCGATATACCGATAGGCCTCTTCAAGAAGTTCCGTCTGCCGGGACTCATCGATAGCGGTAAAGCTGCCTCCGTAGAATGCGATCTGTATTTCTGACGGTTCGGGAATTTTCTCCAGCGCCGATTCTACCGTTTCTGTTACATCGGAGGCGGAGGCCGGCTTCTGCTGTCCCGTTATATGGTTCTGATTACAGAACACGCAGGAAAAAGGGCATCCGAGATGAGGAACAAAGATTGGGATAATGTGGTTCCGCGGGATCATTCGTCCAGTCCTTCCAATGCGGCACGTGCCGCAGCCTGTTCGGCTTCCTTCTTCGATTTTCCCTCTCCTTCTCCGGAAAGGATATCGTTGATATAGACTCCGAACCGGAAGCTCTTGTCATGGTCCGGTCCGCTCTCTTCCAGTTCAACATAGCTGATCTTCTGATTCGGTTTTTTCTGGATCAGTTCCTGTAGTTCCGATTTGTAATCTCCCGATGGTTCATACCGGACAAGTTCCAGATCAAGGACTTTAGTCATGATAAACTTCTTCGCTTCATCAAAGCCACCGTCCAGATAAATTGCGGCAATAATCGCTTCCACTGCATCCGCAAGAATCGAAGTTCTCTGCCTTCCTCCGGTGAGCTCTTCTCCTTTTCCCAGCAGTATATACTTTCCGAGGTCAAGCTCACAGGCCACTTTATAAAGAGCACCTTCGCAGACAAGTTCAGAGCGCAATTTCGACATGTTTCCTTCCGGAATCTCGGGTTTCTGTTTAAACAGGTAAGTCGCCGTTACCTGACCGAGCACCGAATCGCCGAGAAATTCCAGGCGCTCGTTGCTTGAATATCCCCTTGATTTGTTTTCATTGGCATAGGAACTGTGCGTCAGCGCATTATTGAGAATGCTTCTGTCCGTGAATTCGTATCCGATTTTATTCTCTATTTCAAGCATTATTCGTTTCCTTTATCTCCGGCAGAGATCTTTAAGTATTCGATATTTTCCTTGACGGCTTCAATGAATCCGGAATCAGCAAATTCCACAGCCTGTTTCACGGCTGCCTCTATCGCGCCGGCCTTGGAAGATCCGTGCGCCTTGACCACCGGCTTTGAGATGCCCAGCAGTGCCGTTCCTCCGACGGCATTCGGATCCAGTGTCTTCTTCATGTCCTTCAGTCCGCCCATTACCATTGCCGCAGACAGCTTTGTCAGAAGATTTTTCTTGAAGATCCCCTTGACCAGTCCGCCCATGTATTTGGCAACGCCTTCCGTTGTCTTAAGCAGAATATTTCCTGTAAACCCGTCGGCTACGACAACATCGGCAGCATCGGCAAACACGCCGGTGCCTTCCACATTGCCCACAAAGTTGATCTTCTGATCTTCCGATGCCTGTTTCAGAAGAGCGAAGGCCTGATGTCTGAGTTCGTCGCCTTTGGTATCTTCCGTTCCGACATTGAGAAGTCCCACTCTGGGGTTCGGGCAGCCTTTGATCTTGCTGGCATAAAAACTTCCCATAAAAGCAAACTGAAGGAGGTATTCAGGGGTGCATTCCACATTGGCGCCGCAGTCTATAAGGACCGTTCCATACTCGCCGACAGGCAGATTCGGAGCCATTGCCGCTCTGCGGATACCGCGGATCCTTTTGACGATCAGGGTCGCGCCGGTCAGCAGCGCGCCGGTGCTTCCGGCGGACACCACCGCATCGCCTTCTCCGTCTCTGAGCATATTTAATGCTACCGTCATGGAGGCATCCTTTTTCTGTCTTGTCGCAGTGCTCGGATCATCTTCCATCGTAATGACTTCTCTTGCGTCAACTATGGCAAGATCACTGCAATTCTCCTTTGCGAGGCAGGCTTCCACCTCTTCCTTTTTTCCCACTAGAACAATATCCACACCGAGATTGCTGTGCGCCTGCACGGCACCCTTTACGATTTCTTCCGGCGCGTTATCTCCGCCCATGGCATCAATGATGACTTTCACTGCTGAAAACCTCCTTATTCTTAAGCTGCTCTATCATTTCAAGAGATCGTTTCGATATTTCAAGATTCTTATTGCGTTTTCCCTTTACCCGGTATCCCAGCGGTTCTATAATCCCGAAATTGATATTCATCGGCTGGAAGTCTCCGATGCTTCCGGCGCTGACATAATTTGCCAGGGCTCCGATGGCCGTTGAGGCAGGAAAATCCACAGGATCATATCCCAGCAGTCTGGCCGCTGTCTCAATGCCCACCAGCATACCGGAAGCCGCCGATTCGACATAGCCTTCCACACCCGTCATCTGACCGGCAAAACTGATGCGCGGTTCGGAGATCAGCCTATAGTAACGGTCCAGAAGTCCCGGTGAATTCAGGAAAGTGTTGCGGTGCATAACGCCGTACCGGACAAACTCCGCATCCCTCAGTGCGGGGATCATCGTAAAGACCCGTTTCTGCTCTCCCCATGTCAGGTGCGTCTGGAATCCCACGATATTGTAAATGGTCCCTTCTCTGTTGTCTTTTCGAAGCTGCACCACCGCATAGGGTTCCTTTCCCGTATGGGGATCTCTCAGCCCTACCGGCTTCATAGGACCGTAGCGAAGGGTATCTTCGCCTCTTCTGGCCATGACCTCTACCGGCATGCATCCTTCGAACACTTCGGAATCCTCAAAGCCGTGGACCGCTGCCTGTTTTGCCGAGACAAGTTCCTCGATAAAGTTTTTATACTCGTCTTCCGTCATGGGGCAGTTTATATAGTCCGGGGTCCCCTTATCATATCTAGATGCGAAGTATGCGGAATCCATATCAATGCTTTCATAAGTCACGATGGGTGCCACCGCATCAAAGAAATGCATATCGAATTCACTGCATTTTCTCGAGATTGCATCCGCAAGAGGGTCACTGGTGAGAGGGCCGGAAGCGATAACAACTTCTCCTTTCGGAATTTCTGTCGCTTCCTCTTCGGTAACGTGGATATTTTCATGATTTCGAATTTTATCTGTAATAAAAGAGGAAAAGCCTTCACGGTCGACAGCAAGCGCGCCTCCGGCTGGTACGCGGTTAAGATCCGCACTCATCATGATAAGCGAGTCCATGCGGCGCATCTCTTCTTTAAGAAGCCCAACCGCATTGGTCAGCTCATCCGAGCGAAGCGAGTTTGAACAGACAAGCTCACTGAAATTCGGCGAAACATGAGCCTCGGACATCTTCTTCGGCTTCATTTCAATCAATTCCACAGCTATCCCGCGCTTGGCGAGCTGCCAGGCACATTCACTGCCTGCCAGACCGGCTCCAATCACTGTTACTGAATTTTGCATACCTTTTCCTTTCGTCGAATCATTTTCTTAAGAAAAGCCCAAAAGGGCGGCAATATCGCCGCCCTGGTCTATTAACTGTTTTCTTCTTTATCCTCTTTTGAGGAGCTCTTTTTTTCGGGCTCCTTCTTGGGATCCGTTTTATCGCCCGAGGTCTTTCTGCGATATCCTCTCTGATCTTCCGGAACATACAGAGAGCAGTTTTCGTTGACGCAGAATCCGGCTCGTTTTCCTCTCCCGTTTTTACGGAACAGGGTCTTGCCGCACTCAGGGCAGACTTCGGCAGTCGGAATATCCCACGTCATAAAGCCGCATTCTGTTCCCTTCTCACAGGCATAATAGGTATAGCCGTTGCGGGACTTCTTTTTCAGGATCCTGCCGCCGCACTTCGGGCACTGTCCGGGCATCTCCACTACGATGGGTTTTGTGAATTTACATTCCGGATAGTTCGGGCACGCCAGGAACTTGCCGTACCGCCCCGTCTTGACCACCAGATTTGCTCCGCACAGTTCACACTTTTCATCCGTTACTTCTTCCGGGACTTTAATCTTTTCGCCCTTCATTGCCTGTTCGGCTTCCGAAAGTTCTTTGCTGAAATCCTCATAGAAATCCCCAAGCACTTCTCTCCATTCACGCTCACCGGATTCGATCTCGTCCAGATTCTCCTCCATGTTGGCGGTAAATTTCAGATTGACTATATCCGGAAATCTTTCTTCCATCAGCTGCGTGACGACGTCTCCCAGCGGAGTGGGTTTCAGGTACTTCCCGTCTTTTTCCACATATTCCTTTGTCGTGATCGTAGATATGATCGGAGCATAAGTGGAAGGTCTTCCGATCCCGTTTTCTTCCAGTGCTCTGATGAGCGTAGCCTCCGTGTACCGTACGGGTGGCTGAGTAAACTGCTGCTCCGGCAGCATTTTCACTAGATTTACTTTCTGACCTTCCGCCATATCCGGAAGCGGCGCCTTAGCCTCATCTTCACCTTCGCGCACATCTGCAGACAACACTGTATAGCCCGGGAACTTCAGTTCCGAGTAGCTTGCCTTGAATATATAGTCTTCGCAGGACACGTCGATGGCGACATTGTCATAAGTCGCATTCGCCATCTGCGAAGCAACAAAGCGCTCCCAGATGATCCGGTAGAGCCGGAACTGCTCCTGCGTCAGGTCGCCTTTAACAACTTCCGGGGAAAGTGTGACATCGGTTGGACGGATAGCTTCGTGGGCATCCTGTGCTCCTGCCTTTGTCTTATACGTACGTTTTCCCTGATAATAATCCTTGCCGTATTTGTCCTCAATATAGGAAGCGGCGGAATTGAGCGCTTCATCGGACAGACGCAGAGAGTCGGTTCTCATGTAGGTAATAATACCCATCTGGCCCCTGTCTTTGATTGAAACGCCCTCGTAGAGCTGCTGAGCGATAGACATGGTCCTTCTCGGAGTCATACCTAGACGTCTCGACGCTTCCTGCTGCAGAGTCGATGTGATAAACGGAGGGGCCGGGCTTCTTCTTTTAACGCTTTTCTTCAGCGAGGTGATCGAAAAGTCCCTGCCTTCCGTATCGGAAAGCACCTTTTTTACATCCTCTTCGGAATGAAGCTCATCTTTCTTCCCGTTCTTTCCGTAGTATTTTGCCGTAAATTCGGTATCCTCTTTGCCGCAGTTGAAGACGGCGTCCAGATTCCAGTATTCTTCCGGTTTAAAGTCGGTGATCTCCCGCTCTCTGTCTACAACCATTTTTGTTGCAACAGACTGGACACGACCCGCGGACAGTCCTCTTCGGATCGTTTTCCACAGAAGCGGTGACACTTTGTATCCGACGATACGGTCCAGGATCCTTCTTGCCTGCTGTGCATTGACAAGATTGATGTCGATCTCTCTGGGTTCCTTGATGCTCTCCTGGACCACCTTTTTCGTGATCTCATTGAAGGTAACTCGTTTTGCCTTCTCATCGGGAAGCGCAAGCAGCTCTTTGAGATGCCATGATATTGCCTCTCCTTCGCGGTCAGGGTCGGTCGCTAGAAAGACTTCGTCGGCAGCTTTTGATTTCTTCTTCAGATCCGCGATAACATCGGATCTTCCTTTTACAGGAATGTAGTGGGGTTCAAAATCGTGTTCGATGTCGACACCCATCTGACTTTTGGGCAAGTCACGCAGATGGCCCATCGATGCGACGACCTTGTAGTCACTGCCTAAATACTTCTCAATTGTCTTCGCCTTTGCCGGTGATTCAACAATAACGAGATTGGAACCGGATTTTGCCATTTAATTGCCTCGCTTTATATTACATTACTTAATAGTTAATAACACTGTTCGTTCAATTTCATACCTTAAACAGGTTTCAACATCAAAATATAATCGGTGTGGATTTCATTGTCAATGTTTTTTTGATTCCGGCACGGAACATTTTTCACAGATCTTCCCTTTTCATCTCCCACATTATGACTGAAGCCGCTACCGCCGCATTGAGTGATTCCGAGTCGGGATTCATGGGGATTATGATCTGTCCGTCGCACAGATTCAGACTTTTTTCCGAAAGGCCGTGTCCTTCGCTTCCGATCAACACAGCATACTTTTTCTCACCCAGATTGCGAAGGTCTTTCGCATCGGAGCTCAGGGCTGCTCCGTAAAAAGGAAGTGCGATGGTTTTTTTGAATTCGGCAAGATCTTCCACATAGACCGCAGCCTGCCGGAAGATCGCACCCATGCTTGCGCGCACGGTCTTCGGACTGTAAAGATCCGCACTGTTTCCCGTCAGGACGACAAGATCGATGCAGAAGGCATTTGCTGTACGGATGACTGTCCCCACATTTCCGGGATCCTGCACATCTTCGAGAATGACAGCACTTCTGCAGTCGCTCCATCCGTTCTTTTTCATCTTCACCGTAAAAATCGGTCCCGGACTGTTTTTAAGGGGCGAAACATACTCGAAAAGCTCATCGGGAACAGCATACTGTGCCGACAGCTCCTCCATCTGTCCCAGATCCGATCCTCTCCAGCAGACAGAAGTGATCTCGGCGCCGTACTGGACCGCCTCGCGGAGCATTTTTTCCCCATCACACACATATTCCCCGCATTCTTCCCGGTAGGATTTTTCGGACTGGAGGAATCTGAGGTGTCTTATATAGGAATTTTTTCTTGAAGTTATCTTTTCCATACACAATTAAATATGGCGGAACAAGATGTTCCGTCATAACTCATTTCATTGATTTTATTTATCTATAACACCGTTGTCAGGCGATGTCAAATTCATTTTCTGGTAGCTTTCGTATCACAGTAGATGCAGCGGTATACCTTGTTTTCCCGGTCTGTCAGCTGGAAAACATGATCCAGTTCCTGCTCCACGGAAGTGATGCAGCGCGGATTTTTACAGAAGATGATATTGGTAAGACGCTCCGGAAGCGGCGGGTGGAACTTTTTGATGCGCTTTCCGTCTTTGATGATGTTCACCGTGATCCTGGGGTCGATATATCCGAGGATCTCATAATTAATATCGATCTCCTCGTTGATCTTCAGGATATCCTTGGTGCCCCTTTTCCCGCTGGGAGCATTCTTGATCAGCGCGACCTCACAGTCGAGTTTTTCAAGATTCAGGTCCTTGTACAGATCCATGGCCTTTCCCGCCGGGATATGATCTATCACGATTCCGTTTACTATTGTTCCTATAATCATCACTCAACCTCCAAAAGCATCAGGATCAGAGCCATGCGCATATACTTGCCGTAAAGTGTCTGTTTGAAGTAGCATGCGCGCGGGTCATCGTCGACCGCTACGGATATCTCGTTGACACGGGGAAGCGGATGAAGGATCTTCAGGTCTTCCTTCGCGTTCACCAATTTCTGGGGTGTCAGAACATAGTGATTTTTCAGTCTTATATAGTCTGCTTCGTTAAAGAAACGCTCTCTCTGGACCCTCGTCATGTACAGGATATCAAGTTCCGGCATCACACTTTCCAGGCTTTCCGTCTCCTTGTATTCGATGTTGTTCTTTTCCATGATCTCCTTGCGGACATAATCCGGGATCCGAAGCTCATCCGGAGAGATGAGGACAAACTTCACATTCTCATAGCGGGATGCTGCGGAGATCAGCGAATGTACGGTGCGACCGAATTTAAGGTCTCCGCAAAGACCGATGGTCAGGTTGTCGAATCTCCCCTTTTCCTTATAGATCGTAAGCAGATCCGCCAGCGTCTGTGTCGGATGGTTGTGGCCTCCGTCACCGGCATTCACGACAGGCACTGTCGCTTTCATCGATGCTACGAGAGGTGCGCCTTCCTTGGGATGACGCATCGCGATGATATCGGCATATCCGCTGATGACCTGAACCGTGTCCGAAACACTTTCTCCTTTCGCAGCGGAGGAGCTGTTCGCTTCGGAGAAGCCGAGAACATTCCCTCCGAGTTCATACATGGCAGCTTCGAAGCTCAGTCTTGTTCTGGTAGAGGGCTCGTAGAACAGCGTCGCCAGCTTCTTTCCTCTGCATTTTTCGGAATACTGATCCGGATGATCCATAATATCGCACGCCACTCGAATAAGATCGTCTATTTCCTGCTTTGAGAGGTCCTGTATATCGATCAAGCTTCTCATTTTGTTTCTCCTATCCAGCTTTCATCGGACGGATCGTCTCTGAAAGCTATGAGTCTTTTCTTGTCTTCCTCTTTAATATATCCGGATTCCGCCGCAACTTCGATCACCGCATCAAAATCCGTCAGGCTCACATATTCGATATTCTCAGCGGCAAGCTTCTCTTTTCCGGCAGACATTCCGTAAGTAAAAATACAGACGACTCCGAGGACGTCAGCGCCCGCTTCCCGGAGTGCGTTCACGACCTCGATCACACTTCCTCCCGTAGAGATCAGGTCTTCGATGACGACCGTTTTCTGTCCCGGCTCAAGCTTCCCTTCGATTCTGTTTTTTCTTCCGTGATCTTTGTTTCCGGAGCGTACATATCCCATCGGCATATTCAGAATATGTCCCGCTATCGCAGCATGAGCGATCCCCGCGGTACTGGTCCCCATCAGAACCTCGCATTCCGGGAATTTTTCCTTAACCGTATCCGCTATGGACTGTTCCACGAGGTTTCTCACATCCGGCGCCGTAAGGATCAGACGGTTGTCACAGTAGATCGGGCTTTTGATCCCGCTTGCCCATGTGAAGGGCTCGTCGGGTCTCAGAAACACAGCCTTGATCGACAGAAGGCCTTCTGCCACTTTTCTCGAATAATTCATGCTTCCGCTCCTCTTATAATAAAAATTCTTTAATACATCTTTCGTATGCCGCCACGGGATCTTCCGCTCTGGTGATCGGTCTGCCGACTACGATATAGTCCGAACCCAGCTCTCTTGCCTTTGCAGGATCCGTTACCCGGACCTGGTCTCCTTTTTCCGAATCAGAGAACCTCACGCCAGGCGTTACCGTAACAAAGGAATCTCCGCAGTTTTTCTTTATTATTCCGGCTTCCAGCGGGGAACACACCACACCGTCGAGCCCCGCATTTTTAGCGTTCATACCATAACGGATCACGACTTCATCCAGCGGCCGGTCGATAAGCAGTTCCTCGTTCATCTGTTCCTGGCTTGTCGAAGTCAGCTGCGTCACCGCGATCAGCAGCGGTCTGGATCCATCCTCTCTCGTCAGTCCTCTCAGGGCTGCTTCCATCATATTGATCGTACCTGCCGCATGAACATTGCACATGTCAACATCCAGTCCCGACAGCACTCGCATAGCCTTTTCCACCGTATTCGGAATGTCATGGAGCTTCAGATCAAGGAAGATCTTATGTCCCCTTTTCTTGATCTCTTTTACGATCTGCGGACCTTCCGCATAAAAAAGCTCCATGCCGATCTTCACAAACGGCTTTTTCTCCCTGAAAAGATCCAGAAATTCCAGGCATTCGCTTCCGCTTCCGAAATCACACGCTACGATTACATCTTTACCCATCAGTGCGCTCCTCCAACAATCGACTGTATCTTCTCGATCCCGTATCGCTCCATTGCCGCAGGCAGAGATTCGATGATCTCTTTGCAGGCATACGGATTTACGACATTTGCGGCCCCGACTTCTACCGCGCAGGCACCTGCCATCATCATTTCCAGTACATCTTCCGCCGTGCTGATCCCGCCGACTCCGATGACAGGGATATCAACCGTCTCATAGACCTGATATACCATTCTCACCGCTACCGGGAAGATTGCCTTTCCGGAAAAGCCTCCCGTTTTATTGGCCAGGATAGGTCTTCGCTGCGAAAGATCGATCCTCATTGCCATCAGGGTATTGATCAGCACCACCCCGTCGGCGCCCGCTTCTTCAACCGCCTTTGCTATTTCCGTAATGTCCGTAACATTTGGCGTCAGTTTTACGTACACCGGTTTACTGACCGCTTTTTTTACGGCTTTGACCAGATCGTAAGCCGAAGACGGATCGGTACCGAAAGACATTCCGCCGTGATGAACATTCGGGCAGCTTATATTGACTTCCAAGATGTTCACCTGATCCTGCCTGTCCATTTTTTCGCAGCATTCCACATACTCGTCTACCGAAAAGCCGCTGATATTTGCCAGAATCGGCTTCCGGAAACAGGCACGCAGCTTCGGAAGTTCCGTAGCGATCACCTCATCGATTCCGGGATTCTGAAGCCCCACGGAATTGAGCATGCCCTCCGTGCATTCCGCGATCCGCGGAAGAGGGTTCCCGTATCTTTCTTCCCTTGTCGTTCCCTTGATCGCAATAGCGCCTAGCATATTGATATCGTACAGCTCGGCAAATTCGTAACCGAAACCGAAGGTACCGCTGGCCGGTATCACCGGATTATCCAGCAACACATCGCCGAGCATTACTTTCAGATCTGCCATAACAGCTCTCCTTGTTTAAACACAGGTCCGTCTTTGCAGACGCGTTTTGTTCCCTCTGCCGTCTGAATGGAACAGCCCATGCACGCTCCGAAACCGCAACCCATATGCGCTTCCAGAGAAAACTGTGCATTTTCGCCGCACAGATTCCACACGCTCTTCATCATCAGATCGGGCCCGCAGCAGTATACATAGCTTTCCGAGCCGATAAACCTGGGCAAATACTCAGTGACAAGTCCCTTTTCCCCGACGGACCCGTCTTCCGTCGATACAAAAACACGGCAGCCCATATCTGTAAATTCATCGACAAGTGCAACGTCTTCACCGCTTTTAAATCCGAGGAGCACCTGAACATCGGTTCCGTTCTCTTTCAGTCTTTTTGCAAGTCCGTACAGAGGAGAAATCCCGGAGCCTCCGCCGACAAGGACAGGATCGGTACCAGCACATTTCATATCGAAACCGTTCCCGAGCCCCGTAAGCACTTCCAGCATTTCTCCGCACTGCATCCGGCTGAGGGAATCGGTTCCCCTGCCGGATACTTTATATACGATGCGAAATTTCTTTTCATCCCAGTCACAGACAGAAAAAGGTCTTCGGAGATAGTACTGCGGTACGGCTACATCGACAAACTGTCCGGGCACAGCGATTGCCGTCGTGTCACCGGCTGCAGTCAGTGAATAGGTACCGGCCGCGATTTCTCTGTTTTCCTCAATTTCAAACCAAGATCTTTTCATACTCAATCTCTGTTATCTAGGTCGGGAAGGATCCCTCGATCCCGACTGTAGACCATCTCTCCTTCTGCAAATGTCATCAGGCAGCGGCCTTTAACACTGTTGCCGGCAAAGGGAGTGCTTCTTCCTTTTGAATAAAATTCCTCAGGATCGATCAGGAATGATTCGTTAAGGTCAAAGACTGTAAGGTCGGCAGGCTGCCCGATACGGATTCCGCCCAGGATCCCGAATCTTTTTTCAGGGCGTACCGTCAAAAGTTCGATCAGCTTCTGAAGCGGAAGAATCCCCGTTTCCACAAGATTCGTGTAAAGGACAGGGAAAGCGGTTTCAAGGCCCACGATCCCCATGGCGCTGCCTTTGAGTCCCTTGGCTTTTTCCTCGGCGGAATGAGGTGCATGGTCGGTGGCAATTGCATCGATCGTTCCGTCCAGCAGTCCTTTACGCAGTTCTTCCCTGTCCTCCCTGGTTCTCAGAGGAGGATTCATCTTGAATCTTCCGTCCTCGATCAGGTCCTCTTCGGTCAGAACCAGATAATGCGGAGCTGTTTCACAGGTCACATCCACACCGTTTTTCTTGGCCTGGCGGATGATCTGCACGCTTTCTTTTGTGGATATGTGGCAGACATGATATCCGCATCCCGTCTCTTCCGCCAGTTTGAGGTCTCTTTCAATCTGTTTCCATTCGCTTTCCGAGCAGATTCCTCGGTGCCCGTGCGCTCTGGCATAGGCGCCGTCATGGATATATCCGCCGTTGAGCAGAGAATTGTCTTCACAGTGCGCCACGATGAGTTTGCCGAGTTTCCTTGCCTTTATCATGGCTTCCCTCATCATATCCTCGTTCTGAACTCCATGTCCGTCGTCGGAAAAGGCTATGACCTCCGGTGCGATCTCTTCCATATCCGCCAGTTCCTGTCCCATTTCATTTTTTGTGATGCTGGCATAGGGGAAAACAGAAATAACGGCGTCCCTTTTTATGATATCCAGCTGCTTCTGCAAATGTTCCGCGCTGTCCGGAACCGGATCGAGATTCGGCATGGCGCACAGCTTTGTGTATCCGCCGTGAGCGCCCGCCTCGGTTCCGGTCCGAATCGTTTCTTTATAAGAAAATCCCGGCTCTCGCAGATGTACGTGAACATCCGTGAAACCGGGAAAAATGAAAAATCCGTCAAGAGAAAATACCTTCGCATCCGATACTTCCCCTATCTGTTCCTCGATTATGGTTACGATTCCGTCTTCGATCAGAATATCTTTTTTTGCTGAATCATCACCGGTGCATATGGTCGCACCGCGAAGAAGATATTTCATAGATTCATTCCTCTCTGCAGGCAAAAAAATATTTTTAATCATTTCCAGTTTTTTATTATACATGAAATCCGAAAAAAATACATCGACAAGTTCTCCAAGCTTTTAAATCCTTTCTTTAAATATATTCGTGATTTTATACGATGTTTGGTTTCTCGGTGCCGGAGCGCTTAACATAACATTTTTGTGAAAATCGACCATGAGGTCCGCCGCAGGAACTTTCTATTTGTACAGAATCCACCTTGACCGAATCCGATTTTCGATGCTATTATGAATGCAACAAACTGAATACTGCAATTAAAGGATAGAGGCGCAATTGTCAAGAGTACATTATGACGGTAACTACCGCAGTAGTTGTCATAGTCGAAAGGGGCCGTTGCCGAAGCGGAAGACCGCGGATCTTCTGCTGGGCATTCGGATAAGATCCGAATGACTGTCGCATTGGCGGAGAGCTATATTAATTGTTTAATATGTTATATGAATCCATGCCAGTGCACTTTATCGTGCGCTGGTTTTTTCATATGAATTTATCCATAAATTGCATTATATCAGTAAAAATTTATGGAGGTAATCTATCATGACAGCAAACCCGATCTTCAGAGGAGTAGCAACCGCTCTCATCACCCCGACCACCGCAGAAGGCGTCGATTATGAGGCTTTCGGAAGACTTATCGACTGGCAAATCGATCAGGGCATAAACGCACTGGTCATTGCTGGTACCACAGGTGAAGGCTCCACCCTCACCGTTGAGGAGCACAAAGAAGTGATCCGTTACGCGGTAGAGCGGGCAGCGGGACGTGTTCCCATCATCGGCGGAACCGGATCCAATGATACCGCAACGGCGATCGAGCTTACTCAGGCCGCATGCCGAGACGGCGTCGATGCTCTTTTAGTTGTAACTCCCTATTACAACAAAGCTACGCAGCGCGGTCTGATCGAAATGTACAAGGCCATCGCCGATGCATCCACCAGACCCATCATCATGTACAATGTTCCTTCCAGAACCGGCGTCAACATCGATTCCAGTACCTATGCCGCACTGGCCGGTTATCCGAACATCGCAGGCATCAAAGAAGCAAACGGAGATATTTCAAAGATCGTAGAGACGGCATCCGTCATCGGTGATCAGCTGGATATGTATTCCGGAAACGATGATCAGATCGTCCCGATCCTCTCCATGGGCGGAACCGGCGTTATCTCCGTTCTGTCTAATGTGCTTCCCGCAAGGACCGTTGAAATCTGCGACCGCTTCTTCGCCGGAGATGTTGCCGGTGCCGCCGCTATTCAGTGCGAGATGGTCCCCATGATCCGCGCACTGTTCTGCGAAGTCAATCCGATTCCCGTGAAAGCGGCCATGGCGGCTATGGGATTCTGCGAAAACTATCTGCGCATGCCGCTTTGCACCATGAGCGAAGACAAAGAAAACAACATGCTGGAGATTATGCGCGGGCTCGGACTTATCGACTGACTGGAGAAGAAAATATGAATATCATCGTATACAGCAGCACAGGTCATATGGGGCAGATACTCTGTGACCTCATAGAAAACGGCAGCGACAATTATTCGATTGCCGCACGAGTCAGCAGAAGATATACGGAGGATTCTCCCGACGGCTACTATTCCGAACTGGGTGGTTTCACCGGCAAGGCCGACTGCCTGATCGATTTCTCAAATCATGAGGCAATCGGAGAAATAGCCGAATACTGTATCTCAAGAAATCTTCCCATGGTCATCGCCACCACCGGGCACACCCCGGAAGAGCTCGAGATCATCCGGAACGCTGCTTCCTCCATCCCTGTCTTTCACTCTGCGAACATGTCCGTCGGCGTGGCACTTCTGTGCAAACTGGTCTCGGAAGCGGTCGGAATGTTTCCTGATGCAGATGTTGAGATCATTGAAAAGCATCACAACAGAAAACTGGACGCGCCAAGCGGAACCGCTCTGATGATTGCGAAAAGCATTCAGGAAGTCCGCACGGAAGCGACCCTCAATCTGGGTCGCAGCGGATCGGCAAAGCGGGCAAAGGAAGAGATCGGGATCCATGCCGTTCGCATCGGCAATGAAGTAGGCACCCATGAAGTTCTTATTTCAAACGGGAACGAGACCATCACGCTTCGTCATGAAGCGGAAAACAGAGCGCTGTTTGCTCAGGGTGCACTGAAGGCCGCTTCATTTCTTGTAGAACAAAAGCCCGGATACTACACCATGAAAGATCTTGTCGGCTGAATGGAGGAACACGAATGACTGCTCAGGAAATCATCGACTATATCGCCAATTCGGAAAAAAAGACGCCAGTTAAATGCTACATCAGGGAATTCTCTCCCATCGATTACGGCAGCGCCAAAGTTTTCGGTACGGATACCAAGATCGTATTCGGAGACTGGAAAGAATTGAAGGAGATTCTTCTGGCCAGCAGTGACAGTATTGATGATATCGTGATCGAAAACAACTGCCGGAACAGTGCCATCCCGCTGATCGATCTCAAGGAAATAAACGCCAGGATCGAACCGGGTGCCATTATACGTCAGCAGGTAGAGATCGGTGACAGTGCCGTTATAATGATGGGGGCCATCATCAACATCGGTGCCCGCATCGGTTCGGGTACCATGATCGACATGGGTGCCGTACTGGGCGGCAGAGCCACCGTGGGCGCAAACTGTCATATTGGGGCCGGTGCAGTTCTCGCCGGAGTCGTAGAACCGGCTTCCGCTACCCCCGTCATTATCGAAGACAATGTTCTGGTCGGAGCCAACGCCGTCGTCATCGAAGGTGTCCATATCGGCAGAAATGCGGTCGTCGCGGCCGGCGCCGTAGTCATTGAAGATGTTCCCGAAAACGCCGTCGTTGCCGGCTGTCCGGCAAAAATAATCAAAATGAAGGATAGTACGACAGAAGAGAAGACGGCACTTGTTGATGCGCTGAGAAATCTGTAATTCAAATTGAATCCAGCTAGGAGTTAAATGTGAGTAATACCGTATGTAAATTCGGCGGAACTTCTCTTGCTTCATCGGAGCAGTTTCGCAAAGTAGCCGCTATTATTAAAAGCGATCCGAACAGAAAATATATCGTGGCTTCCGCCCCGGGCAAAAGAGCTTCGGATGATATCAAGGTCACGGATCTTCTCAACTCATGCCACAGCGCCAGCGAGATGGGCATGGATTTCAGAAGCTATCTTGATCTTGTCTATCGGAGATTTTCCGATATCATCGAAGACCTTCAGATTTCCTCTGTCGATCTGAGATCCGAGATATCCATCATAGAAGAAAATCTGTCTGGCGGATGTTCCAGGGATTATATATCCAGCCGAGGCGAGTATTTGAATTCCAAAATTCTCGCAGCTTTTCTCGGATATGAGTTTATTGATACGGCGGGACTAGTTCTCTTTAATGAGGACGGGCGATTCAATCCTTCCGCTACAAACAAAAAGCTCTCTTCCGCTCTTGCCGATATTCAGAAAGCGGTTATACCAGGATTCTACGGGTCCAGGGCGGACGGTTCCATACAGACCTTCTCGAGGGGAGGATCGGATGTTACCGGTTCCATCGTGGCGCTTGCCGTCAACGCGGATCTGTATGAAAACTGGACGGATGTTTCCGGAATGCTCTCTGCCGATCCGAGGATCGTTGATGATCCGGAGACCATCAGTCGGATCAGCTACCGTGAACTTCGCGAACTGTCCTATATGGGTGCCTCGGTTCTTCATGAAGACGCGGTTTTCCCGGTCCGTGAAGCCGGCATCCCTATCAACATAAGAAACACAAACGCACCGAGTGAAAAAGGAACTCTGATCATGGCAACGCCCCCCGGAGATTCCTTTGAGCGGACAGTGACCGGTATTGCAGGCAAGAAAGGCTTCAGTTCGATTCTCATCGAAAAATCTCTGATGAACAACGAGATCGGCTTTCTGTCAAAGCTTCTCGAGATCCTCGCTTCCTACAACATTTCCATCGATCATATTCCGACTGGCATCGATACGATTTCGGTCGTAGTTCACAGTTCTGATTTTCTACCGGTCAAGGAACAGGTTCTTCAGGATATTTTCAATGCACTGAGTCCGGATTCCGTTTCCGTTGAAGACAACATCGCACTGATTGCCGTCGTCGGACACGGCATGGCGCAGTCTCCCGGCACCGCTTCAAAGATTTTCCGGGCGATTGCCTCCGCAGGCGTCAATATAAGAATGATCGATCAGGGCTCGAGTGAAATGAACATTATACTCGCTGTCAACGAAGAAAATTACGAAAGCTCGATCCAGAGTATTTATAAGGAGTTCTGGAACTGACTCCGTCTGAAAATTGTAAGAGCACGAATACTTTTATAGTATTCGTGCTCTTATTAAATTGCCGCAACACAGCCGTCCGCTCTCGGTTCCGTTGCACCGGCATAGACTCCGTCTTCATTTCTGAGGATAATCTGTCCTCTTCCCATATTGATCCGGTCTTCCGTGATCGTGATCTCATGTCCCCGTCTTATCAGATCTTCCACAAGTTCAGGCCGGAATCCCGGTTCCATCTCCACTTTCATATCCCCGATCCACTGCCAGCGAGGAGCGTCCAGAGCTTCCTGCGGATTCATTCCGAAATCAACCATGTTCGATACGACCTGCAGATGAGCCTGCGGCTGCATAAATCCGCCCATGATTCCGAACGGTCCCATCGGCTGATCTCCCTTAAACAGGAATCCGGGTATGATCGTGTGATAGGAGCGTTTCCCCGGCATCATATAATTGGGATTCTCCGAATCCAGGCTGAAATTGCAGCCTCTGTCGGAAAGGACGATCCCGGTGCCGGGAATAACGACACCGGAGCCGAAATCATTATAGCTGGACTGGATCATGGAGACCATGTTCCCTTCCTTATCTGCCGTACAGAAATACACTGTGCCTCCGCCGTTCGGATCATCCGCCTCTGGCCAGCGGGCATTCTCCCCGATCAGCCTTCTCCGCCTCTCCGTATATTCCTCGGAGAGCAGTTCCTGTACCGATTTATTCATATATCTCGGATCCGAAATACTCTGCTGTCCTTCCGCAAAAGCAAGTTTCATGGATTCAATCTGTCTGTGAATACAATCCGCGGAATCCTTTTTCTCGAAGGAATAACCCGAAAAAACATTCAGCGCCATCAGGACAACAAGGCCATGAGTGTTGGGCGGCATTTCATAGACTTTATATCCGTGGTAATCCGATGAGATCGGCTCCACCCATTCCGGCGCGAACTCCTTCAGATCTTCTTTTCTCAGATAACCGCCTGTCTTCTTCGCATAAGCATCGATTTTGTCGGCGATATCTCCTGTATAAATAGTAGCAGCGCCGGTCTGTGCTATTTTCTCCATGGTATCGGCCTGATCGCTCAAATGTATGATCTGTCCGGGCTCCGGAGCCGCTCCCTCATGAGCGAAGACCTGAAACCAGGGTTTCATCAGCTCACTGTCTCCGTTTTCCCGTATATCATTCAACGCCGCTTTCCATTGCTGTGAAACCACCGGTGAAACGGGATAGCCATTCCGTGCATGATCTATAGCCGGTCTCATCAGGGTCCCGAGGTCCGCGGAACCGAATCGTTCAGTCAGCAGATTCCATGCCGCCGGTGCACCTGGCACCATGACCGGGATCCACCCTCTGCGTGGAATCTGTCCGCCGTCTGCGACAACATCCGCCGTCAGCAGTTTCGGAGACTGTCCGCTGGAGTTGAGTCCATAAAGTTTTTTATCCTTCTCGATCCAGACCAGCGCGAAAAGATCACTGCCCAGGCCGTTGGAAGTCGGTTCCACGACGGAAAGACAGGCTGCGGTCGCGACCGCGGCGTCCACGGCATTGCCTCCGGATGCGAGCACCCTTATTCCTGCCTGAGAAGCCAGAGTCTGCGAAGAACAGACCATCCCGTTCTTTCCGTAAACAACATGCCGTTCCGACGGATAACGGTATTTTGTAGCATCGAATCGAATCATATCTTTAATCCTTAAACTCGTATTTTAAAATTTCGCAGTTCGATATTCCAAACCGTGAAAATTCCTCATTGGTCATATCGAAAAAATAAGAATGTATAAACCGTGCGATCCCGTTATGGGCCACAAGAATATACGTGTGATCATCGATCGTTCGGATCTCGTCGAGTAGATCATAGATCCTCTGCGCCATCCTAAACATGGACTCTCCGCCTTCGTAGGAGTCTGCCATATGCATCTTCGCCAGACGAAATTCCTCTCCGTCCCGGGGCGTCGACTCGTATTTCCCGAAATTTTGTTCTTTAAGTCTCGGTTCTATTTTCACCGGAAGTCCGGTCAGTTCCGAAATATGGTTTGCCGTATCCAATGCTCTTGAAAGCGGAGACGACAGGATCACATCCGCTTCCACTGGGTTTTGACAGATGTATTCGCCCAGCTCCACGGCCTGTTCATGCCCGTGGTCGGTCAGAGCGATATCCGTAGCACCGCATATTTTATTTTCCACATTCCAGACGGTTTCTCCATGTCTTACAAAATATACAAATCTTCCCATTCAGATCCACCATTTCCCAAGTATTAAGCTTTCATAAATACCGAGCGGCTTCGACTCTTGATAAGGAGAATAAGCACAGCATCGAGAAAAAACGCGGCAACTATAACGATCATAAAATAATGGCTGAGAAGCCACCCCTCCGGCAGTTTATGATAGATCGCAAAAGCAGCGGCAAGAAGAGCCCAGCTCCCGAATCTTGAAATTGCCGTGCTGGCACTGTGCTTGACGGCTTTGCTCTCCGAGACCCAATCGTATTTCGGGAAGATCATATCTGCCAAAAGCCCCAGTCCCGCACAAAGTCCGAGGAAGGCCAGCGTTCCCAGGATCAGCAGCATAGATCCTTTGGTTCCGGGTTTCAGTAGCAGGATCAGCAGAATATCGCAGATCAGTACCGGGATAAAGTTTACGTAAACATGAAATTTGAGTTTTCCCGCCAGAATGGTCCTGCCGTCTACAGGAAGTGTTTCCAAAATCCAGAGATTCTTTCCTTCCAGTGAAAGTGAGGATGCCGACTGAGTATTCAATCCGATCATAAAGCACAGCCATGCCCCCGCAATTGCGACGAATCTGTCACTGCCCAGGGTAGCTACGTTTGCGGCGGTATCCCTCAGTGAATCCCACCTGAATAGTGCCGCTATGATCAGCACGATCATCAGGATCGTTCCGAGACTGCTTCGGAACAGATATGCGTTGCTGGATTTATATCTTAAAAATTCCTTTTTGAGCAAAGCTCCGGAAGCCGAAGAATTCTTCAGTTTTTTCTCTTTGAAGGTTTTTCCGCCCACGCCCCGGCTTGCAGTCTCGATCCGGTTAAAGGTAGCAGAGACCAGCATAAACATAATCACCGTCGCAACAATGCAGATCAGAAGCAGAAGCAGGAAGCTCTTCCACTCACCTGCGCAGGCTTCACCGAAAAGCTTTGCGGGATAGAGGATGGTCTTAAAGAGATAGGTGAAGATCTTTCTCCCCCCGGTCGCTCCCATAAGAGTTTTTACTGCCTTTGAGAAAAACAGTATATAAAGAAGCACGAGCGCCATGGACAGAACCAGGATGGAAAGATTTCGCCATCTGCTGCTGAGCTTTGTATTAATGGTTCCGATGATCCATCCGAACAGTGACGAAACAAGAAGAGCGACCACAGGATAAATGAGAAGACTCAGTATCTCCATTGCCGCAACAAGAAATCCGATACTCCCGTTTTTCCACAGAGCGATAAAAGCCGGCATAATGATGATCGCCTCCAGCATCAGGCAAAGCACATAGCAGCCTATAATTCTGGATGCGACTATTACGCCGGGCTTTATCGGCATCGACAGCAAAAACTCATTGTCTCTGGCCTGATACAGCTCCGAATAGGAAGAAAATATGCTTCCGGCAATGGCCACACCGGTTGCGATCAGTCCGAGGGCTGCAAATAAGAGCCAGGCAAAATCCGACATTCCCAGGAAAGCCACATAATCTGCGGACAGTTTATAGAAAAGCCTTCCTGCGACATAGATGATTAACCCGAGAAGGATCAGGTGGATCAGCGTACCGGCCGTATCCCTCATCTTGCCCGTTTTTCTGTTCTTGGCTGCAAAGGAAAATGTATCCAGAAGCTGTTTTCTTATCAGGATCTTAAGCATGTTCTCCCTCCAGCTCCAGGAACACGTCTTCCAAAGAGGCATCTCCCTTTACTTCTTCCATCGTTCCGGATCGGATCAGTTTTCCTTTTTTGATGATAGCCACTCTGTCGCAGAGTTTCTCCGCCACATCCAGGACATGCGTAGAAAAGAAGATGGCTCCACCCTCATCACACATCTGTCTCATATGGGACTTCAGGATATAGGCTGCCGAAGGATCCAGTCCGACGAAAGGTTCATCCATCAGGATCAGTTTCGGTTTATGGACAAAAGCCGAAATAATAGCCAGTTTCTGTTTCATGCCGTGGGAATACGCACCCACCGGCTGCGACAGATCATCCTTGATTCCGTATTCCTCTGAAAGCGAGTAAATCGCTTTTTCCCTTTCGTCTCCGGAAACCCCGTAGATATCTGCTATGAAATTAAGATACTGAATCCCGGTCATAAACTCATAAATATCAGGATTATCCGGAATGTAAGCGATCTTCTGCTTGCAGCCGATCGGGTCTTCCTCTAAAGAGGTTCCGTCGATGGATATTTTACCGGAATCCATTCGGAGTATTCCGCAGCAGGCTTTCAGAGTCGTTGTTTTTCCGGCACCGTTATGTCCTATGAAACCGTAGATTTCTCCTGGACGGATATGAAGTGACAGATCGTCTACCGCTTTAATGTTCCCGTATGTCTTTGTAATATTTTCTATTTTTAACATGGGTATCTCCTTTTACAAAAGTCCTGTGCTTTTTAAGATCCAGATCCAGAGGGTCAGTGTGAAGGCGCTGCCGACGGTCGATAGCATGACCGCGGCGGATGTCAAGTCTCCCTCATGTCCCATATTCGTTGCCATGACATAACTGCTCACGGTCGTGGGAGAACCGAGCATGATAAGAATCGCTATAAGCTGAGGTCCGCGGAAGCCGAACAGCGCGGCGATCGGGAGAAAGAGGATACACAGCCCCGCCAGCTTTATAAATACCGCGGCAGCAGCGGGCTTTATTGCTCCAATCGATTTATCAACTCTAATCGACGCACCCAGAGCGACAAGGCCAAGAGGCGTTGCCAGACTGCTTATGCTGGAAAGCGTCTTGTCGGCAATTGCCGGCATCGGAAGTCCAAGTACAGAGTATAACAGGCCGGCAACGATTCCGATCAGGATCGGATTTCTTAGAATATTTTTCATAGAGGTCTTCAGTCGAACCTTCAGATTGAGGTCTTCCGTTTCTTGCGGTGCCGTCATGCATAGGGTCACTACTGCGATCACATTATATAAAGGAACGCATGCCAGGATCATGAGAGGAGCCATGCCGGCGTTTCCGTATATGTTCTGTATATATGCGATGCCGAGGATCGCTGCGCTGCTTCGGTACGAGGCCTGAATGAATTCCCCTTTCAAAGACACATCTTTCAGAAATCGTGAAAGCAGTACAACTATGCCAATACTGATCAATGTTGCCGCGAAGCAGAACAGAACGAATTTTCCATTCCATGCCGTGGAAAAATCTGTGGTTGCCAGCTGATAAAACATCAGCACCGGCAAAGGTATAAGGAAATCGAATTTATTCAGTTTTCTCGCAAATTCCTCATCGATTACGGAGATCCTTCTGAGAAAAAAACCCAGTACCATCACAAGGAACACCGGAACGGTGGCATTGAGACTAAAAATAAGATTATCCAATAAAACGATCACTCCAGACTGAAATTCCATTCAAGTATACCACAGAACTCAACGATGGCGAATTCAGAATATAAGCCCAGATCTTATCATCGTCAACTCATCGAATTTTAGCACAGTCCAAAGGCAGTTTACATATTCAAAGACTCAATACTGTAATAAAAAATCCCCCTTTCGGGGGATTTTGTTTTGGAATATTTACTGCTCGCAGAAACCTCTGATCATAGTAGCGGTCTCTGCTCTTGTGCAGGTATCCTGCGGGTGCAGCATGTTGTCGTCGCTGCCGGCCATTACACCGTTGGCAACGGCCCATGCGACTCCTTCTGTTGCCCAACTGGAGACAGAAGACGCATCCGCGAATCCGTCTGCCGCACCACTGGCGGAAGCCGGCTCGCCGGATTTCGCCTGATAGGCACGAAGCATGACAGCCATCTCTTCACGGGTGATCTCCTGATTCGGAGCAAAGCTGGTGGCGGAAACACCTCCTGTCACACCGTTCTGATAGGCCCAGGTGATGGCATCGCCGTACCAACCGGTGCTGTCGCTGAACGGATTGCCGCCGGATACGGCCGGTTTTCCTTCCAGTGCATAAAGGGTCTGAACGAACATGCCTCTGGTCACGGCGCTGTTGGGTTCGAAGGAACCGCTGTCACCCACCATGAGCTTGCCGTAATATGCATAATCCACGTAGGGAGCATACCAGTCGGAAGCGGAGACATCATTGAACGCACCGCTGTACACGTACGGCTGCTGGGAGGTCATATATTCTTCATCCAGAGTTCTCACCCAGGAAGTGCAAATCTCCGGCCAGTGAGCATCCAGAATGAACAGGACATTGCCGAGGAGCGTCAGGACCAGATCCGGATCTGCCTTGATGAAATCGGTAAGCGGTCCCATGAGGTTATCCAGCATTGCCGAAACCTGATCGGCATCATAGGAAGAAACGCCGGCATCCTTGAAGCTGTCCATCAGTGCCTGAAGGAGTACCGTCTTGGCACTGTCGGTATCCCCTCCGAGAACCGAACCGACAATATCACCGGCATTTTCGGAGACTCTCTTAAGGAATCCTTTGGCCACGGTACCCATTCCGCTGGTATCCAGTCCGAACAGTGTCGCCGTAAGCTCGATCATATCGTCTTCCATGGTAGCGACATATTCCGCTCTGCTGGGAACCATATCGGTTGTCATGGCATCCGTCAGCATCTGGTAGTATTCGCTCTGATGCACCTTTTTGACCGGAAGCAGACTGTTTCCGTCTCCAAGAGTATACATCTGGAACAGATCCACCATGTAAGGTCCGGTCACGTTGAATTTCGCAAATTCAACGAGCATTTTCGCACGAAGTACTTCATAATCGCTGTCCTTTTCGGATGCGGGAAGCACATGGTCCACACCGTATCTTGTGAATCCCCACTGAGAAGGTCCAACGGTCGGTACCAGGTCATTCGGGTTAATGATGTTGTGAATGTTTCCGTAGACCGGATCGTGTGCATTTTCATTGTCGGTCCCCTGCGGGCACTCGAAGCAGTAAATGTACATATCATGGCGTGACAGAGACACGTTATCGCCCAGAGAAGCTCCGTCATCCAGTGCTCCGCCTACCATATTGGCAGTGGCCGCGGCTCTGCTGTATCCTGTTACCCACAGTTTGATTCTGCCGGTTACGTTCTTTTCGGAAATATAGGTACGGATAAAGTCCAGGGTCTTGTCTCGACAGATCGCAAATCCGGTATGATCTCCGGTCTCGCCGACTCTGAAGTTTCCGCCCCATTCGCTGAAGTAATTGTGGCCTCTGATTCCGACGGCAAGCAGTGTATAGGTTCCGCCGTTATCCTTGATCTGCTTCTGTGCGATACCAACACCGATGGAGTCGGCATAGGTCTGGCTGGTGTAGTCTTCGTTGGCCATATAGTCGGTGAATCCGCATTTTGTCAGATAATCGATCTGATTTTCGTTGGATCCCTCGGCGCCCGCTCCGGAAGATCCGAAGGATGCCAGAGAGAATTCCATGGACTGTACGGCTGTTCCTTTATGATAATCGTATCCGGTAAGGGTAAAATTATCATCGCTGTAGGTGAATGTCTGAGTCTGGTTTGATGCTCCCATCATTCCAAGACCGGGACAATAAGTAAATGTTCCGGTAATGGTTCCTGCATCATTGGATGCAAGTGAGGCCGGCATCAGTGTTATTGCAAAAGCAACAACAAGAAATAAGCATAGCCATTTCTTTTTCATAGTATCCCTCTCCTCAAAAAATTTCTCTGTTTAAAGTATAAAAAAATTAATAAGTAAATTCAATAATTTAGCTGACATAATATCGTAAATTTTATTATATTTAGTTATAAGATTGTTTTATACCGATATGTATATTTTGTATATTTCAGTTAATCATTTCCGCGCTGTTTTGTGCAAATTGTATACTAGTTTTCTGTTTTACTGTCTATTTTGCCCTCTTTAATTTGATATGTAATTATGATTAAATATTATTAGAGAAATTATACAACTATACTTGGGAGGTATATTAAATGGTACAGTTTGCTGACAGAATGAACAACCTTAAAGGTTCGGCTATTCGTGAACTTCTCGCACTGGCAAATCGCCCCGAAGTCATTTCTTTCGCAGGCGGTATGCCGGCTCCGGAACTGTTCCCCGTTGAGCAGGTTCGTCAGGCAGCCAATGCTGTTCTCGATGAGGCCGGCCGTGTTGCTCTTCAGTACACATCCACCGAAGGATGGCCGAGACTCAGAGAGCAGATCGCAGAGCGTATGGAAGCCAAGAACCAGATCCACACCGATCCGTCTCACATTCTCGTAACTTCCGGCAGCCAGCAGGGTCTTGATTACTCTGCACGTGTATTCGTAAACCCCGGCGATGTCGTCATCCTTGAATCCCCGTCTTATCTTGGCGCTGTCAACGCATTCAAAGCCTGCCAGCCCAACTTTGTCGAGATCCCGACCGACGAAGACGGCATGATCATGGAAGAACTCGAGAAAGTTCTGAAGACCACAAACAATGTCAAGATGATCTATGTAATTCCCGATTTCCAGAATCCGAGCGGCCGTACATGGACCATGGAACGCCGTGAGCAGTTCATGCAGATCATCAACAAGTATGAAGTTCCGGTCATCGAAGACAACCCCTACGGCGAACTTCGTTACGAAGGCGAGTACCTGCCCGCTCTGAAATCCATGGATACCAAGGGCCTTGTCGTATTCCTCGGAACATTCTCCAAGATCCTTGCTCCTGGCTATCGTCTCGGCTGGGTATGCGCAGACGACGAGATCCTCAAAAAATACAACTTCATGGCACAGGCTGCAGCTCTTCAGGCTTCGACCATCGGCATGATGGAAGTATCCAAATTCATTGATATGTTTGATCTTGACGAGCATGTCGCAAAGATCCGCAAAGTCTATGCTGAGAGATGCAAACTGATGATAGACACTATGGATGCCACCTTCCCGAAAGAGGGCGTGAAGTTCACCAGACCTCAGGGCGGTCTGTTTACATGGGTTGAGCTTCCCGACTACATCGATACCAAGGAAATGGCTGCTCAGTGCCTTGAAAGAAACGTTGCTTATGTTCCCGGCGAAGGCTTCTTCCCGAACGGAGGCAATCACAGCTGCCTGAGACTGAACTATTCCTGCATGCCGGAAGACCGCATCGTGAAAGGTATTACGATCCTGGGTGAAGTCATCACGGAGAACATGAAATAAGGAATGATCTCTTGATTTTGATCTCGATCTCGATCTTAATCTTAAATAAATAAAAAATCAGTAGATCTCCGCAAACGGAGGTCTACTGATTTTTTTGATTAAATGATTATGACAAAACCAGTCTTTGTCTTTACATATTCGAATAACCCAGAAGGAATTTGTCGACTTCCCGGGCGCATCTTCTGCCCTGTTCAATGGCGCGAACGACCAGTGACTGTCCCGTCTGCACATCACCGCAGGCAAAGATCTTCTGGATATTCGTCTGATAAGAATTGATCGCTGTCTCGATGTTTCCCCTTTTACTTCTGCACAAGCTGAAGGAATCGATCACGTAATCCTCACAGCCGGCAAATCCCGTCGCCAGAAGCAGCAGGTCGCATTTGAGCTTATCCTCCGTTTTTGTTCCGTCCGACGCCGTCTTTTCCGTTCGGATGGATTTCAGTTTGCCGCTCTTATCCGTTTCATAGGATTTGATGACCGTCTGATAGATTCTCGGGTCTCTTCCGTAGGCATAAATCGCCTCCAGCTGCCCGTACCCTGTTTCAAGCGTCATCGGATATTCGGGCCACGGATTGTCCTCGCTCCGTGTCAGCGGAGGACAGGGCTTACGGATAAGCTGTTTTACCGATGAAGCTCCTAAACGAACACAGGTCGCCACACAGTCAATAGCTGTATCTCCGCCTCCGACGATCACAACGTCTTTTTTATACACTGATTTTTCGATAGAAGACTTTTTCTCTTCGGAAGGAAGCTGGTCATTGAGCAGTTCCTTCGTAGCTTCCGTCAGAAAATCCACCGCATAGCGTACTCCGTCGACATTTTCCAGCCCTTCCAGCGCCATGGCTCTCGGTTTTTTGGCCCCGCAGCACATGACGACCGCATCATACTCGGACAGGAGTTCCTCACTGGAAACGTCGACGCCTATGTTTATACCCGTTTTGAAAACAACGCCTTCCAGTTCCATAAGGTCCTTTCTTCTGCGGATAATTTCCTTGGGAAGCTTCATATTCGGGATCCCGTACATCATGAGTCCGCCTATGCGGTCTTCTTTTTCATAGACGACCACGGAATGCCCTCTGTGATTGAGCTGATCTGCCACAGCAAGACCAGAAGGTCCGCTTCCCACAACGGCAACGGTTTTTCCGCTTCTTCTGGCGGGGATCCTGGGCTTTACCAGTCCCTCTTCGAAAGCTCTCTCGATCACATAAAGTTCGTTTTCCCGTATGGTAACCGGGGAGTCATTCAAGCCGCAGATGCAGGTCTTCTCACACAGGGCCGGACAGACCCTTCCTGTAAATTCGGGAAAATTATTTGTTTTCAGGACTCTGGACAAAGCATGTCCGATATGCCCATGATAAACTTCATCGTTCCACTCGGGGATGACATTGTGAAGCGGGCAACCTACGATCTTCCCCTTCAGTTCCATGCCGGACTGGCAAAGAGGGACTCCGCAATCCATGCATCTGGCGCCCTGTGTCTCACGGTCCTTCACATTGAGCTGTCCATGAAAATCCTCGAAGTTATCGATCCTGTTCTTGATCTCCAGCATCGGATCTTCGATCCTGTTGTATTCTAAAAATCCGGTTGGTTTTCCCATGTCTTACGTCCCTCCCTTCACTGTTTCAGTTCTCTGAAGGCTTCTAGGACCGCATCCTCATGCGGGATTCCCTGCTCTTCATATTTGGCAATGGCGGTAAGCATCTTCTGGTAGTCATAGGGAATGATCTTCTTGAAGTGAGGAACAAATTCCTCAAAGCTCTCCAGTATTTCCTTGCCGAGTTCGGAATCCGTTTCTTTCACATAGTCCTCAAGAATGTTTTTAAGTTCCGCAATATCATATTTTTCTCTGACTTCCTGCATAGTGACCATATCTTTATTGAGTTTTCTATAAAGATTATGGTCTTTATCAAGAACGTAGGCTATGCCGCCGCTCATGCCCGCCGCGAAGTTGCTGCCTGTAGGTCCGAGTATGACGGCTCTTCCGCCGGTCATGTATTCCAGTCCGTGGTTTCCGCATCCTTCCGCAACTGCCACTGCGCCCGAATTCCGAACACAGAACCGTTCTCCGACAATACCGGAAATATACGCTTTACCGGCAGTAGCGCCGTAAAGAGCAACGTTGCCGCAGATAATATTCTGAGAGGCCTTAAACTGACGGTCCTCAGGCGGAACCAGAATCAGCTTGCCGCCGGACAGCCCTTTTCCGAAGCCGTCATTGGCATCACCCGTCAGATGCATTGTCAGTCCTTTTGGAATAAAAGCTCCGAATGATTGTCCGCCGCCTCCCGTGCAGTTGACCACGAAGGTATCATCCTTCAGACCGTCTCCGCATTTTCTTGTGATCTCCGAACCCAGAATCGCGCCGCAGGCTCTGTCTGTACTTGAGACGCTGATGGAAACGGTCTTCGGTTTTTTACTGCTGAATGTCTTTTCGAATTTCGGAAGCAGTTCCCGGCAGTCAATGGTCTTCTCCAGATGAAAATCATAAACGTAGTCCGGATCAAAATGTCTCCCGTCGACCTGAGAATATTTCGGATCGATGATGCAGGACAGATCTACAAGTTCTGCACGATGAGTGATCTGATGCTCCTTAATTTCAAGACAGTCTGTTCTGCCGATCATTTCCTCTACAGTCCTGAAACCGAGGCCTGCCATGATCTCACGAAGCTCTTCCGCGACAAACATCATGAAGTTCATCACATCTTCAGGTCTGCCTTTGAAACGGGATCTCAAGCCTTCATTCTGTGTGGCAATTCCCACTGGACAGGTATCATGATTGCACGCTTTCATCATCATGCAGCCCATACATACCAGAGGTGCCGTTGCAAAACCGAATTCTTCGGCTCCGATCAGAGCGGCAACAGCGACATCACGGCCCGTCATAAGCTTTCCGTCAGTCTCCAGAATGACTCTCTTTCTAAGACCATTTCGAATCAGCTCCTGGTGGGCTTCCGCAAGTCCCAGTTCCCAGGGAAGACCTGCGCCGTGGATTGATGTCAGCGGCGCCGCTCCCGTTCCTCCGTCAAATCCAGAGATTAGGATCACCTGTGCACCGGCTTTTGCCACGCCGGAAGCAATGGTTCCGACGCCGGCTTCTGAAACCAGCTTCACCGATATCCTGGCATCTCTGTTTGAATTTTTCAGATCCCAGATGAGCTGAGCAAGATCTTCGATCGAATAAATGTCATGGTGAGGAGGCGGAGAAATCAGGGAAACGCCTGGGGTCGAAAATCTCATTTTTGCGACCCACGGATAGACCTTATGACCGGGAAGATGTCCGCCCTCTCCGGGTTTTGCACCCTGTGCCATTTTGATTTGAATATCCTGTGCACTGTTCAAATAGCTGCTTGTTACGCCGAAGCGACCGGAAGCGACCTGCTTGATTGCGCTGTTCTTCTCCGTGCCGAACCGCTCCGGATCCTCTCCGCCTTCGCCTGTGTTGGACTTTCCCCCAAGACGATTCATCGCGATCGCAAGCGTTTCATGCGATTCCCGGGACAGCGCTCCGTAGGACATGGCGCCGGTCTTGAATCTTTTCACGATCTCCGAGGCCGGTTCCACCTCCTCGATGGAAACAGGCTTATTTTTCGCTACCAACGAGACCAGGCCTCTCAGCGTATGAGGCTTGTTGTCATCGACCAGCGAAGAATACTTCTTGAACTGGTCATAGTCCCCGTTGCGAACGGCCTGCTGCAGGGTAATAATGGTCAGCGGGTTGTACATATGATCTTCTTTATCATGTCCGCTTCTCAGCTTATGGTATCCCGTGCTGTCCAGAGAATCATCAACGCCGAGCCTTAGTGGGTCAAAGGCGTGGTCGTGACGGAATTTTACACCTTCCTCGATCTCCGCCATACCGATTCCCTCAACTCTGCTTACGGTTCCTGTAAAGTATTTATCTATCACTTCATGGTTCAGTCCGATAGCTTCAAAGATCTTCGCGGACTGGTACGACTGCAGCGTGGAGATGCCCATTTTAGCAGCAATCTTTACGATACCGGTAAGGACCGCATTGTTATAGTCATCGATCGCCGTATGATAATCCTTGTCGAGGATACCGATATCGATCGATTCTATGATGCATTCATGTGCCAGATAAGGATTGATGGCACGTGCGCCGAAGCCGAGCAGCGTCGCAAACTGGTGAACATCCCTGGGTTCGGCACTTTCCAGCACCAGAGAAACCGCCGTCCTCTTTTTTGTCTGGACTAGGTGCTGCTCTACCGATGAGACCGCCAGCAGTGAAGGGATCGCCTCATGGTTTTCATCTACTCCGCGGTCGGAAAGAATAATGATATTGAATCCCTTGCTGTAAGCTCTGTCCACACTGATATTAAGCTGCTCCAGAGCTTTCTCCATCGAAGTGTTCTTGTAGAACGTGATGGGAATGGTTTTTACGCGAAATCCCGGACGGTCAAGCGATTTGATCTTGACCAGATCGACTCCTGTAAGGATCGGATTATTAACCTCAAGCATCGTGCAGTTGTCTGCTTTTTCCTGAAGAAGGTTTCCGTCAGATCCTATATAGACCGTTGTATCTGTCACGATCTTCTCTCTGAGCGAGTCGATTGGCGGATTGGTTACCTGCGCAAACATCTGCTTAAAGTAATGAAACAGCGGCTGATGTTTTTCCGATAAGACCGCAAGCGGAATATCCGTGCCCATCGATGCGATGGCTTCGGTTCCGTTAGAAGCCATTGGAAGAATGGAACTCTTCACATCTTCATACGTATATCCGAAGGCCTTGTAGAGCCGGTCTCTCATCTCCTGGGAATAGTTTTCGATCTTCTTATTGGGGATCGGAACATTTTTCAGCCGGAGCAGATGCGCATCCAGCCATTCACCGTAGGGCTGACGGTGAGCATAGTACTCCTTGCATTCCTCGTCGGAGATGATCTGCTTCTTTTTGGTATCGACCAGAAGAATTTTGCCTGGTTCCAGCCTGGATTTGCGAACGATATGTTCCGCCGGAATATCCAGCACACCCACTTCAGACGAAAGAACAAGCCTGCCGTCATCGGTGATATAGTATCTGGACGGACGAAGTCCGTTTCTGTCCAGTGTTGCAACCACCATATCTCCGTCTGAACACAAGATAGCAGCCGGGCCGTCCCAGGGCTCCATCATCGTGGCATAATAGTGATAAAAGTCCTTTTTATCCCGGTCCATATATTTGTCGTTTTTCCAGGGCTCCGGAATGGTGATCATCATAGCCAGAGGCAGATCCATGCCGCACATATACAGGAATTCCAGAGTATTGTCCAACATCGCCGAATCCGATCCCGCATCATTGATGACCGGCAGGACCTTGTCGAAATTGTCCTCCGTCAGCGGAGCAGACATCGTTTCTTCACGGGCAAGCATTCTAGCAGCATTGCCACGGATCGTATTGATCTCACCGTTGTGTGCGATCATTCTGTATGGATGCGCACGTTCCCAGCTGGGAGTTGTATTCGTAGAGAATCTTGAATGAACGATGGCAATTGCAGATTTATAGACCTTGCTCTGCAGGTCATCATAAAAGGCCCGGAGCTGATTTACGAGAAACATCCCCTTATAGACGATTGTTCTGGAGGAAAGCGAAATGATCTGGGTATCGTCTGAACTCTGTTCAAATTCTCTTCGGACGATATAAAGTCTTTTATCAAAATCGAATCCTCTGTTGGTATCCTTCGGTCTTTTTATAAAGCACTGCATAATATAGGGCATGCACTTGAGAGCCGCTTTTCCGAGAATTTCCGGATGCACCGGGACATCTCTCCAGCCCAGCAGCTCCAACTCATTTTTATCAACGATCGATTCGAACATCTGTTTTGCAAACAGTCGCTTCAATTCATCCTGAGGGAAAAAGAACATTCCAATACCATAATCTCTGGCATCCCCGAGCTCGATATTCATTTCCGAAGCGACCGAAGAAAAATAGCCATGACAGATCTGCAGAAGAATCCCGACGCCGTCTCCGACTTCTCCCGTTGCATCCTTTCCTGCTCTGTGATCGAGCATTTCTACGATATGCAATGCATCCGAAAGCACCTTGTTATCCTGATGTCCGTCGATATTGACGATGGCACCGATACCGCATGCGTCATGCTCCATTGTGAAATTCGTGTTGCTTTTTTTCATAGCCGTGTACCTCTGCTCAAATGAGGATATGGTTTTGGCAATTTAATTATTTAATTTGCCGTTGTATATATTTACCAATTCCTTATGATATTTTTAGTTATTGTTGCACTGCTATTAGGTTTTGTCAATGCTTCATAAGTATATCTTATATGTTTAACTAAAATTTAATTGTTTTTGCGGCTATTTTCCGTCAATATAACTATATTGTTATATTTAAAATTATTTTATGCAATTTTCTCCTATTTTTGCGTTTATTTTAGTGCAACTAAAGCTCTATTTGAAAAAAACAGCAAAAAAAGAGAGCCTTAAGCTCTCTTCTCTTTGTTTATTTGAGAATATCGTAGCACTAAAAGGGACTTTTTACTCTTTGCTTTGTTATTCCCGATTCTTATATATTTAGAGCAGAAGATTAATCAGGTGTTCGGCCTCTTTCCCGCTCATTTGAAGTCCTTCAAGGCAGTAATGGCAATAGCATACTACTTTATCCGTTGGGATTTTATCTGTATGTCGGATCATGAATTCTCTCTGCTGTTCCTCCGTATAGCTGCCGAATTTTCCTGTCGTTTTCTCTGGTCCGTAGTGTCCCGGTGCCATCCTGGGATTGCGCACCGGCTGCGGACGATACAGAGAAACGCCACAGAAATCCTCTTTCTCTTCCATTTCCACGACTGTTATATTCATCCTCTTCAAAAGTTCTCTTACCGCCGATTTTTCTTCATCATGATCCGCTGCACGCCAGCAGTCCTGCAGCATCATCACTTCGCCCCTGTAATCAGGGTATACAAAGTGATCATCATGCAGTATATGCTCATAAAGCGATATCGTATGGATTTCCGGTCTTGTCTCCATGATAATGTTTGTACAGTTATGGCAAGCAGAAACAACAGTATCTCCCTTATTCATTTCCAGATAATGAGGAAGCGATTTCCATTTCTCTGCGATGGATTCGTCCATTGCATCTTCAAATTCGCGGATCTTATATTTATTAACACAGCACCGCATCACGGGTATCCCCTGTTTTTCCATATAATCGATTGCCTTGCGGCTGATTTCCGGATAATTTCGCGAAAGCACGCAACTGGCTATATATTTTTTCGATTCGTTAGCGGAAACAGATTCTTTACTCATAACATCAGATCCTTCCTAGTAAATACTCTTCGATCATAGAATACGTTGTTTTCTCATCTGTGTATGTGGTCCCGACCACGAATTTGCTTTATCTCTTCCATAACTGTTACTCATTTTCTTCATGATACCAGTTTAGCAAAGAAAAAGAGTGCCCGTCGTTATCCCTTTACATGTTCACACGCAGGCACTCTCTATGTTTCTGTATAATAATTAAATTTTCTGCTCTCTTATTCCTTTACTATGGGCTTCATTGTCGGGAACAAAATCACGTCGCGAATGGAACTGCATCCGGTAAGAAGCATCACGCAGCGATCAATACCGATACCAAGTCCTCCAGTTGGAGGCATACCGTATTCGAGGGCCGCAACAAAATCCTCATCCATCATACCGGCTTCCTCATCGCCGTTTTCTCTCAGCTCCATTTGCTTGACAAATCGTTCTCTCTGATCGATAGGATCGTTCAGTTCGGAGAATGCGTTGCCCATTTCACTGTGACAGATAAACAGCTCGAAACGTTCCGTGAGTCGAGAATCATCTGCACATCTTTTAGTAAGCGGTGAAACATCAACCGGATAGGTCGTGATAAAGGTGGGCTGAATCAGCTTTTCTTCGACTTTCTGGTCGAAGGTCTCATATAGAGCATTGCCCCAGGTTTGTTCCTTCTTGGACATATCTACTCCTGCTTTCACAGCTGCGGCGACCGCCTCTGCATCGTCAGAGATGGCCATAAAGTCCACGCCCACGAATTCTTTGACGGCATCCGCCATCGTCATCCGCTTCCAGCCGGGTGCCAGGTTGATCTTCTCTCCCTGCCATTCAACATTATAGGTGCCGAGAATGTCATTAGCAGCTCCGGAGAGGATATCCTCAAAGATATCCATCATGGTATACATATCCCCGTAAGCCTGATAAAGTTCCACCGATGTAAACTCGGGATTATGTTTCGGATCCATACCTTCATTTCTGAAGATACGTCCGATCTCATACACTCTTTCGATTCCGCCCACTATCAGTCGCTTCAAGTTCAACTCGGTCGCTATTCTGAGATAGAGATCGATATCAAGGGTATTATGATGTGTAATGAACGGGCGTGCGGTAGCTCCGCCAGAAATAGTGTTCAGAACGGGAGTTTCCACTTCCATGTACCCGTGACTGTCCAGATAGCTTCGAACATATGTGATGAATTTCGAGCGAATCTCAAAATTCCGACGGGATTCGTCGGACATGATCAGATCGAGATAACGCTGTCTGTATTTAAGCTCCACATCCGTAAGTCCGTGATATTTTTCGGGCAGAGGGCGCAGAGATTTTGCCAGCAATACAACATTGGAAACGTGTACTGTGATCTCTTCGGTCTTGGTCTTGAAAACATAGCCGGTCACACCGATAATGTCTCCGACTTCATATTTACGGAAATCCTTAAATTCCTGTTCCGATACGGAATCGATCTTAATATAAAGCTGGATCTGTCCCTTGTCGTCTTTGATGTGGCAGAAGATGGCTTTTCCCATTCCTCTTTTGGTCATGATGCGTCCGCATACGGAAACGGTCTTTCCGTCATACTCTTCAAAATGGTCCTTGATATCCATGGACCAGTCGGTTCTGTCGAAGCGCGTCTGAAGGAAGGGATCTCTGCCTTCATCCTGAAAATATTTCAGTTTATCTCTTCGGACCTGCAACAATTCAGATAAATTCTGTTCTTCTTCACCATGTTCCATCGTCTGAATATTCTCGTTGCTCATATAGTTCCTCCGTAATCACGCATTTACAACTGACAGTATCTCAAATTCCAGCTCGCCCATCTCGGTCTCGATTTTAACGGACTCGCCTGCCGTATGACCGATCAGCCCGCGTCCCACCGGGGAGTCATCCGAGATTTTTCCCTTGAGAGGATTCGCCTCCTGAGAACCGACAATCTCATACTCGGTATCCTCGTCCTCTTCGACATCATGGATCTTCACTTTGCTTCCCAGAGAAATAGCACCTTTCTTGGTGGAGCCTTTCTTTTCAACGATTTCAGCATTTTCAATCAGATCTTTGAGCTCTGCGATTCGGGAGTATAATTTGCCCTGCTCGGTCTTTGCTTCATCATACTCACTGTTTTCGCTAAGATCACCGAAGCTGCGAGCTTCCTTGATCAGATCAGATACTTCTTTTTCGCGTACTGTCTCGCAGTACTCCAGCTCTTTTTTCAGATCGTCCAGTCTCTCCTGGCTCATCTTGTATCTGTTGCTGTCTGCTGTCATGGCTTACCTTCTCCTTTATAATTAGTAAATTGTATTTTTAATTTTAATGATTATAGTGGTTCTTTTATTTAATGTCAACCGAATACTCAGGCTGCGTCACTATCTGACGTTGAAAGCGCATCTGTTCCGTTAAGCACTGCAATGGCTTTCTGTACGGTATCGTCTTCCGAAATGCCGTCTGTCGTATTCATGGTAGTATCACTGACGACCACATCGGGGGTGATGCCGCCCTGATCCGCAAGATCGACTCTCTTAGGAGTCAGATATTTGTGATTGGAAATATGGACAGCACTGCCGTCCGACAGAACGACCGTGGTCTGGCTTCTTGACTTTCCGGTCGTCGGAGCACCGATGATTGTGGCCCATCCGTATTCCTGAAGTGCCGCAGCAAAATATTCCGCCGCGCTGTAGGTGTTTTCATTGACGATCACAGCCATCTGCATCTGCAGACAGACGTTATCCGACTGCGTGACCGTCTCTTTCCCGGAACCGTCTACGGAAACAAAAATGTCACCTTCCGGAAGGATATAATCAAGAACGGTGATAAGTTCCGATACCATACCACCTGGATTGTCGCGTACGTCAAAGCACAGCGACTTTGCACCCTGGGAGATCAAGTTGTCAATGGCCTCTTTTGTCGCTTCACCGCATCCTGCATCGAAATTATCGATACGGATGTAACCGATAAGATCCGATGTGATCTCATAGGAGACCGGATTATTATAGATTACGGAGCAGTCCACTTTATACTGTGTACCGTCCTTGGTCTCAATCAGGATCTCGGAATTTACTTTGGATGTTATGACCTCCCGCAGTTCATCGATGGTCATATCCGTAACATCCTCGTCATCTACGGCTACGATGATCTGCCCGGCTTCCAGTCCCGCTGTTTCCGCCGGAGTATCTTCGATCACTGAGATGATCTCAAACCCGCCGGACTTCTCATCTTTTGACAGAGTAACGCCGATCCCCTCATATTCATTTGAGGTATGAAGCTTATAGGCTGTGTACTGGTCCGCTGTCATATAATAGCTCCAGCGGTCACCGAGACTTTCGACCATCGCGGAAGCCGCAGAATCGATGATGGAATTCTCGTCATACTCACCGATATACTTGTCTTCAATGACATTTTGTACCTCAATATACTTCTGAGCAGCTTTGTACTGATCACGTCCCCCAAACTTTCCGTACATAATGCCGACCGTTACCGCGGCCGTAACAATAATACAGATCAGGCAAAAAAGCAGAGCTTTGCCCAAAGATAGTTTAGTGCCGGAGGAATTGATGGGTTTCATCGCTGGTTTTTTCAAGCTGTTTCTTCCTTTCCATAGCACGAATCTGCCGGGCAGTTTCAAGACCGCCCGGCGATATTATAGCATCTAAGTGTGTATGGCTTCTCCGTTTGTTCTCTCCGGATTCAGGGTATTATGACCATCAAAATCAGAGAGATCAAAAAAACGACTGCCAGAATGATACATACGATTGACTGAAATTTTTTGCTCATAACAACCTCGCTTCAGACTTTCAGATAATTTCTGATCGCGTTCACACCGCCAAGGCTACCGACTAAGATTCCTATGGCAAGATAGACCAGAAGCACGGGAACAGCCAGTGTCTTAAACGAAATGACATTGACAAAGCTTCCAGCGATGGTCTCCATGATCTTTCCAGTCACCAGAGAATAGATTCCCCACTCGGCAAAGAAAGCAATCAGTCCGCCCAGTATACCCAGGACCAGACCTTCCACTACAAACGGGATCCGGATAAAGCCGTTGGTGGCTCCGACCATCTTCATGATGGCGATCTCGTTTCTTCTGCTGAATGTCGCAAGCTTAATGGTGTTCGACATGATAAAGAACGATACGATCACCAGAATGACGATCAAAATCAGAGAAACAACACTGATGATATTTCTCACCGTGATAAAACCGTTTGCGTAGTCGATATGCGCATTTACTTTCGCAACTCCCGGCACCTGAGCAAGTGCATCCCTGGTCTGAGACATCAGAGAGATATCCGTAAGGTGCACGACGAATCTGTTTCTGAAAACGGAAGAATCGATACCTTCCATCAGGGTCTCATCGTAGTCTTCCATGAAGTTGCTCATGGCCGTCTCTTTGGAGACAAACTCCGCGGAGGCCACGTTGTCTACAGCAACGATGCTGTCATACAATGACTGTGCCTGTTCTTCCGTAAGGCTCTCATCGATAAAGGCAACCACTTCATTTTCCTGCTCCAGGTTTTTTATGAGTGAATTGATATTTACCGATACAAGAGAAAAGCTTCCCATTATAAGCAGACAGGCTGCAATAACAGCTACGGAAGCAAATGACATTAACTTATGTGTTTTGATTCCGCGAAATCCTTCACGGATCAAATAACCTGATTTACTGATCATAGCCGTAATACCCATCCATTCCGTCGCTGATAATCTGCCCATTCTCAATAGAAACGACGCGTTTTGAGAATGCATTAACTAGTTCTTTTTCATGTGTTACGACAAGAACAGTTGTACCCATTTCATTGATCTTCTCCATAAGAAGCATCAGTTCCAGCGATCTTACCGGATCGAGGTTTCCCGTCGGCTCGTCGGCAATGATCATCTGCGGATTATTCACTACCGCGCGGGCGATTCCGATCCTCTGCTGTTCGCCGCCTGACATCTCCTCGGGAAATCGCTTCTCGTTTCCCTCCAGACCGACAAGATCAAGAACATAGGGAACTCTTTCTTTGATGGCTTTTTCCGGTGCACCTAGGACTCTCATTGCAAATGCGACATTATCATAAACATTCATATTCTCAATGAGTCGGAAATCCTGGAAGACGACCCCGATGGTTCTGCGCATCTTCGGAACTTTACGTCTTTTCAGCCTCCGCATGTCAAAGCCGTTTACGGAGATCTCACCCTCGGTGGCCTGGACCTCTCCTGTCAGAAGCTTCGTGATCGTTGTCTTTCCAGATCCCGACGGTCCGACAAGAAAAACAAATTCTCCTTCATTTATCGTCAGATCTACTTTATCCAGCGCCTTGGTTCCGCTGTTGGCGTAGATCATCGTGACATCATCCATTTGTACCATTCGATATTTTCCTCCAGAGGAATGTGCTCAATTTTACAGTTTATACTTTCCCTGACCCAGATTGAGAGAATCAAGGTACTGTTTTACCATCATGGCAACTTTGAATACGATTGCGTGATCGAATTCTCTCAGATCGAGTCCTGTCAGTTTTTTGATCTTTTCAAGTCTGTACACCAGAGTATTTCTGTGTACATAAAGCTTTCTGGATGTTTCGGAAACATTCAGATTATTTTCAAAGAATTTGTTGATCGTCTCAAGAGTATCCTCATCCAGTGATTCGATGGGGTTTTTCTTGAATACTTCCTGCAGGAACATCTCGCACAGTGTAGTCGGCAACTGATAGATGATTCTGCCGAGGCCGAGATTTTCATAGCTGATCACGGTTTTTTCCGTCTCGAACACCCTGCCTACCTCGATGGCGACCTGAGCTTCTTTATATCTGTCTGCCAGCTCCCTCAGGTGCTGAGCGATCGTACTGACACCGACAACACACTGAACCTGCAGCTGTTCTCTTAAATTCTTCTCAATAGATTTTGCAATGGCCATTACTTCGGGAACATCATCGGTGGCGGCCAGTTCCTTGATAACAACAATATCCGTTTCGCTCACACTCAGCACGAAATCGTGCTGCTTGTCAGGAAACATATTCTGGATTACTTCTACAGAAACGACTTCCGGATGGTCAAACTGTCTGACAAGGAATACAGCACGCGGAACCTCAGTAACGAAATGAAGTTCTTTGGCACGTACGTATACATCTCCGGGCAGGATATTGTCCGAAATGATGTTCTTTACGAATGCTGCCTTGTTATGTTTCTCTTCGTAGTTTGTCTTGGCTTCATTGAAAGCAACAGCCGCTAATGCACATGAGCTCTTTGCCATTTCATCGATTCCCTCGACAAAGACGGCATAATCGAATTTGTTGCCGTTAATGCCGATCAGCTTATAGGATCTGATATCGGAAACAATGACCTGTTCCATATCATGATCGACAGGCTGAAAATCCTTCAGTCTGGAACCGATCATGGATAATTCACTGCATGCCACAACAAAACCCTGATTGTCTATGACACCGATGCAGCGGTTTGTAGCCTCTTTCACCTGGGATATCACACTCTGAAAAATTCTACTTGACATTGGTTAACCTCCCGGGATTTGATAATATGATAAATTGAAAATTTTGACAGTACTTTTATAATAGCCTTTTTTTGTGCGATTTTCAATAGAAACCGGGTCCAAATTTGTGAATTTTTTTAATTCCATGAATCTATCTGTTAAATTGATGTCGTTTTTTTGCCTTGTTTTTAGTTATTTTGCTTTCATCACAATGCACAAATCATTTTTGGAAATTTCCCGAAATTCACCCGATTTCAGGGAATCATCGAGCCGAAAATCTCCGATCTGTACTCGTTTAAGTGATATGACGGGGTTGCCTACGGAAGCCAGCATTCTCTTGACCTGATGATATTTGCCTTCCGTAACCGTAACTCTGCAGTGATTCTCATCCACGATTTCAAGTTGAGCTGGTTTACATCGGTATCCGTCTTTAAGAACTATGCCCGACGCAAAAAGTTCAATGGCATTCTCGTCTAGCTTCCCATCCACCTGTGCCTCATATACTTTCGAAATATCTTTTTTGGGAGAGGTCATCTGATGGGCGAAATCTCCGTCATCCGTAATAAAGATCAGTCCGGTCGTGTCTTTATCCAGTCTCCCAACCGGAAACAGTTTTCTTTTGTCCACCTCATCCGGCAGCAGGTCGATGATCGTCCTTTGACTTTTATCTTCCGTTGCCGACAGGACGCCGGCAGGTTTATTCATTACAAAATAATGAAACTCCTGGTAAAACAGAGTCTCTCCGTCAAAGCAGATCTGGTCTAGTTCGGGATCTGCCTTCGTATCACTGTTTGTAACAACTGCTCCGTTGACCGATACCCTTCCGTCCTTAATGATGGTTTTAGCCTGTTTTCTGCCCACAAGCAGACAGTCATTAATTATTTTGTCCAGTCTGATTTTTCCCATAAGTGCTCCAAAAGAAAAAATCCCGGTCGTAAATCGGCCGGGATTTTTAGTGTAAGATTAATTACTCGTCGATTTCGATAACAACACCGGAACCAACAGTACGTCCGCCTTCACGAATAGCGAAACGAAGTCCGTTCTCAATTGCGATCGGAGTGATAAGTTCAACTTTCATATCAACGTTATCGCCGGGCATGCACATCTCAGTTCCCTCGGGAAGAGTGATGATGCCGGTAACGTCTGTTGTACGGAAGAAGAACTGAGGACGATAGTTGTTAAAGAACGGAGTGTGACGTCCACCTTCATCTTTGGTCAGAACGTAAACCTGGCCAACGAATTTGGTATGCGGCTGAATGGACTTCGGAGCTGCCAGAACCTGGCCACGCTCTACGTCAGTCTTTGCAATACCACGAAGCAGGCAGCCAACGTTATCGCCAGCTTCTGCATACTCGAGGGTCTTGTGGAACATCTCAGTACCGGTAACAACAGTCTCGGTGGTCTCGTCTTTAAGGCCAACGATTTCAACCTTATCGTTAACTCTGACCTGTCCACGCTCTACACGACCGGTAACAACAGTGCCACGGCCGGAGATGGTGAATACGTCTTCGATCGGCATAAGGAAAGGAAGATCGGACTTACGATCCGGAGTCGGGATCCAGCTGTCAACTGCAGCCATGAGTTCCTTGATGCAAGCATACTCGGGTGCATCGGGATCTTTGGACTCAGAAGTAAGAGCATTCAGAGCGGAACCGCGAATGATCGGGGTCTCGTCTCCGGGATATCCGTACTCGTCGAGAAGCTCTCTGACTTCCATCTCTACCAGCTCGAGCAGCTCGGGATCATCGACCTGGTCGCACTTGTTCAGAAATACGAGAACGGAAGGAACGTTAACCTGGCGGGCAAGGAGCAGGTGCTCACGAGTCTGAGCCATAGGTCCATCAGAAGCAGCAATAACAAGGATTGCGCCGTCCATCTGAGCTGCACCAGTGATCATGTTCTTGATGTAGTCAGCATGGCCCGGGCAGTCAACGTGTGCATAGTGACGGTTCTCGGTCTGGTACTCGACGTGAGCGGTGTTGATGGTGATACCACGCTCTCTCTCTTCCGGAGCTTTGTCGATGGAAGAATAGTCTGTGTACTCTGCGTTTCCGGACATTGCAAGATACTTTGTGATTGCAGCAGTCAAAGTAGTTTTGCCGTGGTCAATGTGTCCGATGGTGCCAATGTTTACATGGGGCTTGGTTCTTTCATACATCTGCTTTGCCATTTTTTAATCCTCCTAAAATTGTCTGAATTTTATCTTTTTCCAACAACTAATTTATTTATTTTGCCGCATCTTTATTGCGGTTGCTGATAAGAGTGTCCTGCAGACCTTTCGGCAGTTCCGCATAATGGCTGGGCTCCATGCTGTATGTAGCTCTGCCCTGCGTTTTGCTTCTCAGATCTGTTGCATAACCGAACATTGTAGAAAGCGGAACACTTGCGGTAACTTCGCATCCACCGTTTTCAATATTCGATCCGGAAATCTGACCTCTGCGGGAGTTCAAGTCACCCATAACATCACCCATATATTCTTCGGGAGCTGTTACAACGACTTTCATAATCGGCTCCAGCAGCGTCGGATTTGCCTTGCTCATAGCCTCTTTAAAGGCCATGGAACCTGCGATCTTAAACGCCATTTCGGATGAGTCGACTTCATGATAGGATCCGTCGAACAATGTGACTTTAACGTCAACGACCGGATATCCGGCAACCACACCGGAGTTCATAGCGCCCTGAATACCCTGATCAACAGCAGGAATATATTCTTTCGGCACTACGCCGCCTGTGATGGCATTGATAAATTCATATCCTTTGCCGGGCTCGTTCGGTTCAACACGAATCTTAACATGACCATACTGTCCCTTACCGCCGGACTGACGAGCATACTTTGTATCCTGCTCAACGGTCTTGCGGATCGTCTCCTTAAAGGAGACCTGCGGTTTACCGACGTTTGCCTCAACCTTAAACTCACGAAGCAGACGATCAACGATAATCTCCAGATGGAGCTCGCCCATTCCAGCGATGATTGTCTGACCTGTCTCTTCATCCGTATAGGTCTTGAACGTCGGGTCTTCTTCAGCAAGCTTCGCCAGAGCGATGCCCATCTTTTCCTGACCTGCACGCGTCTTCGGTTCGATTGCAACGCGGATAACAGGATCCGGGAATTCCATGGATTCAAGAACGATCGGGTGTTTCTCTTCACACAGTGTATCACCTGTTGTCGTATTCTTCAAGCCGACAGCAGCTGCAATATCACCGGTATAGACCTGATCGAGGTCTTCTCTGTGATTTGCATGCATGAGAAGGATTCTACCGATTCTTTCTTTATGTCCTTTAGTGGAATTGAGCACACTGGAGCCTGTTGTCAGGTTTCCTGAATAGACTCTCATGAAGCTCAGTCTTCCGACATAAGGATCCGTCATGATCTTGAACGCGAGTGCTGTAAACGGTTCATTGTCATCCGGATGCCGTTCTTCCTCTTCATCCGTATTCGGATTAGTTCCCTTAACAGCAGGAATATCCAGTGGAGAAGGCATGAAATCTACGATTGCATCCAGCAGTTTCTGAACGCCCTTATTCTTATACGATGTGCCGCAGGTAACCGGAACCAGCTGATTGGATACCGTAGCTTCTCTCAGTGTTTTCTTAATGAGATCAGCCGGAATCTCCTGTCCTTCCAGATACATTTCAGCGATCTCGTCGCTAAACATGGAAACAGCATCGATGAGCTTATCCCTGTAGGTATTTGCCAGTTCAAGCATATCCTCGGGAATCGCTTCCGTACGCATGTCTTTTCCAAGATCATCATAATAGATATCGGCATTCATTTCAACCAGATCAATGATTCCCTGGAATGAATCCTCGACACCTATCGGAAGCTGGATCGCTACTGCGTTGCATTTCAGTCGATCCCTGATCATGTCCATAACATGATAGAAATCAGCACCCATAACATCCATCTTATTGATGTATATCATTCTGGGAACCTGATAATGATCGGCCTGTCTCCATACTGTCTCGGACTGCGGTTCCACTCCGCCTTTAGCGGCAAGAACGGTGACGCATCCGTCAAGTACTCTCAGAGATCTCTCAACTTCAACCGTGAAATCAACATGACCCGGGGTATCAATAATATTGATTCTGCAGTCTTTCCAGTGGCAGGTCGTTGCAGCAGAAGTGATGGTAATACCTCTCTCCTGTTCCTGCTCCATCCAGTCCATGGTCGCAGTTCCGTCATGTGTTTCACCAAGTTTGTAGTTTACACCTGTATAAAAAAGTATACGTTCCGTTGTTGTGGTCTTACCTGCATCAATATGGGCCATAATGCCTATATTTCTTGTGTTTTCAAGTGAATACTGTCTTGGCATATGATCTGACTCCAGGTAAGATTACCAGCGGAAGTGTGCGAAAGCCTTATTGGATTCTGCCATCTTGTGAGTATCTTCACGTTTCTTGACAGCTGCACCGAGATTATTATCAGCGTCCATAATCTCGCCTGCAAGTCTTTCGCTCATTTTTTTCTCGCTACGCTTTCTAGCATAGCCTACGAGCCAACGAAGTCCTAAGGTCTGACGACGCTCCGGTCTAACTTCGATAGGCACCTGATAAGTAGCACCACCAACACGACGAGCCTTTACTTCAAGGCTAGGCATAATATTGTCCATTGCGGTAGTGAATGCTTCAACAGGATCGTTGCCAGTTTTCTCTTTTATGATATCAAAAGCATCATAAACGACCTTCTGTGCAACACCCTTTTTGCCGTCCAGCATAACGTTGTTGATCAGTTTAGTAACCAGAACGCTGTTGTACACTGGATCAGGCAATATTTCTCTCTTGGGAACATTACCTCTTCTGGGCACTATGCTTCCCTCCTTCATTATAAAATGATTTCATAGGTACTCGCAGAATATAAAATCCTGCGTTGCGCCCCGAGGTCTACATATTATTTGTAAACAACAGGGCTAAACTCTGTTGGTAATAATTATTATTTCTTACCAGCTTTTGGTCTCTTGGCGCCGTATTTGCTACGAGACTGCATACGACCTTCGACACCCTGAGTATCCAGAGAACCGCGGATGATGTGGTAACGTACACCAGGAAGATCCTTTACACGACCGCCACGGATCATAACAACGGAGTGCTCCTGAAGATTATGACCTACGCCGGGAATGTAAGCAGTTACTTCATAGCCGTTAGTAAGACGCACACGAGCGATCTTTCTAAGAGCAGAGTTAGGCTTCTTAGGGGTGGAAGTACGTACTGCTGTGCATACGCCTCTCTTCTGGGGAGAACTAAGATCTGTTTCGCAGTTCTTTAATGTGTTCAGACCCTTCTGAAGTGCCGGAGATGCAGATTTGTAAGTAGATTTACTTCTGCCCTTTCTTACCAACTGGTTAAATGTAGGCATTGTTTTCCTCCTTTCCTACTGTAATTTCCCCTGAAAAACACCTGTTTTCCGGGTATGTTTTTGCAAACGGGCGCAATAAGCCCATGCAAATTCGAATTTTAGCATAATTGCCTAATTTCGTCAAGGAATTTTCTACAAAAAAGATAATAAAATAAAGCGTATCCTTTAAGATTTATTCTTATATATAACTACATATAAATAATAGACAAAAAGAAGGAGCCTTTCGGCTCCCTCTTTCATATTAATTCGATTATAGTGCGTTCGTTTTGTTAACGAGTGCGGAAAGATCAACATATCCTTCCGGTTCGGAATCGACTTCGTCGTCCGTTTTGGTCTTGAATGCGCGATACATGTCAAGTCCCGTTCCGGCAGGGATCAGCTTACCGATAATGACATTCTCTTTCAGACCGACCAGGTGGTCGACTTTGCCCTTGATTGCGGCATCCGTGAGGACCTTGGTGGTCTCCTGGAAGGATGCTGCGGACAGGAAACTGTCTGTAGCAAGAGAAGCTTTGGTAATACCCATAAGAAGCTGAGTATAGGTTGCTTTCTCCAAATCTGTTTCTCCGGCTTTGATTCTTTCATCGATTGCCTTGTTCGCAGCCTTCAGGTCGGAGATGTCTACCGTCGAGCCTGCCAGAAGATCTGTGGATCCCGGCTCTTCAACCCTGACTTTTCTCATCATCTGACGAACAATGACTTCAATGTGCTTGTCGTTCAGATCAACGCCCTGCTGTCTGTAGACCTTCTGGACTTCCTGCGTAATGTACGCACGAACGCCCGGTCTGCCGAACTCATCCTCGTTGATTCCGCGGATACGCAGAACATCGTGCGGATTCAGGGCACCGGAGGTAAGCTCCTGGCCTTTATCGACATGGTCTCCGGCATGTACCAGAATACCGGCCGAATGAGGAACCGTATAAGTCACGGTCTCACCTTCGTCATCGGTGACCATGATGGCATACATGACACCTTTCTTGGCCTCTTCAATAGAGACCGTTCCGGAGATTTCGGACAGCACGGCCATCTTCTTCGGTTTACGTGCCTCAAACAGTTCTTCGACTCTGGGAAGACCCTGAGTGATGTCTTCGCCGGCTACGCCGCCGGTATGGAAGGTACGCATCGTAAGCTGTGTACCCGGTTCACCGATGGACTGTGCGGCAATGACGCCAACCGCTTCACCGGCATTGACTGGTCTTCCGAGTGCCAGGTTGATGCCATAGCACTTCGCGCACACGCCGCTCTTGGCTTCGCAGGAAAGAACGCTTCTTACATAAGCCTTGGTAATGCCATGGCTTTCCAGAACTTCGGCATCTTCCTCGAGGAGCATGTGATTTGTGTCGAAAATGACTTCATCCGTCTTCGGATCCTTAATATCCACTGCGGGATATCTTCCGTGGATGCTTACGCCGAAGGACTGAACTTCCTGTCCTCTGTCGAATACCGCGGAGGCCCAGACGCCTTCTGTAGTTCCGCAGTCCGGCTGACGAATAATAACATCCTGGCTGACATCGACCATTCGACGCGTAAGATATCCGGAGTCGGCGGTACGCAGAGCGGTATCTGCCAGACCTTTACGAGCACCTCTTGAAGAAATGAAGTATTCAAGTACCGTAAGACCTTCACGGTAGTTGGCCTTGATCGGGATCTCGATCGTCTTACCGGCTGTGTTTGCAATAAGGCCTCGCATACCGGCGAGCTGACGGATCTGTGCCATGGATCCTCGAGCGCCGGAATCCGCCATCATGTAAATAGGATTGTAGCGGTCAAGGTTATCCTGAAGTGCTGCCGTAACATCTTTCGTGGTTTCATCCCACTGCTGAACAACAAGTCTGTATCTTTCATCATTTGTGATAAAGCCGCGTCTGTACTGTTTTTCAATGTTCAGAACCTGCTGCTCGGCTTCCTTGATAAGGACTTTTTTAGCTTCAGGAACCGTCATGTCGAAGATGGAGATCGTAATAGCACCCTTTGTGGAGTACTTATAGCCCATTGCCTTGACGTTATCGAGAACTTCAGCAGCGATGGTGAATCCGTATTTTTTGATGCAGCGGTCAACGATATTGCCCAGCTGCTTTTTGCCGACCTGGAAGCTGATCTCATGATCGAACATGTGTTCAGGATCAGTTCTGTCTACGTATCCCAGATCCTGGGGGATCGGCTCGTTGTATATGATACGGCCCACAGTCGTTGTGATGATGGCTTTTCTTTCCACACCGTCGATGGTTTTTGTTACACGCAGGCGAATCGGAGCGTGAAGTCCTACATCACCTTCGTTGTATGCCATGATGGCTTCATTGGAGTCGCGGTAGCAAAGGACCGGTTTATAGGTCGCTTTTGCGGCGCCTTCCTCGAGGTTCTCATTCGCCTCGTTGAAGTCATCAGAATCCACTACAGTGCCGGCCTCGAAAGAGGTGTCGCCGGGATCATCTACGATAACCGTTTCGGCGCCCTTTTCGGCTTTGCCAATTCTGAGCATTGTCAGATAGTAAGAACCAAGGATCATATCCTGTGTAGGCACCGTAACGGGATGTCCGTCCTGAGGACGCAGAAGGTTGTTTGCGGAAAGCATCAAAATTCTTGCTTCAGCCTGAGCTTCCGCCGACAGAGGAACATGGATAGCCATCTGGTCTCCGTCGAAGTCTGCGTTGTATGGTGTGCAGACCAGCGGATGCAGTCTGAGAGCTCTGCCTTCCACCAGGATCGGCTCGAAAGCCTGAATGCCGAGTCTGTGCAGCGTAGGAGCTCTGTTCAGAAGCACCGGATGTTCTTTGATGACATATTCCAGTGCATCCCAGACTTCCGTTCTCTGCTTATCGACCATCTTCTTGGCGCTCTTGATGTTGTTTGCGGTTCCGTCCTGAACCAGTTTCTTCATGACGAACGGACGGAAAAGCTCAATAGCCATTTCTTTCGGCACGCCGCACTGATAGATCTTCAGATCCGGTCCGACAACGATAACCGAACGTCCGGAGTAGTCGACACGCTTGCCGAGCAGGTTCTGACGGAAACGTCCCTGTTTACCTTTCAGCATGTCGGAAAGGGATTTCAGTGCTCTTGAGTTTGCGCCGGTGACGGCTCTTCCTCTTCTGCCGTTATCGATCAGAGAGTCCACCGCTTCCTGGAGCATTCTCTTCTCGTTTCTCACGATGATATCCGGAGCATTGAGCTGAAGAAGTCTCTTTAGACGATTGTTCCTGTTGATAACTCTGCGGTACAGATCGTTCAGGTCGGAAGTTGCGAATCTTCCGCCGTCGAGCTGAACCATAGGTCTGAGTTCGGGAGGAATGACCGGGAGCACATCAATGATCATCCACTCCGGTCTGTTTCCGGACTGGCGGAAAGCTTCCACAACTTCAATTCTCTTAAGAAGTTTTGCCTTCTTCTGTCCGGATGCTTTGGTAAGCTCGTCCTTCAGCTCAACAGAAAGCTTCTCGCAATCGACCTGTTCCAGAAGTTTCTTGATGGCTTCAGCGCCCATTCCGGCTTCAAAGTCATCTTCATACTTTTCTTTCATATCCCGATATTCTTTTTCGGTAAGAAGCTGGTTTTTCTCCAGTGGAGTGATACCGGGATCGATGACGATATAGTTTGCAAAGTACAAAACTTTCTCCAGCATTCTCGGTGTAAGGTCCAGAATCAGACCCATTCTGCTGGGGATGCCCTTAAAATACCAGATATGAGAGACAGGGGTAGCCAGCATGATGTGGCCCATTCTTTCACGGCGGACCTTTGCGCGTGTGACTTCAACACCGCAGCGGTCGCAGATCTTGCCTTTGTAGCGGATCTTCTTGTATTTGCCGCAGTGGCACTCCCAGTCTTTCGTTGGCCCGAAGATCTTTTCACAGAACAGGCCGTCGCGTTCTGGTTTCAGAGTACGGTAATTGATGGTTTCCGGTTTTTTAACTTCACCATAGGACCATGAGAGTATAGTCTCCGGGGAGGCAATACCTATCTGAATCGCGTCAAACGGTGTATAACTCATAATCAGTTGTCCTCCTCATCAATTATAAAATCGTTGGCACCATCATCGGAATCCTCACTGTTGACAGGAACATCTTCAATGGTATAGCCGGTCGCTTCGATCTCATTGTCATTGGACACAAATTCTTCTTTGTAGCCAGGTACCGGATCATCCTCTTCGTCCTCTTTAAGTTCGATCTCGTTTCCGTCCTTATCCAGGACCTTGACATCAAGACACAGGGACTGAAGTTCTTTGATCAGGACCTTGAACGATTCCGGTACGCCAGGTGTCGGAATGTTTTCGCCCTTAACGATGGCTTCATAGGTCTTGACTCTTCCCGTGACATCGTCGGATTTCACGGTGAGGATTTCCTGAAGAGTATAGGCTGCGCCGTAAGCTTCCAGCGCCCAGACTTCCATTTCGCCGAAACGCTGTCCGCCGAACTGAGCTTTGCCGCCCAGAGGTTGCTGCGTGACCAGGCTGTACGGTCCGGTGCTTCTGGCATGGATCTTGTCATCGACCAGATGATGGAGCTTCAGGAAGTATACCCAGCCGACGGTTACATCATTGTCAAACCGCTCTCCGGTACGTCCATCGTAAAGTACGCTCTTACCGTCCTCACGGATTCCAGCAAGTTTAAGTGTCTCACGAATCGAGGCCTCGTTCGCTCCATTAAAGATCGGGGTGGCGACCTTCCAGCCGAGGGCCTGAGCCGCATATCCCAGATGGACTTCGAGAACCTGTCCGATATTCATTCGTGACGGAACGCCCAGCGGGTTCAGAACGATATCCAGCGGTGTGCCGTCCGGAAGATAAGGCATATCCTCACGCGGCAGGATTCTGGAAACAACGCCCTTGTTGCCGTGACGGCCGGCCATCTTATCGCCCACAGAGATCTTTCTCTTCTGTGCGATGTAGACTCTGACGACCTCGTTGACTCCAGGTGACATTTCGTCGCCGTTTTCTCTTGTAAAGCGTTTTACATCAACCACAATGCCGCTCTCGCCGTGCGGCACTTTAAGCGATGTATCGCGGACTTCCCTTGCCTTCTCGCCGAAGATCGCTCTGAGCAGTCTTTCCTCTGCGGTAAGATCCGTTTCTCCCTTCGGAGTGACCTTGCCGACCAGGATGTCACCCGCTCTGACTTCCGCGCCGACGCTGATAATGCCGCGCTCGTCAAGATACTTCAGTGCATCGTCGCCGACACCAGGAATATCTCTGGTGATCTCTTCGGGCCCGAGCTTGGTATCACGGGCATTGCATTCATATTCTTCAACATGGATGGATGTAAATACATCTTCCATGACCAGTCTTTCGCTGATAAGGATCGCGTCCTCGTAGTTGTAGCCTTCCCATGTCATAAAGCCGACACGGATGTTCTTGCCGAGTGCGATCTCGCCCTGGCTTGTGGCCGGGCCGTCTGCCAGAACATCGCCTTCCTTGACTCTTTCGCCGGGAGCGACGATTGGTCTCTGGTTGATGCAGGTGCCCTGGTTGGATCTTGCAAACTTGATCAGTTTATAATCCTTGGTTTCGCCCTCATCGTATTTCACCGTGACATGCTGTGCATCGACCTTGACGACTTCTCCGTCTCCTTCCGCAAGGACAACGACGCCGGAGTCGACTGCGCATTTATGTTCGATACCGGTCGCAACGATCGGAGCTTCCGTGGTCATCAGAGGAACGGCCTGTCTCTGCATGTTTGCGCCCATCAGTGCACGGTTTGCGTCGTCGTTCTCGAGGAACGGGATCATGGCCGTTGCGATGGACACCATCATTCTCGGGCTGACATCGAGGTAATCGACTTTCTGTTTGTCGACCTCGATGATCTCGTCTCTGTGGCGGCAGGTAATACGATTATTTACAAGACATCCGTTTTCGTCTACCGGCTCGGAAGCCTGGGCAACGACGAACTGATCTTCCTGATCCGCCGTCAGGTAATCGACCTGATCGGTTACTTTGCACGTTTCTTTTTCAACCTTTCGGAAAGGTGCAATCAGGAATCCGTACTCATTGGCTCTTGCATAGGAAGCAAGATAGGAGATCAGGCCGATATTCGGTCCTTCAGGAGTCTCAATGGGGCACAGACGTCCGTAATGGCTGTAATGAACGTCACGGACATCGAAGTTGGCTCTCTCTCTGGAAAGTCCGCCGGGGCCCAGTGCGGACATACGTCTCTTGTGCGTCAGTTCTGCCAGCGGGTTTGTCTGATCCATGAACTGAGAAAGCGGCGAAGATCCGAAGAATTCTTTGATCGCTGCCGTTACCGGACGGATGTTTACAAGGCTCTGCGGGGTAACGATATCCAGATCCTGGAGAGTCATTCTTTCGCGGATCACTCTTTCCATTCTGCTGAAGCCAATTCTGAACTGGTTCTGCAGCAGTTCGCCGACGCGGCGTACGCGGCGGTTTCCGAGGTGGTCGATATCATCCGCATTGCCGATGCCGTAAGCAAGGCAGTTCAGATAGTTGACCGAGGAGTAGATATCATCCAGAATGATATGCTTCGGAATAAGAATATCAATGTTCTCGCGAATGGCATCCTTAAGGGCTTCCCCTTCGTACTGCTCCATCAGCTGTTTGAGGATCAGATATCTGACCTTTTCGTTGACACCGCATTCTGCCGGATCAAAATCAACGTAATGGGCAAGGTCGACCATGCCGTTTGAGAAGACCTTAATGACTTTGTCTTCCACTTTCAGTTCGACGACCGTAGCTCCGCATGCATCGATGGCGAGAACCTGTTCGCGAGTAAGGACATCTCCCTCATCGGCAATGATCTCGCCGGTCAGCGGATCTGCCACCGGAGAAGCCAGCTCGTATCCCACAATTCTGGGGTACAGTGCAAGCTTTTTATTGAATTTATATCTTCCAACACCAAAAATATCGTAACGTCTTCTGTCATAGAAAAGACCATTGAGCATCGTCTCGGAGCTTTCGACCGTGGGTGGATCACCCGGACGGAGTTTGCGGTAGATCTCGATGAGGCATTCATCGCGGTCTGCGCAGGTATCCTTATCGATCGTTGCCACGATTCTTTCGTCTTCTCCGAAGACCTCTTTCAGGCGCTCGTTGTTCACGCAGCCTGCAACCGTTTCCGGAATGCATGTCAGCCAGGAAGACGGTTCATCCGGATCATAGGCTCCCATTGCTTTAAGGAACCAGGTGATCGGCAGTTTTCTGTTTTTATCAATCCTTACCCAGAAAACATCGTTTGCGTCTGTTTCATATTCAAGCCATGCGCCGTGATACGGAATGACAGTGGTGGAATAGATTGCCAGCATGGTCTTATCGACCGCTTTATCGTAATATACTCCGGGAGAACGGACGATCTGCGACACGATAACACGCTCGGCGCCATTGATAACGAATGTGCCGGCAGGAGTCATGAGCGGGAAATCACCCATGAATATTTCCTGTTCTTTGATCTCTTCCGTCTCTTTATTTCTAAGACGGACTCTGACTTTCAGAGGAGCTGCATAAGTCGAATCTCGTGCTTTGCACTCTTCGATACTGTATTTGGGTTTTTCATCCATCGAGTAATCGATAAAGCTCAGTTCAAGATTTCCGGTAAAATCTGTTACCGTGTCGACATCGCGAAACACCTCACGAAGTCCTTCGTTCAGGAACCATTTATACGAATCTTTCTGGATCTCCAGAAGGTTCGGCATGTCCTGAATTTCTTCTGTTCTGGCAAAGCTCTTTCTAAGAGTCTTGCCATAGAGAACGTCTTTCGGCATGTGTACACTCTCCTTTGTGAATTTAGTACGCCCGGGTCAGTTGCAAAAAACTTGTTTTCTGGTGTTGATTTTACTTGTTTAAAATGCTATCATCTAGCCATAAATGGGATATTATGTTTATCGCCACTTACAGACATAGCAAGTTATTTTACCATTATCAAGTAAAATAGTCAATATAATTCTCTGATTTAAGGCCGGAAATTTTTCCGGTTTTTTGTTTTATGGGGGTCTAGGGCATGGAAATAAGCGTTTTTATCATTTTAGGTTTGGAAGGCATCTTCGCGCTGCTTCTTCTGTTTTGGTCTCATTATCTGAAAGATGCCAAGGATGTGTGCGTCGCTTCCGTGCTTCTCCTTCTCGCGTTCGCACTGCGTGCCGTTCTTATGTCTCACGAAACTCTCGACTACCAGAATTTCCTTACACAGTGGGTCACCTATTTCAAGGATAATGGCGGCTTTGCCGCGTTGGCATCACCCATCGGGAACTACAATGTTCCTTATATGTATTTCCTTGCGGCATTTTCGTATCTTGATATTAAGGATTTATATCTTATTAAAACATTAAGTATTCTATTCGATATTCTTCTTGCCTGGGCTTCTTCGAGAATCATCTACCGATATGCCCGCAGTTCCAGAAAAGCTTTGGTCTGCTTTTTCATCATACTTCTCCTTCCGACCGTTGTACTTAACGGCGCCTACTGGGGGCAGTGTGACAGTATTTTTACAGCCTTTGCCGTATTGAGCATCATGTTTGCCCTGGACAACAAACCTGCCGCAGCCATGTGTTCCATCGCCGTATCTTTTGCCTTCAAGCTTCAGGCAGTGTTCATCATGCCAATCTTTGTTGTGTTTCTTATCGGCAAGAAGGTCAAGCTATGGCACTTTCTTCTGTTCCCTCTGACCTATCTTGTCATCATCACACCGGCAGTGTTATTCGGCATGCCTTTCTCCGATGCAATCTCGCTGTATTTCAGTCAGGCCGGCACCGTCGGTGGAGGGCTCAATTACAATTCTTCCTCTGTATTCTCGATCATTACGGATGTCAGCTCTCAGTCATCCGCTGCATCGTTGGGTATTCTGGCGGCCTTTCTCGCAATGGGGATCATCATTGCCATTTCCTGCTTCGGAAAAGTTCGGCTCTCATCCCGTTCAATGATGGCTGCAGCTCTTCTGTTTGCCGTGGCGATCCCGTTTCTTCTTCCGCATATGCATGACCGGTACTTTTTCATTGCAGACACTCTGTCTGTGATCTACGCCTGCATGAGTCCCGGATATTTTCTAATCCCCGTACTGGTCCAGTTTGCGTCCATGCTGGGATACTGGGCTTATCTTCAGGGGTATTACATTCTCCCCATGCAGTATGGAGGATTCGCTCTGATCATTGTGATTGCAGTCGTTCTCATCGATTACATCTGCTCCGTCGTCCGTGACAGGAGATAATAAAAATCAGGCATTGTGAAATTCACAGTGCCTGATTTTCTTTTTTCCGTATGCTAACTTCTCCGCTGTTAATGACAGACACTTTTCCGCTACTGTCCACGATACTAAGTCCGAAGTTGTCTGCAATCCCGACCGCATAGGCCGATTCCTGTTTTCCCGAAGAAATGACCAAGATCTCATTTCCGGGGGTCGAACATTTTTCTCTGTAGTATTGCAGATATTTGGGCTTTTCCATAGGCCAGCCCCTGCATATATCATCCAGTTCTTCGATCAGCGCCGCCGCAAGTTCGGCTCTCTTCACTCGTGTTCCCGTCTCCATGAAAATGGACGTCGCCGTTTTCTTCAGTTCATCGGGAAAATCGTTTTCCACTTCATTGATATTGATTCCAATGCCCGGGATCACATATTGAATATGCGCACTTTCTCCTTCCACCGCCATCTCCGTAAGGATCCCGCAGAGTTTTTTCCCGTTGGACACGATATCATTGACCCATTTGATTTCAGGTTCAAAGCCGCAGGACCTTTCAATCGCTCTGCAGACCGCCACCGCAGTCCACGCTGTTATTTCTACGATATTCTCCGGAAGGCTGTCGGGCCGCATTAGAAGTGAAATGTATAATCCGACTCCTTTTGGAGACTGAAAGCTTCGGCCCATCCTTCCCTTTCCTTTCAGCTGACAGTCGGAAAGAACGATCGTCCCGTCGGGAGCGCCCTTCTGCGCTTCCTTTTTCAGATAATCGTTGGTCGAATCCACCTCATCAAGGCATATGACACGCTCCATCCTCTCTTCCCCGAGCAGAGCAAGGAGTTCTCCTTCATTGAGAAAATCAGGAGTATTATTGATCCTATACCCTTTCTTTGTGGAGGAAAGGATCTCATATCCTTCCTCTCTCAGAGAGTTCACCGCTGCGTTAACCGCCGCTCTGCTGATATTCAGTTCCCTGCTGATCATTTCTCCGGAAACGAAGTCACTGCTGTTTAACAATTTTGATAGCACGTTATATTTTGTCATAATATCACCACCAAGATTATACATTCGCTCACTTTTATTGTAAACAATGTATTTGTTTCGATTGACAATGGGACAAATCGTACTATAATCTATTGTAAACATTTAGTTTTTTGAGGTTTACAATCATGAAGATCAAGGATATTACAATAATAGCCATGTTTGCCGCACTGATCGCCATCTGTTCCTGGATCAGCATTCCGACTACTGTCCCCTTTACCCTTCAGACCTTCGGAGTGTTTATTGCCGTCGGACTTCTCGGTGGTAAGCGCGGAACGCTCGCCGTACTCGTTTATATACTGCTGGGTGCGGTTGGTATTCCAGTATTCTCTGGATTTAAAGGAGGAGTCGGAGCTCTGTTCGGGCCCACCGGCGGATACATCATCGGTTTTCTGGCAAGTGCCTTGATTATCTGGCTGATCACCCATCTCTGGGGCAGCAGAACCGTTACGCTAGCCATTGCGATGTTGATTGGTCTTCTTGCCTGCTATGCACTGGGGACCGTCTGGTTCATGGTAGTCTATGCCCGCACGAACGGTCCCATCAGTCTCGCAGCCACTTTATCCGCTTGTGTATTTCCGTTCATTATCCCAGATCTCGTAAAAATAGCCGTGGCGCTTCTTCTGACCAAACGTCTGAAACCCCATCTGAAACTTGCGGACTGATCAACTTTACAATAAAAGCAAAAAGACCGAAATTCCTAAGAATTTCGGTCTTTTCTGTTGCCTGGTGCGGGAGATGGGACTTGAACCCACACGTCTATGGTTGGACACAGGCACCTCAAGCCTGCCTGTCTGCCGATTCCAGCACTCCCGCATATAAACACCTTGCGCACCGATCACATTGAAGATCGGCAGCGCGCTGTTGGTGTGCCGCATTTAAGGCAAAAGTTATTATATCAGAATCGGAACATTTGTCAAGCGTATTCTTCTCAAACTTCAGCTGCGATCCGCGCGGATCCGCTCAATGAGCTTCTCATCGCTTTCGGCAAGGATTGTATTATATTCATGGTAGATAACAAACCCGGGCATTGATCCGGAGGGTTTCTTTATATTGCGCACCATCGTATAGTCGACCGGGATCTTGCCGCCGTCTCTTGCCTGTGAATAATAGACTGCAACAACCGCCGCCTGTTCAAATGTCTCTCTGGGCGGCTCCTGTCCCTCACAGCTGATGATAACGTGGCTTCCGTGAACCTTCTGTGTGTGCAGCCAGAAATCCGTTCTTCTGGCCCTGCGCAGCGTAAGTTCGTCATTCATGATATTGTTTCTTCCCACCAGGATCTCAAATCCGTCATCGGAAACAAACCGAATCGGTCCCTGTGTTTTGATTTTTTCCTTCTTGGAATTTTTCTGTTCCTTGATGTACCCGGTCTCTCTCAGCTCTCTTCTTATCTCGCCGAGATCCTTTTCCGATTCTGCGCGTTCAATCTCGTCGATGACGCTGTTGAGATAATTGAGCTGTTCTTCGTTCTCGTTTATGAGCTTTTCAAGATACAGCCTCGCATTTTTTAATTTATTGTACTCTTTGTATTTGGCTGCCGCATTCTGCTGGGGACTTTTCAGAGGGTCCAGCAGCACGACGATTTCCGGAGATCCTTCCGTATAATAATCTTCGCAGGAGAAAGATTCTATTCCCTTTTTCAGTCGGTACATATTGGCCGTGATCAGATCGGCTTCCTTTCGGACATCTTCTCTTTTTTCGGTCTGTTCGAGCTCCTGTTGCCTGGCGGAAAGCTTTCGCTGTGTTCTGTCTCTGGCGGTCTTCACCGAATGGATAAGGCTTTTGCTTTTCCGCCTCATGCTCTCTTCCCTGTCCCGCTGGAGATAGAAGGCATCCAGCATTTCAGAAAAGCTGGCAAACTGCTGCAGTTTCATTTTGTCCCCATACTGGGAGATGCTCATGAAGCTCAGATCTTTCGGATATTCACCTTCCAGAAGAATACACGGAGAGTAGTCTCTGTTTGTTACGGTATCGTAAAGCGCCTCCATCACGTCCGGCATAGCTCCAGGATCTCCATAACAGCGATGCACAAGTTCTCTGGCAATCAGCGGAGAAAGACCCGAGAAGGCGTTCATCAGCCTTTTTTCCGCCGGGAGCATCGGATCGGTGCTGTTCCAGGCTGCAGTTCTCTCCTCTGAATCAGTCAGGAAGAAGGCTGTCTTGTCCTGTTTGGGAGGATTGCGGTAGATCATGCCGGGCAACAGTCTTCTTTTTGCTTCCAGGCCGAAATCCGCTCTGCGTATACAGTCTATAATGATCCCGTCTTCTCCGACCAGAATGATGTTGGAAGCTCTTCCCATCATCTCAACGATCAGTTTTTTCTCCGAGAGCTCCCCCATCTCGTTTTTTGATGAGACCGTCATCACGATCATCCTCTCAAAATCTGGCTGTTGGACAGAGAGGATTCTGGAGCCGATCAGATGTTTGCGCATCAGCATGCAGAACATGGGCGGTTCAGAGGGATTCTCGTAATGCATCTGTGTAAAATGCACCCGAGCGCTTCCCACATTGGAAGACAGAATAAG